>Ga0222714_10004811_pt1 | contig 13092 bp, 13 predicted proteins | sample C33_3DmetaG_FD_165048 | JGI IMG/M metagenome (GOLD analysis project Ga0222714, IMG submission 165048) | Estuarine water microbial communities from San Francisco Bay, California, United States - C33_3D | ecosystem: Environmental > Aquatic > Marine > Unclassified | place: USA: California... | reverse complement strand
ATTAACATGTTGAAAGAGTCGCTTACATCGACTGAGGAAGCGTAAAAATGGCTATTACATACACTTGGTCAGTCACAGATATGAAGGCCCGAAATGAAACTATCGACGGTGTTACCTACGACAATACCGTAATTCAAACCTTCTGGACCAAAACCGGTACTGACGAGAACGGTAATACTGGCATGTTCGCCGGAGCAACTCCCTTCACCTACAGTGGTACAGGCACGTTTACTCCTTACGAGGACTTAACGGAAGAGCAGGTACTGGGGTGGATTCAGGCTGAAGTAGTTGGAAGATACGCAGAGCATGTAGACGCGCAAATACAAAAACAGATCGACGAGAAAGCAAACCCAATCAATGACCCCGGGCTGCCTTGGGCACCTGCACCGGAACCTGAACCAACGCCCTGACCTTAGTCAGTAATTTTTTGTAGAGCGAGGTAGTATGACATGGACCCAGTTACAATTGCCGCCTGTATACAGGGCGCTACCAAAGCCTACAACCTAGTGGCTAAAGCAGTAAACGCTGGTCGAGAAATAGAAGACACGGCTAGTTATATCGGTAAGTTTTTTGACCACAAGGAACGAATAAACGAAATTGAAGCAGAAGTGCAGTACGGCCCCAAGCTGTTCAGGGGCCAGTCTGTTGAAGCGCAGGCGCTAGAAATCCAAATGGCAAAGAAGAAAACCGCCGACATGGAAACGTCTTTACGAGAGCTTTGTTATTACACAGTCGGTAAAGACTTTTACGACGAGATGATGCAAGAGCGAAGAAAGATACGTCAACGTAGATTGGAACAAGCTAAAGCAAGGGCAGCAAGAAAGAAACTATTCATTGATGGTGGAATTATTGTAAGCCTGTTTGCTGCGTTAATTGGTGTAATTATATTCGGTGTTAATTTGGCTCGGAGCTGATGTGATGGAAATGGACGGCCAAGCAGTACTTAACTTTTCTTTTATAACAGTCTCTTTTTTGGGGGGCTGGCTAGTCAGCCGTATATTTACCACGCTGGATACACTAGCGAATGACATGAAACTAATCCCCGAAAAGTACGTGTCAAAAGATGATTACCGCGAGGATATAAGAGAAGTAAAAGAACTTCTTGGTGCAATTTTTAAACGGTTAGAAAATAAAGCAGATAAGTAACGAGGAGCGTAAGATGAATCCATTTAAAAAGATCGGTGCCCCCTGCTGGAAATTTGTGCAAAACTGCACGCACGAGCAACTCGGAATCACTGTTAGCTGCATCGTGATACTGATGGTCATACTGGCGGTGCTGTGATGAAATTCGGCGCTCTTAAAAAAATTGTAGGGGGTATCGCTCCAACACTAGGCGCTACCCTTGGTGGTCCGCTTGGCGGCGCTGCGGGGAAAGTTATTGCTGAAGTATTAGGTTGCGAGCCTACGCCTGATGCGATTGAAAAACGTATGCAGACAGCCACAGCCGAAGACTTGTTCAAGATAAAAGAAGCTGAACTAAAGTACGCCGCTAAGATGAAAGAACTCGGCGTAGACATGTTTGAGCTTGAGACAAAAGACAAGCAGGACGCAAGAGCGCATTTCTCTAGTGACTGGACAGCCCGAGCTATCGGCCTTCTTAGTTTGACCGGATTCCTCGGCTATATATTTCTAGTCACTTTGCTACCGCCCGATCAGAACTCGGACACCATAGTATCACTCGTACTTGGGTATTTAGGGGGTACAGTGAGTGCGGTCATAAGTTTCTATTTCGGCGCAAGTCAGAGTCAACAGAATGGAAAAGATAGTTAAAATGCTTCGGCTTCACGAAGGTGAAGTAAAGACAAACGGTAGACACTTGGCGTACCGATGCCCCGCTGGTATGTGGACAATCGGGATTGGCCGAAACATAGATATAAACGGCGGAATAGGTTTGTCAGAGGATGAAGTTGATTACTTGCTGACAAACGACGTTAATCGCGTAGTTAAAGAGCTAGGGGGAGCCTTTCCTTGGTTCAGTGATCTGGACGAAGTACGAAGAGACGCTTTGATCGACATTTGTTTTAACATTGGCCTACCGCGTTTGCAGGGTTTTCAAAAGGCGTTGACGGCTATGGCAGAAGGTAACTATGAAGCTGCTAGCACCGAATTCCTTAATTCCCGCTGGGCGGAGCAAGTTGGAAAACGAAGCCAACATATAGCTGACATGATTAAAACTGGTAAATATCCCCATGAGTTTATTTAAGCTTACTTTAAAGCCCGGCATTGACAAACAGAACACTGAATACGGTGCTGAAGGCGGCTGGATTGATGGTGACAATGTCCGTTTTCGCTACGGCTTGCCAGAAAAAATCGGAGGGTGGACTTACTTTGAAAGTTCGCAAAGCTACCTCGTCGGTAATGTCAGCGAGGCGTTTTCGTGGGAGTCGCTGATAGGCGTTCCCTATTTTGTTGTCGGCACAAACAGAAAAGTTTACGTGAATACAGGAGCCTTTTGGTACGACATCACTCCTCTCCGTGCAACGACCAGCGCGGGTGATGTCACCTTCACCGCCTATGCCGACTCTTTAACCATATTTGTGACTGACACGGCCCACGGCGCAGAAGAAGGTGACTTTGTAACATTTTCAGGAGCGTCGTCACTCGGGGGTCAAATAACTGCAGCCATTCTGAACAGCGAATGGCAGATCACTAGCATTGTTAATGACAACACCTACACTATTACTTCTCCTGTTGCGGCGAATGCAAGTGACACCGGGAATGGCGGCGCATCTGTTGTCGGTGCGTACCAGATATCTGTGGGATCGGATGTCAGCTTTTACGACTACGGATTCGGTACCGGGACATGGGGCGCTGCGGCATGGGGAGTCCCGCGCCCCGATACACTGGTGCTTAGTCTATTGTCCAGAACGTGGGTGTTTGACAACTACGGCGAAGATTTGATTCTCCAACTGGTAGACGGTCCCATTTATACATGGAGCCCGACCAATGACGGCGTTTCAGTGAGAGCATCAGCTATTGCTGGCGCGCCTACCAAGAGCACTTATGCGCTTATTTCAAGCCCTGATAGGCATCTGGTTTGCTTTGGGACAGAGACAACAGTCGGTGATCCAACCACTCAAGACCCGATGTTCGTTCGTTTCTCCAATCAAGAAGATATCAATACCTTCACAGAGAGCGTCACAAACACCGCTGGTGGTCAACGCCTTTCTGACGGCAGCTACATTGTTTCAGCAATCAGGTCTCGCGGGCAGATTTTAATCTTCACAGACACCTCTTTGCACGGACAGCAGTATATTGGTCCTCCCTATACCTTCGGTTTCCAGCAACTAGCGGCCAACTGCGGCTGCGCTGGCCCCCATGCTGCAGTGGACGTGAATGGCCTTGCCTTCTGGATGGGATTGACGCCTTCTTCGTTTTTGACGGCACGGTAAAGAAGATGGCTTGTACAGTGCAGGACTACGTGTTCAAAGACATCAATCTGGTTCAGCGCACAAAGTTTTACGCAGGAATCAACTCAGATTTTAATGAGGTCACGTGGTACTATTGCAGCTACACCAGCGATTATATAGATCGCTGTGTGACGTTTAATTATCTTGAAAATGTCTGGAGCATTGGCTCTCTGGCACGGACAGCGTGGCAAGACATCGGCGTTTATACGAAGCCAGCGGCCTCGCAGTATTTACCAACCAGCACTGCGTCCACAATCTCAACCATCTATGGTCTCACCGCAGGCCGATCTTTAGTCTATAACCAAGAAGACGGCGTAAACAAAGCAGACGGAAGTGCCATTGTCGCTAACATAGAGTCTGGTTACTTTGATATTGGCGACGGCGATAACATGTTGATGATGCGTCGATTTATCCCTGACTTCAAAGATCAGCAGGGCAATGTGATCGTAAACTTGTATCTCAGGCCCTACCCGCAGGCGACCGCCAGCCCCAGTTCCCTTGACCCCTATACGGTCACGCCGACAACTCAAAAGGTGGACACAAGGGCCCGTGGGCGACAAATCGCGGTTAAACTAAATAGCACCGATGTAGACACGTGGTGGCGATACGGCACCTTGCGCGTTGACATTCAGCCGGACGGGATGCGATGAGTAAAATTGCAAACGTCCGTCTTCCTAACGCCGATGCTAACTTCAGCACTGAGAAGTTCAACCAGCTTGTCCGGTCGCTTGAGCAGGTAATCTTTCAGCTCAACACTTCTTACACCGCAACCCCTGATCAAAACATCGCAGCCGCTATGAACTGGATGGTGGGTTCCAACGCCGCTGGCGGAGGCTTTGCTGGACGTGTTCGTGGCTTCCAAACCAGCGATGGGATCATCCTGCCCTATGGCATGGTTATGGACCAGTCTCAGCACCAAAACCTGAGCACCACGGTTGAAAACATCCTCACCTATGACACGCCGATTTTTGGTAATGGCGTGTCCGTACAGGCGCACGAGGCGTCGTTTACTGGTTACATTGACGATGGAGCGGGTGGCGCGGGTACGATCCTGACCGTCACTGCCGTATCCTCTGGCCCGATCCTTTCCGGCATGACGCTAACTGGCACGGGGATTACTGCGGGCACCCGCATTATTGAACAGATTAGCGGCACGACGGGCAGCACAGGCACCTACACGGTAGACACCGCGCAGCTTGTAGCCAGCACCGCGATCCAAGGATCACGTGCCTCGAAGCTGAGGTTTGATTACCACGGTCAGTACCTGATCACAGTGAGTTGTCAGGTCGTGAACACAGACAACGCTGCCCACAGCTTTGAACTGTGGGCCAAGGACACGGGTGTGAACTACCCCCTGTCGAATACCCGCTTTGACGTGCCCTCTCGCAAGAGCGCCTCTGCATACGGGTACGTGGTGGCTAACGTCTCAGGCATTTTCACAGTACGGGACCCCGCCAACAATTACTTGGAAATGGCGTGGTGGTCAGATAGCACATCTGTATACTCAGAGGCGGACGTAGCGGGTACTTCTCCCACCAGACCCGCGATCCCTTCGGTGATCCTGACAGCAGCCTTCCTCTCAAAGGAGTATACCTAATGGCGGTCAAATACCTGCGTAAGTACCTGACGCCTTCGGCGGCCACTCAGACGGCCATCTATACGGTGCCTGCGGCGAATACGGCCTTGGTAAGCTCCTTGCGGATCACGAATCCCGGCAGTGGCAGCGCGACCATTAACGTAGCTATTTTCCCTCTTGGCGGAGCGACCGCTTACCAGTTCATCGAAGACGCACCTTTGCCGGTAGATTCGACGATGGACGCTTTTTCGGGGGTGACCGCTGTGATGGAAGCCACAGATGTCTTGAAGGTGACAAGTTCCCGCGCGGATACAGACTTTTACTTGTCTTACATGGAAGTGGACAGAAACTGATAAAAGCTTGATAATTGGGTACTTTCACGCTTTCCCGGCGTGCGGCCCAATGAGGCCTTAACAATCAAAGGTATATGTAACATGGCAGACGCGATGCCGGGAATGGCGGGACTCCCCCCTGAAGCCGCCGAGATAACCCCAGAGAGCCTTGCAGCTTTCGAGGAAATGCGAAAAAGCGTTTCCTCGTCCCAATTTTCCGAAGACCTTCTTGGTACGGCCGCCGAAGCTGATCCGCGTGCCGTGGCTGAATTCAAGGCTGAGTTGCGAGAGCTAGACCTCCCTCCTGAAGCGCTTGACATGCTGAATCGGATGGTGGACGAGATTCTGGCGGCCCCTGACCGTTACCTTGAAATCCGTGCTCGCTACCTCGCTGAAGGCGTCGATGAAGAGCTTCTTCCCCCAGCATTTGACGGAGAGTTCTTTGCCGCTCTCAATCTGGCGGTTGATGAGATTCGTGCTGGCGGGGGAAGGCCAATGGTCCCCGAGACCTTTGCTAAGGGAGGCATAGCCTCTCTCAAGCCTCTAGCAGCCGCTATGGCGCAGCAGGGGCGCAACGGCGACACCATGCTGGCCCACATAACTCCCCAAGAAGCACAACTTCTGCGCCGTATGGGGGGCAGTGGTAGTATCAATCCGATGACGGGGCTTCCTGAGTTCTTCTCATTGAAGAAGATGTTCAAAAAAATTGGGAAGGCAATTAAAAAATTCACCAGCTCCACGGTAGGAAGGATCGTCACTGCAGTAGCGCTTGGCTTTTTTGTCGGTCCGGCTGCAGCCTCGATGCTTGGCGTCAGTTCGGCCGCTGGTGTTGCAGCCGTCTCTGGTTTCGTAGGTGGAGCAGGCTCCACGTTGGCAGCCGGTGGAAATCTTAAAGATGCTCTGAAGGCGGGCGCTATCGGTGGTCTTTCGGCTGGCGCTATGGCTGGCGCATTTGGCGGAGCTCAGGCCTTTGAGGCAGGAAGCTATACAGGTGCCACCACCATTTCTGGCCAAGTTCAAAAGGCCAAGGACTTTTTCACCGGTGCCGGCAAAGAAGCAGCTTTACCCGACATGGGAGCTGCGCCTGCTGCACAGGGAGCAACAGAAACAGCCGCGCAGGCCGTTAGCACCCCTTCCATGATGGGCCCTCCTGCGCCCTTTGAAGGCTGGACACAGGGCCAAGGGGGCACCTTCTTCCCTCCGGGAGAGCCCACAGGCGCCATAGGCGCTGCCCCAACAGCAGGGCAGAAACTGGCCAGCGCGGTTGGAATGCCATCTGGCACTTCAGCACAGTTCGCCAATGCTTCCCCTGCAAGTTCACAAGGCATTTTCTCTCGTGCGAAGGAAGCGGTTTTGGACAAAATTAGCCCTAGCAGAATTGCAGAGGCAGGCAAAACGGCGGCAGACAAAGCCTATGACAAAACCTTTGCCCAGTATGGTGGGGACGCTCTTGTGCCGGGCTCAAACGCCTATGCCACGGCGGTGAAGGCAGCGAATGAGGCCGCCGCTAAGGCCATGCCTAGCTTCTTCCGCCAATATGGGCCGATGGCGCTGACCGGTTTAGGTGTGATGGGCCTCGCTGGGGGCTTCAAGAAAGAAGAAGAAGAAGTGCCCGCCGGGTGGGAGAACTTTGCTTCAGGCATCAGCCCCGGCCAGCAGCTTTTGAGCCAAAACCCCAGCCAGTATGGGCTGCAATTTGGCGGTGTTCAAACAACAGCAGTGCCCTCGATGTACAGCGGCTATGGCGGTGTTCGGAGAGCCAAGGGAAGCCCGGCGCATGGTGAAACCAAGTTTCCCCGAAAGAACGGGCACATTTCTGGTCCGGGCACTGGCACCTCTGACGACATCCCGGCAATGCTGTCTGACGGCGAATTTGTTTTCACCGCCAAAGCGGTACGGGGCATGGGCAATGGATCACGGCGTCTTGGGGCCAAGAAGATGTATGCCCTGATGAAGAAACTGGAGGGCCACAAGAATGGCTGATATATCAACACAAACACAAATAGTCCGTGAAGCGCCGGAAATTGAGGCCTACAAGTTAGGGCTCATTCAAGAGGCACAACGCCTGTATAACCAGCCCATGAATATCCCGGCTGTTGAGGCTGCGGGGCTCTCTCCTACTGAGCAACAGGCGATTGATTTTGGAAAACAAGGCGTCGGTGCCTTTGAGCCTTACCTTCAGGCCGGGTCTCAGGGCGTAACGCAGGGGATGGACCTTGCTCAACGCGGCGCTCTTGCCGCTGGTGCTGTGCAAACCGCGCCACAGTTCCAAGAGGCGCAAAATGTCCTTGGAAGAGGCGTATCTCTAACGGAAAGTGTTCAAACCGCGCCACAGTTTCAGGCCGCACAAAACATAACCGGACAGGGAATTGGTGCCTTGGGTGCAGGCGTCCAAGGCCTAATGGGCTCTGCTCAGGGCTATGACCCACGTTCAGCCTTTGCATTTATGAACCCGTATCAACAAGCAGTGACGCAAAATGCTCTGGGTGAGATGCGTCGGCAGGCTGATATTGCTGGGACCGGTGCGGCTGCTCAAGCCGTTCGTGCCGGCGCATTCGGCGGCACTCGTGAGGGTGTTCAGCGTGCTGAAACAGAGCGCGGCATTCAAGATTTGATGCAACAAAGAATCATGCAAGACTATGCTCAAAACTACGTGCAAGCACAGCAGGCCGCGCAGCAGGCATTTGAGGCTCAACAGGGACGCCAGCTTGCAGCAAGTCAAGCGCTTGGGCAGTCCGGGATGCAATATGGCCAGCTCGGGCAGAACATTGGTGCCCTCACCGGCCAACAGGCCAGCATTGATCTGCAGCGTGCTCAACAATTAGCAGCAATGGGTCAGGGTATTGGCGCCCTTACCGGTCAGCAGGCCGGTATCGATCTGTCCAAAGCAGCAACGCTGGGCGCTCTGGGGTCCCAAATTGGGACTATGGGAACGCAGTATGCTGGCCTTGGTGAAGCGGCCCAGCGCCTTGGTGCCGCCGATACGTCACTGCTTGCTGGCCTTGGTGGTCTGGAGCGACAAAATCAACAGGCACAACTCGACGCCATGAGAGCAACGCAACTTCAGGAAACGATGGCCCCCTATCAACAGTTAGGTTTCGTCTCAGACATATTCAGGGGCGCACCTACTACACAGATGTCACTGACTTCGCAGAGTGCTCCCAGCGTAAGTCCACTTCAATCTGCGGTTGGCCTTGGTATTGCTGGACTCTCAACGGCCGCTGGCGCAAAAACAGCAGGACTTTTTTAAGGGCTTTTCAAAATGAAGAAACAGAAAAAGATGCAAGTGGTCGAGGACGACGAGATCGAGAACGTCGGCATCATGCAGGGCTTCATGGATGACCTCGATGGCATGATGGCTGAAATAGACGAGGAGATGATGGCATCAGAACAAGACGAGACTGCTCGCTTGATGGGGCGCACTCCTGACTCGCCTGAGGTATTAATGAACAACCTCCGTGGCGACTATCGATCAATCGATGCGCGTCGTGAAGAGCTTGCTGATCTTGTCGGCTATAACAGCGCGGCTGAAACACCAGACGAGGTGTTGGCGCTTCTGCAGCCGGTATTAGCTCAACAGGGCGTAGCCGCTCTCCCTGCCCTTTCGCCACCTCCAGTGGGTCAACCGCCGCTGGCTTCTACACCACCGGGACCTCCCGGTGGTGTAGCTTCTTTGCCAACGGACCAAGGGCCAATGCCTCCAGCTATGCCTCCAGCTATGCCGCCTATGGGCATGGCAGATGGCGGAATTGTGGAGCGCTTCATGGAGGCTGACAAACGAACTCGAGCCCGTCGTGCAGCAGAGCAGGAGGCGAGAATAGCTCGCGGCAGAAAAGTGAGCGACTACATCCCTTACCCCGGAAATGTTTACCCGGCGCTTGAAAACATCGTGACCGACGTGCCGAAGGGCATCGCTTCACTTGTGCGCGGCGAGAAAACAGAGGCCCCACAGGGAGCCCTGCTGACTGAGGCAGAGCAGTACCTGCAAGCAAAAGCCATTCTTTCCAACCCTGACTCGTCTGATCGAGAGAGAGCATTTGCACAAGCGACCGTGTCATCGTTGCGCCCAACAAGTCAGGGCGGCAACATGGACAACCAGACTTTTGCTGAAATGCTGCAACAGATAGACAAAATTGCAGCAGCTAAGGCACCTGTTCAAAATTTTCAAGACGGTAGCGATGAGGCGGGCGTTACCTCTGTTGGATCATACTCGCCAGAGACAATTGCTGAAGCAAACAGGCAAATACTGGAATTACTAAGGGGAAGACCATCAGCTTCTACGGTTGATGTCATGGCAAGAACCCGTGAACTAGCGCCCCAGTACGCAGAGCTTCTGGGCACCGGCGATAAAAACGCTGCTCGCAGCCAGATGTTATTTGACATAGCCCAAGGGGCACTGCGGTTTGCTGGTAATGTAGGTTCTCAGGGCCAGCCATTGAGAGGTTCTTTCGCAGCGCGCTTGGCGGGAGCAACAGAAGGATTGCCAGCACAAGTTGGCGCTCGTGTTGCTGAAATGCGAAAGGGAGAGCAAGCAGCACGGCTCGCGGCTCTTCAAGCTGCTCAAGGCGAACAGCAGGCAGCAGTTGCTGCAAACACCGCTGATGTTGAGCGCAGACAACAGCTTCTCAAAGAGATTGCCAAGCAGAAACCGGGTAAAAGCTATCGGTTTTTGACTGATGAAGAAAAACGACAGCTTCCTGAGGCAGACAGGCCTTTGCCTTGGCAAATAGAAGAAACTACTGGAGAGTTAAGTCTGCAGGGGGGAAGACCTCCCTCAGATAAGCCGTTGGTAGATATGGGAGAAAACACACTTGAGAAAGTGGGCGTGACTGAGTTAGCACAAGGCCTGACCAACCAGTACAACGCGGCATTGGCCGCTGCAGGTAATATTCGTAAGATCGACGAGACCATAAAACTGCTTGCTGAAGGTAATGTAGACAGCGGATTCGGTGCGGAGTTCCGTCAAAACATACGAAGAATTCAAACACTATTTTCCGACGATCCTACACTGATTGATAGGCTTAGTGACACCGAGCTACTTAACTCTGCGTTAGGTAAGGAAGTATTTGGCGCGATCACTGCATTAGGCGTAGGCGCTAGAGGCTTGGATACTCCGGCAGAAAGAGAGTTCCTCAGAGAAGTTGTCGCGGGTAGAATCCAGCTAACTAAAGAAACTTTGATGGAAATGGCGAGAATCCGACGTAGGGCAGAAGAAAACAGTATCATGCTCTGGAACGAGACGTTGGCTTCTGGACGCGCTGACCCTCTGATTGAGGTTTCTCGTGGCATGTTGCCAGATGAACCACTTCCTATTCCTGTTGATCCCTCAATGGGAAAAAGAGATGAGCCCTCTGATGTTCGTTCTCGAGTTAATCAACTGTTAGGTAGGGGTTAGGTAGGTAAAAATGGCAGAAGAAAACAAGACAGGTTCTTCAACACCAAAGCCCATTACCTCTGACGAGATTGGGCAATGGTTACTGGATAACGCTGAACAAAAAGGCAGTGACGACTTCAACATAATGGTTTCGGAGTACGACCGTCTTGTGGCTGCAGAAGAGGCGGCCGCTATGCCAACTCCTCTATCTACTGCGCCTGAGGGCGAAAAGATGGGTTTCTTTGAAGGTATTGGCGAGGCGATTACTGGCGAACGACGGGCCACGGACCTGACGCGCACGCTGCCTTCTTATCAGCAAATGCCTGAGTTCGATAAGGTCTTCTCTATGCCTGTGTTCAAAACAGCCGTCGGCACCATCATGGGCTCCCCTGCGGAAATGGCACAGGTCATTAAAACGCAGTTTCCTGAGGTTAGAGTCCGGTTTGATGAGAAGGGCAATCCTATCCTTAGGTCAGGTATTAACGATCAAGAGTATGTGATCGAGCCCGGCATGGAGTTTTCTGATGTACCTAGAGCCGGTGCGGCAGCGGCTATGTTTGCCTTGACTAAAGGACGTGGCCTTTTAGGTACCGTGGCTCAAGGAGCAGGAACGCAGGCTGCTTATGAGGGGGTCCAGACAGGCCTTGGCGGCGATTTTGGCGTGGCTGAAACCGTTACTGCGGGAATTGTCCCTGCAGCGTTCTATACCTTGGGGTCTTCTTTTAGAGCGCTCAGGCCTTACTTCCAAAATGTTTTTCCACGCCTGTTTGAATCTGCAAAAACCCCTGCATCTAAGATAGCTAACCCTAACCTTACCGGTGAAGAAACAGCCGAACTTGCTCGTAGAGCGGCCAATGGTAATAGCGCCGCTATGCGACTGTTAGCAGAAGATGCGGCCCCTGATGCTGCCACGATTGCAGCAGCAGAACGACTTGGTATTGCACAATACCTGCAGCCGGACCACGTTACCACTAGCCAGATATTCCGCCAGCTTGCTCAACTGGCCAAGTCTCAGACCGGTTCGTCTACACATGCGGCGGAGATACAGGGGTTACAAAGAGTAGGCGATCGCGCATTCCAACTGATTGATGATCTCGGCGGCACTGAGGACCTGAGCACGCTTAATGCGACGTTAAGAAAAAGAATGTCAGGACTTCGTGATGAGTTAAACGCAAAAGCAGAACAGGCTTGGAATACCTTACGAGCCCTAGTTAGACCTTCAACTCCAACTAACGCCAATAACGTGCTTTCTTTTATCGACAACAGGGTTGTTAATGAGTTAGGAAAAGAGTCAGAACTATCTGCTCTAGAAAAAAGAATTGTAGCAGCTTTACGCCCAGAGGAAGATGGCACGCTCCCATTTTATGGTTTAGTAGATAACTACCGACGTGAAGTTGGTCGTGCTTTAAATGGACTAGGAGAGTATGCGAAAGAAGACGATGGTCTTTTAAAGCAACTATATCGCGCACTTTCTGCAGATATCAGAGAAACGACTGAAGCAATAAATCCAGAGGCAGCCGATGCCTTTGATCTGGCGCGTAGGACCTCTCAATTACAAATAGCGCTTCAAAACGACATAGTTTCTTTGTTCGGCAGAGAACTTAATATGTCGATGGTCAGCAGTCTTACCGAAGCCATGAAAGTGCTGACAAAAGGCGATGCCGATACTCTTGTACGATTGATCAACACCATTCCTAAAGACATGCGTAGTGAGGTGGTCGCCTCCGGCGTGACGACAGCGTTCGGTAGAGCGACCCAGAATGGCCAGTTAAACTTTAACACTTATATGATATGGTATGAGAGTCTTCTCCGCCACCGCACTGCATATAAGACGGTGATGACAAACCTGCCTCAGGGTGCTCAAAAGCAACTGTCGGATCTTTACCGTGTATCTCGCGGCGTAGCTATGGCCACGCGAGAACAGATCCGCACAGGTAAGGCGCTGCAGGACGGCATGCGTAACGCCGACACCGTATTGCAAAGACTTTACGGCGTGGCCCAGAGGGCCGCAGTTGGTGTCCCCATTGAGGCAGCAGCTAGCGCTCTTGGCTTTCCGGGGATGGGAGTAGCATCTGGTGTGACTTCAGCACTCGTTGCTCGAGGAACAAAGCCTTCAGCAATTAAAGCCGTAGACGACATGCTGGTTTCCACTCAGTTCATACAGATGTTAGCTGATGTGGGAACCGCGAACGAAGTCGAGGCAGCACGCAAACTGGCACAATCGTCCGCCTTCCGTCGCCTTGCTTCAGCAATTCAGTTACCGCTAACCGATGCGGAGAAGTTTATACTGTCGATATTCCAAGGCGGAGCCCAAACAAACGTACCAGAGGAAGCCCCAGTGGAAGAGCCTGTGTCTCCCCCGCAAGCTCGTGTCCAGCCGCCAGCTCCACAGCCACGCGG
>Ga0222714_10004810_pt1 | contig 13093 bp, 6 predicted proteins | sample C33_3DmetaG_FD_165048 | JGI IMG/M metagenome (GOLD analysis project Ga0222714, IMG submission 165048) | Estuarine water microbial communities from San Francisco Bay, California, United States - C33_3D | ecosystem: Environmental > Aquatic > Marine > Unclassified | place: USA: California... | reverse complement strand
TCTGTCCAGCTCACGACCATCGTGCCTGGATCTGAGACTGGCAGCAGCACAACGGCAGTTCCAGCTAAGGCCTTTACAGCAGCCTTCGGTGGCGCACTGATCCTGACCACCGTATCCTACGCCGCCATGGCAGGTTTACTGTGGCTCCTGATGAGGTTCCTCACTAACGAGCGCGTAGGGTATGCCATGGCTCTTGGTGCCGTAAGTGCCACAGCTGGCATTGAAGTGGTACAGACATCGCTCACAACAGGGCTTCACCTTCTCACGGGAAGTGTGCGATATGGCCTGCATCTCGGCGTGGTGGTGTCACCTGCCGAGCATCCGTATCTCTTCCTATGGTTACAGCGTCTGGACGTCCTCACGGCTTGGCAGTACATCGCGGCAGCCATGGTCCTGTCGGTATGGTCCGGTGTGCACTACCGGTATGGCATCGTGGTAGGGGGCTTGGTTTTTGCGGTGGTGCAGGCAGTGTTCGGCCTGCTTTCGCTGATCTCCTGGCTTGCGCCTCACGTGGCGAACATGCCGTAAGAAGTTCGCTGGTTGCTGCTCGATGATGTGGAGAGCAAAATCGTATATTGCGCGCTCTACATGTTCCGTCCGAACACCATCTTGTGGTTACCAGGAGATAACATATGAACTTGGTTGCGACCCGTTCCCTTCTCGTTGGCTGTGCATTGATCCTCTCGGCGAGCTCCGTGCTCGCCCAGCGCGTGCATACCACTGCACGCACCACGGCAATGCCGCTGCCGCCGAAAACACAGCTCGTACCTGCTGCTTCGGCACCAACACTGATTGTCCAGCCTTCGGCTGAGCGCACGGCGGAAGTGGTAGCTACTTCGCCGGTTCTGCAGCGTAAGCAGACGCCTAAGGTTGTAGATCTGCCACAGAGCGTACTTCCGGGAGTAAAGATCGGCTCCACCTTCTACGACTTCCAGACGAATTCCTCGATGGCGCGACGAATTGCCGTAAGCCGTGACGGAGCTGACAAGTACCTGCAAGTCCTGTGGATGGCAGCGACCGACGGCACACGCGACGTTGCCTCGCGCACGCCGGGTTTCAACGAGACACGCGGGAGCTACTATAACTTCCTCGAGGCCAGTAATGGCACGGAACTCACCGTAGGTCTGCCCGAGTGGACGAAGATGGAGATTGGTCGCGCTGGATGGCCATCCATCGCCCTCTTTGAAGACGGTTCTGTTGGTAACACGTCACACGTTCCGATTCGCTTCTTCCGCAACTCTGGTATCGGCGACGATGCCTTCTTCCAGTTCTCGGAGATTGCTTCGGCGAGCGACAACGCCACGTGGCCACGCGTAGCCATTGACGGCCGTGACAACGTGCACGCGATCTACAATCGCACCATGCCGGATCAATCTGACCAATTGATTTACCGCCGTTCGACAAACGGTGGTGAGAGCTGGGAACCAGAAGTCTTCTTTACCGGTCCGAATGCTGTTGTACCACCGTCGCTGGCTGGGCAAACACTGCCTGGTGCAGCCGGTGGAGATACCTACGCTATTGCCGCTCGTGGTCCAGTTGTTGCCGTTGCCTACTCCGATGGCCCGCTGCGCACGCTTGTGCGCAAGTCCACTGACTACGGTGCCACATGGAATGACGAGCAGATTGGTCTGCGCCTGATCATCAACCGGGATCAGACGTTTATCGACTCAACGATCACCGGCACGACCATCTCCCTCGTTTCGGATACAACCGTATCGCCAAGCACCATGCATGCCATTGCCATCGATAGTGATGGCCGTGTGCACTTGGCAACTAGTCAGGGCCTGATGTATGTGCTGTCGTCCGGATCAGCCGACTGGAACCTGGCTGACCGCCGCGGCACCATCTACTCCGTTACGGATGATGGGCTCTACCAAGGCCTGGGCATGTACTACTGGCCAGAAGGTGACACACTGATCTACACCGTGGGCACCATGGGCGACGACCGTTGGGATGGCGAGGGCAAGGTCGTAAGCCGCCGTGCGTATACGGGTGTAAGTCGTTATCCTACAATCGGTTTCGACGAACAAGACAACGTGTTTATGCTCTTCACCGGCGTGAAGACGGGCGACTACTTTGAAATGCAAATCGACACGACGCCACGCTTTACGGGTGAAACCCTGGACACCATGATTACCGTGAACGGTTTGTACGGTCACCAGTACCTCACGTGGCGCTACAAGAACAACCCAACGTGGTCACAGCCCTTTAACCTGACGCCAGATGGTGTCAACTGCTTGTTCGGCTCGATCGCTGAGGAAGTATCGGACGGCCTGTTCTACATGGCCTACAGCGCCAGCCCCCTCCCAGGTGACCGCGTGACCAGCGTCGAAACGGAAATTGCCGCAGCCGATGTGATGGTAGCCGCAGTGGACGTCGCAGCGGTTGGTAGTCCGTCGCGGGTGGCAGAGGAGCGGATGTTGAATGCTGCAGTGAGCATCTACCCGAACCCAGCATCTGACGTAGCTCGCGTGAGCATTACGAGCCAAGGAGCAGGTCCGATTTCTGTGCGGTTGTTCTCTGTGCAGGGTGAGGCACTGGTGAACACGGTGTCGCCAGCAGGTTCCTCGGATTGGGTACTGGAACTTCCAACGCAGAAACTGGCTTCCGGAATGTATCTGCTCACGATTGAGCAGGACGGTGCTTCACTGACGCGCACTGTGAGCGTGATTCACTAACGCAACACGGCGATTTCGCAGTACATTTCAGACGACAAACAAGCAAAACCAAGCAAAACAACGATCCTTTGGAGTGGATTCATGGTGCGTAGGTACCTCGTCGTAGTACTTGTAACCCTGGCAGCGGCCGTCCCGGCATGGGCTGGTATTACAGGTATCCTGACCGGTAAGGTCACCGATGAAAAAAAGGCCGCCGTAGCTGGTGCAACCGTCCGTGTGCTTGGCACAACGCGAGGGGGATACACCGGAGCTGACGGTAAATACACGGTTCTCAACATCACTGCCGGAACCTACGACGTGCGAGTCACGGCCGTTGGCTACGACACGGTTGTTCGCAAGGTGTCCGTCTCCGCCGACCAGACGGTGACGGTCAACTTCACGCTCACCACCGGTGGTGTGATGATGAAGGTCGTGGACGTGAGTGCTGACCGCGAGTTGGTGCGCTCCACGGACGTTGGTACGGACCGCATCAGTAAGGGCGAGGATATCGTCAAGATCGGTGGGCGCGACAACCTTGCGTCGCTGATCTCGCTGAACGCTGGTATTACGGCCTCGGGAAACAACTTTGTGGTGCGTGGATCGCGGACAACGGAGACCCAGGTGCTAGTAGACGGTCTGGCAGTGACAGACCAGTTTGTAGGGGGCTTGGGGCAATCCGGTGCGACGGTTTCGGCCGCCATGCCTAGTCCATTTGCTACGGAGGAAGTGCAGTCCAAGACCGGTGGTTTCGGTGCCGAGTATGGTAACGCCGTAGGTGGTATTGTAAACACCGTCGTCAAAACCGGACGTACCGACCGCTTTGAAGGCCTGCTTCGCTACTACATCGACGTTCCATTTGCCTGGGGTAATGCCAGTAACGGTGTTGCTGCCGGTACACCAAAGCAGGACGTGATCGACTTTACGTTCGGTGGTCCGTTGGGCTTTAACCGCTCGACATTCTTCCTCTCCGTACGCAATACCTACGAGCAGTTCCGGAACTACGGTTTGCAGGTGCTGGATCCGCTGGGCAACAATCTCGGTCAAAACCCAAACAATCAGACGTTTAGCCGCAACGTAACGGCGCGGATGAAGTTTCAGGCAACGGACAACGCCTACCTTCTCGTGGGTGGTATGTACGGCTTCGTGAGCGGTGAGCGCTCGGGATGGGGTTGGTTGTATGCCAACACACCACAGATGAGTGTGGACAACGCTGGGAATGAGAATGGTCTCGGCGTGTATGGGGAGAGTTTCCCCGAGCGCATGGCCAAGCAGATTGTCGTGCAGGAGTTTTCCAGCAATGCCTTTGCACAGTGGAATCAGACCCTCGGTGCAAACACCGTGTTCGAGCTTCGCGGATCGTTCAACTCCAAGATTTCCGAGACAGGCAAGCGCACGTCGCCAAACGATCCCGACCTCCTGCTCGGAGGATGGGAACTGTACTACCCGGAAGACGTCCTCAAGTTCGAGGAAGATGCTGTTACGAATACCACACGCTACGCTGCGGGTTCGAACCGTATCGTGGACTCGTATGAGTACTTCCGCACCACGGCGCAAACCGAAGACGGATATCGCCAAATCGAAGTCACCAAGCCAAACCCTATTACGGGCTTTATCGAGGGTCCTGGTGACTTCCAGAATACATCGAACCCGTACGGACTGTTTGGATACTTCGCCTCCCGTGGAAATGAAGGGGGCTTCGAGTTGCGTCAGGCCACGTTCTATCAGTTGGACGGTAGCATTACGCACAACCTCGAAGTTGGTGAAACACGCCACGTCCTCAAGGGTGGTTTCGAGATGCGATTGCTGACCATGAACCGTCACAACAACGGCAACCCTTGGGATGGCAACCCGTTCTATGATTTTTACGGTAACGCCTACGGCCCGAACATCTACTACGATCCGGAGGCTGCACCGAATACCGATCCGATTGCCACGAAGGCACGAACCGAAGAGCCATTTACTCCGGTAACAGGTGCCCTCTTCATTCAGGATCAGATTCAATTCAAGAGCCTGATCTTCACCGGTGGCTTGCGCATGGACTACCTTGATCCACAGGCTCAGTACCGGACATCAACGGAGGTGTTCTATCCCATCGGCTCGGTTGAGGGATTCGCTGAAGCCAAGCCAAAGCTGTACTTCAGCCCTCGTGTGACGATTACCTATCCGGTGAGCGAAAGCGGACGACAGAACTTTAAGTTGTCGTACGGTATCTACTATCAGGCTACACCGTGGTCGGACTATTATGACGCGTTCAACACGGTGTTGCTGCGTGGTGGATCTGTCCTTGGCAACCCCAACATGGAGATGCAGCGTACGAATCAGTACGAAGTTGCCTACAACCATCAGTTGAACGACGACTTCGCACTCACTCTGACCGGTTACTACAAGGACATCTACAACCAGTCCGACTTGGCCTACGTGCCAGCCGTGCCGCAGCCATACTTCCAGACCGTGATGGCAGCCTACGGTAACGCCAAGGGTATCGAGATTACCCTGATGCGTCGCTCGGCAGACAACTGGGGCTTCAACATCAACTATTCGCTGGGTTCGGCAACAGGTACGGCAAACAATGCAAACACCGTTGTTGCTCTTGATCCTTTCACCGGTAATCCCGCCTTCCCAGTCGAGCCATTCCCATTGTCGTTTGACCGTCGTCACCGTGTGAATGCCGTACTGAACTTCTTCTGGGGTGCTGATGAGGGACCACGGATTGCTGGGATTCCGTTCCTCGAAAACCTCAACATCAACTTGTCGGGCTTCTGGCAGTCGGGATTACCGTATACGCCAGTGAACCTGGCCGGACAAGCAACAGGCGCCATCAACTCTGGACGCTTCCCATCGAACTGGCGTAACGACCTGCGTATTACACGCTCGATTCCACTGAACAATCTGATTGGCGGAAACACAGCCATCGATGTGTTCCTGGACGTCACGAACCTGATGAACTTTACCGGTGCAGTGAGCTTTTACACTCGCACAGGTAGCCCCGATGATGACGGCTTCGCACTGCGCCGTGTACCAGGTGACTTCCCAGCCACGACGTACTATCGCGATGCCGATCCGAAGAACAAGGTTACCACGGCCCCAAATCAATACGATCGTATCGGCCTGCGCATGTATAATGCTATGGCGGACGGCAACGGTGACGGCATTGTAACCCCTGAGGAGTCCTACGCTGGCTATCAGCGCTACGTAGCAGATGTTGTTGCTCGTCGGTCGCTGTACCAGTACCCACGCCAGGTGTTCTTTGGCGTGATGTTCCGCTTCTAATTGATCATGAAAAAAAATCCGACGAAGAACATGAGAACGAACATTGGAGAAGTCATGCAACAGCGCTGGTTCGCGGCCGGAATAGCCCTCCTTGCCAGTTGGGCCCTCCTTGCGACGCCGCTGAATGCCCACATTGCGGGCACAGCAAAGACGCAGAAGGATGGTCAAGAAGATGTGCAACGCACGCCTAGTGGTGCCTTCGATCTCCAGCAGAACGTGGTATCGAACGTTGCCTTCTACACCACCAACTACGGCATCTTCGGCTACAACATAGCCCGGCAAACCGGTGGTACGTTCTGGCCACGTGGTTCGCAGAATCAGTACCTGTTTGCAGGGGGCGCATGGTTTGCAGCGCTGAAGCCGGTCGGTTCGTCGGGTGAGTTGCGCAAGCGCGTGATGATTACCTACAACCCGAACTCCGGTCAGTCATGGATGGTGCCTGGTGCCATTGAAGACGGATTGCTGGTGGACCAGTCCTCGTCGTCCACGCAGAAAAACAGGACCTACTTCTCGACGGACTTCAGCACGGCCGACGGCACGGACTTCTTCAATCCGTCGTTTCCAAATTGGCCGATCTGGGACTCTTCTCCGAATGACACACTGCGGGTAGAGAATTACTACGGTTACTACATCAACGACATCTCTCAGCGTAATCGCAGCAACTTCGAAAAAGGACCGGCCTTCATTTCTGATGAGGATGTCTTTGCCGTATACAAGGATACCGACCTGTCACGCTACGAAGGTGGCGCCCAGCGTCGTGCTGACGAGGGCTTCCCTCTGGGCTTCCAGATCGAACAGATGATCTACTCGTGGGGTTTTGGTGACTACCGCGACATGCTCTTCATCAAGTACCTCTTCATCCACCCAGAACGCATCAATAATGCCCCTACCGACACGCTGTTCGCGTGCTGGATGGCAGCGGTCATGGACGTGGACATTGCTCCGTTTACCAACCCACGTGGTGGTGCAGCAAACGACCGCGCACGGTTCTACACAGAGGAAGACTCCCTGAACCTTGCTGTTCAGTGGACCAACGGTGATCGTGGCGAAGCAGGCCAGGGCTTTGGTTACTTGGGCTTCAACTTCCTTGAGTCGCCAGCGGTAGATGCCGATGGCTACCTACGGACCGACCGCAAGCAGTTCCCGGTGTCTGAGCAGCTTGGCCTACGGACGATGCGCAACTGGCCGATCACGGTCGACCCAATTGAAAACGAGGACCGGTACAACTTCATGTCATCCGGTCAACGCGATGGCGACGAGGGTCCTGGTGACCGTCGTCTGCTGATGGCTACCGGCCCGTTCAACATGCGTCCGGGCGACTCTGCCCGTATCGTAGTCGGTCTCATCCTGGGTACAACAGCAACCGGCAAGGATGCTGATGGTACCACCGAGGACCTTGCCGAGCTCATCCGCAAGGTGAAGTTTGCTCAGTTTGTCTACGACAATCAGTTCCGTGCACCACGAGCTCCAGATCTTCCGATCGTGAAGGGCTACGCTACGAGCGGAGGATTCTACCAGGTACCCGAAAGCGGCTGGTTGCCACTGAACAATGCCGTAGTGATTCAGTGGGATTCAACGGCAGAGCAGTCGATCGATACACTCGAGGGCGGTATGGACTTCCTCGGATATCGGATCTACCGTGCTCGTCGTGCGGATCTCGACACGTTCAACACCGACGATATCGAGTCGCAGCGTGTAGGACCATTGGGTTGGAAGCAGATTGGTGTCATTGGTACCCCTCCTCCCTTCCTCAAGTCTGGTACCACGGTTCCGGACATTGGACTACCGCTTGATGAACTCGATATTGCCGACATCATCCAGCCGGGTCAACGCCGATTCTTGGTCGCTCGCCGTCCATCAGCCGGTGGACCATGGGGCACGTACTTTAACGAGCTGATCTCCCGCCGTCCGGATACATATCAGTACCAAATCGGCACGGATGGTCGCCTCAACGTGAGCCGCTTCGACAAGTACGACTCGGTGCGCACGATGTACGTCACAACGCAGTTCGATGATCTTCCAACCGTAGCTCGCGATCAGTCCAACAACACTGGTTGGTTCCTGAACGCTACGCAGGCAGCAGCGGCGAAGGATAGTCTCATCAAGTTGATTCTGGCAAAGAAGGTAAAGGCCGAGCCATTCCGATTTGCCGACGTTGAGCAAGTTGGTGAGCGCACGCGTGTTGTGCGCCGTCCGTGGGAAGAAACGTCCGAGGTTCGGAATGAAGTTGTTGGTGCGTACTTGCGCCGACTATCAACCAACCGCACGTTCTTCGATGATGGTGACGACGACAACAACGGTGTGGTACGCTACAGCGCCGATCCACGCCGCAGCGAAAAGCTGATCAACAACATGGACTACTACTACACGGTACGTGCCTACGATGAAGGTGACTACTTCCTTGGTACACCGTCGAAATTGACAAACCGTGCCATTGGTTTGCCAAACACCGTGACCACAACGCCATTGGCATCGCGTCCGGGTAACGAGGCAGCCTTTGAAGCAGAGTTCGATGCTGAAAACCGTGGCAAGTCCGGAGGCATCTATAACTTGAAGCTTCTCGTGAACGACGATCAGCGTTTCAACCAGCTGTTTGCTGGGAAGACGCTTGAACTGTTGTTCTACCGTGACTGGTTCGGGATCGACCATGATCAGCAGGAGAGCACACAGCCGATTGGCCTCTACAACATGTTCATGTTCCTGCGGGATTCCGCTTCAGGGCAACTTCTTGGAAACTGGGGAAGCCCCCTACCGCCACAGCTGTGTGCCGAGGGATCCAACCTCGCCGGATACTTCACTGAGAACACTGTAACGTGGGTGGACACAGCCGGTGTGTTTGTGGATACGAATGGCTTTGTGTACGACACCGTCTTCTCGTCTCCTGGAATGATTGAGCGTATCGATACGACAACCTTCCTGCGTCCTGACAACACTGAGAAAGTGCTTCGCTCCGGTTCATGGGCATCGAACGCTGTGTGCTTGCCGAACAAGTACATTCTTGGTACAGTTGGTTTGTCGTTCGACTACACCATCGAGCAATGGGGTGGTGAGTATCGTCAGGTTGCTGAAGGGTCCGTCGTCCAAGGGGGCGACATGAGTATCTACGTTGGTGTCGGGGGAATAAGTGGCCAATCGGCGACGACGTTCAAACCCGCGCCTGAGAATCACTATCCAGCGAAAAGCTACCAACTGCAGCCAGCCTATAGTCTTGCTCCGGAGTACTTCGAGATCACGAACCCTGGATTTACCGCGCCAGCCACAGCGATCTTCTCGCAGTCGTTCAACAACGGGCCTGGTGTGTATGAGATTACCTTCGAAGATGGTGGTACGGAAACTATCACCACGCCATTCGTGATGAGTGATCGCGTAGGTGATGCTGCAGGCAAGAATCCCGTTGTGACGTTCGAAAACGTGCCGTACCTGAACATGCGCGTGCGCAACATTGCCACGTATGAGCGCCCCGACCTGCGTCCTGACGGAACGGTAGGAACCGCGACTGTGAGCTACGACTTCGATCTTACACCGCAAGCGCTACCTCTGTTTACGGAAGAGGCGGCACAACGTGCCCAGCTGCGCGACTATCCAAACCCTGAGCTTGTGCGGATTGGTTCGTTTACCACGGCAGCCTACGGTTGGCGGAACTCGCGCCGCAGTGGTATTCGCAGCACGGAATTGCGATTTTTTAGCGCCGACTCAGCGACAGGTCGGCCAGTTGGACGCAACAACCGCTACTACCTGAGCCGTAACCTGTCGACCACTGGCCAGGATACGCTGGACTTCGTCAACGTGATCACGATTGCCGGTGCACAATTCACGTTGGACTGGTCGCGCTTCGGTCGCAAGAACCACGTGTTCAGCGCCGTACCAAGCACAACGCCACGCATTGCTGCAGCACAGAATGAACCAACGACATATCCTACAGTTGATTTCAAGGCTGGAGATAAGGTGGTGGTGTCGACGTTTGGTGGCGCCATGGGGTATCCATTCCCACGCACGAAGGCATCCTTCCGCGTGAAGGAGTACGATCCTGAGATAACAGGCGCATCGTTTACCGACGAAAACCTGGAACAAGTACAGGTTGTACCAAATCCATACCTCGTTACACACGAAGGAATGAGCTCGGCCTACGATGGCAAGATCTACTTCACACGTCTGCCACGGAAGGCAACGATCAGCATCTACACCACGAGTGGAGAACTGATCAACACCTTTAGCCACGACGAGTCTACCAGTGGCGATCCGGGTACCTTCGGAACGATGGTGTGGGATCTCCTTACGCGCAACCGTCAACGTGTGGCCAGCCAGATGCTGATTGCGAAGATTGAATCACCGGACGGTGCCAGTGTGATGAGGAAGTTCACCATCGTTACCGGTCCAGCTCGGATCGTGGCTAACGAGTAATCGGGTGTTGTCGGCGGGTGTTCTCAAATGAATAACGAAACTTCACAGGACATGTTCATGGATCGGATGTTTGGTACAATGACGCGGATCGCAGTGGCGTTGGCAGTTGTTGTGGCACTTGTTGCAACAGGAGCTCCGGTAGCGCACGCTCAGATCCAGTCGGTAACAGCAGGCGAATTCACCAAGGTTGGCCTCTCTGGAGGTCAGTTCCTGAAGATTGGTGTTGGCGCTCGAGCCAATGGTATGGCAGGTGCCTACGCAGGCGTGGCCAACGACATGACATCGATCTTCTGGAATCCGGCTGGATTAACGCAGCTGGACGGATACGCGGCAAACTTCAGCCACACCTTCTGGTTCGCTGGGATGTCGCACAGCTTTGCCGCTGTGATGATGCCCGTATCAGAGAAGTTTCGCGTTGCAGCAAGCTTCACGGGCTTCTCCAGTGGTGACATCGCTGTGACCACTACCGATCAGCCTGATGGTACCGGTGGAATCTACAACGTGAGTGATGTGGCACTTGGCGTAACATTTGCGGGTGAGCTCACCGATCAGTTCTCGTTTGGAGTTACGGCCAAGTACGTCAACCACGGATTCTCGAACATGAACGCCGGCGGCTTTGTATTCGACGTTGGCACGCGCTACAACACTGGCTACAACGGCGTTACGCTCGGCTTCTCGATTAATAGCCTGGGGACTCCGCAAACGTTTGATGGCCCGAACGTAACAAGAACCAACAATCCTATTCCGGGTTTGAATGCAAGCCCGATCGACATGCAGATTCAAACTTCGACGTTTGAAATGCCACTGTCCTTCCGTGCAGGACTGGGTGTGGACATGTTCCAGGGTTTTATTGCCGATCGCCCAGAGTTCGAGGATGGTGTGGCTGTTCATCAATGGCTCGTAGCTGCTGACTTCGAAACCTTCTCCGACGTTCCCGAGCAATTTGCCGTTGGCACGGAATACACGTTCCGTGAGTTCGTGTCACTCCGAGCAGGCTACCGTTTCGGCACCGATCAGTTCGGTCTGTCCGGTGGTGTCGGTTTGAAGTACATGGCAGGGGGCTTTAACGGCAGCATCGACTATTCGGTAAGTCCATCACAGTCGCTTGGCATGATCAATCGTCTGTCTGTATCCATCGACTTCGACTAAACTATCGTTCGACTCTTACCATTCGTTGTTCTCCTGGTTCTCGCGATTGCCCCGGCCCAAACGCAATCCATTGATGTTGTAGCGGACGTCGTACAGTTCCGCGCAGAGGCTGGCAAGACGCGATGGGAGTTTCACTACGCCTTCCCGGACACGGCCGTACGGTACATCGTACGGCCGTACGGCTTTGAGGGAGAACTTTCCTTTGACCTGCATGTCATCCGTCGCTCAGGAAGCACGGCCGACACGATACGCGACACATGGACAGCGCGGGCTACTTCAGAGTCGTCGCGCCCCCTTCATCGCCAGTTCTATAGCGGAATTCGCACCTTCATCGTTGATCCTGGTACCGTACAGGCCGAGCTGGTGGTGCGTGATATGAATGATTCCACGCGAACACTAACGTCGAAGTTCACGTCGACTGTGCATGCCTATGGCCTGCAAGTAGACATGAGCGATGTGATGTGTACGCAGAAGACGGTGGGTTCGCCGGCGTCTTTCACACGCAATGGTGTGGAGACGGTGCCCAATCCACGCCATGAGTATATCGGAACGGATCCCGCACTCAGTATCTATGGCGAGGTCTATAACGCCAGTTTAAACGGCGTCGATACCGTCGTGCTAGCATATGACGTGCTGGACTACGTCAAGCGACCGGTGTTCACGCAGTACCGGCGTATGCTGGGTGGTAGTGATGCCCTGCTGTATCGGGAGGACCTCTCTGTAGAGCTGCTGCGTAGTGGCGTGTACGACCTTACCGTATCGGTGAAGTCAAAGGATCTTACAACGTCGTATGCCACTCGAACGGAGCGGTTCTACATTCTCAACCCGGAGTTGCCGCCCGAGGGCGAGCTTCTGCTGAGCGAAGACCAGCGGTTTTTCGCCTCAGAGTGGTCGCAGAAGACTGGTGACCAGCTCGAGCTCGAATTGGAGCTAGCGCGGGTGATTGCTTCCAACGCCGAAAAGACCACGATGGAGGGACTCGAGTCAAATCGCGCCAAACAGCGATTCCTCTTCAAGTTCTGGGACAGTCGAGACCCTGATCCGAGCACACAGTCGAACGAGCGATTGGATGATTTTCGGAAGATGTACCAGCGAGCGCAGGCCTTCTACACGAGTGCCATGGTGCGTGACGGATGGCGCACCGATCGTGGCGTAACGCTACTGAAGTATGGTATGCCGACACAGATTGAGCAGTTCATCCAGACAATGGACACAAAACCCTACGAGATCTGGTTCTACCAAGGAGTGCAGGGTGGAGCCTACTTCTACTTCGTGGACTGGCAAGTCATGCAGAATCACAAGCTGGTGCACTGCACCGTAATTGGTGAGGTGAAGGACGACAACTGGTTCAATCGGTGGGCTCGTGCCTTTTCACCCGACCCGAACCCCGTGCATCAACAGCTCCCCAGTGCTCGATAATGGCCGCCCAACATGGTGTTCTGTATCGTCTGTTCACGTGGCTAAGTGCGTGGTCGTGCTCTGCGACGCCCGAGCAGCGTATTGCGATGGGACGTCGTATTGGCCTTGTGATGATGTGGGTTGATCCGAAGCGCCGATCCATCACGGTAGAGAATGTGCAAGCCGCCTTTCCAGGCCGTTCGAAGCAGCAACAGCGT
>Ga0222714_10004809_pt1 | contig 13094 bp, 7 predicted proteins | sample C33_3DmetaG_FD_165048 | JGI IMG/M metagenome (GOLD analysis project Ga0222714, IMG submission 165048) | Estuarine water microbial communities from San Francisco Bay, California, United States - C33_3D | ecosystem: Environmental > Aquatic > Marine > Unclassified | place: USA: California... | reverse complement strand
TCTCACCGGAACAATTTCAAATACAAATTTACCTCCGAGTGGTGTTGTGGCCGGGACCTACGGCTCGTTTGCCAATGTCGCACAGGTTACCGTCGACCAGTACGGTAGGGTTTCAAACGCGTCGAACGTTGCGATCCTCTCTTCCCAGTGGACCTCTGTGGCTGGGAACTTGGCATATCAGAACGGAGTGTCCATAGGAACTCTGAGCGCGCCACCTGTGGGTTCCAACCTGTACGTTTTTGGGTCGGCCAACATCTCGGACACTTTGTACGTCAACTCGGCCGTCGTGTACGGATCGGCCACCCTGAACGTTTGGGGAATTTCAAACCTAAATTCCGTTAGGGCCAGTCTGTACATTGGAAACGCTTCAGGTCTCTCGAACCTGAACGCGTCAAATTTGATAGGAAATGTGGCATCGGCCAACGTGGCCATGAGCGTCACCAACCCTTCCCAACCCAACGTGACGTCACTGGGAACTCTCACCGGACTAAATATCCAGGGACTCTTGGTCGTCTCAAACGGTTCTGGAATTTCAAACCTTAATTCGGCCAGCCTGGTCGGTAACGTTGCTGCGGCCAACGTGGCTGGGGTGGTTACAAACCCCGCGCAGACAAACATCACGAGTGTAGGCACTTTAACAGGGCTCACAGTCTCGGGATTACTCGTCGCCTCGAACGGTTCTGGAATTTCAAACCTTAATTCGGCCAACATCGTGGGCAACGTTGCTGCGGCCAACGTGGCCATGAGCGTCACCAGCCCTTCCCAACCCAACATCACCAGTGTAGGTACTTTAACAGGGCTCACAATCCAAGGATTGCTCGTTGCCTCGAACGGTTCTGGAATTTCAAACATAAATGGCGCGAACGTTTCCACCGTCCCTACGTCGCAATACGTCACCCAGGCTTCGCAACCTAATATAACCAGTGTAGGTACCCTCACTGGTCTTTATTCAACTGGTAACGTCTCGGCACCTTTCTTTATAGGTGGGGCCAACACCCTCAGCAACCTCCAAGCTTCGAACCTCGTGGGCACGATCAACTACGCAAACACTGCGGGGTCAGTGATCGTTGCGGCTCAACCCAACATCACAAGCCTCGGGACCCTTACGGGTCTATATTCTACTGGAAATTTGACAGCCTCATTTTTCATCGGCGGTGGGAACGCTCTAACAAACGTACAGGTGGCGAACCTCACGGGGACCGTCAACTACGCGAACACCGCTGGCTCGGTCATCAACGCGGCCCAACCAAATATCACGTCCGTGGGGACCCTCACGAGCCTGTCGATTATAGGATCATTGTCCGCCGGTACAATAACTGGCGACGGCCAGGGCCTTTTCGGTATCCACGCCAACGCAATAAGTGAAACTGTAGCCACCGCCAACTCTGTCGTACAAGCGGCCCAACCGAACATCACATCCGTGGGGCAGTTAACAGGTTTGACTGTTAACGGGTTGCTCGTCGCCTCAAACGGTTCTGGAATTTCAAACCTTAATTCGTCCAACCTGACGGGCACCGTTCCCCTGACCGTCTTACCCACGAGTGGGGTCACGGCCGGTTTGTACGGTTCAGGGGCTAACGTGTCCAGTGTGACCGTCGACCAGTACGGCCGGGTCACTGGGGCCTCTAACGTGGCAATCACCGCTTCACAATGGACTTCGGCTGTGGGCAACACAATTTATTACGCGAATTCAGTGGGTATAGGAGCCGTGACGGTACCAACCGCGACCCTTACGGTCACAGGTAACGCCTACGTGTCCAATTCTGTCACGACAACTAACATATTTTTCACAAACACAATTCAGGATACAAATTTGCCAGTGTCTGGTGTGACCGCTGGAGGTTACGGGTCGGCTTCCAATATTCCACAGCTTACGGTCGACCAGTATGGCCGCCTCACGAGCGCCTCGAACATCTCGTTGCCCCCGCTGAGCCAATGGACGAGCATAGACGCCAACGTCGCCTTCGGAAACGGCGTCAGTATCGGCACAATTTCAAATCCCCCTACAGGTTCGAACCTTTATGTACTCGGTACGGCCAACATAGGGACCCTGAACGTTTCGACACTCAATTTGGTCTCGGCAAACATAGCGACCCTCGTCGTCCCTGTACGCATCAACGCCGTGTCGGCCAACCTTCTCACGGCGAATGTAACATCGGCAAATTTGACTGTGGCGAATATTCTCACGGCGAACCTGATCACGGCCAACGTCACCAATCTCAGGGTCCAGACCCTGGCCAACATCGTGAGCGCCAACATCACGACGGCGAACGTAGCCTCTGCCAATTTGACTGTTGCGAACGTGGTCACCGCAAACCTCATTACGGCCAACGTCACCAATCTCAGGGTCCAAACACAGGCCAACCTCGTCAGCGCTAACATTACAACTGGGAATATAGCCTCGGCCAATTTGACAGTGGCTAATCTGGTCACGGCCAACGCCACAAACCTCGTAGTGACGAGTACAGAGAATGTGGCGACCCTCAACGTCTCGACCCAGTTTGTCGTCTCGGGTGCCATGAATGCCGTCCCGGGCAACGTCACCATGTTCTTCGACACTCTGCTCATTCCTTTCGTGAACGTCACATCCAACCTGACCGTCAGCGGCCAGGCCAATCTCGTCAGCTCCAATTTGGTGACTGCGAATGTAGGGACCCTGAACACAGCCTCAATTTTAGCTACAAATTCAAACCTTTTAAGCGCCAATTTGACCGTGGCCAATATCCAGACTTTGAACGGCGTGTCCATCTTCGGGACCGTCGCCAACGTGGCAACTCTGAACGTCCTTACTGAAAATGTTCTAACCTTGAATGGGGCCTCAATTTTCGGGACGAATTCAAACCTTCTGAGCGCGAACGTGGTGACGGGTGATGTTGGAACTCTGAACGTCGTTTCAATTTTCGGGACGAATTCAAACCTTCTGAGCGCGAATGTGGTGACGGGTAATGTTGGAACCCTGAACGCCGTTTCAATTTTCGGGACGAATTCAAACCTTTTGAGTGCGAACGTGGTGTCTGGAAACGTCGGAACCCTGAACGCCGTTTCAATTTTCGGGACGAATTCAAACCTTTTGAGCGCGAACGTGGTGTCTGGAAACGTCGGAACTCTAAACGCCTTTTCAATTTTTGGAACGAATTCAAACCTTCTGGAGGCGAATATTACCACGGGTAATATTCTGACCCTGAACGGCGCCTCAATTTTCGGAACAAATTCAAACCTTTTGAGTGCCAACTTGACGTCGTCAAACTTGATACTGGCCAACGCAGTCTCTTTGTTTGGAACCGTGGCCAACATCCAGACCCTCAATGGCGCTTCTGTGTTTGCAAGTGTTGCGAACGTCCAGACTCTTAATGCCGCGTCCATCTTTGGGGCCGTAGCCAACGTCCTGTCTTTGAATGTAGTGACTGATAATGTCTTGACACTGAACGCCTTCTCTCTCTTTGTGAGCACCGCAAACATTCAGACCCTCAACGGCGCATCTATATTTGGAACCGTTGCAAACCTCGCGACGGCCAACATCACCACGGGTAACGTTCTGACCCTCAACGGCACTTCGATATTCGGGACCACGGCGAACATCGTCACGGCCAACGTTTTGACCGAGAATGTCGCAACCCTCAATGGTTTGTCAATTTTCGCAACAAATTCAAACCTCGCAAGTGCCAACCTGCTCAACGCAACCGCACAGACCTTCAACGCAGCCTCTTTATTCGGTACCGTGGCTAACCTCGCACTGGCAAATGTACTCACGGAGAATGTGGTGACTCTCAACGGTGCTTCAGTCTTTGCCCAGTCCCTGAACGTCGGGAGCCTTTCCAACCTTTCAAGCGTCATCATCTCTTCAGGTATAGTACCTGGGCCTCTCGGGAACACCTACATCACGGGCAACGTCGTGGTCACGGGCAACGTCTTTTCGGCCCTCGGGACTCCTCTGGGAGCCGGCGGCTCTCTGTACTTTTCTTTAGGTGGTCAGACGACGCCGAGTGCGTTCACGGGTCTCGTGTACGGCCAGACCCTGGCCCTAAGTCTCAGCCCTTTCACGGTCCAGGGGTCGAGCACCATGGTTTCCCGAACGGCCAACGGCTACTTCCGGTTTTCACAGACGGGCGTCTACAACTTTCGCGGTATGTTCTGTACGACGGCCGACAACGTCACGGGCGTCGCCATAGGCTCGAACGTCGCCGAGGTTCACGGGACCGACCAGACGTACGTGTGGCGCCACGTTCCTTTTATCAGCCAGAATCCTACGGCCGTTTTTGACTTTGATTTCTACGTGGGTTCCACGACGGCTTATTACTACGTGGACCTCTTTGCGGTCGACACGCCGATCCTACAGCCCACGAGCAACGCTCTAGGAGGCACGTGGTTCACAGTGGGACCGAGCACGGGCGGGGGGAGCTCGGGCGGGTCTACAACCTTGACAACTTTGGGAGGGTGTGTATTCAACACGAGCCCGAGCATCACCGACTATTACGTGGGCGTCTCTAACGGTACAACAATTTATTTACCTCTCGGAGTGACTCTGGTGCCAGGGAAACAGTACGTGATCAAGGACGAGTCGGGCCTGGCCGGTACATTCGTGGGGTACCGTGTGAAAGTTTCAGCTTCGGGCTTGGACCTTATAGACGGTCAGTCGGCGTTCACAATCGCCCTAAATTACGGAGCCGTTTCAGTTGTTTGGACGGGGACCCGTTGGTCGATCTTCTAAGGAGGTTTCTTGAGCGGGTCCGCTACGCGTCCCCGGGAATAAGTTCTTCGAACTTATAAAGAAGGATGGTCTATCTCTTCAACTCGGATGTGACCCTCAAACACACGGAGCAGGTCGACTCGTTCGGCCGCCTCCGTGTGAGTAACCCTGTGACCCTCTTCGATTCTCAGAATCGGTACCAATTGAATTCTAAATTTTATTCAAATTTGATCGGTACCGGTACTACTGTCAATTATATCGCGGCTCAGTCAGCCGCCAATCTCTTTGTGACCAGCAACCTGAACGACTATGTCGGCCGCGAGTCCCGTTACGTGTTCAATTACCAGCCGGGCAAGTCCCTCTTGACCATGTCCACCTTCGTCATGAACCCGGCCAAGTCTGGTCTCGTCCAACGCATCGGCTATTTTGGAACTGAAAATGGTTTCTATATCCAGCTCGGCTCGAACACGAGTCCCACGACGGCCTACTCGAACGTGTACTTCGTCCAGCGTTCCAACTCGACGGGCACCGTCACGGAGACGCTCGTGGCTCAACCAGATTGGAACGGCGACAAACTCAATGGTTCGGGAGCGTCTGGCTATTCCCTGGACATTACCAAGTCCCAGATTTTCTATTCTGATACGGAATGGCTCGGCGTCGGTTCGGTGCGTGTAGGCGTCGTCATCGACGGCACGTTCATCAATTGTCACACGTTCAACCACGCCAACCTGATCCCTTACGCCTACACGACCACGGCCTGTCTACCCCTTCGTTACGAGATTTTCAACGCAGCCGCCACTTCAGGGTCTTCAAATTTGAACCAAATTTGTTCGACTGTTTTGTCCGAGGGTGGTTATGAACCCAAAGAGGCTCTTTTCGTCCAGTCTAACGTCACAGCCACGACCCTCTCAGCGACCCTCCGGCCTCTCATTTCAATCCGTCTCGCACCCGGACGACTCGACGCCATCGCAGTTCTCAAACAGGTGGCGCTCGCAGTGAGCGGCCCAAATGACGTGGCGCGTTGGTCTGTGGTTCTCAACGGGACACTGAGCGGTGCTAACTGGCGATCACACGCCGACAGTACAAACGTCCAGATTGACGACTCGGCGACGAGTATTTCGGGAGGTCGTGTCATCGAGTCGGGTTTCGCTCAGTCTGGAGCCGGTAGTACCATCTTACCAGCAACCATCTTCGAGGCTCAAATCGGCCGAAACTCGTTCACACAGACGAGCGACATCATCACCCTATGTGGAATCCAGTGTACTAACAACCCGTCCGTGTATTCCATCCTCGCATGGGCAGAACTTAATTAGTTGATTATATTAATGGACTTTTACACGACCCTCTTTTGGCTCGGCTTTTTCATTCTTTTGGCCGCCCACATCCAGCTCTTGCGTCAGCACATGCGTACCGCGACTCGTCAACACTCTGTGGTGGCGCTGACGGGCCTGGCTTTCATGTTTGTGGGTTCGAAGATTGGTCGGGAATTCCTGGGGCTCCGAGTCTAGACGACTCGTGGGGGCTCCGAGTCTAGACGACTCGTGGGGGCTCCGAGTCTAGACGACTCGTGGGGGCTCCGAGTCTAGATCATAGACTCCAAGAGACTAATTTTGTCTTGAATAAGTTGGCGAAGCCCAATCTTGGCCCACTCAATTTGCTGTTTGGACTGTATGACCGCCTCCAGGAGCTGAATGTACTCATTGGTCCTCCCAAACTTCCAATTTTCAATCTCAAATTCAGGGACTCCACGGGCCCTCCACTTTTCCTCGTTTTCCAGCCCCTCTTTCCTGAACCTTTCGAGCCTTTCGAGAAGCTCTTGGTGTTGCTTCTCGTAAATCTCAAGGTACTTACCCTGGTCCCATTTGTTCTGTGGGATACCACGTGTAAACTGGATAGCCTTGTTCAGGTTTTCCATCTTACACTGTAAGAGCGGCGACTGTTTATCTTGTGAACAAATAGTAGAAATGTCCAGCCCCGAGATAGAAGCTTACGTCTTGACCCTTCGCGCTCAGGAGGAACAGAACCTCGAGGATCTCCGTCTGGGCCTTTTGGCGACTCTGTCAGAGTACCGGGGCTTCCCTCATATCAAAAAGGCTTTTGAGGAGGCTATCAAGGGAGTCCAACGTTCATCGCCGGAAAAGCCCTGTTAGAACCCCACACGATACGTACGGCGCCTCCTCCGCCCAGACCACCATTCCCACGATTCGTACCCGTTCCCGCGCCGTTTGCACCGGTCCCTCCACCGCCGCCAACGACGACCGTATATGAATTTCCAGGTGTGATTGGAATATTATTCTTCCATCCAAGACCGCCGCCTCCTCCTCCGAGCCAGAATCCCGTGGCCGACCCGCCCCCGCCGCCGTAGAGACCTCCCGTGCCACCACTCGTCGTCGTGGCATTACTACCCGCCGTTCCGCCAGAACCGCCCCCTCCACCAAGTCCCAAAGTCGAACCCAGTGTGGCCGACGCCGTGCCGTTCGCACCCTGTCCGAAGAGGCCCGTGCCGCCTCCGCCAGCTCCTGAATTATTGCTTATTCCCGAGCCGCCTCCGCCAGCACCGCCCGTTCCCGAAGTGGCAGTGGGGGCGTTAAAGTCCGTTCCACGGCCGCCCGTTCCCGAGTACCCACCCGCCCCGCCGCCACCGATGGGCCAATTGTTGGATGCAGAACCGACTCTTCCGCCGAACCCACCTCCATCACCCACGTAACCTCCTCCGGCCGTGACGCCCGCTGCCACACCTGAAGCGTTTCTGGGGCCTCCTATACCCATAACGGTTGTGGTATTGATAAAGTAGCTGTTCCCGCCGTATTCTGTTCCGTTTCCTGTCCCGTTTGTTCCGGAAGCTCCCCCACCTATACACACTACGCAGACGCTCGTGACTCCCGCCGGGGCCGTCCACGAATAAGTTCCCGGTGTCGTGTAAGAGACGGAGCCCCAATCGGCACTCGCCGCATAATAAAAGGTTGCCTGCCCCCCTGTGATCGTCCGGAAAGTCGCTGGAAGTCCAGACCCACTTTCAAGGAACGTTGCGCTCATCTACTAGAGCTTTGTTATTTTTACGTAGCCGTTACTCGTGCATCGACCAATGACAGTGATTGACCCCACGGAGTATGAGCCTCCTCCACCTCCACCGTTTGTTGCACTCGAGACCGCCCCGCCTGCGCCGCCAGAGTACCCGCCGCCACCCCCTGAACATGATCGTGTATCTGAATTTGTGCCGCCACCCCCTCCTCCACCACCGAACCCCCCAGTTCCTCCGTACACTCCCGCGCCTCCACGGGCCCCACCCACAAGTCCGTTTGCGTACGAGCGCCCACCTTGGCCGTGCCACGTCGTCTGACCCGTCGCAATAGTCGTGCCGTTCCCCAAGAGACCCGCGCCGCCTCCCCCGTGACCGTATGAACTTGTGGCTGTCGAGGCCGTGACGCCCCCTGAACCATTCGTTCCGCCAGTGCCGAGGCCGCCTGCGTCAACCGTCCCAGATGTCGTCGCGACGCCACCGATTCCTGGGCCTCCAGTTGGGTACCCAGATGACGTCCCGCCTCCTCCTCCTGCGATGATTATCGGTGTGTTGTTCGACCATACGACGAAAGACCCTCCTCCTCCACCGGCGGCTATGGTTCCAGAACCCGTCGTCCCCGCTTGACCGACGCAAATGTTAATCTTGTCACCCTGGGTCAGTGACACCGTCGAACTGATGACGTTTCCGGCTCCATTGGAGTACGTGGCATAATTCCCACCCGCCGCTCCCGCACATTCTATAGTATAACTGGCCGTTGTGGGAACCGTCCAAAGCTGGAAACCATTAGTTACAACATCCAGATAAGCCTGGTTTTGGGTCCATGATGTCGCTGAATAGGCTGTTTTGACCTGGGTGTACGTCGGGCCCACGTTACTCGTAGCACTCGCATTTGAAAATACAAATGATGTGAAAGTGTACAGGTTTACTGGAAGAGAGGCGTAAAAGTTGGCTTGACCCCCACCTCCAGAAATGGTTAATGTTCCTATACCCGCACCTAGTTTATTGAAAAGGGACATGGTTCTAAAAGAAACCACGGTTTCTTTTTTTGGTCGAAAACTTATGTTTTCTAGTACTAGAGATGGGCTACAGCAACATTGCTGGAGCCCTGAACGTGTTCACGAGCACGTCAACAGATACGCTCGTAGTCAGGAGCGACACGACCCTGAACGGGAACCTCACGGCGATGATCGGCCTTCACAGTCTCGGCAACGTTTCCGTCGGTAATTTGGTGGTTACAGGCAACTTCACAATCACAGCAACCAACACCCAGGTGACCAACGCCCTGAGCATCAACAACGCCGGAACAGCCACGGCTCTCAAGGTGGTTCAGTACGAGGGTGGCGGCCCCGGTCACTCTTGGAACGTCGCCGAGTTTTGGGACTTTCAGACCTTGGCCATGGTCATAGATCCAGAAGGAAACGTGGGTATTCACACCACGAGCAGTCCCGGCTATTCCCTGACGGTGGGAGACGGCTCGTACCTGACAACGGTGACATCCCAGCTCTACATGGGTAACGCCTCTGGCCTTTCGAACCTCACAACCAGTAACCTGAACGGTCTTGTTCTCGCCCCTCAGCTCTCCGCGACTCAGACCAACATCACACAGGTTGGGACTCTTACAAGTTTGAATGTAAATTCCCTGACGAATCTCGCGACCGTCACGGCCCTTCTGTACACCGGCAACGCCTCTGGTCTTTCGAACCTCAACTCGAGTAACCTCGTGGGAAATGTGGCCAACGCCAACGTGGCTCTCGTCGTGAGTCAAGCCTCCCAACCTAACGTGACGAGTTTAGGAATTCTAAACTCCCTGAATGTCGCACCGGGCGTCGCGAACCTTCTCAATTTACAGTCGTCGGCGCTGAGCGTCGGCGCCTCCCTCAACGTCACGGGAACTTCCAACCTCGCGACCCTCAACGTCACGGGAACCTCCAACCTTCTCAACTTACAGTCTTCGACTGCAAACGTCGCCTCTCTGAACGCGTCGGCGGTCTTTGGGACCTCCGTCAACGTCACAGGAACCTCCAATCTTTCTACGACTAACGTGACCACTCTGAACGCCGCCTCAATTTTTGGAACAAATTTGAACGTCACAGGAACCTCCAATCTTTCTACGACTAACGTGACCACTCTGAATGCCGCCTCAATTTTTGGAACAAATTTGAACGTCACGGGAACCTCTAACCTTACCAGCCTCAATGCGGCTACGGCCCGAATCACAACCACCCTGAACGTCACGGGAACCTCCAACCTTTTCAATTTGCAGTCCGCGACTGCAAACGTCACGGGAACCTCCAACCTTTTCAATTTGCAGTCTGCGACTGCAAACGTCACTACCCTGAATGTAACCACCGCAAACATTTACAACGCAAATGTGACGAATACCCTTTTCACAACCAACCTCGTCGCAGCCGGCTTCACGTCCAACTCAACCAATACCGTTTTTAATTTCGATACGCTCACGATTCCCTTTGTTTCGTGTACGACCCTCAACGTCTCAGGAACCTCGAACCTAACGGCTGTATGGGGCTCCTTGGCCACCCCGGCCCAGCCCAACGTGACGAGTGTCGGGACTTTGACGGGTCTGAATGTCCAGGGTCTTTTGGTGGCCTCGAACGGTTCGGCAATTTCAAACATAAATGGTTCCAATGTTTCGACCGTTCCGACAGCTCTCAGTGTTACAGTCGCCGCCCAGACCAACATCACGTCCGTGGGCACTTTGACAGGTTTAACTGTTAACGGGCTCCTGGTGGCATCCAACGGTTCAGGAATTTCAAACATAAATGGCTCGAACGTCTCCACGGTTCCCACGGCTCAGAGCGTCACCCTCGCTTCCCAACCCAATATAACGTCCGTGGGCACTTTAACAGGGCTCGCAATCCAAGGATTGCTCGTGGCATCCAACGGTTCAGGAATTTCAAACATAAATGGCTCGAACGTTTCCACGGTTCCCACGGCTCAGAGTGTCACCCTCGCCTCCCAACCCAACGTGACGTCTCTTGGTACTCTCACGGGTCTGAACGTCCAGGGTTTGCTCGTGGCCTCTGACGGTTCTGGAATTTCAAACGTAAACGGGTCGAACGTCTCCACGGTTCCCACGGCTCAGAGCGTCACCCTCGCCTCCCAACCCAACATCACGTCCGTGGGCACTTTGACAGGGCTCGTAATCAACGGCTTACTCGTCGCATCCGACGGTTCTGGAATTTCAAACCTTAATTCGGCGAACCTGGTCGGTAACGTGGCGAACGCGAACGTGGCTCTCGTCGTCTCTCAGCCTGCCCAACCCAACATAACGAGTGTCGGGGCCCTGACCAGCCTCACAATCAACGGCTTACTCGTCGCCTCTGACGGTTCTGGAATTTCAAACATAAATGGCTCGAACGTCTCCACGGTTCCCACGGCTCAGAGCGTCACACAAGCGGCCCAAGGAAATATCACGAGTGTCGGGACATTAACAGGGCTCGCAATCCAAGGATTGCTCGTGGCCTCCAACGGTTCTGGAATTTCAAACATAAATGGCGCGAACGTCTCGACCGTCCCGACGTCGCAGTCTGTGACTGCTCCTTCCCAACCCAATATAACGTCCGTGGGCACTTTAACAGGGCTCGCAATCCAAGGATTGCTCGTGGCCCCCAACGGTTCTGGAATTTCAAACATAAATGGCGCGAACGTCTCGACCGTCCCCACGGCTCAGAGCGTCACCCAAGCGGCCCAAGCAAATATCACGAGTGTCGGTACGTTAACCTCGCTGACCGTCTCTGGCACCTCAAACCTACAGACCCTGAACGTCAGCAGCATCTCCACCCCCGTCCCCGTCCCCGCCTCCTCTGGTCTCTTCATGAACCTGAACGCCACGTATACCCTCAACGCGACAGGCAACTGGACGGGTAACATCGCAGGCTCGGTCACCTCTAACCTCTTTACGCTCTTCGCCCCCAACCCCGTCGCCTCATGGTCTGTTTACGGGGCCAACCCCCTGATAACAGGACCAACCGCCAACGGCGGCTTCAGGTTCTCACAGACCGGCCCGTACCAGTTCAACATCGTTTTGACGTCAGACAACAACATCAAGACCATCGCCCTTTCGTCCAACACCTCAGATGTTCACTCGAACCTCGCAGACCCGGGCGTCTGGCTCTACTGTTACCGTATCAGTGTGGGTCAGGACCCTTCAGTGCCCGTCCAGATTCCTTTCTACGTGGATTCAACTTCAAAATATTATTACATAGACTTTGAGGCTATGAATACGTCTGACAACATTCACAGGACGGCTTATACTAACGTGACGGCCGAGGGCTACACAGGGTCGTATGTGACTCTGAGACCTGTGTGAACGGTCCCTACAGAAAGTCTAGACAACAAAAGATTAATAAATCTCATCCAAAATTCACAGAGTGGAGTCTTAGATGATATTTATGGGGTCTCCAGCGGAGTCGCAGACGGCCCGCTTCGCGTCCGGACGTTTTTACCAAGGTTTCTCCAAGGGGCCGAATGGTCGCTGCGCGACCGTGAGACCGTGGGTAAAGAAAAAACCTCGGTGAAAAGTAAGATGCCCGTCATCACCAATTTTGGTGACGTGGTCACGACGGGCAACACGTTGCTTTATGGGAACCTCACTGTTCTCAATACCTCTACAGTATTATCAGGAAACCTTTTACCAAACGTTTCAGGGTCGGCCAACATCGGCCAATCTGGGTCCCAGTTCGGCTCGGCTTACGTCCGTACCATCAACGCCCTCAGTCTCAACGTCACGACCCAGGCCAATGTCACGTCCCTGAACGTCTCGGGCACGGCCTACTTTGCCAATTCCAACTTGACTTTGACAAATGTCGCAACAGCCAACTTGACAACCGCCAACGTGGGGACCCTCAATGTCGCCACTTTCGCATCATTCACCTTTGCCAACGTTGTGACTGCCAACGTCACGACAGCCAACGTCACAACGTCCAACACCTCTTTTTTGAACGTCTCGGGCACGGCCTTCCTGTCCAATGCTAATGTCCTCACTGCCAACGTCACCTCTCTCAACGTGTCGACGCAAGCTAACGTCACGTCCCTGAATGTGAGCGGTACGGCGTTTCTGAGCAACTCGAACACCCTCATGGCGAACATCACGAGTCTGAACGTCTCTTCACAGGCTAACGTCACCTCCCTGAATGTGAGTAGAACCGCATTCCTGTCCAACGCCAACGTACTCACGGGGAACGTCACCTTTGCCAACTTGTCAACCGCCAATATCACGAGTCTTAATGTGAGTGGAACCGCATTTTTGTCCAATGCCAACGTACTCACCGGTAACGTCACTTCGTTGAATGTTGCTACACAGGCTAACGTCACCTCGTTAAACGTGAGTGGGACCGCATTTTTGTCCAATGCAAACGTACTCAC
>Ga0222714_10004808_pt1 | contig 13095 bp, 14 predicted proteins | sample C33_3DmetaG_FD_165048 | JGI IMG/M metagenome (GOLD analysis project Ga0222714, IMG submission 165048) | Estuarine water microbial communities from San Francisco Bay, California, United States - C33_3D | ecosystem: Environmental > Aquatic > Marine > Unclassified | place: USA: California... | reverse complement strand
TAAACTAAATTTAGCCATTACTGAACACCCTGCCAAGTTGTAATTATAAAATCATTACCACCAAAACCAACAGGTATTGGGTCTTTTGATCTAATGAATCTACTATTAGTAATAGTGGTTAAGTTTGTATCTATAACAATATATGAAGCATTTTTTACTTTGGCATATAGATCTATCCCACATAATGACTGTATCATACCATCAACAAAATTTACGTTATTTAGTTCTAATGAATCACCACCAAAAAATACAGGCTTAATAATACCAAGATATATTGTTTCTTCTTGAGAAAATGATAGATTACCATTACCAGCGCAATATGGACATATTTGACCATTCACAAACGGTATAGGACCTCCAACTTGATATCTATTGCTAGATTTTCTTGTAATAGGATCATATATACAATTAGGACAATCTTCTAATTTGGTGTTTTCAAAAAATAATTTACATTGTACAGTTAACGCTGTATCTTCCAAAAGCGCCTGTATAGCATAATTAAAGGTATCTTTAAATGGCTGAGTAATGATACCACTAAAAGGATTAGGCATATATTATCCTATTATTAAAAGAATTGATTACCTATAACTCTACCATGATCGCCTGATGATGTATTCAAGTTTTGTGGATCAAAATTATTACCAACAAAAGGACTAAAGATAGCCCTAACAGCATTAGCATTAGCAACATCCCAGTGAGCAGTTAATTCATCATATGTAGCACACGGACCCATTTGTAACATTGTTTTAAATGCTCCAGCAACACCACTAACATTTAAAGAAGCTGGCCCTAACGCTGCTCTGATGCCCTCCATTGCAGCTTTAGTTCTATATGTACTTTGATCAACAATACATGCTGTCTTTAAACTAGTAAGATTAATAAATACACTATCTTTTTCTGATAGAGATGTTGGATCAGGCGATAAAGTACCACCAGTAATATCTATAGTATATTGATTATCTAAATTCACATCAAATTGAACAAATTGAGCTGCCACCAAAATAGTTTGTTCTAATCTGGAATCGCTATAAGTATAGGGGGCTACATAATCATTGATAAGAATCCTGACGATAGTAGTTATTTCATTTTGCCAAGACATAAATATCTCCTTGATGGTTATATTAGCATATACACCCTTTATTATCGGTATACAAAAAAAGGGTAGCGAATGCTACCCTTAGTTTGCATTGATACAACAGGCGACTCTTAGAGACTGCCAAGAAGAACTCTACGATTATCGAGAACCGCAAAGCCTTGCTCTGCCCAGCCATAGAAACCGGCCATCTTCTGACGATGTAGTGTATCGTCTTCAAAGATTTGGACCTGTTCACGAACTGGCATAATGAAGCTGTCTCTCTTGCGTAGGTCAAGACCCACAACAAGCTCAACATCACCAGCAGGAAGTGAAGCAGCGAGGACGTTATCATAGAATAATTGATATTCTTGACCTTCACCAAGCTCATCACGATCATGAAGATTCACACCGAATACTCTATTGAGAGTACCATCAGCGGCGACGTAAATCTCACGACGGGTAACTTCATCAACCTGATCAATCCCCCAGTTACGGATATCTTCCATAGCTTCTGGAGATACATAAAGATCCGTTAGCATACCACGGTTATTGCTAGCACTATTGCCGCCGCCGTTTCTACGCATAACAGTCTTCATAAGAGAAACGAGCCTCTTAGTAAACTGACCAGCATTGGCATCGCTATCGAATACTACGATATTGCGATCAACACCAGCAGCAAGTAATGTATGCCAACCGTCATCATTCATCTTCTTAACGAATTGACCTTCCATTACTTCCATTGCACGACCAACAACATCCCAACGAGCATCACGAGCATACTTTAGCAAGTAGTCGATTGAGGCGCCAATGTCATAGGTTGGAACCATAACATAATCACCCTCGACATGACGTTGTGGAATATAACCATGATTTGGAATGGTATAGGCCACGAAGTCTTTTTCAGTACCAGGAGACAAAAAGTCTAATGGAAATTCTGGAGTAGCGCTTTGAGCTAATACTATTGGCTCAAAAATATTATCCAAAATATTACCATTAAGAATACCTTGTCTAAGTGGTAACTCTAGAGCTTTAGCAAATTCTGCATTAGCAGCTAGAGCTTCTTCTTTATTAAGTGAACCTGAACGAACAAGAAGTTCGGTTAGTTCTGGTGTTGGCTGAAAACTTTGAGTATTAGCTGACATTTTTTATTTCTCCGTTATTAAGATTACTGAATATTGATTGAAACTTTTGCATAACCATCGCTATCGACAGAACTTAAGAAAGTTCCGATCTGAGTAGCACCACCGGAAGTTGTTGAAATGAGGCCATTAGCGCCAACATAAGCAACATCACCAGCAACTGGGGTACCATCAACAAGGTCGGTCGTAACTTGACCAACTCTGAGAAGCGTAACCTTGCCACCGATTTGAACTTCATCTTTATGCCAATTGATGTGCTGTCTTGTAAGATCAAGATTCACAACATCATTAAGTAGAACTCCTGCTGGAGCGCCTGTATTAGCGACAGCATATTCTACAACGGCATCAGCATCATCCATAGCAGCGCCAACACCACCGCTAACAAAAGAGACTACGCCGCCTCTTTCTGCTGTAGTATTCATGAAAAATGAGATATCTGTTAGGTGTTCAATACGATCTGGTTTAAGAGCCATTTTTATTTCTCCGTTTAAGGTGTTATTACTTACTAAGTCTGGTGCGAACAAAATCTACTAATGCTGCGCGAGTACTTTCAACTTCTGAGGAATCTTCTCCACCGACTGTAACAACCGGCTCGGCTGATTCTTCTACATTCTCAAGAGCTGCCTCGATATCAACTGTTTCGCTAATATCTTCGGCTTTCATTTTCGTAGCTTTTTCTTCTTCTTTCTTCGTTTTTTTCTCTTTTAACATTTCTGTCATAGCAGCAAATGTTTCATCATCAAGAGAATCAAACTTTTCTAACATATGCTCAACTTGATCAGAAGCAAAGCCCTCTTCCAAAAGATTAGCTTTACGCATCATCTTCTTTTCTTTCTTCATATAAGCAGCAATGCTATCATTAGCCGCAGCAAGTTGACTTTCTAATTCTTTGATTGTATTTTCAAAACCAGCTTTGGTTTCATTGGCCTGAGCAGATACTGTTTCTAGTTCTGCCTTTGTATTGTCTAATTCAGTTTTAACAGCAGCAATAGCAGTGTCAAATTCTGAAGTGAGTTGAGCTTTAAGTTCATTCATTGAAACTTCAGCAGCAGCCTTGATTTCTTCTTGGGCCTGTGTGCAATCCATGACCTCTGGAAGGGCTTCTGGTGTTTCTACTGTTGTATCGTTCATGTCACTCATAATTTGATTCTCCGAATTATTTGTATTGGACTGGAAGTTTATTACACCTGATTTAGAAAAATCTTCATTTTTTGTTAATTTATCATCAACAAACTGAAAAGAATCTTTACTAAATATTATACTATCTGGATTTGCTGGACGATCAACAAACCCTTTACCGCTAAAGGTAATATTTCTTAAAACACGACCAATTTTATAACCTTCATGCTCGCCTGTGCCACCATAGGCCCTCAAATGTTTACTTAAATATGCTGTGTCGTTATTACGAGATAATACTTTATAATCACCAGTTTTTTGATCTATCAAACCATAATCAAATCCAGTAAAAAAGCACTCCATACTAACGAATTTTGTACCATTTTCTATTTCGGCTATAAGTTTTTCTGTTCTATCTCTAAGTTCTGGAGACGTAAACGACCTATAAACCACAGATGCTGTTAATATATTAAATTTATCTGGCAAATTTTCTACTGGAGTATTTTCATCTATTAAAATACCATCAATAGTAACCGGCCAATTAGCAATAATATGGCCCACTATTTCTGCTTCATTATGTTCTAAATTAGTTGGCTTATGCTCTGGTGAATTTTTAGCTTTCCACACCTCTTCTTTAGCAAAAATATCATCATTTTTATTCCAACTACTACTTACAAGTATAGATTGAGTATAATATAAATCGCTATCATTTACAGCAGCTAATGATTTAAAATATTTATTATTTTGAGAATTATTACATGGTTCGATATATGAAGCATAAGAAAAACTAGCAGAGGCTGATATATTGTCTGCTATACCATCATCATATTCTTGTTGAAAAATTTGCATTATATTCTCCGTATAAAATAAATTTTTTGATTGTTATGGATAATACTTTCATTTTCTATGCATTTTATTAATAGCAATTAGTTGCTTGTCTAGATGGTGGAGACACTGGAACATCTGGTTGGTCGCAATTAGGACAATTTGGATCCACGCAAAAACTAGTTTGGGTCCAAGTTGAGCCATCGCTATCCCATGAGCAAGTTCCAGTACACGAGGGGGGCGATGGGCTTGGCGAAGAGCAAATACATTCAGAGCCTATTTCCGTAGCAACAATACCAGTTGGAGAACATGATCCTTCTGAACCTGAGCAATTTGAGAGCTCATTAAGTCTTGGATATGAAGCACAATCTGAGTATGGGATACAAAGAATATCAGTTTGAATATAGTCACAAGCAAATCCATTCCACGCACAACCCTCATAAAATGTACACGTAACACACACTTCTTGTGATGTGCTTGGTGGTGTGCTTGGTGGTGTGCTTGGTGGTGTGCTTGGTGATGTACTTGGCGGTACGCTCGGTGAAGGAGATGGAGACGGACAAATAACATCAGCACATGTTACTCCAGCATTCCAACTTCCTCCAGCATTGGTACATTCTGTTTGAGTATTATCAACACATGTACCATCTGGCAAACAACATACTCCACAATCCTCATTACATCCAGCCTCAGTATCATGAACACTAATAATTTCATGAATTAAAGGATTATATTGATTTTGTGGAATACAAGCCATTTATCACCTTTATTATATAATAATATTACTCATCAGTATACACCGCAGCATAAAAAGACGCCTTAATTGCTTTATTTTCATCATTGGATAATACTCTATCTAGTTCTGAAGACATTTTATTAGACCAAAATTTAAATCCGTTGTTCATTTCAATAATATCTTTATTGTTTATAGATCCCAATGATTGTAAAAGACTATCTTCAGATATATTAGATAATGGTTTAAGACTAAATAATATTTTGCTTTTAATAGTATCAACTTCTTTTGTTTCTTCAGCAGATAGTTGTCTCATATTAGACTTATTATAAAATGCCAATAGGTGAGGATTCATAATCTTTGATATAGAGTCTTGTGCAGAACTAGCCCACAATGCTATCTTGGCTCCTGTTTGTGGGGCAAATTGTTTAGTTTTTCGTTGTGTACTATCTTTTGAATTACGAGGTCTGCCCTGTCCAGATACTCCTGTCGGACTAGAACTTTGAGGACCTATTTTGGGGGCAGTATTCTCTAATTTCATTTCTAATAGATTTTTTTCTCCTCTTTTTTTATCCATCAGCTCTAAACCAACTTGACTAGGAGTTGCAATACCTAATTGTAATGCTATCTTTTTCAGATTAGTTTCAAAGTTAGCATCAAAGAAAGGACTAGCTTTTGGAGTCATTTTCTTGTTTTTTCTTTCTTTATTTTCTCTGGTTATTCTATATTTTTCCATTGTTGGATCGATACCAAATCTCATTTGTATATGCTCATCAGAAATAATATTTCTATCTGCAAGCTGAATTAGTAATGCTTTTTCTGCGTCTTCGTTACTGAGATCCATTCTATCAAACTCTATTTTTGCTGGTAATTTAAAACCCATAGCCTTCTGCACAAGTTCTATTTCTTTTTCCCAAAACGCTACTAATACATCACGACCATATTGTAATCTTTGTGTCAGAGTTTTGAGACTAATGAAATTATTGGTAGTGCCAGCAGCACCATATGTTCCGGTTAATGTTGGCGGAATTCCTAATCCTGCATATACGCTATTTAAATGTGGCGTATATTTACTTTCTCCTAGAAAGTTATGAACTGTACTTTTTGATTCTATAAGTTCAATATCTGGTCCCCACACCAAATCCATTGTACCACCACCAACATTATTGCTCAATATAGCTGATAGTTTTGCTGCTGCTGCTTTTGTAGGAGCAATTTTATGATCAAGATTACCTAATTTGAATATTCTAATATTTGATACGGCACCATCTAAAGCACACATATCTGCCAGTTTTAGCTTTTCCAAAACCGTAATATCATCCATAATAGCATATATCATAGGATATGCCCAAGTTTGCCAATCATCCTTTTTGTAATGAAATACTAATGTTTTATCGGGATCCAGAACATATGGTTTTTTAGTCTTTGCAGCCTCTAGAATATCTAGTGGTAATTGATTAACAATATTCATTTCGGCTTCATTTTTGGGAGCATTAATTGTGCGCTTTAAATTAGCTGGTAACATTACTCCATAAATTTTTTGTGATGCAAAAGATGCTAGCGAACCGCCTAGCACATCTACATAAACAGGGTCTATGAAAGTATATTTCCATGGAATTTCTTTTTTACCCATAGAATCATCTTCTAATTTTGGGTATAGCAAATCAGCCTCTGCTGTGGCCTTGTACATATAATTAATAGCTTTGGTATTAAGCTTTGCTGTTTGTCTATTGATAACAACATTACCAACACGATATAAATTATTTACAAATCTTTCGCTTCTGTCTTTACCATTGATTTTCTTAAACCAAGCTTTATAAAATCTTTCAATTTTTTTATTAGGATGTACTATTCTAATGCCTTGTACAGCAAAGTCTCCCATCAAATCGATAACATTTTTAACCAAACCAACCTTCTGGTATACCTGATCGGCCCTGCGCAAAATATGTTTCAGAACTAAAGGAACAGCTTCCTCTGGCCTAAATGCGTCATAATCAGATTTCAATAATCCTGGGCGACCACTAACATTAGTATCCAGATTAGAAAAATCCAATCTGGTCCTTCTAGCCAAAGCCTTTTCTTGATTGGTAGCTCTTTCTATACCATTGTACTCACCCAAAGACTCCGAAGATTTGCTTAAAGCAGCTTGTTTACTCTCTATATCATCTCCCCATATAACATAAGCCTCTTCGTTGAGTATTTTTTGGTCTTCTATAGCTTTACTTTTAGGATATTTTTTGGCCATAAATATTTATTTTATAGTGGTAATGGTATTGCAATTGGATTACATTGAATATACACCATTATTCGTGATATATTCCATGATATATATTACCTTCATTGGCCCCTGAAGTAAACCACTCAGGCCCTTTGTATAATCCTATTTCTTTTTTATTCATCTGTATATTTCTTAAATCGCCACCTATCATAGTATATTCTGGAGCAGCTAATGTTCTGCTCATTTGTCTAGCTAACATATTTGCTATGACTAATGAACTATATCGGTCTTTGCGTAGTCTACCCTTTTTGCCATTAGCTGTTTTAAATTCTGGAGTATCCCATCTATCTCTTGCTCCAGCAGCAGTTCCTGTACGACTCATTACGATAGTGGTTAATTCATTTTTTAATTCTTCTATTTCTAATATACATTCACTTAAACTATCGTATATTGGAGTACTAAGATCTGTAGTTAGTATATCACGACCCTCTTGCTCTAGAGTTAAGCCCAAAGTAAGATTATCAAACCTAGGAAATAATAGCACTTTATCTTCTAGATCCTTTCTTAATCCATGGTTTGCTTGTGCTGTCCACTCTGCTTTGGCAAATTGTACCATTTCTAGTATGTGTAATCCTTGTTGACTGTCAGTATCTTTGGTTTTATCATAATCTATAATTGGCCATATTAACTGTTCTCCTTGCTCTAACTTAGACGGGTCGTGTAGGGCTTCTTCTATAGCCACACCACCACCCTGAGCATCAATACCAATTCTTAGTGGAGGAAAACTTTTCATCAGGTTACGAATTTTACGAGCACAAAATCCATAAAAATCATGATCATTAATAAGACCTGTTTTTTGACGATCCTTAAAATTATTTCTATTGGTAGTCCAACAATATACAATTCTAGAATGATCTGGATGTACTTCTAATATCACTATACTAAAATTATCTTGTTCACTAGCTGGATCGATGCCATATATATATTGTTTATTTGGATTGCCTCTAATTGTAGCATCAAATAATACTTTACCACTATTCGGTAAAATAATATCTGTATTTTCTGACACAACACAACTTTCTATCAAACTTCTCTTAAAGAATCCATCGCTATCAGAAGTAAAACACGCAGCATATTCCATTTGGTAAATACCAGTATGAATTGTAGCTTTGGCTCTGGCTACTTGTTTATCATCCATGAAGCCTTTTGGTATTAGTTCATACGGAATACGAATTATGCTATAATCTTTCCAATTAAAATTTTCTGGCACTTCTCCTTTGAATATATCTTCCAGTTTTCTAATATCTCCCTTACTATTTATAATGTCAGAATACCTCTTCCAATATTGTGCAAAATGCTTAAAGCTGTAATCTGCTGTGCCAGCAATAATTGCCTGATTACTCATTTTTTTGTCTAATAATTCTAGTTCCTCATTCCACAATCCATGTTCTATCATCGCTTTCTTTTTAGCTTCGGCCTTGACATTTTGTATAGGGCTCGCGCTAACAGCAGCGAAACCAGAAACCACTGTCTCATAAATATCCGGAGACATAGAAGCAAATTCGTCAGCAATAATAATGTGTGCTCTTAATCCTCTAATTTTACTACCATCACCAATAGGAATAGCGATTGCCCAACTATCCCCATATCTCATTGTACATCTATCAACATCTCGTCTTGGGCCATCATCATTACTATTAAAAATACTCCTCAAGATAGAGCTATTACGCCATATAGTTTCCATATATTCAAATATAACCTTACTCTGTCTAAATCCTGCACCTACAATAACAATTTTGGTTCCAGGCACAAAGATAGCTTTAAGTGTGGCATATAATGCCAATATAAAAGACTTACCAAAACCACGACTAGCAATAAACATCGGAAATGGCCTATTCCAGAATTCTTGTAGAATAGCTATTTGTATTGGATGTAATTCTATACCCAATAATAATTTACATGTCATTCCAAAATAAATCGGATCTCGCATTAGTCTTACGAGATGTTTATCTGGATTTTCGATATCTTCCTTGACGCGATTAATCATATAGTTATGATCAACCCTGATTACTGATAGGTCGCCAAGACCCAACCAAGCATCATCAAATAATACTTTATTTTTGTCCATATTGCTCCCTAACTCTTTTCATGATTGATAATGCTGTCTTCTCTGCCCAAGCTGGGTTACCACAAAATATAACATGGATATTATGTGATACAGAGAGTTGGGTTAAAAACTTTAATATAAATCCTGGGGTTATTTTTATGCTTGACCATAATCTTTGCGGAACATCTGTTCCTCTGGGATAATTCATAAGCTGATCATAGTTACATTCTATTAAAATATATGAGTGTGGATATTTAGACATTCTATCTATTACATCAGAAAATCTATTTTCCATCATGTTGTTCGCAATTTCTGCTATACCATTTTTTCTTTCTATACATAATTTGTCTTCTAGTCCCTCTATACTGTAATCGCCTGTATCTAGTTTTCTTTTAGCTGTGGTAAATTCTTTGAATACCCACGGATGTTGCTCTCTGGTATCAACAATTATAGTAAAATCATTTTTTTTCATTTTTACTTGCTACTATTTTCAAGAATACTTCAGCATAAATTTCTTCAAGACCTTTGATCTGATCGTGATGATATCTACATAGAGTGATTCCATTTTCTACAACAAATCTCAATCCAGGATACTGTGCCCAATTCTTAATATGATGAGCATTGAGTTTCTGTTTAAGATTACAATGTGGCCACTGACACTTGAAGTGATCTCTTTGGTAAACCTTTTTTCTCCATGCTATATATTGTGGGTCTTTAAAGTTTCTCATTTTATTATGCAGATAGAAAAATGTTCTTAATCAACGCAGGTCAAATTACTGCAATTTGACGGGGCCAATAATATACATATATTTATCTCTTCACTATTATAGGACAAATTTGTAAAAATCAATTTTATGTTGTTTCATTAGCATCTTCTTGAGACACGCTTTCTGGAGTCAAGAATGGTTTGTCTACGCTATTATCTATAAACTCATGATATTCTTCCAATTTATGTTTGGCCTTATCTGTTGCCATGCGAATAATTTCCATTTCTCTGCCTTCTTTTTCTCGTATAGCTTCGTCTTCTAACATACGAATCAAACCAACCCAAGAGCTTTTACCATCCTCGATTCTTTTGATACGTTGTTCACGCGTAGCCTTAAGGTCTTTACTGATTTTTTGTTGCTCATTAAGTAGTTTAGTATATTCATTAGTATAATTAGCAATACTATTTCTTGCAAAACTTAATTGAGTTTCCATATTAGTTAGTTTCGCTATATCTCTTTGGTCTTCTGGTTTTTCATATTCTTTATCAACTAGCTTTTGTAGCTTTTCTGTTTCGCTAATATGACGCTTACGCTCTTTCATACTACGATTAATAAGAATATCAATTGTTATAAACTGCTTAATTTGTAATTCTTCTGCTGGTAATACATCCTCCCTAAATTGCTTTATCAAATTTATCCATACGCTTTCGAAATATTCCAGCTCCCCCGTATCGTTATCAAACTGTTTTTTAATTTCATTCCAAAATGTTTTGCTGTGTAATTTAGCCCGCAAATATTCTTCATCATTAATAGTATCTGGATTATCAAATAATCTATTTTCCTCTATATATCTTTTAACTGGAGCCTTGGTGCGATTTAAAGCATTTGCTATATCGTCCAGACTTAACTGATTTATATTTTCTCTAATAAATTGTTCTTCATCCAGACTTAGCTGTCCTCGTTTTCTAGTTATCTTCGTCATCGTCAATTCCTATATCAATAATAGATAATATATGTTCACGTAATTTTAATATTTCTGACTTACTAACCTTGGATCCGCCCTTTAATCTTAAAAATGTTTCTCTATATTTTGTAGATATTTTAGACTCTATTAAATTTAATAGTTCCCCGTTACCTATAAATGACGATAAATCACCATCCGCCTGATGATCATATTCTATACTACACGGCTTCATAATATTTTTTTTCATACTATTGCGCTGTTCGGCTGATGTATAAATATCGCAATCATTTTTATTAGTATATTTTGAGCATTGATTTTTTGATAATTTATTTTCAGGATCAAAGAATGGACATTTAACGCACACATTATCTGGCCTAAAATAATTATCTCTCTTGAAATTAAATAAACGGTTGCGAACATGAGTCCACAAAAAGTTTTCTAGGGGTCTGCTGTTGTCGTAGTTCTCTAAACCCTCCATAGCAAATATGGCAGCTTGTTGCTTCATATCCTCAGCTTCATGATAACCAAACTTAAACTTATAGATTAATTTCTTGCTAATATTATCTAAAGCTTTTACAAATTCGGCCTCTGTAATTTTTTTCTTTTCAAATATCGTCTTGGGTGTTTTGGTTATTTTCTTTTTCTTCCTCATTTTTTAATAATTCTGAGATAGACTTGGGGGAAACTGGTTCATTTTCTAGATCAGCCGACACATCAACACTAGAAGATGCCCTAATATTTAATACCGACCCAATTAATTTTGGTATGCTTGATAATTTCATAATGTGAACTTGCTCCCTTTTAAAAACGGCTTACTATATATAGTAGTTAGTTTTACACTATTAGCAACAAAAAGGAACATATTATGAGTAAGGTATATAAAAAGTGGACCCAAAGTGAGCTAGAATTTATTAACAACAATAAAGAAATGCTCGATAAGGATTTGGCCGCAAAACTCTCCGAGATGACCGGCCACCCCGTCACAACCCCCATGATTCGTCGCCAACGCCGCAAGTTCGGCTTTAAGAAAGGTCGCGGTCGCCCACGAAAGGCCCCCACTCTTTCTTCCCCATCGGCCCCCTCTAATGAAAGCACTGTTGAATGAGCAGCATTCATGTTCAAATAGCCTCGTACAGAGACTATGAGTTGCTACCGACTCTTAGGGATCTTTTCTTTAAGAGTAGTGGTAAGCATTCTATTAATGTGGGGGTTATTTGGCAGAAGGCTGAGGATGAGAGTGTTGGGGAATTCGCTAATGATAGTAGGGTAAAGTTAGCCACCTATGATTGGAATGAGAGTAGGGGGCTAGGGTGGGCACGGAGTATAGTTCAAAAGTTATATAATGGTGAAGATTATGTTCTTCAACTAGATAGTCATCATAGGTTCGGTAAGGATTGGGATGAAATCTTAGTCAATATGATTAAGAGTCTTGAGACACAAAGCGCCAAGCCGTTACTAACAGCATATGCTGCTGGATATGATCCTAAGAATGACAAAGCATTAACACCTGTTCCTTGTAAATTATTGCCGCGGGACTTTAAACAAAGTGGAACTATATGGCAAAATCCTACCCCTATTAATAATTGGCAGCAACTTGATAGACCATTAAGGGGCTTATTTGTTAGTGGACACTATTATTTTACCTTAGGAAGTTTTGTAACAGATTTTCCTTATGATCCTGATATGTATTTTGCAGGAGATGAGATAACCTTAACGGTGAGGGGGTATACGGCGGGTTATGATATTTATCATCCTCATCGGTGTGTGGTTTATCATCACTATGGGCGATTGGATAGAAGTAAACATTGGGGGGATCATAATGATAAGGAGAAATCTAGTGGTAAAATCAAGCAAACGTGGGGCGAGTTGGATACTTATAGTAAGAAAAGAATAAGGCAATTATTGGGGCAGGAAAATAATAATATAGATTTGGGGGTTTTTGGATTAGGAAGTGAAAGGAGCTTGGATGATTTTATTAGATATAGTGGGATGGATACTAAAAGGAAAATAATTCATAAGGATGCTATTGCGGGGGTTGAACCTCCTATGGTTTATAAAAATGAAGAGGATTGGGAGAAAGGGTTTTTAAAGCCATTCAATGTAAATATTAAGCAGTGGCCAAGGTATCAGTATATTGTGGGGGAAGAAAAATATACTCATGTGGATGTGGAATTTATGTCTCTAAAAAGAACAATTAATCATGTACATAAA
>Ga0222714_10004807_pt1 | contig 13095 bp, 13 predicted proteins | sample C33_3DmetaG_FD_165048 | JGI IMG/M metagenome (GOLD analysis project Ga0222714, IMG submission 165048) | Estuarine water microbial communities from San Francisco Bay, California, United States - C33_3D | ecosystem: Environmental > Aquatic > Marine > Unclassified | place: USA: California... | reverse complement strand
AAGAAGAAAATACCAAAATCCATAATCGCTCCTCGAAACTAACAACTTAATCAAACACTATAATCTGGCCTAACTAGACCGAAAGCTGCAAGCGTATAACCTAAGCGATAATTGCAACGGTGGAGTCAAATATGCTGGCGGTCTGGGTAAAGGTCAGGATTAAACCTGAAAAGAGACAAGAATTTTTAGCTGCGATTGAGGTTGATGCTATTGGTTCAGAGCGAGATGAACCTGGTTGTGCTCGCTTTAATGTCCTCCAAGATGTTTCTAATGAAAACGTCTATTACTTCTACGAGGTTTACAGGGACGAGGCTGCTAGAGAAGAGCACCGCGCTGCGCCGCATTATCAAGTGTGGAAAGCTGCTGCGCACACTTTAGATGGACCAACCGAAAGAATTGAAACCAGATCAGTCTTCCCATCTGACCCCAACTATTGGTTTCAAAATGATGGAGATTCAAAATGACCCGCGCTGTTGGATTAATGACCCATGGTGGCCCAGAAGTATTGCAAGTTGTGGAAGTCCCTACTGAAAAATTGGGTGCAGGACAAATTAGAGTGCGCATCCATGCGGCTGCTGTTAATCCCACTGATGTAATGGCCCGTAACGGCTCACGCGCAGAGCAACAAAAGCTAGACCCTCCACCTTATGTCCCGGGCATGGATGCCGCTGGCGTAATTGCAGAAGTGGGCGAGGGCGTCACGATGCCGGTTAAGGTTGGTGACGCCGTAATGGCTATGGTTGTCCCAAAGGCACAGCATGGAGCATATCGGGAAGAAATTGTTCTGGATCAACGCGCAGTCGTAATGCAACCAAAAGGGGTAAGTCATTCTGAGGCTGCAAGTCTTCCGATGAATGCTCTGACTGCCCGGCTATCACTAGATTTGATGAAACTAAAGCCAGGACAAATAATTTGCGTGACTGGAGCACCAGGGGCTTACGGTGGGTATGTTGTGCAGTTAGCCAAGCATGCGGGGCTTATCGTTGCGGCAGATGCATCAGAAGCGGATGAAGCTTTGGTTAAAACTCTCGGTGCAGATGTGGTGATAAGAAGAGGTGAGGGCTTTGCTGATAGGGTCCGGGAAGCCTTCCCAAATGGAGTTGATGGAGTGGCCGACGGCGCATTGTTAAATGAATTGGCAATACCGGCTGTGCGCGATGGAGGTAAATTTACTGCCATTCGTGGATATCAAGGTAATGGTGAGCGCGGCATAAGTTTCTCTCAAACCTTTGTGCGGAATTATGACTGTGAGTGGGAGAAATTAGATGAGATTCGGCAACTAACGAATGATGGTGTGCTTTCGTTAAGAGTTGCTGGTGAGGTTTTGCCAGATAGGGCTCATGAAGCACATGCCCGGCTTGAAGCAGGCGGAACGCGTGGAAGGCTCATCATTAAATTTTAGCTAGACTGGTGATGGCGGTTGGCTGCGGACAAGATAACCTAACCAACCGCTATTTACAGGATTAGTAGAGAAGGTTAATTATTGAATTCTGAATTCTGAATTCAATGTGGTTGAAATTAGTGTCTGTCCTAAAGCTAGACCCGAAACCTGATTTGGTTGCGCAGACCCGTGATGCTCTTAGAAAAGCTATAATCGCAGGCGATTTGCCGCCTTGCGCACCATTGGCACAGGAAGACCTCGCAGCCAAGCTTGGTGTCAGTCGCCAACCAATTAGTCATGCCTTGGTTGTTCTCAAACAAGAAGGACTAGTGGTCGATCGTGGGCGTAAAGGCCAAATGGTTGCGCCAATAGACGCTGAGAAATTGTTAGAGCTTTACCAGGTGCGAGGCGCTTTGGATCGTCTAGCTGCACGGTTGGCGGCAGGTCGTCCACTCCAGGAAAATTCTCGCTTATTGGATATCGTAGATATTGGGACGAAAGCCATCGAAAAAAGGAACGTAAACGCTTTGGTTAAAGCAGATATTTCTTTCCATTCTGCCCTGTATGAAATCTCTGGAAATAAAGAGATAACTATTACAGCGGACAATTTTTGGCCGCATATAGCGCGTTCGATGCGAGTAGTTTTGGAAGACCAAGACCGATGGACTCAAATTTGGACTGAGCATGAAGCGATAGCAGATGCCATCGCTACCGGAAATATTGATAGAGCAGGTGATCTCGCTGCAGATCATGCTGAAAAAAGCGGTGAGGCGACGCATCATCGTCTTCTCAACGAGCAGTCACTTAGCCTGAAACAGGCATAATAACTCACATAGGAGGCCCCGATGAAACTGACCAAAGACGAATTAAAGCAGTTTGACGAACAAGGTTACCTGTTCTTTCCAGGAAAATTTACCTCGGAAGAGGCAGCTCTTTTGAAGCAAGCCTCAGAAGAGATCTTTGCTATGGACCGGAAAGAGGTATGGCGTGAAAAATCAGGTGCGGCTCGAACAGCTTTTGCGGCACATCAATACAATGAACCTTTTCGCCGGCTTGGGTCCCATCCACGTTTAATTGATCCGGTGGAGCAGATCCTCGATGGGAAGCTGTATATGCATCAATACAAAGTGAATGCAAAAGCAGCTTTTGACGGGGAAGTTTGGCAGTGGCACCAAGACTACGGCACATGGGCGCGTGATGATGGAATGCCAGAACCTCGCGCAATGAATATTGCTGTATTTCTCGATGATGTCACCGCTGCAAATGGTCCTTTATTGTTCATTCCAGGAAGTCATAAAGTTGGTGTGGTTGAAGCTGGTCATGACTTGGAAACAACAAGCTATCCGCTATGGACATTAGATCGTGAGACAGTTTCAAAACTTGCCGAACAAGGTGGATGTGTTGCACCGACTGGACCTGCAGGCAGTGTCTTATTGTTTTCATCTCTTCTCGTTCATGCAAGTCCGCCGAACATATCTCCGTTTGGTCGCACAATTGTGTACTTGTCACTGTGCCAGGTCGATAATCACATCACGCAATTTAAGCGCGAGGAATGGATCGCTCATCGGGATTTCACACCGATAAACGCGCTGGCAGACGATTGCTTACAGGAACTCACAAAAACCCAAGGCATAGCAGCAGAGTAAACTTTATGTATCTTTATCAAGAGTTGGTAGCGAGAGCAGCTGCCTCAAAACCTGTTCGCGTTGGCCTCATTGGAGCGGGCAAATTTGGCAGTATGTTTCTGTCTCAAGTCCCGACTACGAATGGCTTGGTCGTGGCGCAGATTGCCGACCTTGATCCGAAAAAGGCCATGGAAGCATGTCGTTCTGTTGGCTGGGATACATCATTAATCGAGCAAACCCAGTTTACCGATGATGCGTTCAAGATGATGCAGTCTGGCGGCGTCGATGTGGTTGTTGAGGCGACCGGAAACCCAGTTGTGGGGTTCCGTCATGCACGTGAAGCAATTCGGAACGGCCTACATATTGTTATGGTCAATGTTGAAGCTGATGTGTTGGTTGGCGGGCTATTAGCCGAAGAAGCGCGTAGAGCAGGCGTCGTATATTCCATGGCCTATGGCGATCAGCCAGCTTTGACTTGTGAATTAGTAGAATGGGCCCGTTCCACGGGTTTCGAAGTCATCGCAGCGGGTAAGGGAACGAAGTTCTTACCGTCATTCCACAGTTCCACCCCTGATACAGTTTGGGATCATTACGGCCTTACCCGTGAACAAGCTGCAGATGCTGGAATGAACAGCCAGATGTTTAACAGTTTTCTTGATGGCACTAAGTCTGCACTTGAAATGGCAGCAATAGCTAATGCTACCGGCCTAAAACCACCGTCAAACGGCTTAATATTTCCACCTGCAGGCATGGATGATTTAGCACATGTTCTGCGCCCTTCATCTCTCGGTGGGCAACTGGAAAGCAAGGGCATGGTGGAAGTTGTCTCGTCACTAGAACGTGACGGCCGTCCAGTGTTCAAGGATCTGCGCTGGGGCGTCTACGTAGTTATAGAAGCACCAAATGATTATGCTGCCGCATGCTTTCGTCAGTATGGCATGAATACTGATGCTTCCGGTCGTTATTCAGCAATGTTTAAGCCTTTCCACTTAATTGGTCTGGAATTGAATATCTCAATCCTTTCGGCAGCTCTTCTAAATAAACCAACCGGCTCAACCCTTGATTTTAGCGGTGACGTAGTTGCTACCGCAAAAAGACCATTAAAAGCCGGTGAGATTTTGGACGGAGAGGGCGGTTATACGGTTTGGGGAAAGCTATTCCCTGCCAAGACCTCGCTTAAAATGGGCGGCCTTCCAATCGGATTGGCCCATGGGGTCAAGCTTAAAACCGATATTGCAGAAGGCAGCTGTGTTAGCTGGAAGGATGTTGAATTTGATGCCACATCTGATGTGGTGAAAGCACGTTTTGAAATGGAAAGTCGCTACCGCCAAGCTTCAGCAGCTTAGTTACAAATTATATCTTAAAATTTAAATTACCGCTAAGGCTGGTCGATACAACTTTGGCTGTTCAACACCTTAAACAGTCCTGGCGGAGAGGGTGGGATTCGAACCCACGGTACGCTTGCACGCACGCCGGTTTTCAAGACCGGTCCATTCAACCACTCTGGCACCTCTCCGGAAGCGGAAAACATAGAGATGTTTTCTCAAGATGGAAGTTACTAAATGACTGTTTTGTCGAAGTGCAGGGCGACACTTTGGCGCCCATGTTCGAACACGCTTTGATCGAGTGCTGCCTTAACGTGGAATTAACAATACAACGTTTAATCAACCTCTTTTCACGCTCGCTCCGCCATCTACTGGCAAAGTAACACCAGTGACGAATTTAGCTTCGTCTGAAGCGAGAAAAAGTGCGGCATACGCCACATCCCACCCAGTACCCATTTTTCCGCCAAGAGGCACTCGCGCATTGCGTTCTGCAACAACTTCTTCTCTCGTTTTTTGCCATTCTCGAGCGCGCGTATCAACGGCCATCGGTGTGTCCATTAAACCAGGAAGTATTACGTTGGCCCGAATTCCATGAGGCGCATTTTGATAGGCTAACTGCTCCGTGAAAGCCACCACTCCCGCTTTTGACGCTTTGTAAGCTACATAGGGATACATGTCTAAGACGGCCATTGATGAAATATTAATGATTGAGCCTGTTTTCCGCTGCCGCATGCCTGGGAGCACATGCTTCACAGTCATCACCATACCTCTTAAATTTATAGCGAAGACATTGTCAAAGGCAGCCTCAGTAAATGTTTCAATGACGCTATCCCCACCGGCAATAGAAACGCCAACATTATTATGAAGTATATCAATGCGGCCCATTTTTGCTTCTGCAGCTCGAACGGCACTTTCAATTTCAGCCTCTTTAGTAATATCCGCTGCGAAGGCGGACGCCTTTCCACCCTCAGCACGGACAATTTCAGCGGTTTCTTCAGCCGCTTCCAATGTTCGGTCAACACATGCAATTTCTGCCCCTTCACGGGCAAATAATAAGCAAACAGCCCGCCCATTCCCTACTGTTTCTCCCGGGGACTGACCGGCACCTACAATCATTGCAGTTTTATTTTCGAGACGCATTTTGTTCTCCTAAACATAGAACCAAGAATGAAAACTCGGCTCCATTTTCATTTTATAAAATTAATCAATTGCGACCGTAATTTTGCTTAAAAAAGGCGGTCGAATAGGCCTGCCGGACTCGATACATCATAAGCCATCAAAAAAACTTTTTTCAAAGGCATAAATTTCAGAGCAAGGAAGAGTGTTAAAATATTTCATGCCCACAGCAGGACCCCACCATTGTATTATTTACCATCGCAGCGAAGTTTTAGGATCGGAGCATGTAAGATATACAATGTCGGTATCTTCGATTCCTGTCATCGTTTGAGATGGTAGTCCTATCCGCTCTGCACATGTTGGGGACGGTAAAATTATGACCCGCATATTTCCGTTAGTTTTTTTAGTTATCTCGCTTTATGTCTCGCCAGCATTTTCACAAAGCGGATCTGAAGACGCGTCTAATATTACAGTAAGCAAGCAGGCTGAATTTGATATCTGGCTTGATGAGCTTCGTGAAGAGGCGCTGTCAATTGGTATCTCACAGGAGATCATTGGAACAGCTTTAAAAGATTTAAAGCCTATTGCTCGAATAATAGAACGTGATCGGACACAGTCAGAGTTTACGATTAACCTTGAAAAATATCGCAATAGAGTCATCACTCAGGCTAATATCTCTACCGGCATAGCAAAGCGGGAACTCCATAGCGAACTTTTAAAGAAGGTATCAGAGAAGTATCAAGTTCAACCCCGCTTTATTCTAGCAATTTGGGGAATTGAAACACGTTTTGGCGCAGTCAAACCAACGGTTCCAGTTATACCGGCCGTCGCCACCTTGGCATTTGACAGGCGGAGATCAAGCTACTTTCGGCAACAAGTTTTCGCCACATTAAAAATGTTGCAGCAAAACTACATTGATCTTCCAAACCTCAAAGGGTCTTGGGCCGGTGCAATGGGCCAACCACAGTTCATGCCCTCTAGCTACCTAACTTACGCTCAGGATTTTAATGGAGATGGCCGTCGTGACATATGGAATGATGAAGGCGATGTATTCGCTTCTATAGCCAATTACCTCGCTAAACACGGATGGCATTTTGACCAAACCTGGGGTCGAAAGGTGCAAGTGCCTGTGCAGATTGCAAAAGCTGCCTCTGATGATGTTGATCCGAAGAATCGTGGCTGTCGCGCCATGAAAAAAATGAGTCACGTCAAAAGATTAAGCGAATGGGCAAAAGCAGGTGTGACTAAAATAGATGGATCCCCGCTGCCTACCCGTGATTTAAAAGCAGCTATGATTTTTCCGGATGGCGTCGATGGTTCTGCTTACCTTGTGTACGATAACTACCGCTCCATCCTTCGATATAACTGTGCGCATCTCTATGCTGTTACTGTTGGTGAATTGGCCGACAAGCTATGACAGCAGTTATTAAGCATACCATAATCGGATTAGCTTTGCTGTCATTCTTGGTTGGTTGTAGCAGTTCCAAAAATGAAAAGGCTAACGGAACAGGGGTTCCTTTAAGTCCAAAAACAATCATCTCTGATGACGCAAAATCCAATTACAAAATCGGTAATCCTTATGAAATTGCAGGTATTCGATACGTACCTGAAGAAAGTTTTAATCATGAGGAAACTGGTCGCGCATCATGGTACGGCCCAGGTTTTCATAGCCGCCAAACCGCCAATGGTGAGCCATTCGACCAAAGAGCAATGACAGCTGCGCATAGAACTTTGCAGATGCCATCAATAATTCGAGTGACAAATTTGAAGAATGGTCGACAGGCGGTACTGCGGGTTAATGACCGTGGGCCTTACCACGCTGACAGAATTCTCGACGTATCTGAAGTTGCAGCAGAAAAGCTTGGTTTCATGCGGCGCGGAACCACGAGAGTTAAAATAGAAGTACTCGGCGAGCCAAGTAAAAAGGTGGCTGAACTAGCCAGCAGAGGAGCGACGATCAGCGAGTTAGAGGCGGTCAGGGCGGAAACTTCCGCAATAAACGCTTCAGCAAGCAAACAAAAACAAGGGAACAAGCCTACTGAGGCGGTAAAAGCAGGTAGCGCAGGAAATTTTGTACAAGCTGGAGCCTTCCGTAGCCTCGAAAATGCTAACAAGCACGGCGTAAATCTTGAGAAATACGGACCGTACCAGGTGCAGACAATTAGCCTTAATGGCAAGCCAATCCATCTGGTTAGGATCGGACCTTACGAAAACATTGGCCAAGCAAAGCAAGTTCTATCGAAAATTCTAACAGCAGGCGTTAAAGATGCGCATGTCGTTACAGTGCGATAACGGGAGTAATCTTTTGCAAAGACTTTTTATATTTCTAGGACTTTTAGGGATCCTAAGCCTACAGGCAGGCAACGCGTCTGCCGCGTCATTTGATACACTGGCCCGACAAGCCGTCCTGGTCGACCTCACGACTGGTGCTGTCCTTTTGGAAAAAGATGCGCATACCAAGATGCCGCCAGCATCTATGAGTAAGTTAATGACAGCATATTTGCTGTTTGAACGGCTTAAGAATGGCAGCATTTCTATAGATGATACTCTACCTATTAGCTCAAACGCTGCTCGTAAGGGCGGCTCTAAGATGTTTTTGCGTGATGGTGAACGAGTTAAAGTTGAAGATCTAATTCGTGGCATTGTGATTCAATCTGGAAATGATGCCTGCATAGCAATTGCAGAAGGTCTTGCTGGTAGTGAAGCCGCTTTTGCAGAGATGATGAATGCCAAGGCAAAAGAGATTGGTCTAGAAAATAGTAATTTTACGAATGCAACCGGATGGCCTGATCCAGATCATTACATGACCGCGTCTGACTTGGCTAAGTTGGCCCAACGTCTTCTACAAGATTTTCCAGACTATTATCACTTTTATTCAGAAAGACAGTTTACGTTTAACCAGATCACTCAAAAGAACCGTAATCCTGCTCTAGGCGTTATCGAAGGCGCAGACGGGATGAAAACTGGATATACTCAAGCCTCAGGTTACGGTCTCACTGCTTCGGCCGAGCGTGATGGACGTCGCTTAATAATGGTTATCAATGGCCTAGAATCAGGTAATGCGCGCGCGTCAGAAGCAGAACGATTAATAAACTGGGGTTTTGGCTTCTTTCAGACCCATGAGATCCTCCGTGCTGGAGAAACGGTTGAGACTGCGGAACTCTGGCTTGGTCAGAAGAGAACTGTTCCGCTCGTTCTTAAAGACAATTTAAAAGTTACTTTACCCCGAACTGGCAAGGCCAATCTAAAGGTAACAGTGCGCTATGAAGGGCCGGTACGAGCACCCGTTTATAAGGGTGAAAAGTTGGGCACTCTTGTTCTGACGGCACCTGGTATCAATACAATAGAGCGCCAACTCTTTGCTGCTGAGACAGTGGAGCGTTTAGGGCCTACAGGTCGTGTGATAGAGACACTTGGAGCTCTTGTTAGTGGTACAGGGCGTTGAAGCATTGCAGCGCGGACGTTTCATAACGCTTGAGGGAGGCGAGGGTGCAGGAAAAACAACCCAAGCACGTCTTTTAGGTAATTTATTAGAAAAAGAAGGATTTACGGTAGTTTTAACACGAGAACCAGGCGGTTCACCGGCGGCAGAACGTCTTCGAGAAGCACTGCTTGGAATTCCTGAAGAAATGGGAAACTGGACAGCAGAAACTGAATGCTTAGTTCATTTTGCTGCCCGCTGTCAGCACGTTGCCGATATTATACAGCCAGCCTTAGCAAAGGGAGCATGGGTAATCTGCGATCGTTTCACTGACTCAACCATGGCATACCAAGGTTATGCCGGTGGAATCGATAAAGCGCGCATCGAGGCTCTGCACGCATGGGCGCTTAAGGATTTTAAGCCTGATTTAACTATAATTTTAGATCTACCTGTTTCATTAGGATTAACGCGAGCCAACTCCAGAGGACCAGCAACGGATATTTATGAGAGGCGACCCGAAAGCTTCCACTTAGCGGTTCGAAACGGATTTTTGGACATTGCCTTTAGAGATCCCAGACGCTGCAAAGTGGTTGACGCTTCGCAAGAGGCAGGGGATGTCGCTTCGGTAATTTTTGATGAACTAAAAAAGCATTTTAATTAAACCATGGCTCGAACCAACGAAAAACCCGAAGCTCTGGAAGAAATTGACTACGATCATCCTCGAACCCAATCAGTGTTTATTGAGCAATCCGTTCCTGAGCGACAGTTTTTGGAAGCTTACAATCTCGGACGCTTGCATCACGCCTGGTTATTATGCGGTCCAAAGGGCATAGGAAAAGCAACTTTTGCCTATAGAGCAGCCAAATTTTTATTAGCTAGTGAAAAGTCAGAAGAAGGTGGGCTTTTTGGTTCAGCGGCGCCACCAGAAACAATGGACAGATCCGCCGATGATCCGGGGTGTCGGAGAGTAGCCGCTGGTTCGCATGCTGACTTAACCACACTCGAACCAATGAGAGCAGGTGGACAGATCCTTGTCGAAACCGCAGATAAACTCGCCTCAGCTCTAAGACTGACAGCGGGTGAGGGAACTTGGAGAGTGGCAATTATAGACGCCGCTGATGATTTAAATATCTCTGCTGCCAATAAACTCCTTAAGCTTATTGAAGAGCCACCAGCTCACACTGTCCTATTCCTAATTTCTCACAATCCAGGGCGCTTGCTTCCAACTATCAGGTCTCGATGTACTCGAGCTTCATTTAGTCGTCTTAGCTCTGAAGCTATCGCGCGAATTATTACCATGCGCCGACCTGATGCATCGAAGGAGGAAATTTTTTCGGCCATTGAGCTCGCATCTGGATCTGCCGGACGTGCACTGGCTCTTTTGGATGGCGGTGGTGCAGAGGCAGTTTCAAGCCTGGCAAATGCTCTTATGAGTAAACACGGGGAGGGAGTATTAGCAGCAGAAGGTTTGGCTGCCTCTCTTGCTAGGAACAACTTCCAGTATGATGTCGTGGCCGAAAGTCTAATCTCTTGGTTGGTATTCGCAGCGCAGCCAGTTTCAGGAAATTCAGCTGCAAGCGGATTACCAAGCCAAATGGCCATGATGGCAAAAGCCGCATCAGCACTTGGTCCGAAACCATGGATTGAACTTTACGAGCATGCGACTCAACGATTTGAGAGAACAAAGGCTGTAAACCTTGACCCAGCGCAAACGCTCGTAGATATCTTGGCTCGCATTCAAGCTCTTCTTGCTCGCGCTGATAAGCGCGCAACTTGAGACAAATCTTTGGCGTCAGCCAATTAATAAAAAGGAGGCAGCGGCATGTCCGAAAAGCCGCGCTATTACATCACTACGCCAATTTACTACGTTAATGACGATCCTCATATCGGCCATGCTTATACCACTCTGGCCTGTGACGTGCTCGCACGTTTCAAGCGACTGGATGGGTTTGACGTCCATTTTCTTACAGGCACTGATGAACACGGCCAAAAGGTTGAAAAGGCTGCAGATGTTGCTGGCATAGACCCCAAGGCATTCACAGATAAGGTATCTCAGCGTTTTCGCGACCTTCTTGGCGCTATGAATTTTTCAAACGATGACTTTATTCGAACGACTGAAGACCGTCATATCGCTTCAGTTCAGGCAATCTGGGCAAGATTAATTGAAAGGAAAGAAATCTATCTTGGCTCTTATGCTGGCTGGTATGCAGTTCGTGATGAAGCTTTCTATGGGGAAGGGGAGTTAACTAAGGATGCCGCAGGCCAACGGCTTGCTCCTAGCGGGGCACCTGTAGAATGGGTGGAAGAGCCAAGTTATTTTTTTAGGCTATCCGCTTGGCAAGATCGACTTCTAAAGTTCTATGAAGAAAACCCGGATTTCATTGCACCAAATTCGCGAAGGAACGAAGTCATCAGCTTTGTGAAAAGCGGCTTGCAGGACCTCTCCGTATCTCGTGTTAGCTTCAAGTGGGGTGTGCCGGTCCCTGGCGATGACGCGCATGTGATGTATGTCTGGCTTGATGCACTGACAAATTACATCACTGCAGCTGGGTTTCCCGATACTGAATCGGAAATGTTTAACCGCTATTGGCCAGCTGACCTGCATATGGTTGGAAAAGATATTTTAAGGTTCCATGCAGTATACTGGCCAGCTTTTCTCATGGCAGCCGGTTTGGAGCCTCCAAAGCGAGTTTTTGCCCATGGCTGGTGGACCAATGAAGGGCAAAAGATATCCAAATCTCTTGGTAATGTTATCAGTCCTTATGATCTCGTTGATCAATATGGGTTAGATCAGACTCGTTACTTCCTTCTTCGAGAGGTGCCTTTTGGAAATGATGGAGACTTTTCAAAAAGCTCCATGATTAGTCGCATGAATAACGAACTTGCTAACGATTACGGCAATCTAGCTCAGCGCGTACTCTCGATGATCACTAAGAACTTGGATGGGCAAATGCCTGCACAAGGTGATTTTACTGATGAAGATAAGAGACTTCTAGAAGCTGCCACGTCTCTACCGGAAATTGTGCGCCCCCTTATGGATGCACAGACATTTCATGAGGCATTAGAACGTATATGGGTCGTTATTCGAGCATCAAATGCATACGTAGATCATCAAGCACCCTGGGTATTGCGGAAGTCAGACCCGCCGCGAATGGGTACGGTGCTGTATGTACTGGCAGAAACCATACGCTGCCTTGCTATTATGACCCAGCCATTTATGCCTGAGTCCTCAAGGCAAATGTTAGATCAGCTTGCTGTACCGCCAGACGGACGCTCTTTCTCTTCGATTGCAACGAATAAACTTATGCCAGGGACCGTTTTGCCCAGGCCGCAAGGTATATTCCCCCGTTTTTCAGATGAGGAAGCCTCTGCGTGAGCATCCATTACATCGATAGTCACTGTCATCTTGACCATTTGGAGGAAGATCAACGCGCAGAGGCCGTTAGACGTGCGGTAAGTGCCGGCGTGCGGGGTATGTTAACAATTTGTACAAGCCTTTCAGCGATAGATCGGGTGGCTGCAATTGCGGCTCAAAACAAACCTCACGTGGCTATGGCCGTTGGCCTCCATCCACATCGTGTGGAACAGGAAGGGGTGCCGCTAGAAGATGATTTGATAGAAATTGGTTTAAGACCTGATGTGGCAGGGCTTGGCGAAACAGGCCTTGATTATTTTTACGATAAAAGCCCACGAGATCAGCAAGAAGAAAGTTTTCGCCGACACATACGAGCATCACATAAAAGTCAGGTTCCATTTATTGTTCATACGCGAGATGCGGATGAAGAAACTGCGAAGATTCTCAAAGAAGAAGCCATAAATGGGCAGCAAAATGGTGTTCTTCACTGTTTTTCTTCTGGACGCGCGTTAGCAGAATTAGCGATTGATCTTGGAATGTATATCTCGCTTTCAGGTATCCTAACGTTTAACAACGCCAAGGAAATTCGGGATATTGCCGCTGATATGCCACTAGAACGTCTTTTAATAGAGACGGACACTCCATTTCTTGCGCCGGTTCCTATGCGGGGAAAGTCAAATCAACCCGCTTACGTTGTCCACACGGCAAAGATCCTTGCAGGAATAAAGGGCGTTTCAGAAGAAGAAATTGCCTTACAAACTACGGCTAATTTCAAACGTTTATTTCCCAAAGCTAGCGAACTGGCAGAGGCATGAAGGTAAGAATTATGGGTGCAGGCGCGTCTTCAGGCGTGCCCTATGTTTCTGGCGATT
>Ga0222714_10004806_pt1 | contig 13096 bp, 21 predicted proteins | sample C33_3DmetaG_FD_165048 | JGI IMG/M metagenome (GOLD analysis project Ga0222714, IMG submission 165048) | Estuarine water microbial communities from San Francisco Bay, California, United States - C33_3D | ecosystem: Environmental > Aquatic > Marine > Unclassified | place: USA: California... | reverse complement strand
CATCAGCATCAATTCTTAACAACCAATCACATCCATGGTTTGCCTCACATGCAGTCCTGACAAGGTGTTCAGCATTTACCCCAGCACCTTTCCACCAATCCAACTCATACAAAAAACCTGGTATACCTTTTTCAATAAAGAAGTTTCTGATTAGTTCTTGAGTACCGTCGGTAGAACCGTTATCCTGAATAACCCAATAATCTATATAGGGATAGACACTCTCCAAAGATTTAATAATATTTTTGGATTCGTTTTTATACATTGCATAAAAACAAAACTTACTCTTGGTGTTCATTGTCGCTAATGCCATACGAAAAGGATATTAAAAAAAAAACTATTATCAGCAGTTAACTTTTAATTTTATGATAAATGAATCAATTGACATATACTTTTTCATAACCACCATCCTCATATTTTAAAATATACAAGCCCTTTAGTCCTTGGTAATTATTCCCGAAATAACGTCCGTGTATATCATAAACTTTATATTTTCTTTCTATTGTGAATTCTTCAATATTCAAGGTTGAAGTAACTACAATAAATGTCCATTGGATTCTTTGAATACCTATTTTGGTTCCGTTTCTATAATCAGCAATTTCGAATCCAGTCGCATATCTTCCTAAGCTTTGTGGTACCCAACTGATACTATCATTATTTACGTGCATCGACAACTGAGTGTAGTTCTGAGGTACAAATACTCCGTTAGCATATCCACCGTGTAAGTCTGTCTGAGAAATACTAACCACGTCCCATGTGTCTGTGTTGTTCAAAAAAGCATTCCAACCCCATAATGGTGCCATCGTGTTTCTTGTACTAACCTGTTGGTTGATTATAAATGGAACACGAGCGTAAGGTGTAGAATTATAGGGTATGTGCCAATAATCAGCCGATATGATAAACTCAGAATTAAATGAGTTATTTGAATTGTTCACAAAACCCCAACAACAGTTTCTATATATGAATCGATACTTGTTGGAATCCAAGTTCAAATATTCACTTGTATAGTTTATGATATTGAACCCTTGAAATGGGATGGGTGATGCCGCTTGTGTTAGTGTAATAGTACCATTTTGTACATACCATCCCACTGAATTCATTTCCCATTTCTCAACAGTAATTGAGTTTGGTGAAGGAAGTCCTTGAGGATCAGCAATCAACGAAACTCCGACAGTGGTTGAGTCTTGGGAGGTTTGGAATACTCCAACAATACCACCCAACAAGTGAGATCCTTGAGTGGAAAAGGTGATTAAACTTAAAATAAAGACTAATAGGTTTTTCATTTTTTTAATTTGATAAAGGCGCTTTTATTGAGGGATGAGATTCATAATCTACTAACTCCCAATCAAACTCACCATCTTTCAAATTTACATTAGTGAGTTTTAGTTGGGGTAACTTGTATGGAGTTCTTTCCATCTGTTCCTTAGCTTGTTCAATATGATTGGAATAAAGATGTGTATCTCCAAGATTTCCAATTAATGACTCAGGGTACATGTCAACCTCTTTAGCAATCAACAAAAGTAAGGTTGCATAAGATGCGATGTTGAATGGCAAACCCAAGAATGTATCAACTGAACGTTGGTTCCACATCAATGAAATAGCCCTACGTGGAATACCATACATATCCATGTGTTCATGGAAATAATCAGATGAACGAGATAATGGGTCTCTATAACCATTATGAATATCAATTCGTTCATCTAAATTTAATTCACGGGTATATACTTGGAACCCGTAGTGACAAGGTGGAAGAACCATTTCATTCATCTCTAATACGTTCCAAGCAGATACCATCAACCTTCGTGAGTCTGGATTTGTTTTAAGGTCTTGGATTAAAGTTTGAATCTGATTTACACCTTTGTTATATCCTTGTTTTACCTCACCACTTACAATATCGAATCCCCCCCAATTTACCCATTGTTTACCATATATTGGACCTAATTCACCCCACTTCTGAGCAAAGTGGTTATCACTTTTGATTTTTTCAATAAACTTATCCTGTGTTAGAATATCAAAAACATCAGTGTCTTTTGGTAAATTGTTGAAATAGTTTTTGTAGGCATCACCGTTCCAAATATTACATCCATTATCAACCAAATACTTGATGTTGGTATCACCTTTAAGAAACCACTTCAGTTCTGTCATCATAGTTTTGATTGCCATCTTCTTGGTAGTCAACAAAGGGAACCCTTCACTCATGTCGTGTCGGATTTGTCTACCAAATACTGAAACAGTTCCAGTTCCAGTTCTGTCTTTTTTTTCTACACCCCAATAAAGAATGTCTTCAAGAAGGGCTTGATATCTCGTATCTAAATTATTCATTGTTCAAAGGTTTGTATTTTAGCATCTACTTCTGTTAATTCACTCCAAGTTCCAAGGTATGTAATAGCTCTAACTTTTCGGTTGTCGATCCAAACATATTCTTGTCCGTCTTTAATCCTTGGCTTATCCATAACCAATCCATGATATTTGAAACCATGTTTATTTAACCAAATTTCGGTTACTTCCCTGTCTTTACTTTCTCTCGCAGTAAAAAACGTTATGACATTACCTTCGTCATACCATTTGTTAATTATTGATAAAGCATTTGGATAAACTTCAGCCTCAGGATAACGATGACTTTCCTCATTTTTTATATCCTCACAGATAGTACCATCTATGTCAATAAGAAAAACTCTTGTCATATTATTTTTTTTCAATATTTCTCAATTCCCAATAATCATCACCACCATAACTTGTACAAATTTCTTCACCAACTTCAATATCCCGAATTGCTATGAACTTGAATGTTTTTTTTCTTTCATCAATAACCCAAGTGGCATTGTTGTTATCCGAATGATTATAGATACAGCCGTAACCAAGTGGTAATACGTGTTGTTGCTTATGAATGTCGTCCAATCGAGGAGGATAACCAAATCTATAGTTCAAAAATAAATTAAAGGCTGGAATGGGTAAAAATAACAAAGGACATTCCTCTATCATTTCCCCTTCACCTATCACTTCTTTAGCGAATACACCAAGTCCATGAATTGGACTCTCTCTAACTACAATCTTGTGAGGAAGTTTAATAACCATGACTCAAAAACATGATGGTATTTACTACAGGGACTTTACACACAGGTGCCTGCATCTCATTATCGTGTTTTACAATTATTTCGTAAACGTCATCTTTTTGTTTTACGGTACTGACGTTTTGGTAATTGGCAATCATTACGCCATTTTCTGAAAGTGCTGCAGTATGTTGTGCAGTGTCAAATGTAAGTCTTAACATAATTTTCGGGCATTAAAAAACCTCTGACTTAAATTTAAGAAAGAGGTTTCAAATTTTCAATATTACTTCCCGATAATTAACTCATCATAATCAAGTCCACCCATACCTTTTGATTCTTCATCATATTCTTCATAAAGATATGCCTTTACAACCGAAGTTACTGATTGCTCAGATTGTGCAATTTTACTTTCCATCCAATCTTCGAGTTCTTCACCGTCCTCCATCATTTCCCACATTTTGTATGCCAATGTAGCAATTGTAAATAACTGTTGTTTCGCCATATAAGAACCTCCATGAGATTCTTTAAGGTTTTTTTTCAGAGCCTTAGCTTGAGTTTCGGTGATAACGATTTTAGACATGATCGGTTTTTTGATATAAATACTTCGTAAAATAAAAATGTCAGCTCTTTCGAGCTGACATCGGGGGCTGCACGGTGAGGTACAGACGGTTCCACCACTTGGTTTGAAGATTATCCAAGAACTTTAACCCATGAGGGCTTCTGAAACTTCCATAACTGTTTTCACTTGAGTTTCACCGTATGAAGTACCATCACTCATATAATAAACCTTCACAAACCCATAATCTTCAATTTCTTGAATTTTCTTAATGGATTTTTCTTCTACAACAACAGCGAAATCTTCTACGTGTAATTCAGTTAATCGTTTCATAGTACAAATATAGTAAGAGTTTTTTATTAAGACAAATATTTATTGTCATGAAACAAAACTTAACACAAGAAAGAGTTTTAAAACTTATGGGGATTCTCAAGGAAGAAAAAGAAAATCTTAAAGGAGATATTTCATCTGACTTATTGGATTACTGGAAAGAGAATAACAAAGCAGACGCATCACCTCGAGTGCTTAAGTTATTTGGTATCAGAACTCCCTTGGACAAAGAAGCACAAAAGGCCTTTGATGAGTTTTTTAAGGGTAATCGAGAACAAGAGTACCAGAAGTGGTTATTCAAACCCCACAAATTTGACAATATAACATTTAAAATTAAGGATTTTCACAAAGAAAATACTAATCATAACCCCAAAATTTTTTATGATGTAATTTTAGATGAATCTTCTTCTATGACTTTATTGGATAGGGATGAGATGGGTGATAATGTACTTATATCTCACGTAGAAGAAGATGTTGTTATACCTGGATATGGAAGATTGGACTCTGATGATGTTTATATGATAATAGCAGAAGTCAAAGAAAAAATTGCAGAATATATAAGAGACAACAGCATAGATTACTTCGGAATTTATCCAAATGTTTATTGGACATCAATCAATATCGATGGATATGCAAAAGAAAACTCACTCAAAGAATCTAAAATGATTGAGTACTATGCCGAGACACAAGAAGAACTTGAAGATTTAATGGAAGTTATATTAGAACAAAGAAATTTACTTACCGAAGCAAAGTACCAAGGAAGAACAGTAAAACTTGGTAAAATAATGCAAGGTGATGTAAAAAAATTCAAAGTATACGTTAAAAATGACAAAGGTAATGTCGTCAAAGTTAACTTCGGACAGAAAGGGATGAATATCAAAAAGAATAATCCCGCAAGAAGAAAATCATTTAGAGCCAGACACAACTGTGATAACCCAGGTCCACGTTGGAAGGCACGTTATTGGGCGTGTAGAACATGGTAAAAAATAAAAGGGGACTCTCGTCCCCTTTTTTATGCCTCGATCTGAGACATCTTTCCAATCGCATATTCACTTAAAGTGACATCAGTAGACTTACCCAATACCACACACTCCTTAAGGACTTTAGTTGGAATATGAACCAACAGGCTTTTGCCATTGAAGTAAGTTAAGTCCTTATCCAGCTCGATACAGGCATGAATCATCTGTAAAAACAATTTGAACTGGACATCATCTACAAACGTCTCGGACACGAAATTCCCCATCGTGGGGTGAGTGATTGTGATATTTTTCTGATACGCCATTACTTTTAGATTGGATTACAAAGATAGTAATAAATTATGAATTACACAAACTTATTCATCAAACTTTACCACTTCACGAAACTTCAAATAAACTCGGTTTAAAAGGTCGATATTCTCTTGAGAAACATTATCTTTCTCGAAATCAAACTCGAATGTTTTATCCTTCGCACCCGAACCCGCAGTAAAATTTAAGTCGAATTCTTGATTCATCTGGTTGACAACAGATTCAGGATCATCAAGAATCCATTTGAATTTATCTTTACGATACAAACCACCTTGTAATTTGATACCTAACTTGTTTTTGTTCTTAAATAGAAACTCAATACCTTGTTTGGTGCCATTGTATGTTTTTCCAACCGTTACATACGAAGGCCAGTTTTCATTCTGACGAGGTTCCAAACCATTTTCAGATAGATACTTCATCCATTCAACGGCGATGGTAGTCGCAACACTAACGTTTTTACTGTACTTCTTTTTCTTTTCTTCAAGTCCAACGACGTTTACAGTGTATTCTTTCTTTACGTCGAAAATAAGTTGGAGAGCATAACAGTTTTCCAGTTTGGTGAAAAGTTCTTGATACTCGTAATCAAATTCTTTGAATGCAACCGCAAATGTGTAAACCTCATCATAAATGAGTTCCAATGCCGTTTTCTTAAGAATCAATTGTTGGTGGTGATCATCATCCCATCGTCCACCATTTTTTTGGGACATTACTTCAAGATAGAATACTTGAGATCCAACTTTCAATAATACATCAGGGAACAAAGTACTTTTACCAATTCGAAGACTATCATCAAAAAGAATTTCAACTTCTTCATCGGGAAGGGTAATACCACACTCTTCTAAAACGGATTTGGTTTGTTTTTCCGAAAAGAATTTCCTGACAAAATCTCTTTCGTTTTTTGCAGTTACAACGTCAAAAACTTCATTAAGTTCCAACTCAGGTGTTTTTTCTTTTTTCTTGAAATGCTCCATACTCAAATCGTTTAAAATCGGTACGAATATACAAAAAAATTCTCAGACTACCAAACTATTCGTGTGTACAAATATAGAACCAGAGCATGTCGTTGTATTCAACCGCCACACTCATAAAACCCGGATAATCCAAATCATAATCCATGCGTAAGTAACAACTAATAGCATTTTTGTCTTTACACAACCACTTCACAGATTCCCCGGAATAACTGACTTGATTGATTATGTAATAGTTTTGAACTTCTTTACTGTAAATTATGACTTTAGTGGTGTGTAACTCAATTAGTATATTGACTTCTTCCCCATCCAAAATCCATTCCCTCACAGGACTATTTTCGTTATTTCGAACACCCATAGAAACATTATGAGCTCGAAGATATCTAACACCATTTGATTGGGCAAGCAAACTTGTGAAAGAAAATATTAAAAAAAGAAAGAAGAGTTTTTTCATGATATAATTTTAGATACTTAACAATATGAAAAAACCCCCACCTTTTCAAGTGAGGGTAAAAAAAAAACAAACTATGACTACTAAACCAACTCTAATTCTTCATTCATAACGTATGCCTTGGAGGACCAACTCGTAGCCTTGACGATTTGGTATTGTTTCTGAGAGTACAATTCCGTGTTGAACCAAAGTTGATTGATGGTTCCAACGTTCAATCCTTCAAGCATTGCCAAGTCAACCAATTTGATTTTCTTTCCAACACGAGCAAACACAGTCAACCAAAAACTTGAACCTTCTGCCTTGAACTGTACGGTTTGAAGAACACCCTTTTCGTATTGTCCGAGAATCAAAGAGGGGTTATTTGAAAATTCTTCATTTTGCCACGTTGGGTATTCGTTGACGGTGAGAAACCCTGCTTTAACTTTACCGATAGTACGAAACTGTCCTTTTTGTCCATTGATGAAGTTCACGGTTGGGAGGTTGGTGATGTTTACTACTTTTGACATGATGAGTGGTTTTTTAACACTACAAATATACGTCAAAGTTCTGAATTGGCAAAATCAATCACCAAATAATAATCCCAATCCAACAGAAAATCTTTTAGGTCCGACAATTCCTGTAGATGTGGAAATGAACCATTTTTGTTGGTGAACATTGAGCCCCACATCCATGATAAACGAGTTTGTTTTACCTCCATTGATTGAGTAATTACCACTTTGAGTTAGAATATTTAACTCATCATAATACACAAGGTAATCTTTTTGGGTGAATCCACCTAAAGTGATTCGAGGATAAAATATTTCACCTATTCTAAAACCACCACCTATTTGGAATATTTGATTGTAACGATATGTACGGACATATTCGTCTTCCCAACGAAGAACATCACTCAAAGTTATGTTGTCAAAATGTGAAAATGGATTCACAGGTGAAAAAGCCAATCCAAATAACCAATACGCTTCTTTTCCTCCAACAAATCCTTGAGCCCCAAACATTGGAGTTGTCCGAGTCACATACAAATCCAACCCTATTCCAAATATTTCATCAGAGTTTCTTGGTTCAGATTCTATTTTCCCATACGAGTAATTAGGTGTAGAATACCTTGGACGATAAAAAGAACGTCTTGGATTGTTCCATCCACCTCTATATGGATTGTAGAACGGATCACGGTTATAATAATAAGGGTTCGGGTTATAATAAGTTCTCGGTGGTAAAGGTTGAGTTGATGGATTTACTACAACAGGAGGTTTAGGATTGTCTCTTTCAACTCTCTTCTGAACTTTGTCGTCACGCTCAGTTTGTGCGAAAGTGGTGTATGTAAAAAACACACATACCACTAATAATAACCAATTTTTCATATCTATAAATATCATAAAAAACCCCCACTTTTTCAAGTGGGGGCTGTTATTATATTCATTCAAGAATTACATTGGTGAAGATGTTTCCATCTCTTCAACAACCTCCATCATCTGAATGTCAAGGTTGAGTTTTACCTCCTCACTTACCAACACACCACCAGTCTCGAGTGGAGCGTTCCAAGAAAGATCGAAATCATTACGGTTGATAACACCGGTAATCTCCCATCCGTGTTTGGTATTACCCCATGGATCAACACTCATACCGTTGTAATCAACATCCAAATCAATTTTCTTGGTGATACCTTTAATGGTAACCGAACCCACAATAGCACCGAAGCTTTCATGAATCTCACCAGTGAATTGGATTGTTGGGAATTCTTCAGCATTGAAGAAGTCTGCTGACTTGAGGTGGTTGTCACGATCAGCATTTCCAGTATTGATTGAATTTACATTCATGGACACATTAATCTCTCCTTTGTCGTTTACACCACCACTGAATGTGGCGAAGTTACCCTTGACGGTTGAAATCATAAGGTGTTTTACTTTGAACCCAATCTCTGAGGGGCGTTGTCAATAATCATTTCTTTCATAGTATACAATTTTTTTGTTTATCAATTATAGTACAAAACTAAACGTTAGTCAAATAAAAACCCCCATCCGAAGATGGGGGCAGTTGGGCTGTCAAGTTATCAATATATTATAATGAAGTTTGAGATTATTGATTTGCACTTTAAGACTTTTGAATCATGTTGATTGGTGATTTTTGACATTCACACTCATTATCAAACATCGAACTCAAGCATAATTTAACAGTAAGACTTTGCGGGTCTGTATTGATAATCTCAACAGTCACCAACTTAGATTGTAGTTGTTGCGTTGTGAGTGTCCAACTCTTCTTGCAATCTTTCAATTTCGGATTCGTAGTATTCTACGATTCCATCCATCTCTTTCTGATCGAATGTCGTTGACTTGAATATAGTCGCAGATTCTCCGAAACGACGAGATTCTGTGGTTTTACCATCGGTACAATCGATTGAACGAAGGTATTTAACCAACCCTTTATATTCTGACAAACGAAAAATTTTGTCATATACCTTGGTGTTCGCCAAGTGAATTCGGGTTTTAAGATTGACAAGTTCTCCAACAGAACTAATCAATGAATCCATATCTTCACGTGGATCGTAGGTTCTGACGGAACCTTCTTCCATGGAATTAAATTTTTGGATTCGAACTACCAAACTGTTAATCTGCTTGGATAGTTTATTTTTTTCTTTGAGTGCTTTTTTTACTGTCATGATTTTTTATTAAAATAGGTTCCGTAATAGATTTGCCACAAAAAACGAGGTTGCGGAAGCGGATAGTACCACACCGACAACGTTCGCAAGTTGCATATCATCATAATATTCACCAGCCTTTTTGTTCTTAGCTCGTTTACGTATAACGTAAGGAACGAGCCACGTAAGCAAAAGAAGAGTGAAAGCAATGAGGGTAACAAGGGTACTTGATGTCATAGATAAAGATTTGTGACACAAATATACAATCAATTTTTGTCTGAGTCAAACGACTCATAGTAAAAGATTTCAACACCTGCCTCTTGGAACATTTGGATACTTCTTTTAGCGTGCTCGTCCCAGTGTTCTCTGTTTCTGGTGGTGTCAATTGTTTTACAATATATTCTTTTAACACCTGAACTAATAATTCCACGAGCACAATCACTACATGGAATACCACATGTCAAATACATTGTCGTGTCACGAAGACTTACACCAATACGTGCAGCATTGTAAATAGCATTCCGTTCTGCATGCTCAAACCAATAATACTTTTCAGGACGAACTTGACGTTCTTCTATATCATCATTAATACCACGAGGAAATGAATTGTATCCTGTTGAAACAATTTCATTATCCTTTCCAACAATTACCGCACCTATTTGAGTTCTTTTGTCTTTCGACTTTAATTTTACCGCTTCCGCGATGTTCAAAAAATAATCAACCCAATTCATTCTAACTCTTCTAATCTTTTTCGTAATTTATCCGCCAATTCATAATCTTCATTTTCCAAGGCGATATCCAAATAAACTTTACACTCAGTTTCGTTCAAGAACCTGACATCTAATTTTGTGGTAGATTCCGTGTTTGAGTTGTTTCTGTCTTCACTTTCTTTTAGAGTTTCTTCAAAACCAGGCTCAACTCCCATAAATTTATGTGATTCACGATAAAACTTTCTCCACATATAAGATTTGTTATACATAATGTCATCCCAACCCATATTGATTGTTAGGTTACCGCACTTTATGAATACAAAATCTTCGTAAAATCCTGCCAATTGAGGTGCACATGGTTCCATTAATCTCATCCTCAAAATGGCATCTCTCTCTAAAACCATGTTGTCACCAACTTCCCATCCATCTGTTATTTTTCTTATTGTATACTTTCTGAACCATCTGAAATTTTTAAAAAGAAAGCTGTTAAGTTTGAGTTTGAATGGTTTACCTGAACCCCATCTAACCATTATTATCAAGAACAAAACAATACCAATTATTGATAATATGAATGTGCCATTTATTTCAGAAAAATTTGTCATTTAAAAAATATAATAAAAAATCACACAACAATCACTATTGTGTTTACAATAAATACAAAAAAACCCTCAGTTGAGGGTTTAATCTATCCAATCATCGTTTGTGGGTTCTTCGCCGCCGTACACTCTGTCATAACATTCGTTACACAACTCACCTGCTCCGTCAACCCAGTTTGTTCTGAAATCAACATGAGTTGTAACATCAGTATCAAGTTCTTTACCACACATTACACAATTTTCATTCATAATTAAAAGTATTATAAATTAAATATCGTATGGAGAAGTGGAAAAGACAATATTTTTTACAAAAGAAGTATTTGACATTACATTGTTAGTGATGTATTCAATCATTTGTTCTTGACTGTCAAAAGTTTGTAATTCGTTTCGATGAATTGATTTGAACTCTCCCACATCATTGAGAACGTCTATTTTGTTGACAATTAAGTTGGTTACACCATTGATGTTACTTGCTCTAATAATATCGTCAATGTTAATCCAATCGACTTGTCTTTTTCTACCTGTAGTTGCACCATACTCGGAACCTACCTCACGAATTTTATCAAAGATCGGAGAGGGTGTTTCAAAATTCTTGTTACCAACATACGTACGATACGCCTTAACAATTCCATACACATTTCGGATTTTTTGAGGTGGGACTCCATTCAATACTGCCGATCCTACCGTACAATGTGAACTGGTAACATAAGGATAATCACCCCAATCAATGTCCAATTCAAATCCTTGTGCACCTTCGAAAAGAATTTTTACAGTTTCAGTATTATTAAATTCTTTATAAATGTCAATTAGCATTTCTTGAAGAAATGGGACATCCTTCGCTCTCAAACCTTTTCGGTAGTATTTGTCTCTATAACAAGGTCCGTTACCAGTCTTCGTCGTGCCGATTGTGGTATCTTTAGAATCTTCAGCAATGTGTTCATCGGTGATGATGTGAGCCCTTTCATCAATATAAAGATAATCTTTAACATTCACTCCGTTTTCTTGAAGTTCATTAATTTCCTTAACTAATTTATCGATGTTTATCACACATCCCAAACCAATTATGGATTTAATTCCGTAAAACACACCCACAGGAACCAAATGAGTTACCATTTTTTTTCCTTCGTGATAAACTGTATGTCCTGCGTTTCCTCCTCCGTTATATCTTACTACGTGTGTGTAATTTCCACTCTTGCAAAGTGCATGTGCAACTTTACCTTTTCCTGTGTCACCGGCTTGTAAATCTACGATGACATCCGCATATTCAATCATATAAAAATGTTATACCACAAATTTAATACATTCTAAGTGTATTTTCAACAACTCGAGCCAATTTTTTGTGAGCCTTCAATGTATAGTGACAGTAAATGTCACCACAGTCTTCTTTTCTGTTTGAGCCTATTTCACGGGTATCAATTACAACAGCATCTTCTATAAAATTCATCAGTAAAAATTGATATCCTTCGTAAATTGAAATATAATCATCCTTCCACCATTTTTGTGGATTAACCGCTTTCCTCTTGTCTGATCCAGTGAGAACAACCATGATAGCTCCGTGACTATTACCAAGATTAACCATTTCTTGAACTCTTTCGTATGTGGGAACAGGTAATTCTCCTCCCCATATATCATTTACACCACCAAATATAAATATAAAATCATATTTATCCCTTTTGAGTTCTTGTTTCAAAACATTCAACATCCATGTTGTTGATTTACCCGGAACTGCAGTATTTTTCATTTTAAATCCTACTTTCTTACTCAAAATGTCCTGCCAACCCCACCCATATGCAGATGTTTGACTGTCTCCGATGAATAAAACTTTTTTACCAACTAAATTATCTTGCACATATGTTTGTACAGGAATTGATTCATTTTCAATAACCGTTTTATTTTGGGAATTGATGAACAGTAAAGATGAAAATAAAAAAGCCATGTAGTTCATACACAATAACTATTTAGTGAATATTTATTTAAAAAAAAAACAATGAAAATAAAATTGACTGAAAGACAATTAGAATCGTTGATTAAAAAATCTCTTTCTGAGCAGCAATCCGGTTCTTCAAATTTGACACCAAGTCAAGCTGGTGAATTACCTGCGTGTGAAAAAATGAAAGAAGATCAATTGGTTAATTCCGTCGTAGTAAAAACACAAACCTCGGATTCGAGAATGTCCCAAATTTCTACTTCGTTCAGTCAGAGAGTAGGTACAGATAAGACAGCCAGTCTATATCTTGTTAAAAACAAACAACCTCTTTGTAAATTAAGATAAACAAAAAACCCCCACCACAAAAAAGTGATGAGGGTTGGCTACGGATGAGATTACTCCTGCGGTGTCACGTCTTTGGTGAGATTATCCATTTACGGGTTCCTCACTTGATCCACACACCCTTGCGGGTGGTATCGCGACAGTGTCGGTAATTTGGGTCTACCACTCCTTTCGTTGAAACCTACTCAACCGTTACTCTACTCTCTCAAGCCTTGCGAGCTCACTAAGGGATGGCCGTCCCACGAGGTATT
>Ga0222714_10004805_pt1 | contig 13097 bp, 11 predicted proteins | sample C33_3DmetaG_FD_165048 | JGI IMG/M metagenome (GOLD analysis project Ga0222714, IMG submission 165048) | Estuarine water microbial communities from San Francisco Bay, California, United States - C33_3D | ecosystem: Environmental > Aquatic > Marine > Unclassified | place: USA: California... | reverse complement strand
GAGGCAGGTCTCTTCCAATTCCTGCTGCTGCGTCACTCCCTGCAGCCGGACACCCTCTTTGCCGGCATTCATAAACTGCCGGCGGCGACCTTGCTGGAGGCGGATGCCGGCGGCATCCGGCTGAGCGAGTACTGGCGCCTGCGCCATCCCGCCACCCTGGTCCGCAACGCGACTGAGGCCGCGGCCAGCTATGAACGGTCGCTCGGCGATGCCGTTGACTCGCATCTGCTCGCCGATGTGCCACTCGGCCTCTTCCTCAGCGGCGGCCTCGATTCCAGCGTGCTCGCGGCGCTGGTGCAGCAGCGCGTCGACCGGCCGGTGGTCTGCTTCACCGCCGGCTTCGAGGGCGCGGGCGATGAAAGTGCTCATGCCGCGCGAGTGGCCGCGCACATCGGCGCGGAACACCGGCGCATTGCCATTCGGGCTCCGCCACCGGAGGTTTTAGAGGAACTCGTCTGGCACCTCGACGAACCCCTGGGCGATCCCGCCTGCCTGCCGACCTGGCTGCTCTCGCGCGAAGCCGCCCGAGAAGTGCGCGTCGTGCTCACCGGCGAGGGCTCGGACGAGACGAATGCCGGCTACGCCAAGTTCCTGCGCTATGCCCTCTTCCAGCGCCGGCCGGCGACCCTGGGCCTGGCGCGGCTGCTCTGGCCGCTGCTGCGCCGGCTGCCCGCGGCGCGGGCGCGCTTCGAACATTATTCGCCGCTCTGGCAGGCCGACGGCGAACTCGGACGCCTGCTCGCCAACGACCAGTTCGATGCCGGCACGCCCGACTCGCCACTGACACGTCTCGTCCCAAACCTGTCCCGCCATCGTCCCTCCGTGCTGTCCCGCCTGCAGGCGGAACTCGACACCTGCGACAGCCATGACCCGGTGCAGCGCCTGCTGCACTTCAGTCGCGCCGTCTTCATGCGCGAGGACCTGCTCATGAAAGTGGATCGCATGACCATGGCCCATGGCCTGGAAGCGCGTGTCCCGTACCTTGATCACCGTCTCACCGAAGTTTGCGCTGGCTTCGCGCCGGAACTGCTGCTGGCCGGCGGCCGCACCAAGGCCGTGCTGCGCGGCCTGGCCACCCGCCTGCTGCCGCCGGAGATCGCCCAACGCCGGCAGCACGGCTTCCTGGTGCCACTGGCAGGCTGGTTCCAGGGCAACTTTGCCGCCTACGCGCGCGGCCTGCTGACTCCCGCCAACCTCCGTCGCCGCGGCCTGCTGGATCCGGATGAGGTCGCCGGCCGGCTCGCCCGCTACGAACAATGCGGCGAGGGCGCGCGCATGATCTGGAACTTCATCTTGCTGGAACTCTGGTTCCGGCGCTTTATGGATTGACTCTCGCCGCTCCCAAACATGCCTCCCGAACTGCTCGATTACCTGGCCTGCCCCAAGTGCGGAGGCGATTTCCGCATTGGCCACGGCGCCGCCACGGATGGCAGCGTCCAGGAGGGCGAACTGGTCTGCCAGGGCTGCTCGGCCCGATTCGCCGTGCGCCGCGGCATCCCGCGCCTGCTCGAACCCCTCAGCGGCTCGCCGGCACGCACCGGCAGCGACCGCGTCGACCTCACGGTTTCCCAGTACTCCGCCTATCAGGGCGAGGTCTACGCGCCCATGGCCGAGTCGCTGGCCAATGAAGCCATTCTCAACGCGCGCACCGGCCTTGAGGTGGCGGATTACGTCGGCCGCGTCTGCCTCGACGCCGGTTGCGGCATCGGCCGTTTCAGTCGTGTCATGGCCCGTGCCGGCGCCCGTCTCGTCATCGCGCTGGATGCCGGCGACAGCATCGACGCCGCCAAAGCGAAAACCGACCCGTCCCTGCCGGTCGCGTTTGTTCAGGGCCACATCCTGGAACTGCCACTGAAGAAACGCTGCATCGACCGCGCCATCAGCATCGGTGTGCTGCATCACACCGCCCATCCGGAAAAAGGCTTCCGCTCCGTCGCCGCCGCCGTCGCGCCTGGCGGCTCGCTGTCAATCTACCTCTACACCCGCGCCTACCTGCCCTGGGACCGGGTCGCCCGCGTGCCCTTCTGGCAGGTCCGCTTCGCCCTCTGGTCGGAGCCGCTGCGCCGCCTCATCGTGCGCCTGCCCAACGGCCCGCGCCTGGCCTTCTGCAAGGCGCTCTATGCCCTGCGCATGGGCGTGATCGAACCGCTCAAAAAAGCCGGCCCACCGGGCCGCCTGCTCGCCCGCGCCGTGCAGTTCCTCGCGCTGCCCGACATCTACAAGCCCCTGGAAAACGCCGAGTCAAACATTGCCCGCAACTTCGACGCCTACTCCACCCCCTACAACTACAACCACGAACTCGAGGAACTGATCGACTGGTTTGCCACTGAGACTGGCTACCAGCGACTGCTGATCACGCCCTATCGCCTGTCGATCACCGGCTGGCGCGAAAGCGGCACCGCGGACCCGGCGGCGCCCCTGCAAATCACCCTGCAGCGCACCGCCTCCATCGCCGAACTCGAAGCCCGCGGCGTCGAACATCAAACCGCCCCCTGATCATGGCTGTCGGACTCTGGGAAACCGCCCTCGTCATGCACGCCCGCCGGGCGGGTGCGAGCCTGACCGACTTCCTCATGCTTGGGCGGCAGTCGCTGGCCCTGAGCCCCGACATGCTCGAGCATTTGTTCGCCTGCTACGGCACCGACCTGCGCGGCATCGACTGGAACGCCAAGACTTGGGCCGAACCGCTGTTCGAACAACTCGGCGCCGGCCGCGTTGAATCGCTCGACTTTTCCGACTACGAGGGCGCGCGCCTCATCCACGACATGAACCGCCCCTGGCCGGAGGGCCGGCCACCGGAGCAGTTTGATGTGGTCTTCGACGGCGGCACCCTCGAGCATGTCTTCAATCTGCCGCAGGCCCTGCTCAACGCCATGGATCTGGTCCGCCCCGGCGGCTGCCTGCTCAGCGTCAGCCCCGCCGACGGCTGGCTCGGTCACGGCTTTTACCAGCCCCAGCCCGAACTCTTCTTCCGCTTCCTGACGCCCGAGAACGGCTTCCGGCTCGACGGCCTCTGGCTCGCCGAATTCGGGCCGCCACCGGCCAAGTCGCGGCTGTTTCGCCTGAAGGATCCCGCCGTCAGCGGCTGCCGCCCCTTGGTGCCCGGCCGCCGGCCGCTCGTCATGCTGGTCCACGCGACGAAACTCGCCGAACGCACCGGCAGTCCCGCCTGGCCCGGCCAGAGCAACTACACCGCCATGTGGAGCGAGGCCGCCGCTGGTGCGACTCCTGCGGGGAGCCGCTCGTTCCTGAAGCGGCTGCTCCAGGCCGCCCTGCCCGAAAGCCTGACCCTTCCTGTGAAGCGCTGGCGTCAACGCCGCCACCACGCACGCCTGGCCCGTGGCGCCTGGCAGGAGGTGCGGCTGTTGGAAGCCCCGTCCGCCACTGGTCCCAACGCATGATCGCCATCCCAGACACCCCGCTCAGCCGGGCGGATTACACACGTCTCGCGGCGGCCATCCAGGCAGCTCCAGCAGCGGAATGGCGCCCCCTGAAACTCGCCCTGCTCGGCAGCAGCACGACCGAGTTCCTCAATCCCAGCCTGATCGTGGAGGCCGCGCGCCACGGCATCGCCCTGAACCTTTGGAACGGTCCCTACGGACAGATTGAGCAGCAGGCCCTCGATGCCGGAGCCGAACTTTATCAGACCGGCGCGGACGCCGTCCTCATCCTGCCGGAACTCGAAGCCCTGTCGCCGGATCTGGCCTGGCGCCATCTCGCCTGCGACGAGGTGACCTGCGAGCGCCTGCAGGAAGACCTGATGGAACGGCTGCGCAGCGTGCTCGCCGCGATCCGTGCCCGCAGTCCCATGAAAATCCTGCTCGGCAACCTGGCACCTCCAGCCTGGCTGGCCGCGGGAATCGCGGACCCGATGCTCGACCGAGCGCTGACATCCATCGTTCAGGCCGTCAACGAGCGGATTGCCGGACTTTGCCGGGCAACGCCGGACGCCACCGTGTTTGATGTCTGGGGCAGTGCCTGCTCGGTCGGTTGGGCCGGCTGGCGCGATGCACGCATGGCCCTGCTGGCCAAGGCCCCCCTGAGCGGGGCCGCCCTGGCCGCCCTGGCCAAGCTTGCCGGCAGATGCCTGCGGGCTTGGACGACACCGCCGAAAAAATGCCTCGTTCTTGATTTCGACAACACCCTCTGGGGCGGGGTGCTCGGCGAATGCGGCATCGACGGATTGCAACTTGGCGTCGATTACCCGGGCAACGCTTTCCTCGATTTCCAGCGCCGGGTCCTGGCCCTGCGCGATCGTGGCATCCTGCTCGCCGCGGCCAGCAAGAACAACGCCGCAGATGTCGAGCAGGCCCTGGCCGAACATCCCGCCTGCCTGCTGAAACGCGAACACTTCGCCGCCTTCGAGATCCACTGGGAGGACAAGGCAACCAGCCTGAGACGCATTGCCCAACAGCTGAACATCGGGCTCGACTCTCTCGTGTTTTTCGATGACAATCCCGTCGAACGGGAATGGGTGCGCTCGCAACTGCCCGAAGTGACCGTGATTGAAGCGCCGAAAAGCGCCATGCTGTACGGCCAGGCCCTGGAGGATTCGCTCGCCTTCGACGCCCTCCGCTTCACCGACGAAGACCGCCGCCGCGCCGAACTGTACCGGCAGGAATCCGCACGCAGCGAACTGCTCGCGGAAGCCGCCTCGCTCGACGGCTTCCTGCGCTCCCTGCAGATGGAAGTCGAGGTCGGCCCCTTTGATGACGCCAACCTGCCGCGCATCGTCCAACTGCTAGCCAAAACCAACCAGTTCAACTTGACAACACGACGGCATGATCGCGCCCATCTGACTGAACTGCTCGAGGCTGGTGCCATCGGCGTTTGGGCCCGGGTGCGCGACCGCTTTGGCGACAACGGCCTGGTCGCCGCCGCGGTCGCCGTCGAGGCAAACCAGGGTGTCTGGACAATCGACACCTTTCTGATGAGCTGCCGCGTCATTGGCCGAAGCGTTGAAACCGCCCTCTTGGCTGTGCTTGAACGACGGGTGCACGAGCTTGGCGGCCGCGAATTGATTGGCCAGTATCTTCCGACCTCGAAGAACCAGCCAGCCGCCGACTTTTACGCGCGCCACGGCTACCAGCTGGGCGCGACCGAGGGTCACTGGCATCTGCGCCTTGACGAATTGCGCCCCCTGCCCGAGACCTTTGCCCTCACCGGCACGATTTTTGTTCCATGAATTCCCAAGAACGCACTGACAAACTGCGGCAAACCCTTTCTGCCGTGTTGGGCGTTGCCGAAATGGATCTCAGCGACGACTCCAGCCCGGATTCCCTGCCGTCCTGGGATTCCGTCACCCACTTGAACCTGGTCGTTTCCCTGGAGGAGGCCTTTGGCGTCGCCTTCTCGCCGGAGGAAACCATGGAACTGACCTCACTGCGGCTCATCCGCCTCATGCTCGACGAAAAGTTGGGCCAGGCCTGAGCCGCTTTCACCTCGATTTCCTGCCGACCATGCACGAACCCAACTTCCGGCCGGGAATGAAGTTCCATGAGGACGTGCAGCTGACCCCCGAATGGGTCGAAGCCTTTGCCGCTTTCTCCGGCGACCGCAATCCGCTGCATCTGGATTCAGAGGCGGCCCTTGCCTACGGCTATGCGCATCCGGTGGCCCACGGCGCCATTCAGTCGGCGGTCGTGTCCAAATTGATTGGCATGAAAGTGCCCGGCCCGGGGGCCGTGTGGATGAATCAGAGCATGGAATGGCTGCGGCCCGCCTTCGTCGGCGAAACCATCCGCGTGGAGGCGGAGATCGCCAGCTACTCCTCAGGGGCCGAGGTGATGACCCTGAACCTGAAGGCCTGCAATGGCCGCGGCGAGACACTCATGCTGGGCACGGCCAAGGTGAAACTCGCCACCCGCATCGCCGCCCAACCGGCGGCATCGGAGCAAAAGGCCGTGCGCGTCGCCCTCGTCACCGGCGCTTCCCGCGGCATCGGCGCAGCGGCCGCCCGCGCGCTGGCTGCCGCCGGCTGCCATGTCGCGGTCGCCTACAAGTCTGACCGTGAAAAAGCCGAGCGCCTGTGCCTGGAACTGGCGGAGCATGGAATCCAGGCCGCCGGCATCGCCGTGGACTTGATGGCGACCGGTGCAGGCGCCGCGCTGGTCAGGCAGGTCGAAGACCGCTTCGGCCGTTTGGATATTCTGGTGCATGCCGCCACCCAGCCACTGCCCGGCAAGGACGTGCTGGAAACCACCCAGGCCGAGTTGCGCGACTGCCTGCGCATGCAGGTCGAAGCCACCCAGGAAATGGCCCAGGCGGCGGCGGCAGGCATGGCGGAGCGCGGCTTCGGCCGGATGATCTTCCTTGGCACGTCCTATCTCTTTGGCCAACCACCGCCCAAGCTCTGCGCCTACGTCACCGCCAAACAGGCGCTCTGGGGGCTGGCACGCTGCCTGGCCGCTGAACTGGGCCCCAAGCAGATCACCGTCAATCTGGTTTCGCCCGGCATGACCGTGACCGATCTCACCGCCGATGTGCCGCAACGTTTGAAGGAAGTCGAAGCCCGACGGGTTCCCCTGCGCCGGCTGGCCCTGCCGGAGGACTCAGCCGGGCTGATCGCCTTTTTGGCCGGCGATGGCGCGGCTTATCTCAACGGTCAAAACCTGCCCCTGACCGGTGGCCCCGTCTAACCCCCCTGCCGACATGTGGCCCGCCCTACTGCAGAGTCTTTGCGCCGACCTCTACAGGGTGGCCGCGAAAACTGGGTTGCGTGCCTTCTTCAGCACCTTCCTCTGGGTCGCCACCTATCGCTACGTGGCGCTGCTGCGTCTCTGCCAGGCCTTCAGAGGCCGGCCTGCGTTGAAGTGGACGCTTTATCCCCTGCTGCTGTTCTGGTTTGCCCGGCTCGGTCGCAAATTGGGGATTCGCATCCCTCTCGCCTGCAAGGTGGGCGACGGCCTGCTGATCGAGCACTGGGGCGGCATCTGGGTCAATCCTGAGGTGATTTTTGGCCGCAACTGCAACATTGCCCATGGTGTCACCCTTGGCTGGGTGGGCAGCGGCGCCAACCGCGGAGCACCCCAACTGGGCGACGGCGTTTTTCTCGGGCCTGGCTGCGCGGTGCTGGGCGGCGTCAAGGTCGGCAATCACGCGTTGATCTCAGCCAACTCAGTGGTGCTGCAGGACGTGCCTGAAAACGGCGTGGTTCTCGGCGTGCCGGGACGTGTCTTTTCCACCCAAGGCTCCCACGATCTTGTCAAAAACCCCTGGCCGACAACAGAAATAACTGTCACGGCAAGCAGCTAATGCCCACCAAGCAGACTGCCATCGTCGTTCACACATCACCCGACTCACCGCCCTGATTGACGGACAAGACAATTGGGTCTTCTGACTCTTGTTTCAATAAGACCCAACCATTGAACGTAGCCGTGCAAAAGCCGTGATACTCAAAGAACCTGATTAAGTCAGAGGATCGCCCAAAACAACGTCGCTCACAAACGCAGCCACCACCATCATGCGCCTTCGTCATTACACCCAAGGGACAATATGTCTCCGATAAAAGGGTGTGCATCCAAGAAGCGTGATCACTACCATAATCATGCGAACGCAACCCTCACCATGGCCAGACAACAAAGCCTTTGCCTTCACAATCTTTGATGACACAGACAGAGCGACCTTGGAAGGCTGTGAAGCCATCTACGGTTGCCTTCGGGATGCCGGCATTTTTACCACTAAAACCGTATGGATGGAGGACGGGGACCACCCCCCCATCATTCCAGGTGTCACCTGCAGCAATCAACCCTACTTGAAGTGGCTCAAGACCCTGCAAAACGAAGGTTTCGAGATCGCTTGGCATAACGCAACCTGGGAGGGATCCAAGAGGGACAGAACAGCAAGATTGCTTGAAAAATTCAGGCAGGAATTTGGGCGCTATCCCGCCACGATGGCGAATCACGCATCAAATGAGGAAAGCATTTACTGGGGCAGTGCCCGCTTCAGCAGCGCAACGGGTGCGCTCTACAAGCTCTTAAGCAAAAACAGATTTTCCGGCCATGATCCATCCAGCCCTTGGTTTTGGGGTGACCTTTGTAAACAGCATATCAAATACGTCCGTAATTTTACATTTGACTCCCTCAACACCCTCCGCGTTTCGCCATGGATGCCCTATCATGACCCCACCCGCCCATGGGTGAATGCCTGGTTCTCCGGATCCAACGGTGCCGACCTCCGCTCATTCAACGAAATCCTACATGAGTCATCCCTGGACAAACTCGCAGAGGAAGGTGGTCTTTGCATTTTGTACACCCATTTCGGAAAAGGATTTTACGACGGGAAATCACTGAACTGTCGCTTCGTCGAATTGATCCGCCGCCTGGGCCGCATGAATGGCTGGTTCGTCCCAGCAGAAACTCTGCTTGATCACCTCAAAACCTTAAACGGTGGTGTCGTGGAGATTGGAAAAAAACAACTTTTGAACATGGAGTTCAAGTGGCTGCTGGATCAGTCAACCCGACTTCTTCATCGCTGATGTCCACACCGCCCCGCATTGTTGCTTTCGCGGACCATCCCGACCTATCGGCAAGCGTCCATGATTTCAACTGCCGTATGGCAGCCAAGGGTTATTCGGAATACCATTTTTCAGAATCACCCCATTCACGCCAGTTCCCGAAAAAGGCTGGTGGAAAAATTTGGATGGAATATTTTTTAATACTTGATGGGCGCAAGGTGCGCGGCGGCTACATCCTCAAATTCCAGCCGTTTTTTTGCCGCGGTCGCAAGCTTGATCTCAACTTCCTGAAACTTCCGATATCTGAGGGGCTGATCGATCCCGTGCATGCTCCCTTGGGTATTCAGCTTCTTCAGGACTGCGTTCGTCGGTCCCCCAATCTGTTTGCCCTTGGCATGGGGGGCTTGAGCGCAAAGTTGCCTCAACTTTTGCGAAAAATGAAATGGAGGACTTTGGAGGTGCCCTTCTACTTCCAAGTCTGCAATCTGCCCACCTTCCTCCAAAACATTTCCATCCTAAAGGGGAGGAGGCTTTTGGGATCCCTTGCGAAACTGACAGTGACAACCGGCCTAGCGTCAATCTTGGGATCACTGCTGAATGCGCTTACCAGCATCAAACTGCATCTTGCCGCCCAGTCACAGGCTGAACAAGTCGGCAATTTTGGCGAATGGTCCGATCAGATATGGAATGACTGCAAGGAAGACTATGGCCTTCTCGGTTGCCGCACCTCGGAAACACTCAACTGTTGGTATACCTCATCCGACCCCCGGCTGATTCGCCTGAAAGTCACACAAGACAATGCGGTCCTTGGATGGGCTCTGGCCGTTTGCACCCAGCACTGTGATCACAAATACTTCGGATCGATGAAGGTTGCGGCCATTGTGGACTGCCTATCAAAGCCTGAGCACAGCCCGCTTGTCGTGCAAGCCGCCACGCGCTTTCTACGGCAGTTGGGGCCAGACCTGATCATCTCCAATCAACTTCATCAATCCTGGAGACATTCCCTGATACAAAGCGGCTACCTGCGCGGCCCTTCCAACTTTGCGATGGCACTATCCCCCAAGCTTTCAAACAAACTTGACGCCATGAAAGTACCCACGGAAGATTTCCACATCAACCGCGGAGATGGCGATGGCCCCATTCACTTGTGATTGCTTGGATTACAGCCATCTGACCACACATGCTGCCCAAGACAGCCCCACGCCAAAACCGGCGAGCAAAATCCTCATTCCGGAACGAAGCTTGCCCTGTAATTCAGCCTCTCTCAAGGCCATCGGTATGGACGTTGACACCGTATTGCCGGTATTTCTCATTGCCACGAGAAACTTCTCCTCAGGAATTCCAATTTTTTTCCTCAAGTGTTCAAGCATGAAGGCATTCGCCTGATGAAGAACAAACAAATCGATATCTTCCAAACCCAACCCCAATTTCGACAAAGACTCCTTCACACTGCGGGGAACAACGCCGAGCGTAAAATTGAAGATCTCTGGTCCATTCATCCGCAGCGCCAATTCGTGTGAATCACCCCTCCCCTTCAAGCCATATCCGCAAGCCAGATGGTCAGCACCACTTCCGTCCGTGCCAAAAACAAAGCCACTGATGCCATCCGCATCTCCTTCAACCCCTGCAATCCACGTCGCAGAACCCGCATCACCGAAGATGGAAACCACACTGCGGTCTTCCGGATCTATAATCTTTGAATAGGTGTCCGCAGTAACCAGCAAAACCTGTTTAGCCTGCCCTGAAGCGATCAAAGAACTGGCGAGTGACAACCCATAAACATAACCTGAACAGCCCAGGTTATAATCGAGGGCGAAAATTTCCCTCGGGAGGCCAAGCGTGTCTTGAAGCTTGCAGGCCGTGGTCGGAATCAGTGTCTCTGGCGTTTGGGTGCAGACCAACAAAGCATCAATTTTCGAAGGATCAATGGCGGAGGATTCAAACAACTTTTCACATGCACGGCGAGCCAAGTCCGTTGAAAACTCCCCCTCTTCGGCAACATATCTTTTCTCAATACCAGTCTTGGCCAGAATCTTATCTGCGGTAAAACCTGGAAATCTCCTTTCAAGATATGAATTCGTAACCTCCACACTCGGAAGATGCGCCCTGACAGCTTTGATGTAAGCTCCAGCCATGAGTGATAAAAACTAGGAACCGGATCCCGCTTCATTGACCAACCCCATCAAATCAGCAACACTTTTGCAGGTTGCCAGGCGTGAAACATCCAACTGCAGATCGAATTTCTCATCAATGCTCGCCAGCATACCCAATACGGACATGGAGTCCCAGTTCGGAAGACCGGCAAGTTCTGCCGAAGGCTTGATCAAACTTTCATCAACGCCCAACTCCTCTGCAATCAGACGGATCAAATCCTGAATTTCCATATGATATGTAAGTCTCCCCTGAGCCTCGTTGGCTGTCAATCCCAAATTCAACTTCCAGGCAAGCCCCAGACGCGGAGACAAACCACTGAACCGATGGGCCCTCTCGGGGCTCTCACCTGTCAAGTCATTCGCAATTGCCTGAAGGCAGCAGGGCTATGCCACCCGGTCGTTGATGAAGGCTTGAAAGCCTTTGCTTTCGATTGAGTTGACTTCACTCTTGAGTCCGCACACTTTAAATCTTCTTGATGCAATCCCTCGGCTCCCTCCTCCTGCCCAAGAAGCTCCACGAACGCCTGCAGGTGGAGCGCTGGTACGTGCATGAGTTCATCCGTCGCGAGGCGCTGCCGCGCATGAAACCCGGCATGCGGGTGCTTGACGCCGGCTCGGGCAAGCTGCCGGAGCAATACCTGCGCGAGGCCATCCTCGCCACCGGCGCCACCCTGCACACCTGCGACCTCAATTTCGGCCCCGGGGTCGACTTCGAAGCGGACGTCTCCAACATGCCCTTCGAGGACGGCAGCTACGACATCGTCCTCAACACCCAGGTGCTCGAACACGTCAAGGACCCCGGCAAGGTCTGCCAGGAGCTGGCGCGCGTGCTCAAGCCCGGCGGCCTGCTCTTCCTCACCACTCCGCAGTCCTCGCCCCTGCACAACCTGCCCTGGAATTTCTTCAACTTCACCAACCTCGGCCTCGGCCTGCTCATGGACGCCGCCGGCCTTGATCGGGAGATGGTCGAACCTCAGGGCGGCCACTTCGCCCTGCTCGCCATGGAACTGAACTGGACCGTGCGCGAGATCCGCCGCTCCAGCCTGCCAATGCCGCTGAAACTGCCGCTGCGCCTCGCCGCCCAAGCCCTGTTCGGCTTCGCGCTGAAACTGCCCCTGCTCTGGCTCGACCGCTTCGACCGCGATCCCCTCAACACGATGGGCTGGAACCTCATGTGCCGCAAACCCGCCGCGGTCCGCTCGCCGACCGCATGAGCCCGGCAACCTTTTTCCATGTCCTGCGCTGGCGCGCCGAGGACCAGCTGCGCCATTCCCCGCGGCTGCGCACCGCCCTCGCCCTCTTGCACTGGCTGCGCAGCCGTCTGGCCCCCCGGCCCGTGGCGCAAATCCGCCACCTCGGCAAGGCGCTCGGCCTGGCCGAACACCCGGCGGTGACCCGCCTGTTGACGGAGGACTTCCGTTTCCTCCTCCGCCCGGATCTCGAACCCGCCTGGCGCGCCGCGGTCGCCGAACACCCCCGCTATGCCCCGCTGCTGCGCGACCAGTCCCAACTCACCCGCAGCATCGTGCTGAAAGCGCCCGCCGGGAACGAGAAGGGCGTGCTGCTCAACTACTTCGAGTACAACCTCGCGCGTGTGCTTGCGCTTGCGGACGCCGACCTCGCCTGGCTCGACGCCCACTACCACCTGATCCTTGTCGCCAGCTGGTCGCCCACCGACTACGCCCTGCTCGGCAGCGCCCTGCTGCGGCTGAAATCCCCACTTTTCCTGCAGTGCGCCAACGAGGCCGAGCGCGCGCGCTTGGCCGCCCTAGATCCCCGCCTCATCGTCCTGCCCGGTCTCGCCTGCGACTGGGTGGATCCGGCGTTTTACCAACCCAAGCCGATGGCCGAGCGCAGCATCGACGTGCTGATGGTGGCGAACTGGGGCGAGTTCAAACGCCACTGGGAGTTTTTCCTCGCCCTGCGCCGCCTGCCGGCAAACCTGCGCGTCATCCTCATCGGGCAGCGCGAGGGCGGCCGCGACCGCGCCTTCATCGAACGCCTGGCCCGCTCACTGGGCGTGCCACAGCAGCTTGAATTGCTCGAGTCGCTGCCCATCGAACGGGTCACGGAGCTGGAATGCGACGCCCGTGTTTCGGTCATCCTCAGCCGCCGCGAGGGCGGCTGCGTGGCCGCCGTCGAATCGCTCTTCGCCGGCTGCGCGCTGGCCATGCGTGCCGACGCGCACATTGGCTCGTCCGCACACATCAACGATCACACCGGCCGCCGGCTGCGCCCCGGCCACATCGCCCAGGACCTCGCGGCCCTGCTCACCGAAGCCGGCTCGCTCGACCCGCGCGTCTGGGCCTGCGCACACATCAGCAACGACCTGACCCTGCAGCGCATCAACGCCATGTTGCAGGCACAGGCCCTGACCGAAGGCCGCCCCTGGACCACGGATCTGGCCGTGCCCCACTGGCGTCCCCACCCCACCCTCGCGCAGACTGCCGACCGCAAAAAACTGCAGCCCGCCTACGCCGAAGTGCACC
>Ga0222714_10004804_pt1 | contig 13097 bp, 10 predicted proteins | sample C33_3DmetaG_FD_165048 | JGI IMG/M metagenome (GOLD analysis project Ga0222714, IMG submission 165048) | Estuarine water microbial communities from San Francisco Bay, California, United States - C33_3D | ecosystem: Environmental > Aquatic > Marine > Unclassified | place: USA: California... | reverse complement strand
ACGCTTCAAAATATCTTCCCACAAATTTAATAATGTATATAGTCCTCGTTCGCTACAAGATGTCCAAATAAATTTATTCTTTATTTTTGTTGATTTGTTTGGAAAAATATCAGTTAATATTCCATTATTAATAATATGCATCTTATTTTGCAAGATCGGATAATTTTCAATAATATTATTTTTATGCCATTTTGTTAAAGAAACCACGCCATCAATATCGTTGTTCCATCTCGATATGATATTGCCAACAGTTACATCACTATTAATCAAATTATTTAAAAAAATAGTATCATGAGCCGACAATAATAATTGGTAACAAGAGAACCTTGGGTATATTAAAAAAAATGATAAATATCTGGATACAATAATCGTGTGAAACTTTTCTTTATCTAATAACGGTTGCAGTTTAAATCGATGTATATAAGTAATGTTACCAACGACTTCGTCTTCTACCTCACCACTAATATATATTTCATATTTTTTTGGTAAATATCTAGACAAATACGCGACTGCCTTTTCCGAACCACCAAGCGAATGGTGCGACATATATGTATCATTCCATATTTTATCCGAAAATCCGGTGTAAATTAATATTTTATTGCTGGTTGAACATTCTTTTTTTGAAAAATTAGAAATGTGAGGGTGATTATTTGATATTCCATATTTTGCATACTGACTCATAAAATCGTGTTCATATACTGGATAATTTATGGAAAGTAAAAAGTCAATATACTCTTTGAATAATTTTAAAAAATCGGTATCAGTTTTAACGGAATCTATAAAGAATTGCAGGTTGTATAACATATTTCCTATAAAAAATTTACTGGATTCAATATGTTTCTTCGTAAAAATGATTTTATACATGAGGATGCCGGTATGAATATCTTTTACTTTGTATGCAACGATAATGATATAATATGGCAAAAAGAAGTTCGCTTTGGTCGCGTCTAGAAACAGTTTGTCGTTTAAATTTGATGTTAGAAATGTGTTTTCATAAAATGGTTTTACTATGCTGTAATAACTATATGCAATTTCATTCATATTATTAGAACAGTAATATGAAACTAGTTCATATACACACTCTGCCCGTTCCTTATCGTATGAAAACGCTTGGACTAAGTAAAATATACCTAGTTCTTTTTGATTTAATGCATTATAAGAATGATATAGATTTAAACAAGATATATATTTTTCTTGATTCCAATTATTGCCGTCAATAACTTGTTTGTACCATTTTATTGCCTCTTCATATTTACCACAATCTTTGTAACTATTTGCCAAATAAAACGTATATCTGACATTAGTCGGCTCATCTATCAATCCCTGAGTTAATAATTGAATGTCACGGGCATACTTATCATACTTAGATCCGCCGTCGCCAATATCATTTATAAATAATTGCGTCATCGGTATGTTTTCTGTTTCACTACCACTTGGTAGATTTAAAAATTCGTGAGTTACCCCCACATAAGATATATCCTTTACATTTTTAACAATTCGAATATTTTTATAAAAAAAATTAGGAGAACCTTGGTACATATAATAGGCGTTGCGAACTAACGATGATTTAAAGTCAATAATTGACAATGTATCTGGTATTTCTAACACCATGTCTGCATCCATTAACAACAAATAATCCGAATTTGGCAAGTCACCACATTGTTTTAATGAAAATGTACGGTTATAACTAAAATCACGGAATGGTTCGCTCACTATCTTGCCTGCAATATTATGACCGTCAAAAAACGATTGGATAATAGTTATAGTATCGTCGGTGCTCCCTGTATCACAAATACAATATGTATCAATTAACGGTAAGACCGACTTTAACAAACGATCTATAATTGCGCTTTCATTTTTTACAATCATATTTAGACATATAGAAGGCATAACTGAATTCACTATTCGTATATATAAAGAATTGTCTTTATACATAATGGATCGCAATAACATAAAATTGAATCTGATTTTTCTGCATATGTGCAATCAAACAAATGTATAAAACAATGGGACGATATTATAATGGCGACATTAGTGGGAAGTTTTGGTTTGCAGTTCAAGGCAGTGCAGATATAAGTAATTTAATAAACATAAAAGAAACAAACGTATATAGATGGTACGGGTGCAACTGTCGAGTTAATGAACCGGCGTTGGCTTACAAATACTTTTGTACCAATTGTTATGATACACAAGACGACTTTCTAAAAGATGCGTTGCCTCATATGGAAAATAAATATAGTCGACCATATGAAGAGGTCGGTGTAATTTATTATGATATACTAGCCGACGATCATTTGAGTGAATTAGAGGTGAGTTTGTACAAATTAAAATCGAAAATTCATACAAGAATAATGGATGAGTTTGATAAAATTGAGAATGATGTTGCCATATGCAATGCCTCCTCGGGGGTGTTTGACCCTATGTTAAAAGTATTTGATGAAATTGCAACAATTCAACCGGATGAAGCCAATCCAGATTACGTAGCCAGATATAGATTGGGGTTGCAGGTGAAATATCAACTAGTGAATAAAGGATCATGTTATGTTTCGTGTGAAATTTAGAATGTTTCATTAGATTTTACATATGGATATTTTTTTTTGATTTATAAAATAAGGCACTAACGGGTCATTATTATAATCATCAATATATTTAATTTCTTGAATGCCGGAAGCGATCAACAATCGAGTACAAATTAAACACGGATAATTTGTAATATATGCAATGCTCTTGTCAGATGAAACGCCTCTTTTTGCACAATCACATAATGCATTTTGTTCAGCGTGAATAGTTGCTTGTTCGTGACCATCACGTACGATACTATCGTGCGGACATCCAGGCAGGAACCCATTATACCCCTGACTAATAATGCGATTGTCTTTTACAATTAAACATCCTACTTTTAATCGCGTACAAGGAGAACGTGTAGCTGTAACCTTTACAATTTCTTTAAAATATTCGTCCCAATTCGGGCGGTCAGTCATTTTGTTATAAAATATATATAATAAATTGATTTCATACAGTTTGCGTGTATTATATATTGTGTTCAAACTAAATAAACATTAAATAGCTATTATTATAATTAACTGATTGTTCAGGTTCTCAATATGCCTCTGAAAACTTTCAAAAAATATAATAAGAAATCGAATGCAAGCACAGTCGAGTCGAGTAATATAACGTCCGCCAAGTATCTAATAATTGTAGAATCGCCGTCGAAATGTGCAAAAATCGAGTCATATTTGGGGTTAAATTATTGTTGCATAGCATCTCGTGGTCACATTCGTACAGTGAATGGATTAAAATCAATTGATACAAAGGGCGATTTTACACCAACGTTCTCGATAATTCCAGAAAAAAAGGATCATATAGAGTCAATGCGTGGAATAATCAAAATGTTCTCGAAAAAGAATATATTATTAGCTACGGATGATGATAGAGAAGGGGAAGCAATAGCGTGGCACATATGCGAAATGTTCGATTTATCAGTAGAAGATACAGACCGTATTCTTTTTCACGAAGTAACAAAAGCCGCTTTGGTAGAATCTGTAAAAAATCCGGTTAAAATTAACTTACCATTAGTAAAAGCGCAACACGCAAGACAGGTTCTCGATATTATCGTCGGATATAAGATTTCGCCATTCTTATGGAAGTATTTATATCACAATAAATCTAATTCTTTATCCGCTGGGCGCTGCCAAACGCCGGCTCTTCGTCTAGTATATGACAATGATGTGCAATCCCGTACAAATAGCGAGCTAGAATACAAATATAAGGTTTCGGGACAATTTACTTCTCGTAATATAAAATTTGATTTAAATAAAGAATTTACGAATGAGGACGAGGTTCTCGATTTTTTAACAAAAACCCCGGATTATTCTCATAATATAAGTGTGGGTTCTCCCGGTGATGTAATTCGTTCGCCGCCCAAACCGTTTAGTACATCAAGATTATTGCAAACATCTAGTAATATACTGAATATATCTCCAAAGGATACAATGAGTATATGTCAGCAATTATACCAAACCGGTTATATTACCTATATGAGAACAGAGAGTTCTCAATATTCAAAAACATTTTTAGAACAAGCATCAAAATATATAGTAGACCAATATAAATCAGAATCCTATATAGGAGAACTTTCCAATGTCGAGAATAAAGACGTGACAAATCCACACGAAGCAATACGCGTTACTCAGTTGGCAAACCGGTCAATACCATCAGACGATAAGCGATTAGTAGCATTATATAAACTAATATGGAGAAATACGATTGAAAGTTGTATGGCGGATGCAAAAATGCAAACCACAAAGATTGAAATAAGCGCCCCATTCGATTATAAGTATGTGAATACAATCGAAACACCGATATTTTTAGGTTGGAAAATAGTAAATGATAAACCGCTCGATATAAATGATCAAAATGCGCCGGTAGGTACAATCTTTTTCTTAAAAACGATTTCGCCCAAGAATGTACCATATACACAAATCGAAAGTACAGTAGTGGTTCGAAACAAACATCATCATTATACAGAGGCAAGTTTAATTCAAAAATTAGAACAGGTTGGTATAGGTCGTCCTTCCACGTTTGCAACCATTGTAGATACAATCCAAGAACGTGGTTATGTAAAGAGAGGAGATATAGAAGGAACGAAAATGGAATGTAGAGAACATATGTTAATAAATAAATCGGTAAAAACAGTAATAACAGAGAGAACATTTGGAAACGAAAAGAATAAGCTAACGATTGAACCAGTAGGCATAGTAACAATTGAGTTTTTATTGAAACATTATGATGACATGTTCTCATATGAGTACACAAAGATAATGGAAAGTAAATTAGATTTAATATCATCAGGAGAACTAACCGACTGGTCAAATGTATGCAAAGAATGTTACGATGAAATCGCGAAATTATCAAAGCCGGTTGAAAAAATATCAAAACAAACATATAAAATAGACGATGAGCACATATTCACATTCGATAAGTATGGTCCTGTAATTAGATGTACGACTGACCCGGACAATTTGTCTTTTATTTCAGTAAGAAAAGATATGAATATAGATTTAGCCAAGTTGGAGAAGGGTGAATATAAACTAGAAGATATCATAGAGAAAAAGGAAAAGATAATTGGATCATTCGAGAACCTGGATGTAATTTTAAAAAATGGTAGATATGGGTTATATATTGAATGTGGAGAGCGTCACGAGACGTTAAAAGATGTCAATATATCATTTGATGAAATAAAATATGAAGATATAAGAGGCGTTTTAGAGAAATCAAAACAAACAACATCAGAAACACAAACCGAGAAGGGCGTTCTTCGAAAGTTAAATGATGCTATGAGTATTCGTAAAGGAAAGTTTGGTGCATATGTATATTATAAACGTCTTGATATGAGTTCTCCCCAATTCTTAAATATTAAGAAGTTCTCGGAAGGTTATTTGGGATGTGAGCCAACAATATTAATCGATTGGTTATGCAAAACATATAATTTACCAAATCCATAAAATATAATTAAAATGTATACACAATGTCTTCCGCGAATACAACTTTAAATTATGTTGGTTTTTTTACATTATATATAATATGTTTTGTATTTATGTATAAAAAAATGGCAGGCGTAATTGCATTAGGTTCTCTAACCGTGATACATACAGCATCCACCTTATTTGTCGGAAGTGAGATATCAAATAAATTAATGAGTGGTTCATCCGACGGGGTTCCAAATAATGCAATGACGACCTTCTCACTAATAGCCATTTTAATTGCGTCTGGAATGCATGTAGTTGCATTGATATTAATAATGATAGTGATAACTACCTTGCAAAAACGGTATAATGAAACTGTCGGCACACCGATAAATTTCCCACCAGAGTATCAAAAAGACTTTGACCAGTTTAAACTCAATTCGATAATCACATTTGGAATCATTTGCATATTATTGTACGTGATTTCATTTAAACCAAGATTAATAAATGAGTTTAGTGCAATACCAATAATCCTATTCGTATCCGCAATGTCAATAATCGGGATTTCTATCTACCAATTTTCAATCGCATCGAAATTGTCAAACTTGCCAAACCGATCCATAGTGGGAAGATAATAATGTTGATATTTATTTATCTAATATAATAATAACTATCAACGAAATCGTATAAAAACATACTTGCAAGTTCTCAATAGATAATATAGAAATGAAATATTACGAAACAACTTGTGATGAATATATTACATCGCATAGATTATTCAATTTACATCCAGAATTACAAGAATTTTTTAACAATTTGCCGAAGCAAATATGCAATTTTGAAAATATGATTATACACGGACCGCCTGGCGTTGGTAAATACACTCAGACATTATGTATATTAAAGAATTATAGCAACAGCGATTTAAAATATGATAAGAAATTGACAATACAAACTGACAAGAACCAATATACGGTTCGAATAAGTGACATCCATTACGAAATAGATATGTCATTATTAGGATGCAATTCAAAGATTTTATGGCATGATATATTTTTGCAAATTGTAGATATTGTTTCAGTCAAGAGCGAAAAAATCGGGATAATTGTATGCAAAAACTTCCACAAAATAAGTACTGACTTACTTGAAGTATTTTATAGTTATATGCAGCAATATAATAGCAATCAGACTACGATTAAACTACAATATATATTGTTGATGGACAGTGTAAGTTTTTTGCCATCTCAAATAATAAACGCGTGTAATAGATTAAAAGTAAAAAGACCCAGTCTCGAAAAATACAACGAACTACTCGCGCATAACGAACGATTGCAAAGAATGAATGTCTCTCCACACGACTTTATACATCGTATAACAGAAACAGTTCAACCTACACCGGATGCAACGAGACGATATAATCATAATCATAATCATAATAATAGTAAAGAAATGCTAAATGCAATCGGTCGAAGTGGTATATTAAATTTAAAAGAATTAAGGGCGTTATCATTAATATCAACAACCGATGAATTGCCAAACGATGTATTTAATCTAATATGTGACAATATAATCCGTGAAATTGCCAATGTGAATGAGATATCATTTACAAATTTCCGCGATGCATTATATGACATATTAACATATAATTTAGAAATATCCGACTGCATATGGTATATAGTATCACATTTTATAGAATCTGGTAATTTGAATGAGGAGGATGCATCTGATGTATTATCAAAGACATATTCATTCTTAAAATATTTTAATAATAATTATAGACCGATATACCATTTAGAGAATATGATGCTGTATATAACAAGTAAGATCCACTATTTTGATGAATTATAAAACGGCGTGTGATATATTAGATATAAAAAATGTACCAATTACACTAACCGATTTAAAACGACAATATAGAATAAAAGCGTTATTGTATCATCCTGATAAAAATCTTTCATCAGACACAACAAATAAATTTCAGGAAATAAAAGATGCATACGATTATATGTTACAATATGATGGACACGTAGAGGATGATACAGATGATGATTACGATGGAGATTGTGATTCAGAACCAAATCATATGTATAGAGAAGCAAACGGATATGCAAATATGTTATCATCATTTATAAAAAACATTGTACACGGAGAACCTAACAATCAACTATTTTATACAATTTTAAAGCGGATTTCGGGTGTATGTGAAACCAGCGCATTAGATACACTACATAAATTAGATACACAAACGCTAATAAAAATATATGAAATAATCAAGGTTTATAGTAAATCGATGCATTTTGGGGAGGGATTTTTACAAAAGATAGAATCAATGATAACAAATAAGGTGAATGATGACGAATGTATAATATTAAACCCTACTCTGGACGATTTATTTGAGAACAATCTATATCGTTTAAAAGTAAACAATAATACGTATATAATACCATTGTGGCATAACGAATTAGTATATGATAATTCGGGAAGTGACATATATATCAAATGCAATCCAATGTTGCCCGAGAATATTGAAATAGACGAGGCAAACAATATCAAAATCAAGGTTTCATACAATATAAAGGACATTTGGGGAACAGAGACATTATATATAAATATTGGAACTCATCGTACCATACCAATAACCACCGCGTTATTAAAGCTAACACCCAATCAAACTATAATTATTGCAGATACGGGAATATCAAGGATAAATGTGAAAGATGTATATGATATAAGTAAAAAAAGCAATGTGCATATAAATATGACCCTTTGTCTATGATATGCAATCCAAATAATAAGTATTTCAATTTGTAAATACACAACCAATAAAAAATGACAATTTTTGTGGAATTTTCATTTTTTGGGATTTTTGTTTATTTTATTACAGATAATTGATGTGACTACTAACTAATTTTTTGTGATGATTCATTGAATTATATTTTTATTTTAGACCTTCTTCTTGATGACCTTCTTCTTTGGCGCTTCTGGTTCTGGCTCGACCGGCGCAGCGAGTTCAGGTGCCTTCTTAACAACCTTCTTCTTAACAACTGCCGCGGGCTCGGGCTCGGGCTCGGGCTCAGGCTCCGCCTCATCATCGCTATCAGCGACCTCAGTACTGTTTGCGACACGAGGTGCGGGTTGCTGTTCCTCATCCTCATCCTCTGCCAATTGCACTGGTTGAGTTTCAATCGTCTGAATATCCTCACTTGTCAGCTGAATATGACATTGTCCAAAAACAGTTTCTTGAACGTGCGGCTTAACAACACATTGATTTAGCTTCCACGTGATGCCCCAACCCTTTCCTCCAAACCAAAGACCGCCACACTGCAAAACACAGGCAACATTGCTTCTTGCTGGGACAAAATCCATTGGTGTCAGATTTTCATTGTCGCAAGGAAACAACAACTGGCGCTTGGTATCATATACCTCGACGTTCCAACGACCGCTATAATTCGGTACCTTAGCACGAATTGTAGGGGGCTTAGTAAAGTCTGTCTTCTTTGTAAGCTTGTCCTTGGAGTACTTTAAGAATGGAAAGAATGTATGCTTGGCAACTTCACGAGACATTTCCTCGCCAAACCACGCCTCGCTGTTCTTTACGGCATCATCCAAAATTTGGTTTTCAAACGCCTTCAACTTAGCTAGGAACTCGTGTGTAGCAGGAGTAGCATAGGTTTCATTTGGGAAAGTCAACGACATACTGAACTTGCCGTCAGACTCACCCTTCTCGTCGACAAAATCTGAAATGCCCCAAGTCATAAGCAAGGGAGTAGATACATACAGAGAGCGATTGCTTTGAGTACTAATAAGATTGATTGACTTTCCACCACGATCATTTACCTTAGGTTGCATATAGCGAACCGCAGCGGTATTCCAGTCGGATGAATTGATGACAATAGGAGTAGATGGCTTGGACATTGTAATTATAATTAGATGAACTAACTAACTGGTTATAGATTATATAAGACCATTTCTTTAATTCAATTTTTTATACATTTTATTATAACGAGACGGAAAATGATAACAATTTAATACATTTTTACACAAATATTACATCATTTTTATAACATTGTTACACCCTTGTTACGACGCAATTTATAACTATACGTAAAATTCAAATCATCTTGGTCGATATCAGCGTGACAGTATAATAAATTATTCACTATACTTAGTTATAAAACAAATATAAATATTAATCTACGTGTTATATATATATATATATATATTAATCTATTGGTTATATATAATATGGATGTGTCTGACAAATTACTGCAAAATTTCCTAGTTCCATCTCCGCCGCAAATGGATAAACCACAAACAAATACTAAAAAATGTGTAGAGAAAAAATGTATAGAATTAATCGAGCTCAATTATGAGAACTATATAAATAACAAACTAGAGATAAATAAGTATAAATTGCCTCAAATAAAAGATGCAGCGCGAAAATATAAATTAAAGCTATCTGGATGTAAATCTGACCTATTGAGTCGTGTAATCGCACATTTTGATTGCATAACGATGGCGATTAAAATACAATCTATTTTTCGAAGATGGTTAGTTATACAAATGGGGAGGCTACGGGGTCCAGCTTTTAAAAATATAGGAATGTGTGTGAATGAAAGTGATTTTTCTACATTAGAACCTCTAAACGAAATTCCTAAGACCAACTTTTTCAGTCTCACGGATAAAAAGAGCTTTACATACGGATTTAATATATCCTCACTTATAGAATTAATAAAACATAATCATAATGCGTGCAATCCATATAATCGAGAGAAATTCGATAATAAAACGAAACACGATATTATAACATTATATAAGTGTTGTTTTATTACCTTGCCCAATTTTAAAAAGGAAAACGAACCATATACTACTTCTAATCATTACGCATCGAATATTGTGCGTCCAATACGACCAATTCGACATATGCCACCCCAGTTAGAAAACAATATTATGTATAATCCGCGAATAAATACAATATCTACACAAGAGCAGCTTGTTCAATTTAATAACATACGAACTATTCGGCTAACGTCAAATGAGAACCGAATTACACAATTATTTATTTCGATTGATCAATTGGGCAATTATACAAATAGTGGATGGTTTTCTGAACTAGATATTCGTGGATATATTCGTTTATATCGGTCGCTATATGAGATATGGTATATAAGAAGTGGATTATCTAATGAAGTGCGCCAAAATATAACACCATTTTGTCAGCCATTTGATGGAATATTTAACCAGCGGGTTTTACATTCTGATCTATCACTACAACAAATACAAACCGCGTGTTTAATCGTATTTGAGAATCTGGTATATAGTGGGATAGATGATGAATATAAAAGGCTGGGCGCATTTCACGCGCTATCCGCATTAACAACCGTTTCAATAGGTGCTCGAACTGCGATGCCTTGGTTATATGAGTCAGTTATGATGTAAAACGATCTTATGTTTTGCACAAACACGAATTCATATACCAGAATCAAAAAAATCAAAATGTAAAAATGTATATATTTTGATTACTACATACCTAATTTTTACGTTCTGAAACAATTATTTTACATATTTTTTGTAAAATGTGTAAAATATGTAAAATCAATAATTGATTGTTATGACATTCAGTGTGTCCCACGTTTAATATAATATATTATGCTGTAAATAACTTAAAAGAGATACACTATATAGTATATAATCAGAATGGTTAGAACTACTAAGTCATCCGAGAAGCCCGCTACTACTGCCAAGCCCCGTGCTCCCAAGGCTGCTGCTGCCCCCGTTGAGGCTGCTGCTGCTGCTCCCGTTGTTGTTGCCGCCCCTGTTGAGGCTGCCGCCCCCGCCGCTGAGACTTCCGAGTCCCCCGCGGATTCTTCTGCTTTATTGAACACCAAGCTGTCTGAGTTCAGCGCCAAGCTTCAGCAGCTGGTTGGTCTGTTCTCTACCGTGAAGAATGATTTCAAGACCCTTGAGAAGGCTGTCTCCCGTGAGATGAAGGTTGCCCAGAAGGCATCCTCCAAGAAGCGCCGCAACACTGGCAACCGCAAGCCCTCTGGCTTTATCAAGCCCACCCGTATCAGTGATGAGCTTGCTGGTTTCCTAGGAAAGACGGTTGGTACTGAGATGGCAAGAACTGAGGTTAGCAAGGAGATCAACGCCTATATCCACACCCACAATCTTCAGGACAAGAGCAATGGACGCATTATTCACGCTGATGCCAAGCTCTCCAAGCTGCTTAAGTTGCAGAAGGAGGACGAGCTCACCTACTTCAACCTCCAGCGCTACATGAAGCATCACTTCCAGAAGGCGGATGCCGTCGCATCTGCTTAAATATAGCAGCAATTGCTACCAATAAAATGTAAAATTATAAAAAATACAAAACGTAAAATTACAAAAAATACAAAATGTAAAATTATAAAAATCGAACTTATAATTTTATAACGTAAATAATTCAAATACTTATTTAGTGAATTGACCGCTGCATTCGGAAAACTACTAATTGTCGTTTGTATTGCCGCAATAAACAATATAAATACAACTATAGACAAGTTGTTATATATCACTTATGTCGCTAGATGAAACCGAGGTCCCATTTACAAGCAGAATAACAGAATATTTGTTAAAAAATAAGGTTTGTTTATATATTTTAACTCCTCATTACGGCGGGATGTGTTATGTAAATTATATGAACTCGCTCATTGCTACCATAAAACATATGGAGGAACTCGGAATTGAACTTCATATAGAAGGTTGTAACAACGATAGTCTCGTATCGAGAGCGCGCAATAATTTAGTTGCAAAAGCTATGAGTAATCCAAATACTACACATATATTGTTTATAGATAACGATATTACGTGGGACAGCAATTCTATTTTGAAATTATTAATTGCAGATAAACCGATTGTCGGTGGAATTTATCCACTAAAACGATACAACTGGAACAAGCTAATCAATGCAAATTCGGATACTCAAGATCCAAACATTATTAAGAATTGGATCGATCGAAAAAATCAATCAATGTTCAAAGACGCTATTAACGATGTAAATTTGATTCAACATAAACTATTGTCATATAACCTAAATATTGCAACAAATACTTTGCACGTACATAATAATCTTACAACCGTCCGTCACATTGCAACCGGGTTTATGATGATCAAGCGCAAAGTTATTGAAAAAATGAACCAAGCGTTTTCATCCACTAAATATGTAGATGATGTTGGTTTTTTATTGCCCGAAGAAAACGCCTTTGCATATGCACTATTTGATTGTGGAGTAGAGGATGGACATTATTTATCGGAAGATTGGATGTTTTGCAATAGATGGACAAATATGGGGGGTGAGATTCACGTTGAGGTTACAATCAATCTTAATCATACTGGACCAGAAAACTATTCTGGATGTTATCTGGCATCTGTGTTGTAACAAAACAAAAAAACTAATAATAAATAAAAATAATAATCACACTATAATTGCTGTCATTATTATTTAATCACAATCCGATTCTTATGTAAATATAAATCCTTCGTTTTTCATAATGAGATGAATTTCTTTCAAGTTTGGCGGAACTGGCGTCTTTGTCACAAACTCCATTTTGTCGTATTCGGCAAATCGGTTCCCTGAAACAAACGATATAC
>Ga0222714_10004803_pt1 | contig 13099 bp, 15 predicted proteins | sample C33_3DmetaG_FD_165048 | JGI IMG/M metagenome (GOLD analysis project Ga0222714, IMG submission 165048) | Estuarine water microbial communities from San Francisco Bay, California, United States - C33_3D | ecosystem: Environmental > Aquatic > Marine > Unclassified | place: USA: California... | reverse complement strand
TGATCTTCGCCTGCCCGGCGTCGACCACGTCCATGATCACGCCACCCTTGAGCATGCGGGCAAGGCCCGCCTTCACCGCGTCGGTGCCGGTGGCGCCCTGGGCGCCGTTGCCTGCGACGTCGTCGCTCACTCAACAACTCCTGATCGGGATCGCCGGGAGTGTAGAACGGAGCAGGCCCTACCGGGCACCCGTAAAGGGCCGTTACGCGCTAGGCAGGGATGGCCGTCAGGTTGCGGCGCGGGAGCTGGTGCGCCGCGATGCCGTGGGCAAGGGCCTGCGCCACCGCCACGAACGCCGTGATGCTGGGCTCGCCACCGCGCTCCTCTGCCGGAACGACCCGCACCACGGGGGCACGGGCGGCGGCGGAGAGACTGGAATCCACGAGCGCCACCGCGGGGGCGCCAGCAGACCGCGCAGCGGCCACGGCGTACTCGGCCACGCGGGTCTCCTTGCCCACGGAAACGGCGATGAGCCCCCCGCCGCGGGCGAGCGCACCGAGCCGCATGCGAATGCGCGGCTCGCCTGAATCGACGACGAGCACCTCGCGACCGCCGCGCGCGAGGCGGTCCTCGAGCAGGGCAAGAACCGGGCGGGCGGGCGCGTCGCCTGCGACCACGATGGGCGCGACACCCGCCAGGGGCGTGACGAGGGGCTGCACGCCCTCTGTGCCAAGTCGTGCGGCGAGGTCCTCGAGGGCGAGGCGGTCGGTGTCGAGCACCTGCACGCGGCCCGGCTGCCCGGGCGCGCCGATGGCCCGCACGCCGAGCCCGGGCCGGTGGGCCTGGCGCACCGTGCGCTGCAGTTCGGGGTACCCCGCGTAGCCGAGGGCCTGCGCGAAGCGCACGACGGTCGCTGGGCTGCAGTGGGCGGCCTGAGCCACCTCGTGCGCGGACACCAGCGGGAGCTCCGCGAGGTGATCCACGAGGTAGCGGGCCAGGGCCTGCTGGGCCGGGCTGAACCGCTCGTAATCGCGGCGGAGGACCTCAGCGAGTTCGGTTGCGTCAGGTGGCACGTGCCTGTGTTTCGACAGGCGGGCGCCCCTCCCTTCCCGAGTCGTCCTACGATTCAGGCGTGCTTCGCGTCCTCGCTCTCGCCGCAGTGCTGGCGGCACCCGCAGCAGCCGCATCCGCCCCGTGGCTCCCGCCATCGGCGCTCGCGCCTCCGGCCCGCGGTTCCGGACCGCCGGCCGTGGCCGGCAACGATGACGGCCGTGCCGTGGCGGCGTGGACCACCCGCGACGGCGTGATGGCGTCGCTGCGCACCCCGGGGGGTCCGTGGTACTCGCCGGTACGCGTTCCGGGCAGTGGCCGCGGCGCAGCCGACGTCGCGGTGGCCATGACCGACGATGGCCTCGCCGCGGTCGCGTGGGTCGAGCGCGGCCGTGTGCGCGCGAGCATCCGGCCGGCGCGCAAGAGGTTCCTCCCGGCCACGACGATCTCCCCAGCGGGGCGGGTGGCGCTCGCTCCACGCGTGGCATTCGGGCTCGGATGCGGTCCGCTCGTCGCCTGGCAGTCGGATGAGGGCGGGCGCAGCGCCATCCGCGCCGCATGCGGTCGCGGCGATGGACGCTTCGGGGCGCAGGCACGCGTATCGCCCGAGGGCGAGCAGGCGTCGGGGCCCTCCGTGGCGGGCGGCCCCACGGGCGTGATCGTTCTCTGGCGCCAGGACGATGGCGGCACCTACCGCGTGCGATCGGCCACGCGCGGCCCCACTGGCGGATTCTCCCCGGCCGACACCCCATCGCCCGCAGGCACGGCGGTGATCGTGGATCCCTCGGTGGCCCTCGCACCCGATGGAACCGCGATCGCGGCCTGGACCCTCACCCGCGGGGACGCCGTAGTGGTGCAGTCGGCGGTGCGCCAGGTGACCGGCGGATGGACGGCCCCCGAAGACCTCTCGCGCCCCGCGCCGCAGGCCCGCGGCGCGCGGGTGGGCGTGGACGCCGCAGGGGGCGCGGTCGTGGCCTGGTCGCGGTCCGGCGTGGTGCAGGCGGCTGAGCGGCCGGCGGGACAGGCATGGGGGGCGGCGCATGATCTCTCCGACCCCTCGTCCACCTCGGGCGCGCCGTCCGTGGCCGTAAGCGGCGCCGGTTCCGCGGTGGTGACGTGGCCCTCCGTGGTGGCAGGCGCGTCGGTGGTGCAGGCCGCCCTGCGACCGGCACAGGGCGCGTTCACCACCGGAACCACGATCTCCGATCCCGCGCGCCCTGCCATCGCCCCGCAGGCCACCACGAGCGACGACGGGGTCGCCCCGGTGGCGTGGCAGTGGACGAACCCGGCCCAGGAGCCCGCTTTCGCGCCGTCCGGCGTGATGACCGCCACGGGCGTCGCCGGAGCGTCGACCGCGGGGGCCCCGCTGGTGGTCGACCTGCGGGCGCGGCCCTCGCGCGTGCGTCCGAGGCAGCCGATCCGCATCACCTTCGGGCTTTCCGAGGCATCGCGCGTGCGCATCACGGCGCGCCGCAACGGCTCGCGCCGGGTCGTGGGATCAATCGAGATGAACGGCGTCGATGGCGCCAACCTGCTGGTCCTCGCGGGGAGCCTTGGCGGAGCCTCGCTCGGGCGCGGCAGATGGGTGATCAGCGCCCGGCCGGCGGGGGGCACGCCGCGGTCGCTGTCGCTGGTTGTGGTTTAGTCCCGCGCAGTGCCCGCCGTCTCGCCCATCTCCCGCGACCTCGCCATCGACGGATGGGGGCTTGCCGGCGCGGGCGTCGCGGGGGTCGTCGCCGCCTCGGTCATGATCGAGGGCGGCGCGGGGCGCGCGATCATCCCCTTCATCATCGTCGCGCTGGTCTTCGGCCTCGCACAGGTGGTGGTAAGCGGCGGGTGGCTGCGCAACGCCGTGCGTGACGCGCCACCCGCGCCGGCAGACCTCGTGCCAGAGCCCGACTCGGCAACGCTGCGGCGCGCCGCGCTCCCCGCGCTGATCGCGCTCCTCCTCATCGTCGTCGCCCTCTTCGTGTGGGTGCAGTTCGCGGCGCTGCTCGCGGGGCTCGCCTTCGCCGCCGGAATGACCGACCTGCGCTCGCGCCAGTGGATCGTCGCGCTCGAGAGGAGCGAGGGGGTAACGATCCTCCGCCAGACCGCGTGGCTGCCCTTCGCCACGGCGCGCAAGCCCCTGTGGTCGCGCGCCGACAGTGCCTGACCGCTAGGAGCCGACTCCCTCGCCGGGCTCGCCGCCGGTGAGATCCTCCACCTGCGCGCGGATGGCCTCGAGCCGCGCCTCGCACCAGGCCTGCAGGGCCGCACCCCGACGGAAGAGGCGCAGGGCCTCGTCGAGGCCGGCGTCGCCTGACTCGAGGCGGTCGACGCAGTCCTCGAGCTCGGACATGGCGTCCTCGAAGGGAACCCCCTCGGGGATGTCCCCCGGCTCGGTGATCTCGATCGACGAGAGATCGGGCACGGCGTCGCCCATCAGGCGTCCTCCTCCTCCACCCGCGCGGCCACCAGGCCGTCGCGGAATTGCAGTGACAGCAGCATCCCCGCGGGGAGCGATCCGGCCGACTGCACGAGGGCGCCGGCGTCATCGCGCACCAGGGCGAAGCCCTCGGCCAGCGGGCGCGCCGGGTCGCATGCGGCAAGTCGGGCGGTGTGCACGGCCAGCCGCGCGGCCGATCCGGTATCGGCGGCCCCGATGGCGAGCATGCGGCGGGCGCGCAGTGCCCGCAGGTCGCGGCCGGGCATCACCACGGCATCTCGCGCGGCCCGCCCCAGGCGCGCCCCGAGGGCGCCCGCCGCCTCGAGCGGGCGGCGCACCACGGCGTCATGGGGGCGCACGAGCCCCGGGCGCGCCGCGATGAGGTCGAGCTCCCGGCGCGCCCGGCCCGCGGCGCGCAGCGCCCCTCCCGCCAGCCGGCGACGGAGGGCATCGAGGTCCTCCAGCATCAGGGCGCGATCGGGAACCACGAGGTCGGCGGCGGCCGTTGGCGTGGCGCCGCGGGCATCGGCGGCCAGGCATGCGAGGGTGGTGTCGGGGTCGTGGCCAATGCCAGCCACCACCGGGGTGGACGACGCGCGGACGGCGCGCACCACCGTCTCGTCGCTGAAGGGCAGGAGGTCCTGGAGCGACCCGCCGCCGCGCGCGACGATGATCACGTCGACGCGCGGGTCGGCGTCGAGCGCGGCGATCGCCCGGGTCACCTCTGCCACGCACGCGGCGCCCTGCATCGCGGCGTGCGCCACCACCACGCGCATGGGGAACCTGCCCTCGATGCGCATCAGCACGTCGGCGCGCGCCGCGCTGCCGGCGGCGGTCACCAGCCCCACGCCGGTCGGCAGGAAGGGCAACGGACGCTTGATGGCCTCATCGAACAGCCCCTCCGCCCCCAGGCGCCGCCTGCGCTCCTCGATCATGCGCAGGATCTCGCCCTCGCCGGCCGGCTCGATGCGCCTGAGACGAATGATCAGGCGCCCGTCGCGGCGCGAGAACTCCGGTCGGGCGACGGCCTGCACCATGGCGCCGTCGGCCAGCTCGTGCCCGTGCTCGACGTCCGTTGCGTAGGCGAAGCAGTCCACGCGGGCGTCGTGGCCCTCGCGGGGATCCTCCAGCCGGAACCACAGGAGGCGGCCGTCGCGCCCGGACCGCAGGTTCACCACCTCCCCGCGGATATACACCGTGCGCGTGTTCTCGCTGATCACGCGCTCGAGCGCGCTCACCACCTCATCCACCTCGAACACGCGCGCGCGCGCGACGTCATCGACCATGGCCAGATGATGCCCCTCAGGTCGGGGGCATGAGGGCCACCATCACCGCCACGGCGGCGAGCACGGCCGCGCCCAGCAGCACCTCAGCGCGCACGCTCGCCACGAGCGCCGGCAGGCCGTTGGACGCCCCCTCCGGCTCCAGGCCCAGCGCCACCCGCTCGAGCCGTGGATGCAGAACGAGGCGATTCCATGCGGCGAGCACGAGCATGATGCCGAACACCACCAGCTTGGCGAGCAGCGCGAGCCCGTAGTCGGTGGTCCAGAGGGCAGAGAGCGACGGCAGCTCGGCGAGCGCCCGGTAGACGCCCGTGATCACGAGCACCACCACGGCCGCCACGGCGACCGATGAGAAGCGCACCACCACCCCGGCCCCGAGCCGCACGCGATCCGGCTCCGCAAGGCGGGCGAGAAGGGGCAGCGCGAGCACCATGAGCATCACCAGGCCGCCGAGCCAGGCCGCGGTGGCCCAGCCGTGCGCGATGTCGAGGAGCGTGCCGAGCGTGGCGTCGCTGCCGCTGGCCGCGTGCCCCGACCATGAGAGCAGCACGGCCCCGGCGAGGCCGGGGAGCGCGAGGGCGTACATGCGGGCGCCGCCGGGCGCCAGCGGCATATCCCCAGGGCGCAGCACCGCAGCGGCCGCGGCTCCCACGATGGCGAGCGCGAGCAGGCCGATCCAGGCGGTACCCCACCGGGTGCCTCCCAGCAGGTCACTCCACGCGCCGCCCACCGCCGCGCCCTGCACGGGGAGCGCGATGACCAGGCCCACCACCCAGGCCGCCAGCAGCCCCCACCATGCGCGCCACCACGCACGCACGGGCCCCGGGGCCGCGCGCAGCGCATCATCCCTCAACCGCTCCGCGCCCTCGGCCGCGGGCGGTGCCACGCCCCCCGCGGACCATGCGCGCGCCATCACCCACTCGCGCGCGAGCGCAATCCCGGCCGTTCCCAGCACGCCGATCAGCACGAGCAGGCGGGCGATCACGGCGAGCGGGCCGGCACCATCGGACCCCTCCGGGACCACGGGGCCCGCCGCGGCCTGCGCGGCGCGCACTGCGAAGCTGCTGGTGCCCGCGAAGGCATGACCGTCGGTGGTCATGCCCGACCATGCCACCCGGTACGTGCCTGCCCCGTCGCGCGGCACGGCGATGACCATCGCCTGCGGGTCGTCCGCGCCCACCACGACGGCCGTTGACACCGCCCCCGCGGGCCCGCGCACCTGCGCGCGCGCCAGGGTCGCCTCGAGCGGAGCCGACTGCGCAACGCGCACCGACGCGGGAGCCACGGCCACGGTCGCGCCACCCGCCGGCGTCACCGCCACCGCCGCCCACGCGGAGGCGGGCAGCGCGAGGGCGACCGCGAGAGCGACGACCACCAGGGTGCGCATCGCAACGCGACCCACCATCAGACCCCAGAGAACGTGAGCACCAGCAGCACAGTATTGAGGCCGATCACCACGACGGCGATCGCGATGCCGAGGATGGTCGTGATGCGCCGGTTCACGAGCACGCCCATCACCTGCCGATCGGCCGTGGCCTGCAGCAGGGGGATGAGGGCGAAGGGGATGCCGAACGACAGGATGACCTGCGAGATGACCAGGGCGAGCACCGGGTCGACGCCCAGGGCGATGATGATGAAGGCAGGCGCCATCGTTATGGCCCGCCGCAGCCACACGGGGATGCGGCGCTGCAGGAAGCCCTCCATCACGACCTGGCCTGCGAGCGTGCCGATGCTCGAGGAGGACAGGCCCGATGCCAGCAGCGCGACGCCGAAGAGCACGTCGGCGTTGTTGCCCACCACGTTCCCGAGGCCCTCGTACACCTCCGTGAGGTCCTCCCCCACGCCTGTCATGCCCGCCGAGTTGAAGACCGTGGCGGCGATGACCAGCATCGAGATGTTCACGAGCCCGGCGATGGTCATCGCGATGATCACGTCCACGACCTCGAACCGGAACAGGCGCTTCTTGGCGGCCGGGTCGACCACGGGAACGCGACGCTGGGTGAGCGCCGAGTGCAGGTAGATCACGTGGGGCATCACCGTGGCGCCGAGGATGCCCACGGCCAGCAGCACGCTTCCCGTGCCGTCGAAGCCGGGCAGGAGGCCCGTGGCCACCTCGGACGGCGACGGCCCCGCGAGGAACACCTGCACCGCGAAGGCCACCACGATGACGCCCACGAACGCGGCGATGATCGCCTCGAGCCTCCGGAAGCCACGCGCCTGCATCGCGAGGATGGCGTACGAGGCAACGGCCGTGATGACCGCAGCGGGCAGCAGCGGGATTCCGAACAGCAGGTACAGGCCGAGTGCGGCGCCGACGAACTCGGCGACGTCAGTGGCCATTGCCACGAGCTCGGCCTGCAGCCAGAGGCCCAGGCGCACGGGCCTGCTGTAGCGGGCGCGGCACGCCTCGGCGAGGTTCATGCCCGACGCGATGCCGAGCTTCGCCGACATCGACTGGATGATCATCGACATGAGCACGGCAGCCACGATCACCCACAGCAGCAGGAAGCCGAACTCCGCTCCCGCCGCCATGTTGGTGGCGAAGTTGCCCGGATCGATGTATGCGACGGCCGCGATGAAGGCCGGTCCGAGGAAAGGCGTGAAGCGACGGATCCCCGATCGGCGGCCCGAGAGCGACTCCTCGGCCGCGCGCAGCACGAGGGCGTCGCCGGGAAGGGCCTCCTCGGGGCCGGGGCCCGGGGGCTTGGCACGTCGCGGTCGCATGCTCACTGCGCGCGCGCCGCCCTCACGAGGGCGACGGGCGACACGCCCGCAGCGGATACGACCACCGAGTGGCCCCCGCGGGTGGTGAGCACCGCCGTGCGCCCGCCCGACTCGAACTGCGCTGTGCCCGGCCCGCGCACGGGCACCGACGTGGCGCCGGGCGGCACCGGCACGGGCGCGCCGTCGATGACCGACCAGGCAAGTCGCCGACCCGCGCGCGCGTACACCACGGTGCGCACCTCGCGCCCATCCACCACGTCGTCGCGGCGGCCCACCGGCTGCCATCCGAGGCGGGCCGCGAGATCCGGGAAGGGCACACCGAAGGCCGCTGCCAACGGCCTGCCGCCGTTCGTGGTGGGCGGTGCACCCGCCTCGGGCGGCTGTGCCTGGGCCGTCACCACGTCGGTGGCCACCTGCGCCGGTGCCCCGGCGAGGGACCCGAACGCCACCGCCACGCCCACGGCGAGCACGGTGATGCCAAGGCCGATGCCCAGCCCACGCGGGGGCGCATCGTCGCGCTCGGTACGGACGGTCGTCCCGCTCTGCACGGGTGCAGGCGGGTCTACCATCGTGGCGTGTCCACCCATCCCGAGACCGCGCCGCCGACCGGTGGCCTTGGGCGCGCCTGGGCGAGGCTCACCTCACCGCAAGGGGTGCGCTGGATCACCGGCATCGCCATGGTCCTGCTCTGGGTGATCATCCCGAGCGGGGGCATCGTGAGGCTCACGGATTCGGGCCTCGGCTGCACGGACTGGCCGCTCTGCGAGAACACCAGCGTGATCCCCGCCATGGATGCCAACGCGTGGATCGAGTACACGAACCGCATGTTGTCGGGCGTGGTGATGGCATTCGCCGTGCTGGCGGCCATCGTCGTGATCTTCTCGCGCGCGCCCTCGGGCGGCACGCGCGCCTCGGCCATCGTCGCGGCAGTCGCCACCGTGGCGCAGGTGCCCCTCGGGGCGGTTACGGTCGCGTTCGAGCTGCACCCGCTTCTGGTGGGATCGCACTTCCTGCTGTCGCTCGTCGCGCTCGGCGCAGGCGTGATCGCATTCCTCGGTGCTGACGACGTGGTGCGAGGCGCGCGGCGCGCGGTCACCGCGGCATCCGGCTGGCTGGCGTTCCTGGGCGTGGCCGCGCTCGCCACCACCCTCACCACCGGCGTGCTCACGACGGCGGCGGGGCCCCACTCGGGCGACCCCGACGTCACGCACCGCATCGGAAGCATCGACGCCGCGGCGTACTGGCATGTGCGGGCGGTGATCGTGCTCGGGGTCGTGGGCCTGATCATCGCCTTCGTCGCGCGGCGGCGGCGCGACGACCGGGGGTTCATGGTGCCCGCCCTGCTCTTCATCCCCCTGTTCATCATCCAGGTGGTCATCGGCGAGGTGCAGTGGCGCACGCAGCTGCCCTGGGAGGTCGTGGTATTCCACGTCGGCGTGGCCGGACTGGTGTGGGGCGTCGGCATCGCGGCACTCTGGCGTCTGGCGCGCCCGGTCACGGGGAAGTCGGCCCCCGCCTAGCGCCGGCGGCCGCCTGAGGCGGCCTCCTGGCAGGCGACGCACCGCTCGGCGTCGGGGACGATCTCGAGGCGGGCCTCGGGTATGGCGCCGCCGCAGTCGATGCAGGTGCCGTACTCGCCGCGCTGCGCCGCCTCTGCAAGGCGCAGAAGCCGCTCCTCCTCCTCCTTGAGACGGAGCTGCGCCTGCAACTGGCGCTCGCGCGCCTCGGCGTCGGTCGCGGCCTCGGCCGGGTGGTGGTGGGCATCGCTGGCCTCGCTGCCGTCGGCGGCAAGGTCGAGTGCCTCGGCGCGCTCATGCGCTTCGCGTGCGAGGCGCGCCAGCCTCTCCGCCTGGTCCTCCCCCTTCGGCATGGGTTGACTCTAGCGCCGACGCCCCGCAGCGCCCGCGATGGCTGTAGGGTGCGCGCAGTGAGTGCACCGGCAGTGGAGACCCGCGACCTCGTGCGCGAGTTCAAGGGTGGGATCCGCGCCGTGGACGGCGTGAGCCTCGTCGTGGAGTCCGGGGGCATCTTCGGCTTCCTCGGCCCCAATGGAGCGGGCAAGAGCACCACGGTGCGCATGCTCACCACCCTGCTGCGCCCCACGAGCGGCACGGCGATGGTCGCCGGCCACGACGTCATGGCCGACCCCGGCGCCGTGCGCCGGCGCATCGGCGTGGCGCTGCAGGACGCCGCAATCGACCCCTACATGACGGGGCGCGAACTGCTTCGGCTGCAAGGGGTGCTGCATGGGCTTGCGCGTGCCGAGTGCCGTGCCCGGGCCGAGGACCTCCTCGCGCGCGTGGGGCTTGAGGACGCCGCCGACCGCCGCGTGGGCACCTACTCAGGGGGCATGCGGCGCCGTCTCGACCTGGCGCTCTCGCTCGTGCACGAGCCGGTGGTGCTCTTCCTCGATGAGCCCACCACGGGACTCGACCCCACGTCGCGCGTGGCGCTCTGGGAAGAGGTGCGGCGCCTCAACGCCGAGCACGGCACCACGATCTTCCTCACCACGCAGTACCTCGAGGAGGCCGACCAGCTGGCCGACCGCGTGGCGATCATCGACGGCGGGCGCATCGTGGCCGATGGGGCGCCGGCTGCGCTCAAGGCCGAGATCGGCGAGCCCCTGCTCACGGTGACCGCCGGAGACGGTTCCAGTCCCGAGGACGTCGCGGGCGTGCTCTCGCGGTTCGGGCCCATCGTGCCGGGGTCGGCAGAGGGCGGTGCGGGCGTGCGGCTGCCGGGCGGGTCGTCGGCCATGGCCGACGCCGTGCGAGCACTCGACGACGCAGGCGTGCGCTTCCAGTCGATCGACCTCGCAGAGCCGACCCTCGACGACGTCTTCCTCAAGTGCACGGGCCGGCACCTGGAAGGTGCTGGCGACGAAGTGCCCGCCGCATGACGGCCGCGGCCCCGGCGGTACGCCAGACCGCCGCCCTCGCGTGGCGGTCGATCATCACCACCATCCGCCTTCCCCAGGCGTGGTTCCCAGCCCTGTTCTTCCCCCTCGTGCTCATGGCCATCTTCACGGCCTCCTTCGGCGGCGCGCCGGGGGCTGTGCCGGGCTTCCCCCCGGTGCGCGGGTTCCTCGACTTCGCCGTGTGCGGCGCCATCGTGCAGGGGGTGCTGATCGGCGGGACCTCTGCCGGTGCCGCCTTCGCCACCGACATCGAGGGGGGCTTCTTCGATCGCCTCGTGGCGTCGCCCACGTCGCGCGTGGCAATCCTCACCGGCCGCCTCGGGGCGTCGATGGCCCTTGGCCTGTTCCAGGCGGTGCTGTTCATCGCCATCGCGTGGATCTTCGGGGCCCGCGTGGACGGCGGAATCACGGGCTTCCTCGTCGTGCTTCTCATCGCGGTCATCTTCGCCGCGGCCGTCGGCGGGCTCGGGGTCTACCTCGCGCTTCGCACCGGGTCGGGCGAGGCCGTGCAGGGCATGTTCCCGCTCTTCTTCGCACTCCTGTTCTTCTCGTCGGCCTTCTTCCCCATCGAGACCATGACCGGCTGGTACGCGGCCGTCGCCCGGGTCAACCCGATCAGCTGGCTCGTGGAGTCGATGCGCCTGGAGATCATCGGCGGCGCCACGGTTGGCACCACGCTGATCGGCATCGGCACCGCGCTCGCGCTGGCCGCCATCACCATCGGAGCGTCGGCGCTCGCGCTCAGGCGCAGGCTGAGGGTGGCCGCATGAGGGTGGTGAGCGTGAGCCTTGGCCTCGCCGGGCGCAACCTGCTGCTCGTGCGCCGGGTGCCGTCGGTGTTCATCCCGTCGCTGGTGATGCCGCTGTTCATCCTCATCGCGACGGCCGGAGCCTTCCATGGCATTGGTGCCCTGCCCCAGTTCGCCGGCGAGTCGTACCTGGCGTTCACGATCCCGATGGCCGCCATCATGGGCGCGGGCTTCGCAGGGATCAACTCGGGCATGACCCTTGCCCGCGACCTCGAGGGCGGGTTCTTCGACCGCTTGCAGTCGAGCCCGGCGCCTCGCCTGGCCCTGGTGCTCGGGCCCATGTTGGCGGCACAGGCGCGGAGCATCCTCACCACGGTGGTCGTGTTCATCGCCGGGATGATCGGGGGCGTGATGCTGCCGGGCGTGGGGCCCACCCTGCTCATCTTCGCCTTCGCCCTCCTGTTCGCCGCCGCGGCGTCGTTCTGGGCCATCGGGGTGGCGCTTCGGAGCCGCACCGTGCAGGCCGCACCCATCATGCAGCTGGTTGTGTTCCTGTCGGTGTTCATGTCGGTGGCGTACGTGCCGCTCGACGCCATGCACGGGTGGCTTGGCGCCGTGGCCCGCTACAACCCGGTCACGTACATCCTCAACGCCGCGCGCAGCGCCGAGCTCACCGGCACAGTCACCTGGGCCGACACCTGGCCCGGCCTGGTGTCGGCCGTCGCGCTGCTGGTCGTGCTGGGGGCCTTCGCGCTGAATCCGCTTCGACACCTGGAGAACCGATGAGCATCTCGCGCACTCCCATTGACACCGACCTCGACGCCTGGCTCGAGGGGGTCGCCGACGTGCCCGAGGCAGTGCGGCGCCTGCAGGCGGAGATGGCGGGGCACGAGCTCGAGAACATGATGACCCACCCCGAGCTCGGCGCCCTGCTGGCCGTGCTCGTGCGCGCCACGGGCGGGCACCGGGTGCTGGAGATCGGCACGTTCGTGGGCACTTCAGCGCTGTGGATGGCCCCGTCGCTCGCGCCAGACGGTCACATCGACTGCCTCGACATCAGCCAGGACCACGCCGACCGCGCTGCGGACGTGCTGCGCGAGGCCGGCTACCACGACGAGGTGACCATCCACGTGGCACCCGCGCTCGATACCCTCGCAGCCCTCGGCCCGGGCTACGACCTGGCGTACATCGACGCCGACAAGCCGGCGTATCGCGCCTACCTGCGCGAGTGCGCGCGCCTCGTGCGCCCCGGGGGACTCATCGTGGCCGACAACATCTTCGGCGGCCAGGGCGACGCCGCCCAGGTGGCCGCCCTGCGCGACTTCGCCGAAGGCGCGATGGCCGAGCCCGGCCTCGCCACGGTGGTGCTTCCCATCGGGGACGGCATCACGCTCAGCGCCGTGCGCTGAGGGCCGAGAGGGCGTGCGCCTCATGGCCACCCTTCTCCCAACGAGCACACGGGTGACGCCCCTCGGGGCGGTTTCAGCGGTGGTCGACGGCTCGCCCCATCAGGTTCCGGTGAATAGCGCGCTCAGCAGGGACTTCCCGCGTCAGCCCGCCCGCATGGCACGCAACCTGAGCAATCCGATGAGCGACTTGGCGTCGTGAACCTCGGCGATGAGTGCGTCGAGGTCGCTGAGCGCCACGGGCACCACCTCGATCTCCTCCTCCGGGATCGGGGGGTGATCCACCGGCGCGAGGTCCTCGGCCAGGTAACAGTGGATGTACTCCTCGAGGATCGCCGGGGCGGTATAGAAGCCCCCGAGGTCGGTCCATGTGGTCGCTGATCGCCCGACCTCCTCGGCCAACTCGCGGCGGGCGCAGTCCAGCGGCGGCTCACCCGCCACGTCGAGCTTCCCCGCCGGGAGCTCGAGCAGGTACTCCCCCACCGCCTCGCGCGGCTGGCGCACCATCAGCACGTGGTCATCCTCCACCGGAACCATCACCACGGCACCGGGATGGGCGATGACCTCCCTGCGAACCACGAGACCACCCGGGCGGCGGTAGTG
>Ga0222714_10004801_pt1 | contig 13106 bp, 10 predicted proteins | sample C33_3DmetaG_FD_165048 | JGI IMG/M metagenome (GOLD analysis project Ga0222714, IMG submission 165048) | Estuarine water microbial communities from San Francisco Bay, California, United States - C33_3D | ecosystem: Environmental > Aquatic > Marine > Unclassified | place: USA: California... | reverse complement strand
ACAACACGCTGGTCGTCTTCCTGTCGGACAACGGAGCTGCAGCGGAGGACTTCTACCGAAGCGGCAGCTACTCGGATTGGCTGCAACGCAACTACGACAACCGCTACGAGAACATGGGCACGCGCACGTCGTACGTGTCGTACGGCCCCCAGTGGGCGGAAGCCGGCTCGGCACCGTTCCGTGGCCACAAGGGATGGGCCCACGAGGGCGGCATCGTCGCGCCGATGATCGTCGCCGGACCGGGCGTGGCCGGAGCCGGCTCCATCCAGCAGGCCTACGCCGGCGTGTCGGACCTGGCGCCGACCCTCCTGGAGGTCGCGGGTGCGGAGTACCCCGGACCGTTCGGCACGGCCAGGACCCGCCCCATGTCAGGCTCGAGTCTGCTGCCCCTGCTTCGCGGCGACGCGGACCGCGTTCACGCTCCCTCCGAGCTCCTCGCCCTCTCGCACGCAGGTCAGGCGTATGTCCGGCTGAACCAGTGGAAGCTGGTATCCGAAGACCAGTTCACCGGACTCGAAACATTCGCGCTCTACGACCTCGACAGCGATCCTGGGGAAACGACGGATCTGTCGGGGCGCTTTCCGGACAAACGGGCCGAGCTCCTGGATTCCCTGACCGCCTTTCGCGCGCGGGTGGGCGTCGTGACGCCCGAGCCGCGCTGAGCCGGCATCCCGTCTGGCGGCGGTTCAGCCCGCCCGCAGGCCGACGGACACGCCCAGCCGGAAGGTCCAGAGATTCGTTTCGCTGCGCCGCGGACGGATCACCACGCTCCCGTCGGGAAGGTCCTGGATGTCGCCCTTCCTGAGGTACTCCGCTTCCCCGTTCTCGTGGTAGCGCGCGCCGAAGTCGATGTCGACGGGATGGCGCCCTGAGGAGACCCGGATCTGGACGCCGACTCCCCCCATCCAGGCGAACGTCGCGTCGTCGAAATTCGTCGATGACGCGAACGGAACACCGTCGTCGTTGGCACCGTCGACGGACGACGTGGTCGCGAAGTAGGCGAACCCGGCGCTGAAGTTTCCGTACATGCGCACGGGCCCGCCCACCACCCCGAGCTCGGGTCCCAACCCCGCGAAGATGATGTTGTTCTCGGTGGTGAGATCACCGGTCACCCGGCAGGGCAGTGTGATGCAGATGCGGATGGTCTCCCGCCCGTACTGCAGGAAGCCGAGGTCGCCACGCAGACTGAGGACGCCCGCCTCATCAAGGGCGTACCGGCCAAAAAACCCCAGGCCGAAGCCCGTACCCACGTTCTCGGCGAAGGCTCCGGTGGGCTTCGCGACCAGGACCTCACCCCCGACGTACCCCCGGGGCGCCGGGGTCGACTCCTGCGCCGCCGTACGAGAGAAGGCGAGCGCGATGGCCACACCCAGGAACGAAGCGTATGTAAGAGTGCGCATGAAGGGGTTCGGTCGTCGGTCAGCGTGATCTCGGTGCGGTCACTCCCCGCACCCACCGTGTGTCGTGAAGCGGGATCGTCGGTGCGGCTTCGCCCGTTCCACGCAGCTTCGGCCAGCCGGGGCGGCGCCGAGCGCAAGCCCGTCGCGGTCGTGCCAGCCAACATCGCGCGGGCGCGCCCCGGGGAGCAAGCGGGGCCATGCCTCGCGACGCCTCGGGTCCTTTCGCCTCTTTCACCCATGATGGACGAGTCCGAACGTGTGAGCCCGGCCGACGCGACGCACCACCGGCTCGAGGGGGGCGCCCGCCAGGGAGCGGAAGCGCTCGCCCTCGCCTAGGGGCCCGCCTCGACATCGTGCCGACGTTGAGCCGGGAACACGCGCTACGTTTCGATCGGCATCAGCTCCGAAAGAGCCAGCCCCGCACTAGGCGTCCTCTCGCGATGGCTCGACGGTGGCCGGCAGGGCATCCGGTACCACCGCGAGACCGGCCGAGTCGCCGAACTTGTCGGCCCAGACGACCCCGAGTCCTCTCCGTTCCGCGCGGGACGCTCGGCCCGCCAGGAGAACGGCGCATCCCTTGAGGCCGAGCGGCGTGAAGAGGTTGAGCAGAAACGCGGTGAAGATCACCACCGAGAACACGGCAGGCTCGATGGCTCCCTGCGCGAGGGCCAGTGAGGCCAGGATGAACGCAAGCTCGGCGCGTCCGCACATGCCGATGCCCACGGTGAGCGCCTCGCGGGGTGACAGCCCCATCCGCAGGGCCATACCGCCGGCACTCACGATCTGACTAACCAGGACGGCAAAGGTGAGGGCCGCGAGCAGGCCGAGACCGGTCGCGCTGATGTCGAAGGTGATCGAGAAGCCCAGAGAGATGAAGAAGATCGGACCGAGGAAGGAGTAGGCGATCCCGTAGGAGCGGTCGGCGACCACGCGCACGAGGTTCGGGTGAGCGACCCTCTCCTCGAAGAAGAGCCCGGCGAGGTAGGCCCCCAGGATCATGTGCAACCCGATCGCCTCCGCCACCAGTCCGGCCCCGATCGCGAGTATGAGTACGAAGGTGAAGCCCTTTCCGCCCTCCGAGCGGAAGGGAATGGTGAGCCTCGGATAGACGTAGCGTCCGAGCAGGAAAGCGAGCGCGAAGAACGCGACCACCTTGGCGAGGGTGAGCGCGACATCCACCGCTCCGAAGGAGTCACCCGACAGGACACCCAGGATCAGCCCGAAGAAGATCAGCGTGAGCAGGTCGTCGATGACGCAACTCGCTACGATGACCCGTGCGACCCGGGTATCCGTGAGCCCGAGGTCCCGGAGCGTCTTCAGTGTGATGACCACCGCCGTGGCGGTCATCGTGAGGCCGACGAAGGTCGCCCCGACGAGGTCCAGCCCGAACGCCGAAGCCACCGAGAAGCTCACGGCGAACGGTACGAGCGCGCCCACGATCGCCACGCCGAGCGAACGCTTGAGCGCATCGAAGAACTGCCGCGGCTGGGTCTCGACACCGGCGTGGAACATCAGGAAGAAGATGCCGATCTCGGCCAGCAGCGTGATCGCTTCGGAGGGCTGGATCCAGCCCAGGACCGCCGGACCGACCAGAACGCCGACGATCAGCTCGCCCATGATGGTCGGCAGCCCGAGAGGGCGAAGCGTCACGGCCACCAGCCAGATCGCGGCCAGCAGAATCAGCAGGTCGACGGCGATGTCGTGCATGCCTCAAAGCTAACCCGGGAGGCCTGGCCGGCGTGACTCGGCCTGCGCCGGAAGAGGCCAGCCCTTCTCCGGCGCCATGTCACGGTCGTTTCGCAGGCACGAGCGGCATTGCGCGAACGGCGGCCCGGGCTCACGATTGTCGGCCCCCTTCCGGCCCTCGCCATGACCATCTCGCGACGTCGCTTCATCGGAACCGCCGCGGCGATTCCCCTTGGCTTCACCGGCCTGCGCTATGCGCGCCCGGACGTTTCTGCCCCGTCCATCCCCTCGGACGTCGGCTTCGGCCCGCTGCGGGACGACCCGGACGGCATCATCGCCCTGCCCGAGGGCTTCAGCTACCGGATCGTGTCACGACGCGGCGAACGGATGAGCGACGGCTTCTTCGTCCCGACGCGGCACGACGGCATGGGTGCCTTTCCGGGCCCGGACGGGATGACGCTGCTCGTCCGCAACCACGAGCTCACGCCCGACGCTCCTCCTGAGGACGGAGCCTTCGGGGCGGATCTCGGATTGCTCTCGCGCCTCGATGGGCACCAGATCTACGACCCTGGTCGCACGGGCGTGCCCGCGTTCGGCGGAACGACCACGCTCCTGTACGACACCGTCAACCAGCGGCTGGTGTCGCACCACCTGAGCCTCGCCGGCACCGTGGTCAACTGCGCCGGGGGGGTCACACCGTGGGGGTCGTGGATCACGTGCGAGGAGACCGTCGCGCGCTCCGGCGACCGCTTCATGCGCGACCACGGGTACAACTTCGAGGTCCCGGCCACGGTCTCGGGCGGGGTCGTCCGTGCGGAACCCCTCCGCGACATGGGCCGCTTCGTGCACGAGGCGATCGCCGTCCATCCCTCGAGCGGGATCGTCTACGAGACGGAGGACCTGAGCGACGGCCTCCTCTATCGCTTCATCCCTCACGTGCCCGGCGCACTCGCGCAGGGCGGTCGCCTCCAGGCACTCGCGATACGCGGACGACCGAGCCTGGACCTCCGCAACTTCGACGGTCGCGACATCGAACCCGGTCTTGCCATGGATGTCGAGTGGATCGACATGGAAGACGTCGAGTCCCCGGACGACGACCTCCGGTACCGGGGCTTCGAGGCGGGCGCCGCGCGCTTCGCGCGCGGGGAGGGGATCTTCTACGGCGAGCGCGACGGCACGGGCGAAGTGTACATCGCGTGCACGAATGGCGGAGAGGCGAGGAAGGGGCAGATCTGGCGGTACGTGCCGAGCGTGGACGAAGGAGGCCCCGGCGAACGGCATGCCCCCGGGCGGCTCGAGCTCTTCGTGGAACCCAACGACGGCACGATCATCGAGAACGCCGACAACCTCTGCATCGCTCCGTGGGGAGACCTGATCGTCTGCGAGGATGGCACCGGCGACGACTGGCTGATTGGCATCACGCCCCGCGGCGAGTTCTACAAGTTTGCCCAGAACCTGAACGGACAGGGCGAGTTCGCCGGGGCGTGCTTCTCGCCGGACGGCAGCACCTTCTTCGTGAACATGCAGGTGGACGGCTGGACCCTGGCGATCACCGGTCCGTGGGGCAGTCGGATCTGAGCGCGCCGTCCGGCGGCTTGCCCGCTGCGGCGTGGCGTCGCGATCCAGCCCTCGGGACGTGTTTCGGTTGGATCAACCGATGCGCTGCGTGAGATCGAAGCATCGGGCAACTCACCGCACCCGGCGCACCGCGCGCCGGCTCGCGGGTCAGCGCGGGGACGATTCCGTCCGGTCGTCGGCGAGGTGCGGGCACGGCGCGAGCGCGGTACGCCAGCCCTGGGTGCAGGCCACCCGGACAGCGGTCTGCCGAATCCACCCCTGGATCGCGGGGTGCGGGAGCAGCCCGTCACCGGGCGCGTACGAGAGTCCTTCCAGGACTTCTGCGTAAGGGCCGAACCCGCTTAAGCGCATGGGGAGCACCAGGACGCGGCGGCCCTCGGCGGCCTCCGCGGCGACCCAGGTACGGATCTGCCCCTCGGCCTCGGCACGCTTTTCGTCCCAGTCCTCCCTGAGCGTGGCTGCGCGGACGCGCGTGAACCCCTCGTGCTCAAGGGAGCCGGCGATGGCGCTCATGACGGCCAGGACCTCGTCGTTCTCACCCTCGTCGCCCATGCCGTGGGCCAGCAGGAGGACGCTCTCCGCTGCCGGCGCCCGGCTGATCTCGGCGGCACGAGCGCGCATGATCTGTGCCGCCTCGTCGGACTCCAGCATCCCGTAGGCGTGGGTGGCGAGGGTCAGGCCGTGCTCGATGGGCGCGGGGGAGGCGCCGCCGTGCGCTGCGTGCCCCGCGGCGCCGGCCCCGCCGTGCGCACCTTCGGCGTGGTCCATGAGGAGGAAGCTCGCGGGGGGCTGGTCGGAGAGCCCCAGGAAATACTCGGTCTGGTCGAGGAAGGAGCGGCCCGAGAGGAACATCCGGACCACCGCGACGTGGGTGACGCCGTCCTGGCGGAGGGAGTCGAGGGCGGCCTGTAGAGTCCGCGGGGACGCCATTCCGTATGCCAGACGCGTCGGGACCTCGCCGCGGAGCGGCGCAACGGCCTCGGCCACGCTCCGGTCCCACTCGGGGCCGCCACCGTGGGCCATCACCAGGACGCCGAACCCGCTGGAGGCCGGGGCCTGGACATCCCGGGCCGGGTGCACGGTTGCTTCGGGTGACGGTCCGGGCGCCGCGCAGGCGGCGAGGGCGAGCACCCCGAGGAGAATGGAAGTTCGCATCGCAATATCGCCAGAGATTGAGAATCGTTCTCAAGTTGTAAGAGCTTATCTCACGTGGTCGCGAGCGTCAACTTGACCCGTGGCCGGTCATCCCGGACGACGTCTAAATCGCCGTCGCAGTCACGCATCCGGATGCGATCGCAGCTCGCACTCCGTCCAAGGGTGGCCCCGTCCCCGGCCGCGACCTAAGCTTTCCGGGTCTCAAGGTCATTGCCCGAAGGAGCCGGAGGCCCGCATGCGCACACGCCGGGAATTCATCGTCGACGCGTCGCGCGGAGCCGCGGGCATGGGTCTGGCCGCGTCGCTGCCGAGCTCCTTGCTCGACGCCGCCGGGCGCCCGCGGAGGGCGGAGGGCACCGGGCTCTACTACGACCCGCGATGCCTGGAGCACGTGGTCCCCCCATCCAGGAGCGGCGCCCCGCGACCGGAGATCAAGGAGCGGGTCATCCGCGTGATGGAAGTACTGGGTGAGCGTGGGCTCGTCGACGCGATGCGCCCGGTCTCGGCGCATCCGGACCCGATGCCGTTCATCTCGGCTCACCACACGCCGGAGCACGTCGCCGCGATCCGTCGGATCCCCGTCACCGGCCCCCTGGCCGAGCTCGCGGTCGCCGGTGCACTCGGGTCCGTCGACGCCGTCGCGCGCGGAGACGTGCGGAACGCGTTCACCTGCATCCGGCCTCCAGGACACCACGCGAACAACACCGGCGCAGAGGAAGGCTTCTGCTACTACAGCAATGCGGCCATCACCGCGCGATACATCCAGTCCCTGGGGTACGAGAAGGTCCTGATCATCGACTGGGACTACCACCATGGGAACGCGACCCAGAACGCCTTCTACGACGATCCCACCGTCCTGTTCTACTCCACGCACAACTGGATGGACTACCCGGAGACGGGCGACCCCTCGCTGATGGGTGAGGGCGACGGACACGGCACCAACATCAACGTTCACCTCGAGTGCGCGAGTACGGACCTCGACATGCTGCGTGCCTGGGACGGCAGGCTGGAGCCTGCCGTCATGGACTTCGATCCGGACTTCGTCGTGGTGTCGGCCGGCTTCGACAGCCGTCAGGATGACCTCCTCGGCTGCTTCGACGTCACGGACGACGCGTTTCGGCGCATGACCCGTGCGGCCATGGACTTCGCCGACTCGTGCTGTGAAGGGCGACTCGTCTCGCTCCTCGAGGGCGGGTACAACGTCGATGGGCTCGCGCTCGCCGCCGCGACCCACGTCGAGACGCTGATCGGCGCATGACGACTCCGTCCTGCTGCCGCGCGACCGGCCTCCGGCGCTTCGGCGCCGTCCTGTGCGCGCTCGGCCTGAGCGTGGCTGCGCGCGCGCCGCTCGCCGGTCAGTCGCTCGAAGACGCCTCGCGTCTGGCCGGGCTCGAGACCGTCGGCGTGCGCGCCGAGGCCGCCTGGGACGAACTCATCACGATGGAAGCCGGAGGCGCCACCTCCGACCAGTTCCTGCAGGCGCTTGAAGCGACGTTCGGCGACGCGATCGGCAACGCGGATGCCGGGCCCGAGGTCGGGGACGGCGGCACCGCGAGCGTCGCGTGCCATGTCGACACCTTCTACGAGACCGGGCTCATCGTCTACGCGCTGCGCGTCCAGGTCGAACGGCCCGGAGACGACGGCCGTCCCGTGATCGTCTGGATCCGAAGCTGGGTCGGCAGCTTCACCGTGCAGCAGCTTCACCTCATGTTCTCGCTCGGCGAGCAGTGCGCCGAAGCGTTTCTCGAGGCGTGGCGCTCCGCCAACTGACGCCGCGCCCGGCCGCGCGGCCGGGTCCCCACCCAGCCCTTCCTGCGATTCAACGCTCCGCGATGATGTCGTGCATGGCTTCCCCGGCCACGTCCGTCAGGCGGAAGTCACGACTGCTGTAGCTGTAGTTCAGCGGGCCCGGCCAACAAGCCGGATCCGCGTCGAATCGTCAGGCACCGCTCGGTCGGAGGACTCGACCGTGGGCCCCTCAGCCGCGTCGCGCGGGTGCGTCCGGAAGCGCCTCGACGACCTCGACCATGCGCGCGAGCTCATCCTCGTTCGGCATCCGACCCACGCCGCCGCCGAGGTTGTCGATCATGTGCTCGGCGCGGCTCGTCGCCGGCGTCACGCACGTCACGGCCGGGTGCGCCGCCGCGAACTTGAGCATGAAGCGCGCCCACGTGTCGGCTCCGAAGTCGGCCGCCCACTCTGGAACGGGACGATCGCCGATACGGCTCCACATGCGCGAGCGTCCGAACGGCGCGTACACGAGGACGCCGATGCCGAGATCCCGGGCCAGCGGCAGCACCATGTCCGCCGCGGAACGGTTGTCCACGGCGTAGTCGATCCCGATGAAGTCGAGCGGCTCGTCGCGCATGACCTGCGCGATGTTCGGATACTCGCTCTCGCTGGTGGTCGTGATGCCGATGTAGCGCACCCGCCCCTCCGCCTTGAGCTCCTTGAGGACCCCCAGCTGCGTCGGCGGATCGCCCATGTTGTGGACCTGGATCAGGTCCATGGTGTCGACCGCGAACCGCTCGAACGAACGCTCGATCTGCGCCCGGGCGGCTGCGGGATCGACCGAGCCGCCGCCCCGACCCGCGACGTTCACCTTGGTGGCCCAGAAGATCTCGTCGGTGAGCCCGAGCTGCGCGGCGATCTGCCCCGCCACCTCCTCGGACGCTCCGTAGCCCGGTGCGGTGTCGAAGACGCGCCCACCGTTCTCTACGAGCGCGGACAGCACCTCCCGGATCGCGCTCACGTCCTCGCTGCGTGCGACCTGGGAGAAGGTGGCCGAGCTGCCGAGCCCAATGACCGGGATCCGCTCGCCGGTCTTCGGAATCGCGCGGCTCACGACCTCCCGGCTCTGGAGCGCCCGGAGGACGTAGGGATCGATGGAGAGTGCCGCGCCGGCGGCAGCGGTAAGGCGGAGCCAGTCTCGCCTCGTGACCATGATGACACCTCGATGGACGTAACGGGGAACGACCGGGGCGACTACGGCAAGGACCACCCGACGGTGTAGAATGTTGATCCGACATTACGATCTCAACCCATCGATCGCTCGCCGAGCGGAGCCACCCTTGGACGCACACGCCCGCGCCTTTCTCGACCGCCTGCTGACCACACCGGGCGTCTCCGGCTACGAGCAGCCCGTGCAGGCCGTGGTCCGAGAGTACGTCTCGGCCTTCGCCGACGACGTGCGCACGGACGTGCACGGAAACGTCATCGCCACGGTCAACGCGGGCGCCTCGACCCGTCTGATGTTCGACGGGCACTGTGACCAGCTGGGGATGATCGTGTCGCATGTCGACGATGCGGGCTTTCTCTACTTCCAGACGGTCGGCGGATGGGACCCGCAACAGCTCGTCGGCCAGCGCGTGGCGGTATGGACGGGCGAGGGTCCGCTGGCCGGCGTCATCTCCCGCAAGGCGATCCACCTCCTCTCCGACGATGAGAAGAAGGCGGTCGTTCAGCCCAAGGACATGTGGATCGACATCGGCGCATCGGACCGTGAAGACGCCAGCTCGGTCGTGAACATCGGAGACCCGGTCACGGTCAGCCTGGGGATCCAGGAGCTGCGCAACGGACTCGTCAACGCCCCGGCGATGGACAACCGCACCGGGGTCTGGGTGGTCGTCGAGGCGATGCGCAGGGCCGTCGAGCGCGGGATCACCTGCTCGCTCTCCGTCGCCTCCACGGTGCAGGAGGAGATCGGACTGCGCGGGACGCAGACCGCCGCGTTCGGCATCGATCCCCACGTGGGGATCGCCGTCGACGTGACCCACTCCACGGACTGCCCGACCATCGACAAGCGCCAGCGCGGCACGATCGACCTGGGAAAAGGCCCCGTGATCCTGCGGGGGCCCAACATCAATCCCCGCGTCGGAGACCGGCTGACCGCCCTCGCGCGGGAACACGGGGTTCCCTTCCAGGTGGCCGCTCTCGGGCGCGCGGCTCCGAACGATGCGAGCCCCCTTCAGCTGACGCGGGCCGGTGTCGCGACCGGTCTGGTGCAGATCCCGAACCGCTACATGCACAGCGCGGTCGAAACGGTCGCGCTGTCGGATCTGGACGCGGCCGCCGATCTCCTCTCGGCGTTCGCGTGCGGATTGAAGGAGGACGACTCCTTCGTTCCGTGAGCGCCCGAGGTCCCGGGTCCCCTACTCCGCGGCTTCCAGCACGGCCCTGGCAGCGGCGAGCCGGGCGATGGGGACGCGGAAGGGCGAGCACGACACGTAGTCGAGGCCGAGGCGGTGGCACAGCGCGATGCTGGCCGGATCGCCTCCGTGCTCGCCACAGATCCCCACCTCCAGGTCGGGCCGCACCCTTCGTCCCTCGCGGAACGCCCACTCCATGAGGCGTCCGACCCCGAGGGGGTCGATGGTCTCGAACGGATTCGCGGCGAGCACCCCGGCGTTGAGGTACTCGACGAGAAAGCCCTGCTCGGCATCGTCGCGGGAGATGCCGAAGGTCGTCTGGGTGAGGTCGTTCGTACCGAAGGAGAAGAACTCGGCGACTTCCGCGATTTCGGCGGCGGTCAACGCCGCCCTCGGGATCTCGATCATCGACCCGAAGCGGTACGGGACGTCCACGTCCTGCTCCTCCATGACCGTGCGTGCCTCGGCCTCGAGGATCCCGCGCATGGTGCGAAGCTCCTCGACGTGCGCGACCAGGGGCACCATGACCTCCGGACGCACGTCGACGCCGTCCTTCTGGCACGTGCAGGCAGCCTCGAAGATCGCCCGCACCTGCATGCGCACGAGGCCGGGAATCAGCATCCCCAGACGCACGCCCCGGGTGCCGAGCATCGGATTGTCCTCGCTCAGCGACTCGACGCGTTCGAGAAAGCGCTGCTTCGTCGCGATCTCCGAGAGAGCCGCGTCGATCTCCGACAGCGTGTGGAAGTGCTGCAGCTGCACCTTCAGGTCCGCGAGGTCCAGCAGGAGCTCCTCGTGGTCCGGAAGAAACTCGTGGAGCGGCGGATCGATGAGCCGGATGATGACGGGCATCCCGTCCATGGCACGGAAGAGCCCGTCGAAATCCGAACGTTGCAGGGGGAGAAGCTCCGCGAGCGCCGTCTCACGATCCGCCGGATCGCCCGCCATGATCATGCGCTGCACGATGGGCAGCCGCTCCGCCTCGAAGAACATGTGCTCTGTGCGGCACAGGCCGATGCCCTCCGCTCCGTAGCGGCGGGCCCGCGCGGCGTCCTCGGGGTAGTCGGCGTTGGCGCGCACGCCGAGCCGGCGGACCTCGTCGGCCCAGGAGAGGAGCTTGGCCAGGAAGGGGTTTTCGAGGTCGGCCACGACCGTGGGGATCTTCCCTTCGAAGACGAGGCCACGGGTGCCGTCCAACGAGACCCATTCGCCTTCGGCCACCACCCGGTCCCCGACCGTGAGCTCCCGGGCCACCACGTCGATCTCCATCTCGGTGACGCCCACCACCGCGGGGCGACCGAACTGCCGGGCCACCAGGGCGGCGTGGCTGGTCCGTCCTCCGCGGCTGGTCAGGACGCCCTTCGCGGCGAGCATGCCGTGCACGTCGTCCGGCTTGGTGTCGGGGCGCACCAGGATGACCGGCCGACCGTCGACGGCCATGCGCTCCGCGGCGTCGGCGTCGAACACGACCTGCCCGACCGCGGCACCGGGCGAGACACCCAGGCCCTCGGCCAGGACCGGCGCGTCGCCGGCCGCGGCGGGATCGAGCTTCGGGTGAAGGAAGACGTCCACCTGCGCCGGCGACACCCGCCGCAGCGCCTCGTCGCGGTCGATCAACCCCTCTTCGACCATGTCGACGGCGATGCGCACCTCCGCCTCCGCCGTGCGCTTGCCGTCTCGCGTCTGGAGGATCCACAGCGTTCCCGACTCGATGGTGAACTCGAGGTCCTGCATGTTGCGATGCCGCCGTTCGAGGGTGTCGGCGATTTGCCTCAGCTCCTCGTACTGGAGGGGCATGCGCTCGGCCAGGACCGAGATCGGATGCGTGGCCCGGATGCCCGCGACCACGTCCTCGCCCTGGGCGTTCTCCAGGTAGTCGCCTTCGAGTTCGTGCTCGCCCGTGGTCCCGTTACGGGACATGCAGACGCCGGTCGCGGAGTTCGCACCGAGGTTGCCGAAGACCATCGTCTGCACGTTGACCGCCGTGCCCAGATCGTGCGCGATGCCGGTCGCCTTGCGGTAGTCGATGGCGCGCTTTCCGTTCCACGACCGGAAGACGGCCTCGGTCGCGGCGCGCAACTGCTCGCGTGGATCCTGGGGAAAGTCGTGTCCGGCGAACGTGCGGATGGCCGTCTTGAGCTTGTCGCACACGGCGCGCCAGTCATCTCCGCTCAGTTCGGAGTCCAGCTCGACGCGACGGGCCTTCTTCGCCCCTTCGACGACCCGCTCGAAGACGTAGTCGTCGATGTTGAGCACGACGCCTCCGAACATCTGGAGCAGCCGCCGATACAGGTCGTACGCAAAGCGCGCGTCGCCTGTCCGGACCGCGAGCGCGTGCGCGATCTCGTCGTTCAGCCCGAGGTTGAGCACCGTGTCCATCATCCCCGGCATGGAAAACCTGGCGCCCGAGCGACACGACAGCAGGAGCGGATTTTCCGCGCTTCCGAAGCCCTTCCCCGTCTCCTCCTCGAGCGCAGCGACTGCCTCGAGCATCTGGTCCCAGAAGCCGTCCGGAAGGGTGCCGCCGAGGTTGAGGTACGCATTGCACGCCTCGGTGCTCGCGGTGAAGCCGGCGGGCACGGGCACCCCGAGACGCGTCATGTCCGCGAGGTTGGCGCCCTTTCCCCCGAGCAGTCCGCGCACAGCGTCCCGCCCGCCACCCGCGTCCGCCTCGGCCCGCTCCACCTCACTGAACAGATAGACGTACCTGGGCATGCGTCCCCCTTTCCCGGGCGTCGGGTCGTACCCGAAAGGTCGGCAAGGGCCACGCGAAGCGGCGTCCGGCAACCTCCGGTTTCGACTGCGGGGAATCGCCGGACCCTCGGGGAGACGGTCGAGACCATCGCCTCGCTGCCCCTGGTCGCCGATCCCGGCACCCGCTGGAGCTACAGCATGTCCACCGACGTCCTGGGACGCGTGGTGGAGGTCGTGTCGGGGACTTCCCTCGAGGAGTTCTTCCGGACGAGGATCTTCGCGCCGCTCCGCATGACCGGCACGGGCTTCCAAGTCGCGCCCCGGTACGCGGACCGCCTCGTGTCGCTCTACCGGCTGACGCCGGACGGCCTCGCCGGCGGTTCGGCGTAGGGGGGTGACTTCACGCGGAGCCCGTCGACCATCTCGGCGACCTCGGACCCATTTC
>Ga0222714_10004800_pt1 | contig 13108 bp, 11 predicted proteins | sample C33_3DmetaG_FD_165048 | JGI IMG/M metagenome (GOLD analysis project Ga0222714, IMG submission 165048) | Estuarine water microbial communities from San Francisco Bay, California, United States - C33_3D | ecosystem: Environmental > Aquatic > Marine > Unclassified | place: USA: California... | reverse complement strand
GTCAAAATTCTTGGAGCCTTTTTTCCCGGAATTAAGGCGGTACAAATTATTATATCTTGTTTTTTTACAGTATCTTTTAGCAACTGTTCTTGTTTTTTTTTAAAATCTTGACTAGCTTCTTTTGCATATCCACCTTCTGTTTCTAGGTTCTCAGCTCCCTCAACAAAAACAAATCTGCCACCTAAACTTTCCACCTGTTCTTTTGAAGCAAGCCTAACATCTGTAGCAGAAACAACTCCCCCCAATCTTTTGGCTGTTGCAATCGCCTGCAAGCCAGCTACTCCTGCCCCAATAATAAAAAATTTTGCGGGAGACACTGTTCCTGCAGCAGTCATCATCATAGGTACAGCTTTATTAAACTCGTAAGTGGAATCTATCACCGCTTTATAGCCTGCCAAATTAGCTTGGGAAGACAAAACATCCATTGATTGCGCCCTAGTTATTCTGGGCAAAAAATTTAAAGAAAATAAATTAATTTTTTTTTCTTTCACTATTTTTGTTAAATAGTCATTATTTTTTTCAAAATTAATCACAATTATGCTTGATTCATTTTTTAATTTATCTATTGGATCTGCTTGATCTAAAGAAATTTTAACTAATATATCTACCTCACTAATAATTGTATCTTTGTTCTCGAGGGTTGCACCACTTTCCTGAATTGCTTTATCGCTAATGTTTGAAGAAATTCCATAACCTTTTGGTAATAATATTCTAATTCCATTTTTGGTATATTTTTTTATTAAATCTAATGAAAAAGCTATTCTTTTTTCTTCAGTATTATTTTCTAATAGTGAGCCAATAATCATAAATATTAATTACTACGTGAAATAACTTAATGCAAAAAAAAATTAAGAATGTTTAGTATTAATAAAATTACAAAAGAAAAACAGCCATTAAAATGAGAATTAAAATTACTACAAAAGATCCGTACAAAACTAACTTGGTAAAGTAAGACCACGTTTTTTTTTGCTCTTGAATGTCCATAAAGCTATCAACCTTGCCTAGCTTTCATGCGAGGATTTTTTTTATTTATAACGTAAAGCTTCCCTCTTCTTTTTACTAACTTGTTATTTATATCTCTTTTTTTTAAAGATTTTAGAGAACTTACTACTTTCATATTTTTATTTCTTTTTTAAGCCTGGCAACGACCTACTCTCCCATACCTTAAGGCAAAGTACCATCGGCGCTGAAGAGCTTGACTTCCGAGTTCGGAATGGGATCGGGTATTACCTCTTCGCAATAATTACCAGGCATTCAGCGTGTACTAGATTTAGTATTAGATGTAAAGTTGCTTTTTTTTCATAATAAGGAGCAATTTGATCTTGCTGATTAAAAAATCAAGAAAAATGAATGTTTATTTGAAATAATACGTCATTATTTTAGAGCGTTTAAATTTTATACTTAATACCTTTAACTATTTGGTAATTAAATTTTCCTTTTTTTTAATAATTTTTATTAGACAAAAACTATTCAATTGATTTTATAAATTTATAAGAAAGTTTTCTTTGTAAGGAAAAAATTTTTTTTAGAAATAATATAACTATTTTAAGATTAAAAATTATAGAAAAATTTAAAAAAATTCCCAAATTATTCAAGTTTCCTAGTGCTAAACTTTGTGCCATTTTTACAAAACCATCTTTTTTTAATTCTTCAAAACATCCATTAATAGTTAAAGTATCAAAACCAAAATCTTGGGTAAAAATCAAATACATAGATCTTGAATTCATTTCAATATCGGCATCATCATTACTTTCTATAAAAATTTTATTTAAAATATCAATTTTAATTTTTTTATTAATATCTTTTAAATTTATAACTAACGGTTGAAAAATTTTTAAAAATTTTATTTTAGAAATTATTTTTGAAATACCTAAAGAATTCTTCAAAAATAACCTATTATGGTAATTTTGAAACTCAGCAAACAATAAATCAAAATTATAAATTTGCTTTGAAGGTGACTTAAAAATAAAAAAATTATTTATCTTCGAAAATTTATTTTGCCAAAAATTATATCCATCATCTTCAACAGAAAAATTTTTTAAATCTATTAATTGACTTGGTTTTAAAAAAATAATTTTAGAATTAAGTTTATTTTTTACAGACATTAATTTTAAAGGAGTATTAACTGAGTCATTCAAATAAAAATTATATGGATCTGAAAAATAAATAAAACTAGCAAATGGAATTATATATTTTGCTTCAAATAATAAAGACTGATTGATAAGAGTGTTTAATTTTTCTTCAGCTGCTTTTTGTCTCCACTTAATATTATTTTTTCCACCTTTCCAAGCCGCATAGCTAAACTGAGTCAGTAAAAAATCGCAAGTTCCAAATTTTTTTTTAAAATTCAAAATATCTTTTTTTTCAATTAATGGGCAATCATTTAAATTAAAAATCTTAACTTCATTAATATAAACCAACAAAGCTGAGTCATAAAAATCAGACTTCTGTAATTTTATAAAAAAATTGTTATCTATCTCAAATTTTGTATTATCACTTAATTCAATAAAATTAAAATTTAATTTTTTTAGAAAAGATACAACACGTCTATCTTTTGTTTTTTGAAATATAATAGTTATTTTTTTTTCTTTTATAATATTTTCAAATTCTCTAAAAAATTTTATAGAAAAATGATCAGGGTGTTCGTGAGACAGCCAAATAAAATTAGTTTTATTTAAAATATCTAAAATTTCTTCATAGGAATTTTCGTAAAGAAGGCTCCAACCACCATCGAAAACATCGCCTGAATACCATGGATCAGTTAAAATAGACTTATTTCCATTTGAAACAAGAACTGAGGCATGATTAACAAATTGTAAATAATTTTTCATTTTTTTTATATAATAATATATTCAAATATCAGAAATATATATGAAAGAAATAATAAATATTTTAACTTTAATTTCTGCATGTGGTCTTTTTTTTACGACTACTGTAGGTTATGGATTTCTATGTGTAAAAAAAGTTTTGAAAATAAATATTAATAACCTTTTTTATATATTTTTTCTCGGAATAATTATTATTTTTTTGATTCAATATTTTTTATATTTTTTTTTTAAAATAAATTATTTTACTAATTATAGTATAATATTTTTTGGTCTTTATTTTTTTATAAACAATTTTGAAACATATAAAAAACAGATTAAATTTTTTTTTGTTATTCTTTTATTTTTAATAATTATTTTAATTATAGGAAAAACTCACGAAGATTTTAAACATCATCATTTGCAACTTGTTAATGAAATTTTTAATTCTAAAATTACATTAGGTTTGTCAAATTTAAATCCACAATTTATCTATATTCCATCTATTATTTATGTAATAGCAACCACCAAATTAAATTTTTTTGAAAATAATTTTTTTCACGTAATTCCTTTTTTAATTTTTGTAAACTTCCTGTGTTATCTATACTTTGAATATCTTTCAAAAAAAAATAAAGATTTTGCCACTGCAATTTTAATAACTTTATTAATATATCTAATTCATTTTAAATTTTTAAAAAAACATGGTTTTGATATAGCAAGTTTTGTATTTTCCTTTGTCGCTTTTTTAGAAATTTTGAAACATAAAAAAGAAATACTATTACCAATAATAATACTTATATTCGCAATAAGTATAAAAATTACAGTATTGTTTTCATTACCTTTATTTTTTTACTATTTTATTAAAAGTTTAAAAAAAATAGATAGCTTTTATTTACTTTTTAAATCAAGAATTTTTTTATTTTTAACTTTTTTATTATTAGTAATTGTATTTTCAAATTTTTTAAATAATGGCTGTATTGCTTATTTTCTTAAAAATACATGTCTCAATAAAAATATAATAAGCTGGTCAATTGATGCAGATCAGGTTGAAAGTATTTCAAAACAAACAGAATTGGATACCAAAGGATTTTATACCCAATCTATTTTAGAAAAGGAAAAGTATTTAGAAAATTTTAATTGGTTATCCAACTGGTTTTTCAAACATTTTAATTATAAAATTTTAAATTTTCTAATTATCACTTTATTAATTTTATTTGTTTTAAAAGTTTTTTTTAAAACTAGAGTTAAATATAATTTTAAGATTATAGAAATTCTAATTTCATTTTCATGTGTTGCTTTTTGGTTTTTTACAATTCCCACTTTACGCTATGGTTATGTGCCGGTTGGTATTTTCCTTTTTTATATTTATAGTGGCTTAAAAATTACCAGTATTCATACAGTTAAAAAAAGAATAAATTTAATACTTATTATTTTTATATTATTAGCAAATATTCAAAATTTTGAGAGAATTAGATCTGAATTTAAAAGAAAAGATTCTGGTTATTTTAATAATTTCCCTTGGTATTATATACCAGAAAGAAAATATGAAAAAAAAATTTTAGATATTAATAATTATTATTATATTAAAAATGATAATTTAATATATCCCTGCTGGAACATACCTACACCATGTTTGGACAATCAAAACATAAAACTTGAAAATAAGTTTTTTTTTAAAATAATTAGTAGATTATAAATTAATTTTTTTTAAACCCTGCTTAACACACTCAAAAAGATTTTTTTTTTTTAAAATAAATTTGATATTTGCTTTTTTTGCAGCTAACTTATCGGTCATTGAATCCCCAATCATAAAAGTTTTTTTTATATTTATTTTATGTTTTTTTATAGCATTTAAAATTAGTCCCGGGTTTGGTTTTCTTAAATATGAATTTTTATGTATTTTTGAAAATCTTGGATGATAATCAGAATAATAAAAATAATTGATTTTTGCATTATTTTTTTTTAAAACAGAATTCATCCAGGTATGTAATTTATTTACATCTTTTTTACTAAACAATTTTCTGGCAATACCAGACTGGTTAGAAACAACAATTACTAAAAAATTTTTTTGATTTAAAAACTTTATTGCTTTTATGCTATTTTTGAGCCAAACAAAATTTGACTTATTAAAAACATAGCCAAAATTTTTATTAATTGTCCCATCTCTATCCAGGAATACTGCTTTATTTTTCATAATTATGATTACAAATTAACATAATAATATGTTATTAAATATTTGTTTAATTAATTTAAAAAAAAAATATCAAGAAAATAAAAATAATGAAAATATTTTATCTCAAAAATTTATTTATCTTAAAAATTAGCTAATATATGAACGTAATAATAACTGGAGGATGCGGTTTCATTGGCTCATTCGCTGTTAAAAAATATCTTGAAGAAGGTCATAATGTTTTAAATATTGATAAATTAACTTATGCAAGCAATCCCAAAAGGATAAAAAAAAATAAAAACTATTTTTTTGTAAAAAGTGATATATCTAATCCAGCATTATACGAGGTTATAAATAAATTTAATCCTAATCTTATCATAAATTTTGCTGCTGAAACGCATGTTGATAATTCTATAAAAAAACCCTCAGACTTTATACATTCAAATATTATTGGAACTTATAATTTATTAGAAATTTCAAAAAAAATATGGTCAAAAAATAAAAAAAAAATTTTTAAATTTATTCAAATTTCTACTGATGAAGTTTTTGGATCTGTCTCAAATAATAAACCCTTTGACGACAAAAGTAATTTTAGACCAAATTCACCATATTCATCCTCTAAAGCAGGCGCTGAACTGCTAGCAAGAGCATGGAATAAAACTTATGGTTTGCCTGTAATTATTACATACTGTACAAATAATTTTGGTCCATCTCAAGATAAAGAAAAATTTATTCCAAAAATATTAGATAATTTAATTAAAAACAAAAAAATCCCCATATATGGAAATGGAAAAAATAAAAGAGAATGGATCTATGTTGAAGATCATATTAATTATATTTACGAGATATCCAAAAAAAAAAATAATGACTTAAGATATTTTATAAGTGACGGAAATCTATATAGTAACCTAGACCTATTAAAAAAAATTGTTAAAATTTATAATAAAATTACAAATAAAAAAATTGCTTTTAAAGATTGTTTTAAATTTATCAAAGATCGACCGGGTCATGATTATAAGTATCAACTAAAATTAAGTAAAAATATAAAAAAAAAAATAAATAACTTTGATGCCAATTTAATTAAAACAATCGAATGGTTTTTAATCAATTAAAAAAAATATTAATATTTCTTATTACTTTAATTCCAATAAACTATTTAAAAATAAAATTTCTTAACATTTTTAAAGAATTAAATATTGATAAAAAATCCTCAATTGGTTTTTGTGTTGTAATTAACACTCAGAATTTAAAAATAATTGAGACAAAAATTAACAGCTTTAATATTATTAACGTAAAAAATATCATATTAACTAAAAGCGATATAGGTAACTTCAATATTTTTAATAATTTTGAAGAACTTTTAATAAATGAAAGCAAAATAATGAATAAAAATAAATTTTATGGATTGGAGTTTGCAAATGAAAAAACTGTCCTTGTTTTAGAAAAAAAATCTTTTATAGAAAATAATAATTATTTTGATTTAACTGGATCAATTAAAATTAAAAATGCAAAAATTGAGAACTTTTGTCAAATTTGGACTCACGGATTTGATTCATCAAGATGTATAAAAATTGGAAATGTTAATGTTGAAGAGAACTGTATTATTAAATCAAATTCAATAATTAATTATAATGTTACGATAACTAAAAATACTATAATTGGACTGGGAAGTGTCGTGGCAAAATCAATTTTGATAAGTGGTGTTTATGAAAGCTCTGAGATTCTTAAAAAAAATTAAATTTATTTTATTATTTTTAATAACATTATTACCTATTAATACATTAAGAGTCTTTTTAATAAATATAACCACAAACTGTAAAATACGTGGAAAAATTGGTTTTTTTAATGTTTTTTTTTGTGAAGATATAAAAATATTAAATTCAAAAATTGGATCATTCAATATTTTTACTGCCAAGATTCTAATAATTGAAAATTCAAAAATTGGAAGCTTAAATAAAATATTTAATTTTAGAAAAATAAAAATAATTAACAATTCTATAATTGGTTCATATAATTTAATAAAAGAATGCAATGAATTAAAATATAATTTTTACATGAGTAAATCACAAGTTTCAAATAAAATGAATTTTTTTTTAAATGGAAGTCTTTTTTTAGGTAAAGATGTAGTATTTGGCGGGCTTGAAAGTCATATTGTAAAAAATGAAAAAAAACAAAATACAATTTTTCTTAAAAATATCTTTATAGGTTCGTCTACAATAATTTTATCTGGCATAAAAGTAAGTTCTAATATTACAATTGGTGCAAAATCGATCGTAAAAAAAAGCTTATGTAAAAGCGGCTTGTATACTTCAAAAAAACTAAAGCTAATTTCTAATTAACTAATTTAAATCTAGAAAACAATAATAATAAAAAATAAATCATGAAATTTAATAAGTAAATTATTAATGTTTTTGTTGGAAATAAATTTATTAAAAAAGTTATTGTTAAAATATTAAAAAGGTAAATAAAACAAACTTTTTTAGAACTCATTTTTAAAATTAAAAAATGATGTAAATGGTTTTTGTCAGATAAGAAAGGATTTTTTTTTAATGATAATCTAAAAAGAAAAACTCTAAACATGTCAAAGCCAACCAAAAAAAGAATTGCAAAAATCTGCTCAGTTTGAAATTGTATTCCAAAATAAGAGTATCCTTTTTTAATATATGTATCTATTAAAAATACCGAAATTAAAAATGATAAGACATAAACTCCAGAATCTCCCATAAAAGTTTTTTTGGTAAAATTAAAAAAAAGAAAAATAATTAAATGAATAACCAATATTATCAAAAATGAAAAAGTAAAAAAATTTTTATCATAATTATAAAATAAAATTGAAATACAGACTGCTATCGAAATAGTTCCAAATAAACCATCTATACCGTCGGACATATTTAATGAATTCTGAACTAATAAAAAACATAAAATCGTAAAAGGAACAGACCAAAAACCTAGTGATATTTTTTTTTCAAAGCTACTGAATTTTATTGTTTCAATAACTAAATGATCATTAAAAATCAAAAATACACCTATAATCAAGCTTGAAATTATTAATTTCTTTATTGCCCCTAAATTTTTCAAATCATCATAAATACCTAAAATAAAAATAAAAATTATTGAAAGACAAAAACTTATTAAAAATAAAAAGCTAAATTGATCCCAATAAAAAAGGATATTTATGAGTGAAATAAGTGTTATAATGGGCCCTCCTAGTAAAGGCATATTAGTTTTATGAATTTTTCTTAAACCATCAGGTCTATCAAATAAATTAAATTTTCGTGCTATTTTATTGGATTTTTGATAAAAAAAGACACTTAAAAAAATTAAAAAAAAATTAAGCAAAATTAAATTTAACATGGTTGAATTCACTTATTAAACCATAAATATGAAAAAAAATACTTTTAAAAATTTAAATATATTGATTACTGGTGGAACTGGTTCGTTTGGAAAAAATTTTATCAGCTCTTTATTAAAAAATGAAAATCCAAAAAAAATAATTGTTTTTTCGAGAGATGAATTTAAACAATATAACCTAGAAAGAGAAATTAATGATGAAAGATTAAGGCTTATAGTTGGGGATGTTAGAGATTTTGAAAGGCTAAATATTGCATGTAATAAGATTGATGTTTTGGTTCATGCAGCTGCCTTAAAACATGTTCCAATTGCAGAAAAAAATCCAATTGAATATATTAAAACAAATATTATGGGTGCAGATAATGTAATAAAAGCATCTTTATTTAATAAAATTAAAAAGGTCATCGCGCTATCAACTGATAAAGCAGCATTACCAATCAATTTATACGGAACAACAAAGCTTGCATCAGATAAATTATTTATTTCAGCAAATTTTGAACATCCATATGTAGAAACTAAATTTTCCGTTGTTAGATATGGTAATGTTATAAACTCAAGAGGATCTATACTACCCTTGCTAAGAGATTTAAAAAATAATAAATCAAAAATTATTCCAATTACAAACGAAAAGATGACTCGTTTTTGGATTTCATTAGATGAAGGTGTAAATTTTGTGAAATATTGCTTTAATATAATGAAAGGTGGGGAAATTTTTGTGCCAAAATTAAAGTCAATAAAGACGATTGATTTAGCAAAGGAGATTCTTCCTAGCTCGAAGGTAAAGATTATCGGTATTAGAGACGGAGAAAAAATAGATGAGGTCTTGTGTCCAAATGAAACAAGTCATTTGACAATGGAATATAAAAAATATTACGCCATTTTTCATAATCAAAAAGAATTGAGACTAAAATCCAAAAATAATTTAGGTGAAAACGGTAAAAAAGTTAAACCAGATTTTAATCTAGTATCAAGTAATAAAAATATATTGTTAAATAAAAAACAAATTAAAGATTTCGTAAAAAATTATTTATAAAATACTTAAAATGAAAAGAATTTGTTTTATAGATAATTTTCATCGTTCCGAAATTTTTCTAAAATTATCAAATAAATTTTCAAATCTTAATAATATTTACTGGATAACTGCAAATAAATTTTTTTATATAAAAAATAAAGAAAAATTTAAAAAAAATATTTTGTATATAGATCAATTTAAAGCCGAACAGTCAAATTTTTTTAATAAGGAAAAAAAAATTAATGAAATTATTTTTTCTGATAGAATTTTAAAAAATAATAAAAAATCCATAGAAATTTTTTCAAATATCGAAAATCAACTTTATAATTTTATAAAAAAGAACAAAATTAAAATTATAATAGGTGAATTTACATGGGGACATGAATTACTAATTCATAGAATTTTAAAAAACAATCCAAAATTATTATGCAAATACTACAATATTCAACCATTAAGAATTCCTTATAACCGAAGTGCTTTCTTCAAAAATGAAAAGCAAAATCAGCTCTTATTACTTCCTAAAATTAAAAAAAATAATACTGAGGTAAAATTTTCTATAAAACAATACAAAAAAATTATTAAGAACAAAGAAACGTATAAGAAATTATATTTCTTAAAAATTTTTAAAAAGAACTATTTTCACAAAAATGATATTTTTTATATTTCCAAATTTGAAAAAATTAAACTTCAAATTAAAATAATTATAAACAGTTTTCTTTATAAGAAATTAGTCGTAAGAAAAAATGAAATTATAAAAAAAAATAATAAAATTAAAGTAGCGCTATTTGCCTTGCAAAAACAACCTGAGGCTGGTGTTGATGTGAAATCCAGATACTTAGAAAATGCATCTCAATTAATAGAAAATATTTATAAAACTTTACCGAGCAATTGGATACTGTGCATAAAAGAACATAAAGTTGCAATTGGATTGAGAAATATTTTTTTTTATAAACAATTTACAAAAAAACCGAATATTTTTTTTCTCCATGAAGATTTTGACATCAGTAAAAAAATTAAAAACTTTGATTTGGTTATAACTCAGGCTGGAACAGTAGCTTTTGAAGCTGCATTAAAAAACATAACCTCAATGACTTTTGCAGACTGCTTCTTTAATAAACTTAAGAATTGTTTTAAAATAAATAATTTTGATTTAGAAAAATGCACAAATATTGAAGAACTGATTTCAGTTCTTGGCAATAAGCAGAAAAAAAAACTAGATCCTAAAAAATTTTCTAGATACCTCTCTAAAAGAAGTTTTGAAGGAATTGTGTCTGATAGTGAAACTGATCCTGATGTTTTAAATAAAAATAATATAGATAAAATTTATGAAAATATTAAAAGTATTCTTTAGATGTTTTTTTTAATTTTTTTAACATTTGATGCCATGCAGGATTGCGGAAGTTTATAATTTTTTTTAATTTATTATTAGATAAGGACCTATTTATTTTTAACCCAGAATCTGGAATAATTTCTCTTTTAACATTATAGATTCTATTGATCATCATTAGCAAATTTAACTTACTAATTTGTGAACCTGACAGATGAAATATGCCAAAATTTTTTTTGATAAAAGGAATATTTTTATTTATAAATTTTGCTATAAATAAATTTGTTAAACCTGTAAAATATGCATTCTTAAAACCTTTTACAGTTTTTTTTTTTGTGAAAAGAAACCAATCTAAAAGACTTTTCTTATTTATATTTAATTCATGCCCAATAAAAGAAGTTCTTAAAATTAATGTATTTTGATTTAATTTCTCTCCTGCAATTTTAGATTTACCATATAAATCAAGCGCGTCGGGAATTGAATTCTCGTGATATTTTTTTTTTTGGTTTATATTTCCTGAAAAAACACAGTCTGTACTAAAATGCAAAAATTTGAAATTACTTTCAATGGCGAGTTTAGATAAATAATTTGGAAAAGTTGAATTAGTTTTAAAGATTATTTTCTTAGAATTTAGTTTAGAATTTTGCTTTATGATACCAACGCAATTAATAACAATATCTGGTTTCATCTTATTAATAAAAATTCTTAATTTGTTTAATTCAAATAAATTTCGAAAAGTTATAAGTTTTTTATATCTGCTTAAAATTTTTGACTTAGTAGTGTTTCTACATGTGCCGTATACAACTAATTTAGTATTATAACTCAAAATTTTGTATAATTGATGGCCAAGCATACCTGTTGCACCAAAAATTAAAATTCTTGATTTGTTCATTCTAAATAAATAAATAGTCTTATTGATACAAAAATTATACAAAAAAAAAATTAATTTAAAAAAATTTATAATAAATTTAGATATAAAATCTAATTTTTTTATTAATAAGAATAAAATATTTTTTTTTGGTAACCCTATATATAATAATTTTGATAATTTAAATATAAATAATATTTTTAAAGAAATAAAAAATATTAAAGGATACTTTTTAATACTTATTAAAAATAAAAATAATATTTTTTTAATTAATGATATTTTGGGTAATTTCCGATGCTATTACTTAAAAAAAAAAAACGAAATTTATATAAGCAATTATTTAACTAAGTTTACAAATAAAATTTCTAGAAAATTGAATTTACAAGAATTTAATTTTTGGAAACAAAAAGGATATACTTCAGGAGATGAAACTTTTTACAAAGGATTGAAAAAAATACCCCCAAACTCAATTTTTAGAATTAATCAAAAATTATCAATTAAAAGCTATTTTGGCTTAACAAAAAAAATTAATTATAATCACAATCATGAAAATTTTGTCAAACAAAAGCTGATCGAAAGTTTGAATATTTTAAAAAAAAATAATCAAAAAATTATTTTATTATTTTCAGGAGGGGTGGATTCAACGGCCTTAGCTTTACTAATGAAGCAATTAAAAATAAAATTTATACCAATTTACTTTGCAACTATTCCTAATACTTTCGAATCGGACAAAGGATTGGAGCTTGTTAAAAGAATAGGAAAATTAATTAAAATTAAACCAAAAATTTTAAAAATAAAATTAAAAACTAAAAAAAGTATAATCACAAAAATATCAAGATTTATGCAATTTGATTTGCATACATCGATAGTCCAATTTGAGGGTATTAAAAAAATATTAGGCATATATGGAAAAAATATTCAAATTATTAGTGGTCAATCATCAGATTCTATTTTTTGCTATGGGGCTTCAACAAATTCTTTATCACATATAATAATAAGGTTTATGAATATTTTTAAAATACCATTACTTTTTAAATTTGTTAAAACACAGTTAGAAAAAAAATATAAAAAAAAATTAATAATACCCACAACTGATTTTGAGTATAAATATTACTTTTATAATTCTTTTTTTTATTACCCCTTTAAAATCTATCAAAGAAATAAGGATAGCTATATTAAAAAAAAAATTTACAAACTACTAAATAACAAAGAATTTGATAAAAGATTTGATTATATGCGATTAAAAATTTTTGGCTTTTTACAAGGGCCTGACAATATGGTTTTTATTCAAGCTGGAAATTCAGTGAGTTTCTATAATATTTTTTTACCCTTTGCGGACGCATTAATTATCGAAAGTATATGCGCTAACCAATCAATTATAAAAAATTTATTTTTTCCAAAATATGAAGTGAGAAATTTAATTAAAAATGGAATTCTTAGAGAGATATTAAAAAAAAAAAAAACAAGAAATTTAATTAAAATTGAAGATTTAATAATAAACATTAAGGAAACTATATTAACCAATGAAAACCAAAAATAAAATTTACTTTTTAGAGTCAAAATCAATATATATACG
>Ga0222714_10004799_pt1 | contig 13108 bp, 12 predicted proteins | sample C33_3DmetaG_FD_165048 | JGI IMG/M metagenome (GOLD analysis project Ga0222714, IMG submission 165048) | Estuarine water microbial communities from San Francisco Bay, California, United States - C33_3D | ecosystem: Environmental > Aquatic > Marine > Unclassified | place: USA: California... | reverse complement strand
TTTTCCTATAATTTTACTTAATAATAAAGGCTTTATTTCAAAAATTATCCAACCATGATACCTGAGTCTGTGCTTGAGAGTTATGACCTTGACCATTGTTCAATAAAGACAATCAATACAGGATTGATCAATAAAACCTGGAAATTATCTGCAGCGTCGGGTGATTTTATTTTTCAAAAGATAAATCCTATTTTTCCAGAACAAATTCACGAATCGATTCATAAAATCACAAAGATACTTTTGCAAGACGACATTGGCTCTATTGAAATAATAAGAACTAAAAATGGAGAACTGATCCATAAAGAAAATGATGAAATTTGGAGGGTTACGAAATATATCTCGGGTGATAATTTTGAGATTACCCCAGATGCTGATTATGCGTTTAGTCTTGGGAAGGGATTGGCTAAAATGCAAAAATGCCTTCGTAATGTAAAGGTTGGAGTTCCTTTAAGAACAATCAAAGAGACCGATAGGTGCTATGAAGATTTAATTTCTCTTATAAAATTAAGTCAAGATCACTCGCAAATTAAAACTATTCAAAAGTATGCTGAAGAAATAAGTAAAGAGTATGCGGCCCTTGATCAAAAGTTAGAAATTAATAATAGGCAAATGATCCATGGGGATCCCAAAATATCTAATGCTATATTTATAAACGGATCACCTGACATTAAAGCTTGGATAGATTTTGATACCATCGCTTTTCAAAATCCCTATGACGAAGTTGGAGATGCTATTCGGTCTTGGTGTAATCCAGTTCATGAATCTGATACGGAGAGTCAGCTGGATCAAACATTACTTAAAGCTACGCTTGAAGGCATTGTATATTTTGATATCTATAAAGAAATAAACAGTAAATCAGTTATTCAATTTTACACAAAAAAAATAACGCTTCGTTTGGCAATGCGATTCTTAACAGATGCAATGACAGAGAATTACTTTTTTTGGGATAAAAGCAAATACAATACACTCTCGGAGCAAAATATTGCAAGAACGCGCGCGCAACTCAATTTACTTAAATCAATTGAGTCTGCATTTATGACACTTCTGTGACAGTAAAAAACTAAAATTCTTATATATTCAGTGCTCTATGATAAACAATTATCAAATTGTTGGTATAACTTGGCGCGATCATCTTCAAGAGGAGATTGAAAAGATCTCATTAAACGAAGAACAGGCGCTTAAAGCCCTGCAGTTATTACAAAAAAAATATCAAGTTGAAGAGTGTGCGTATCTTAAAACCTGTAACAGAATTGAGCTCTTTATCTATACAGAAGATTTATCTATACATAAAAACATTAGAAAGATTTGGCGCGAAATCATAGGTCAATTTCGAATAGCAAAATCTGAAAGCATTCAATTTAGATCGTGGAGAGGAGAAGGAGCGTTTGAGCATCTTTTTATGGTTTCCTCTGGTCTCGATTCTGCCTCTTTAGGAGAAAGTGAAATTTTATATCAGCTAAAGAAAACAAAAGAATTTGCTCAAAAAAATCACTTGATTGCATCAGAAATTAACTTCCTGTTTGAGGAGTCATTCAAAGTTGCTGCACAGATTAAGAGAAACACATTACTTAACTCGGGAAAGCAATCCTTATCTGAAATCGCAATAAATATTTTTATAAAACCAAATCTATCTGACAAAGATTTTAAAATAGGTCTGATTGGCACATCCCCTGTAATTATAAATGCACTCAAGTCACTTCTAGAAAGAGAATTTAAGCCTACTTTAATTAATAGAACGCTCAAAAATATACAAGATCTAAAAGATAAGTACCCTATTAAGATGATCAGCTTAAATGATCTAAATTCTGGCAATCATCATTTCGATGTAATCTTATCTGCCACAAGTGCAACAGAGAAAATTATCAATGAAAAATCACTAAAAGCCATATTTATCAATCAAACAAAAATTTATATCGATTTAGCAAGCACTCCTGACGTCTCATCAGCTGTATGCAAAAGAAATAACATAAAATATTACTCCTTAGATGATGTGATTGAGAAGGCAAAATACACGCATCAAATACGTCAGGCAGAAGTAGCAAATGCAAGAGAAATTATTGATAGCTATTTGATTAATTTAAATCAAAAGATTAATGATAAGAAATACAACTCAATTTATTCTGCAATACAAAAAAGATATCAATACACCGCCTCAGAGGGCATTAAAAGATTAATTAAAAAAAATGCATTAAAACTTGATCAAAATGCTATAAATGAAATTGATATTTGGTGTTCAGCCCTTGCAAGAAGATTTGCTCACATTCCAACCTTAGGCATAAAAGGCTTACTGAATAATGGTCCAGACGGTTCTGTTGAGGCATTCATTGAGGGTCTTGATGAAAAGTTTCAAACTGAACTAAAGCTCGCAATACTAGAAACCAAAGGCGGCAATCTTGATTAAGATAGGAACCAGAGCCTCGCATTTAGCAAGAACTCAAGCACTTTTAGTTGAGAAAAAACTAAATGATCTTGGTATAGAAACTAAAATAGTCATCATCACAACAGAAGGTGATAAGAATTTAAATAAGAACTTTTCTGAAATAGGTTCTCAGGGAATATTTGTCAAAGAACTAGAACAGTCATTATTAAAACAAGATATTCATATTGCTGTACATTCAGCCAAAGACCTTCCAATCCAGATAGATAAAAAATTACAAATTGGCGCCTACCTTAAAAGAGAAGATCCTGCAGATATACTACTTAGCCATCATGAGATAAATGAAAATGTATTAAAAAGTAAAAAATTAACTATTGGTACTTCATCAATTCGAAGATCTAAATGGATTAGCCATTTTTATCCTCATATCATTGTTGAAGGTCTAAGAGGCAATGTACCCACAAGAATAAAAGCATTAGAAAATATTGATGTAATTATATTAGCTAAAGCAGGCTTGAACCGCTTAGATAAGTCTCCTCTGTCTGATAAGCCGAATATCGATTTTAATAAATTTCATATGCATCGACTTGATCCTAATCAATTTGTATCTGCACCTGGTCAAGGTGCCATAGCTATTGAATGCTTAAAAGCAAGCAAAGATATACTTGATTCCCTCGATAGAATTAACCATAAAGAAACCCAGACTTGTATCGATCATGAAAGGATAATGTTAGGTCACTTAAGTGGTGGTTGCAATGTTCCGCTTGGAGTTTATGTCAAAATGATCAATCAAAATAATTCTTTCGAGATGCATATTGCACATGCATTAAATAACAAATTTATTAAGAAAACGTTTCAATACAATAAGATAAATCAAGTTGAAGAAAAAATATTACAAGAATTAAAATCATGAACATCAGAGGTAAAAAAATTCTTATCACCAGAGATAACGAAGGAAATAAAGATTGGCAAGAGAAATTGCGCTCTCTGGGCGCCTTAGTAAAGACTTTGGACTGTATTAGTATTCATGAATTTGATATGAATAAAGAGGAGTTAGCTGAGATAAGAAGAATAATCGAAGCTTCACAATATGTGATTTGGACTTCTGCGAGAGGCGTTTTGTATTCAAGAAAATTTTTTAATGGACAGATCGCTTCGAAGCTCTGTGCCGTAGGTATTCCTACCGCTAAGGAGATAAAAAAATACTTTGGTAATCCTTATTTGATTAGCCAAGAGATGAATGCAAGAGGACTCAGTCAAATTATTATTAAAAATGAAGACCTTAAAAATAAAAAAATCTTATTACTCTTGGCCATAAATGCCTCAGATTTTCTAGAAAAGGAGCTTCAAAATGCAGGTGCCAATGTAAAACGAATTAATATTTATGAAACCAGACCGATAATGCTTAATGATCCAATTTTATTAAGCTCACTAGATGTTAATCATATTTTTGTTGCTAGCCCAAGTGCAGCGAAGGGCCTAAAAAATAATGTAATTTTCGACTGTTCAGTCAACGTTTACCCTATTGGAATAACTACAAAAAAAACTTTAGATGAGTATCAAATTAAAACTCAGCCTATACCAAAATACACAGGTCTCGAAGGTCTAATAAATCAATTAAATAATAATTAACTATGGGTAGAGAATATAGAATCAATCAGGAAATCAGGGATAGCTTAGCTGAAACTTCATTATCGCGCTCAGACCTTATCATGCCCTACTTTGTAAATGACTCAAGTCATTCTATACAGATTTCTGCAATGCCTGGAATATTAAATCATTCAATTGCTTCTCTAATTCCAGCTGTTCAAGAGCAGTTAAAATTTGGTATCGATTCCATACTTCTCTTCGGAAGTACAGAAAATCAAAAAAATAAAACTAATGACGGTAGCTATGCTTATCACGAAAAAGGCATTACACAGGCAGCGGTACGCGCTTTAAAAAAAGAATTTGGGAATGACCTTACTATTATCACCGATGTGTGTATATGCTCATACACAAATCATGGTCATTGTGGTGTCGCTCAGGGAGAAAATATTCTTAACGATGAGACCCTTCCTATCCTTGCAAAAATTGCAAAAAGTCACGCAGATGCTGGAGCAGATATCATTTCCCCGTCAGATATGATGGATAGCAGAGTGCAATTTATCTCAGATTATTTAAAAGAAGAGATTAATCAAAAGATTCCATTATTTAGTTATGCCGCAAAATTTGCCTCTTCTTACTATGGGCCCTTTAGAGAGGCAGCAGATTCATCACCGAAATTTGGTGATAGAAAGAGCTATCAAATGGATTACAGAAATTCTAATGAGGCCATGAGCGAGATCAAGGAAGACCTCGATCAAGGTGCTGATGGAATTATTTTTAAACCTGCTTTAGCTTATTTGGATATCTTAGCTAGGGCAAGCAAAAAATTTGATACTAGAAAGTTGGCTTATAATGTCTCTGGTGAGTATTCAATGGTAAAGGCAGCGGGCATGAAGGGATGGATTAATGAGAAAGAAATTATTATAGAAAATCTTTTTTGCATGAAGAGAGCAGGCGCGACTGACATTATTACTTATCATGCATTAGAAGTTGCAAAAAATAATTGGATCGAATAGCAATGCAGATAGAAAAATCTAAAAAATTATATGAGCAAGCGTGTAAAGTTATTCCTGCAGGTGTCAGCTCACCGGTAAGGGCCTTCAAAGCTGTGGGTGGCAATCCAATCTACATGAGGTCTGGTCAGGGTCCCTTTATTAATGATGTGGATGGAAATCAATACCTTGACTTTGTTATGTCATGGGGCCCACTTATACATGGTCATGCCAATCAAAAAATTATTAAAAAAATAATTGAAGCCGCTCATAATGGGACTTCTTTTGGCACACCTTGTGAGGATGAATTAAACCTTGCAAGGTTTATTGTTGATTCATATAAATCCATAGATCAAGTACGTTTTGTCTCATCGGGGACAGAAGCAGTCATGAGCGCGATAAGACTGGCTAGAGGTTTCACAGGTCGAGATCTTATTATTAAGTTTGATGGTTGTTATCATGGACATGTCGATCCCTTGTTGGTTTCTGCCGGTTCTGGCTTGGTTACGCTAGGGAATCCTTCATCTCTGGGAATTCCACACGAAGTTTCTAAGCAAACTATCTCTCTTCCGCTAAATCGTATTGAACAAGTTAAGAGAGCATTTATTGATTTTAAAGGTCAAATTGCAGCTGTAATCATTGAGCCAATTCCTGCTAATAACGGCTTATTGCTTCAAACAAAAGAATTTATCTCAGGTCTTAGGGAATTATGTGATGAAAATCATGCATTGTTAATATTTGATGAAGTTATCAGCGGCTTTAGGGTCGCTCAGGGAGGGTCCCCAGAGATATTTAACATCAATCCTGATCTTGTAACATTTGGCAAAGTAATTGGAGGAGGCCTGCCCGCCGGCGCATTCGGCGCTAATAGAGAGATAATGAATCACATTGCACCAAATGGAGGAGTTTACCAAGCAGGGACTTTATCTGGAAATCCATTAGCAATGGCTGCTGGCTTTGCAAGTCTAAAACTCCTTCAGGATGAAAATAGTTGGGAATATCTTGAAAACTTGGGTTCTTATCTAGAGAAAAAAGTTAAACTCCTGGGCTTTAATGAAAAATTTAATGTTAGTTTTGTCCGACAAGGTTCCATTTTTTGGTTTGCACTTGATACAAATATACCACCGATTAGATCAGAGGATATTAATGCTAAATCAGAGAAAAAATACGCTTCGATATTTAATGGCTTACTAAAAAATAAAATATATATCGCTCCCAGTATGTATGAAGTTGGATTTCTATCCACATCACATAATAAAGAACATTTAGATCACTTTATTCAATCTTTATATCACTCAATGGAATGTATAAATTAAGCCAGAGAAATACCTTTAGACTGGAAATTACTTTTGTAGTTCTTCTGGTGCTTACTTTTGGTCAAGTAATTTGGTGGATTTATGACCAGATACAGTACACAGAGAACATCAATAGTAGCTTACTAAGACAATACGAAATTGAAGCAGAACTTCTTGAGAGTCAAAATTCCTCAGACCCTTTAAATATTCTAGACTTCCCTTACCTAACCGAGATCAACGGTGAGATTATGATTAGTGCAGATGCGCTCGCTAATATCGAGGCCGAGAGAAGCTCAAGAATAAACCGTTATTTTTGGGAAGGAAGTTTCTTTATTGTGGTTATATCGCTATGTATTTTAATCATATTCAAAACCATCAGTAAGGATCGAGCTTTGAATCGAAGGCAGCAAAACTTTATTGCCTCTATAAGTCATGAATTAAAAACCCCACTCACCAGTATGCGTCTTGCCGCCGAGACGATTGGAATAAATAATCAGGATGAGAGATCAATCAGAATGGTAAATCGTATCCTCTCCGAGGGTGACAGATTGCTTCATTTGATCGAGAATCTACTTGATGCTAATAAGCTTGATGAAAAGAAATTCCAAGTTCAAGTCTCTCAATTTGCTATAAATGGCCTTATTGAAAAAGTTTTAAATGGTCTTTTTCTTAGAGCTGAAGAATGTGGAATTGAAATTCAAACAATGATTAATACTGATAAGACAATTAATAATGATCCTTTAATTGTCTCCATTATCTTGAGAAATATTATTGAAAATGCTGTAAAAGCCTGCGAACAGAGCAATCAAAAGCTTATCAGAGTAGTCGCAAATAGGACTGATGACGGAATTGCAGTAGAAGTGATAGATTCTGGTATTGGTATCCAAAAGGAAGAAAAAGAAAATATCTTTGATAAGTTTTACCGAGTGGGAGATGAAAAATTACGTAAAACTTCAGGTAGCGGACTTGGTCTCTATATATGCAGAAAATTAGCAAAACTAACACATATCTCCATAGAAGTTAGTAGTGAGGGTATGAATCAAGGATCTACCTTTAAAGTTTCAATAAGGGATATTTCTAATGTCTAATATCTTGGTAGTAGATGATGAAAAGGTCTTGGGCGAAAGCATTAAAGATGCTTTAGCCTCAGAGGGATATGAAGTCAAGATCGCATCGAATGGACAAATTGGTTTTGACTTGATCTCTTCTGAGCCTTTTGATCTCATCATATTAGATGTCATGATGCCAGAAATAAATGGGATTGATCTTTGCAAGAAAGTCAGAGAAATAAATGTACTTACTCCAATTTTATTTTTGACGGTCAATAATGACCCTGAAGATAGAATATTGGGACTTGAAGCTGGGGGTGACGATTACCTTGGTAAGCCATTTCACTTAAAAGAATTATTACTTAGAACCAGAAAACTAATTCAAAGAACCCAGTGGTATGCTAGAACCAACGATAGTTTTGCATTTGAAGACATTTATATTGATTTTTCAAGTTACCAAATTGAATCTTGGGATAAAAAAATATATAACCTGACCCAGAAGGAAGCCATGATCCTAAAACTTCTTATTGAAAATGAGGGGGCAACGGTATCTCGCGAAGATATCCTAGAGAAAATTTGGGGTTATGAATCTTATCCCTCTACTCGAACAATAGATAACTTTATCGTTCGCTTAAGAAAAAGAATCGAACGTAATCCAGAGCAACCTACTCATCTTCATACTATAAGAGGCGTTGGTTATAAATTTACTAAAAATCCATTAGAGAATAATGATCCTGAACTATGAATAATAAAAGACTTTTAAATGCCCTTAACCTCAAAGAAAATGATCATAGACCTATTTGGATTATGCGACAAGCGGGTAGATACCTACCTGAATACAGGAAGGTAAGGGAAAAGTATAGCTTTAGAGAGGTCTCAGAAACACCCGAACTTGCAGCAGAGGTTACTCTTCAGCCACTCAAAAGATTTGAATTCGATGCCTCTATTATATTTGCAGATATCATTACTCCACTTAAGGCTATGAATATAAATTTTGATTTTAGTCCTGGCCCTATCATTGAAAATCCAATCAATAACCCAAGACAAATTGATGCCCTACCTGATAAATTTTATGAAGTTGCCCCAGAGGTGCAGGCATCTTTAAAATTAGTTAAATCTGAATTAAAGTCCCACCAAACACTTATTGGTTTTGGTGGTGCACCCTGGACCTTAGCTGCCTACCTTATCCAAGGAAAAGGACAAAAAGACTTTCCCGCAATAAGGCGCTTTGCGTCTGAACACCCTGAGTCTCTTCAGAGCCTTTTAACTAAACTCAGCGATCTAAGTATCCAGTACTTTAAAGAACAAATTGATTCTGGAGCAGAGGTTATTCAAATTTTTGACTCTTGGGCTGGTTTGCTTTCTATCAAGGATTGGCAAACATGGATACAACCCCATTTACTTCATATTGTTAGCGCTCTTAAGGCATCTAATATCCCAGTAATTCTATTTCTACAAAATGCAAATCATTTGGTTGAGTATTACTGCGAACTTCCAATCAGTGGAATCGGTGTCGATTGGAGAGTTGATTTATCAAAACTGCAATCAAAATTAAAAGATCATATAGCTGTTCAGGGCAACTTAGACCCAGCTATTCTGCTTGCAGGACCAGAAATTACAAAAAAGTATGCTATAAATTTACTTAACAGTATCGATCCTAAGGGGCATATCATGAATTTAGGTCATGGTATTTTACCTAACACTCCCATCGAGAGTGTTCATGCACTAATTGAAGTAATTAAAAATGAGAGATAAGTCATGAAAATTTCAGAAACTACAGGACAAGTTGATCTAAGTGAAAAAGGTCTCAATCAAGGCCAAGTGATCTCTCTTGACCGAAGATTATTTATGAAATTTAATGCCTTCTCAGGGCGAATTGACGAAAAAGAAATTATTAAAAAATGTAGTGAAATTAATGGTGTTATTTATAGAGACATTAATGATCCAAATGGTATCGGTCTTCTTATTCTTAGCGAAGACCCTGCCGAATTTATCAAGATCAATCAAGAAGTCTTATCTTTGCCACCATTCTCTGATCTTCAGCATAAGCATGAATTTGATATGCTTGGTAGGACTTACTCGATTGGATATGAAAATGATCTCGAGGAAGTTCTTATAAATAAACCCAAAAATAAAATAAAGGATCCAAATTTTAAATGGTGTGTATGGTACCCACTAAGACGTGAAAAAAAGTTTTATGTACTTCCAGCTGACAAGCAAAAAAAGATCCTTGGTGAGCATGGCAATCTTGCTAAGCGCTATGGCTATGCTGGTCTTGCCGTGGATATCCGTCTAGCCTGTCATGGTCTTGATAAACAAGATAATGATTTTGTAATTGGGCTGCTTGGGCCTGATCTCCATCCCTTATCTGCAGTCGTTCAAGAGATGCGACAAACGGAGCAAACAGCTCACTACCTAGAAAGTTTAGGTCCCTTTTTTATTGGCTTAAAAATTTGGGAGAATATCTCATAATGCATGAGTATGATTCTCTCTTGATTCTCTCTTTTGGTGGGCCCGAGGGTAAAGAAGATGTCTTGCCATTTCTAAGAAATGTACTTAAAGGTATTCCCGTCAAAGATGAAACCTATGAAGAAATTCAAGAGCGTTATGATCTATTTGATGGAGTATCACCTATCAATGCCAATACTAGGCTATTCATCGATACCTTATCAAAAGCCCTCAAATTAAAAAGAATCATGCTCCCCATATACTGGGGTAATCGAAATTGGCATCCAATGCTCAGTGATACGATGCAAAAAATGAAAGAGGATGGAAGAAAAAAAACACTTGTATTTGTTACAAGTATTTTTAGTTCTTATAGCGGATGCAGAAAATACCGCGAGGATCTCTATGAATCAAGCGCAACCATTGAGCATTCGATAGAGTTCGATAAAATCAGAAATGGGTATAATCATCCTGGCTTTATTAAGGGAATAGCAAGTTGCATTAATGAAACAATCAAAAATAACAATCTGAGCAAAGAAACCCAAGTATTTTTTACCGCACATAGTTTGCCAATCTCAATGGCAGAAAAAACAGAATACAAAAATCAACTCCTTGATAGCTGTCAATTGGTCGCAAATGAACTTGAGTTAAAAAATTGGAAGCTATGCTACCAGAGTAACAACGCATCTTATGGAAATAAATGGTTAGAGCCAACGATTGAAGATGAAATAGTAGCTATGGGCCAAGCACCTACAAAAGATTGCATTGTAATGCCTATCGGATTTGTATGTGATCATATGGAAGTTGTACTTGATCTTGATATTGATGCAAAAAATATTGCTTTGCAGAATGATGTAAACCTTTACAGGGCGCCAACACTTGGTATTAACGAAAACTTTATTGATATGGTGGTAGATCTTATTGACGAAAGAATGCAAAAAAGAGAAGAAAAAAAGTTTCTAGGCGAAAGAGGCCCTAATCACAATCAATGTCCAATAAACTGCTGCCTCTCAGGTAGGCCAGGAAATCCAAAGCCTTCACTATGTGGTGAAGCTAGCTAAAAATGCCTGAAGTATTTGATGTGATTATCATTGGTGCAGGTTTAAGCGGTCTCACCACAACAAAATATCTAAAAGATGCAAATATAAGTACGTTAACACTTGAGGCATCTGATGTCCCAGGCGGTCGACTAAGATCTATTGAAAATAAAGATAATTCTTTTGAATTTGGAGGTACTTATATCGGACATCATTATCATCGCTTTCAAAATTTAGCCAAAGAACTCAATTTAACTACTATCGATGTCACTCCATTGATTAGCTTTTTTAAAAAACAAGATCTAGTCATAAATAAACAATTAATTCATCAAGATGACTGGGAGAATCATAAGGAAAATACCTTGGATAAAGATCTAAAATCTATCTTGCCCTGGAATCTACATCGCATAATTTTAGAAAAATATAACCCTTATAATTCACCTGAAGCATGTCTTACTGAAGGAACTAATGATCAATCGATGAGAGATTGGCTTCAAAGTCTAGGCTTTGATAGCCAACAAATAAAATATATTTATGGCATGAATTTAAGTTATGGGACTGATGCCGATTCAATTTCCTCGCTGCAATTAATGCATCGAGCGAGTTTTTCTAAAAGACAAAAATCAGAGTCTAAAGTTATAGGTTTCACCTTGCTTGAAGGTATGAATGAGCTAGCTAATCGGTATATCAATCATTTTAATTTAAATATATTATTCAAAAATCGAGTCAATAAGATCGTTAAAGAAAAAGGTCTTTTTTCAGTATCCTGTGAAAATGGAAATGAGTTTAGTGCAGAAAGACTTGTCCTTACTTGTGCCCCATCTACACTTAAAAATATAACATTTGATGATTATTCAAAAGAACAAAGGATTCAGTTTGCCTCAGAATTGCAATCCCAACCCATGTTCCAAATTCATTTTAAGCATAAAAAGAATTTCTGGGAGCAAGACGGATTCTCTCCCGCTATATTCTCTAATGAATACCTTGGGATGTGCTATCCAGTTAGAAATAAAGTTGATCCCGAGGAGATCATTGGTTTTACTGCATGGGTTATGGGAAAAAAGGCATTAGATCTTATCAAGCTCTCTCAAAAAGATGCTTGCTCAGTTATCATAAATAATCTACAGGAGATAAGACCAAGCATGAAAAATGCAATTGAATTAACTCATCTCAATGCCTGGTCCCATGAAAAAGATTTTTTAGGAGGGTGGACGTATTTCAAGCCAAACCAGTTCTTAATGTGGCATAAGCTTTTACAGTCAGAGAAAAGTAATATCTTCTTTTCAGGAGAGCATACTTCTATTAGCTCGAGGGGAATTGAGGGCGCTATTGAGTCTGGAGAGAAGACTGCTAGAGAACTTTTAAATTCTATTCATTAAAAAGATATCTCTCCGGTATCGGAAGGTCTTTAATCATATTTAAATATTCGTCTCGATAGTCTAAATCGAATATTTTAGCAATTTCATCTTTTTTTAAGTGCGTAGATAATAAACTAATGAAATCTATAAGGTATGCTCTTGTAATTATTGACTGAGGAACACCAATCCAGGTTGTGAGCTCTGGAAATAGTTTTCTAATATCTAACACATAAAGATCATTTAAATCATTTGGCTCTATAGCCATTGAGGCAACAATGCCAACGCCCATGCCCTTTCTAACATAAGTCTTTATTATGTCGGCATCTCTGGCAGTAAAGGCAATCCTTGGGGTTAATCCCTGGCTCTCAAAAGCTTGCAAAAAGGATGATTGTCCCTGAACGCTAAAAATATAAGTGACTAATGAATGCTTTGATAAAATTTCTAGGTTAATGTTTCTTTTGTCCTTAGCTAGGGGGTGGCTTTTGGGGACAATAGCTACTCGACTCCACCTATAGATAGGAATTTGAAGAAGTTCATTGTTAAATGCATTAAGTCCACTCGCAATAACACAATTGACTCTTTTTTCTCTGACTAACTCATCAATTTGCTCAGAGGTTCCTTGGTGAAGCTCAAGATCAATCAATGGGAATTTATCTGAAAACTGTCTAATTATATCGGGAAGGACATATCTTGCCTGAGTGTGAGTTGTGCCAATTGATAAAACTCCCCTCTGTTCGCCTTTTGACTCCAAAGCAAAATTTTCAATTTCATAAATATCATTTAAGACCCTCTTTGCTCGCTCGTATACTTCTTGTCCAGCATCAGTCAAGGAGGTCAAGCTTTTACCCTTTTTTAAAAATAACTTTATCCCAAGTTCTGATTCTAAAAGTTTCAATTGCTTACTTATTCCTGGCTGACTCGTGAAGAGTAATTCTGAAGCTGCGGTTATATTTAGGCCACAGTCAACC
>Ga0222714_10004798_pt1 | contig 13109 bp, 8 predicted proteins | sample C33_3DmetaG_FD_165048 | JGI IMG/M metagenome (GOLD analysis project Ga0222714, IMG submission 165048) | Estuarine water microbial communities from San Francisco Bay, California, United States - C33_3D | ecosystem: Environmental > Aquatic > Marine > Unclassified | place: USA: California... | reverse complement strand
GCGGCTCTTTTCTTCTGTTTTTGTTTCGTAGCGTTGTCCCTCGGCCCCCAAGATGAGCACCTGGTTGGTTTCGGTTCCAAAGCCGGAATGTGGCCCGGTTTCATTGATAACGATGGCGTCCAAGCCTTTCGTTTGCAACTTGGATTTTCCATAGGATTCAGCCTCTTGGGTTTCCAGGGCAAATCCAACCACGCGTTGACCCGCGGGTCGGTTGCTGGATAGGTTGCTCAGTATATCGGCATTGGGAATCAGTTCCAAGGTCCAGTCCTTTTCAGACTTTTTGATTTTTTGATTGGCTGTTTGGGAAGGTCGGTAATCGGCTACTGCAGCCGCCATGAAGATCCAATCGCATTCGCTTTGGTATTTCAAGCAGGCAGCGTGCATGTCGGCCGCTGATTCCACTCGGTGGGTCTGAATCCAATGGGGGGCTTCTAGGTGTGTAGGACCCAAAACCAAATGCACCGAAGCACCTTGTTGGGCCAAAACCTTGGCCAACTCAATGCCCATACGACCGCTGCTTCGGTTGCCGATGAAGCGAACGGGGTCGATGGCTTCGTGAGTAGGGCCTGCGGTAATCATCACCGTTTTGCCTGCCCAAGCCGAGTTGGGAGGGCAGAAGTGATCCACCAAGGCTTGGGTGATTTCTTCGGGTTCGGCCATGCGTCCTTTTCCGATCAATCCGCTGGCCAATGGGCCTTCATTGGGTTCGATAATGGATTGATGGTCTTGTTCTGCAAATGCGAGCAAGTTGGCTTGCACCGAGGCATGGGTATACATGTCCAAATCCATCGCGGGGGCTATCCAAACGGGACAGCGGGCCGAAAAATAGGCCGTTGTCAGCAGGTTGTCGCACTGGCCATTGACCAATTTGGCCAGGGTATTGGCCCCGCAGGGAGCAATGATGAAGGCATCTGCCCACAATCCCAGCTCCACATGGTTGTTCCAAGTTTTGGCTTCCGGATCGAAAAAGGGAGACAGGACAGGATTCTCCGAAACTACTGAAAGGGTTTCGGCTGTAACAAAACGAAGGGCCATCTCTGTGGTGATGACCCGCACGTTTGCACCTTGTGCTTTCAGTAAGCGCACAAGGTGAGGGGTTTTGTAGGCGGCAATGCCACCACTGATCCCCAGTAAAATGTTTCGGCCCTTAAGCGCCGGCTTCTGTAGCTGGAGCATCGGGGAGCCTCCAGTATGTTTTTTGGTCTACGAATTCTTGAGTGGCCTGCAAGGTGGGCTTGGGCTGGCGCTCGTACATCAAAGAAATTTCGATTTGCTCACGATTCTCTTGGATTTCTTCCAAGTTGTCGATGTCGTTCACGAAAGGCTCCAAGCGACCGCGCAATTCTTCTTTTTGCTTTTCAGCAATTTGATCGGCACGACGGGAAAGGATGACGGTGCTCAAATACACGTTCTCGGTTTCGGCTTCAACCTGAAGCAAGTCACGGGTAATAGCGCTATTGGGATCGTTGATCATAATATAAATTTCAATTGTTGTATATCGGATTGAATGCGTTGCGACAAATTCAGAGCTTCTTGGTAGTGTTCTCCGGTTTTGCCGTTGGCGTAGTAATAGTCGTCCCAGGCCAATTTGGCTTCTTCCAAACGCTCAAGGCGTTTGATTTCAACCGAGCCTGCAGCGTACTGGTATTGGGCCTTGAGGGCCAAAAACTCCAATTCCTCTTTTTGAGGAATATCGGGGTATTGCTTGATGGCATTTCTAGCCGCGTAAACGGCAGCTTTGAATTGCTCCATGCGGTAGTATTGAATCACCCACTCGTACTCTTTTTGTTGCAAGCGGTTTCTCAAATCATCGATGTGTTCGTTGACCTTGGCTACATACTCCGAGTTGGGGTAGTAGTTGACAAAGGTTTGAAGGGCTCCTATGATGTGCAGCGTCTGGCTTTGGTCCAAATCGTACTCGTCTACCTCCAGTACATCGCAATACAACGCCATGTAGGCGCACTCGATGGAGCGAGGGCTGCGGGTAAAGCTCTCAGTGAAATCCTTGAAAAACATAGAGGCATAACTGTAGTCGTGCATACCGAAATAGGCATAAGCCGTGCGGTAGTAAATCAACTCCATGCTGTCTGTGTTTTTGTAGTAATCACGCAATTGTTCGAGCAAAGGCAGGGCTTTGCCGAAGTCTTCTTCCTCGTACAAATCCATGGCTAGGCTGTACTTCATATTGGGGTTGCTCGACTTGTAAACTTTGTTGTAGTCGGAGCATCCTCCAAAGGCCAGGGAAATCAGGAGAGTCGCTATGGCGAATCGATTGCGCATTCGAATCGGCAAAAATACAACAAAATCGGGGCTTCTCCAATGTTTTTCGGCCATCCTTTTTTGGGTTAAAAACTTGTTTACAAGAGGGTCTTGTCGCTGCCTAAATTTGTGCCTTTATGAGATCAACAGTTGAATTGCAATCGATGGCCTCTCAAGTGCGTCGAGACATTGTTCGCATGGTGCACGCGGTTAATTCGGGTCACCCTGGTGGGTCATTGGGTTGTGCCGATTACTTAACCGCTTTGTTTTTTCGCTACATGAAGCATCAAGCGTCTCCCTTCGACATTCAAGGCAAAGGGCAAGACATCTTTTTCTTGAGCAACGGCCACATTTCACCTGTTTTTTACTCTGTGTTGGCTCGCAGCGGATACTTCCCCGTTTCCGAACTGGCTAGCTTTCGCAAAATAAATACCCGCTTGCAAGGTCACCCTACGACTCACGAGGGTTTGGAAGGGGTGCGCATCGCCTCTGGTTCACTGGGCCAAGGTTTGAGTGTTGCTACTGGAACCGCTTTGCAAAAGAAGTTGGACAATGATTCGAGCACCGTTTGGGTATTGACCGGTGACGGTGAACTGCAAGAAGGTCAAATCTGGGAAGCCGTGATGTTTGCGGCTCACAACAAGGTCGACAATATGATAGTGGCCATTGACTTCAACAAGCAGCAAATCGACGGTTCTACTCAAGACGTGATGGGATTGACGGAGTGGACGAGCAAATTTGAAGCTTTTGGATGGGCCGTTTTGGAAATGGACGGAAACGACTGGTCGTCGATGGAAACCGTTATTCCACAAGCACAGGCCCTATTGGGTCAAGGCAAACCCATTGCCATTGTTATGAAGACGGAGATGGGTCAAGGTGTTGATTACATGATGGGTACCCATGCTTGGCACGGCAAAGCTCCAAATGATGAGCAGTTGGCCAAGGCATTGGCTCAGTTGCCCGAGAGCAGCGACGGCGATTATTAAAACTATGAGGGGCCTCAAACATAGCTTGTTAGCCCTTCTGGGAATTTGCAGCTTGAATCTTCAAGCTCAGGTTCCGAATGCCTATCCTGGTCAAAAAACTCGAATCTTGTTCTTACTCGATGGCAGCGGCAGCATGCTGGCGACCATGGGCAATAGCAACCGCTGGGCCGTGGCTGTGCATTTGATGGGTAAAGTGGTAGATACCCTTCGCACCGTCGGTGATGTTGAAGTCGGATTGCGGGTATTTGGACATACTCAACCCAATGAAAAGCACGATTGTTACGACACGCGTTTGGAGGTTCCTTTCGAGCCCTATAACCATAAGAAATTCTTGCAGCGCTTGTCCATGATTAAGCCCTTGGGCTACACTAGTATTACGCAATCGCTGTTGGCCGCCGCCAAAGACTTTCCGGAAGACCCAACGGCTCGCAACATCATTGTCATCATCACCGATGGAATTGAAGAGTGCGGGGGAGACCCTTGTGCGGTCTCAGAAGCCTTGCAAAAAAAAGGCATCATTTTGCGTCCTTTCATTGTAGGATTGGGCACCGACAGCGAGGAGTTTCGAAACGCCTATTCCTGTGCGGGTCGCTATTACAACGCAGAAAGCCCGGAGCAATTTCAAAAGGTTTTAGGAGTGATCATCAACCAAGCCCTGAACAATACGACGGTTCAGTTCAATCTGTTGGATGCCGATCAACGCCCCTTGGAAACCGATGTGCCCTTGTCCTTGTACAATGCAGACAACGGTCGACTGTTGGACGCTTATGTGCACACCATGAACGGAAAAAACCTGCCCGATACACTGTATCTGGACCCCATACTCCGTTACCGAGTTGTCGCCCATACCTTACCCCCTGTTTCGACAGGAACGGTTGAAATTATACCGGGCCGCCACAACACCATTCCACTGGAGACTCCCCAAGGAGATTTGGAAATCAAAATTGGGGGAATCAACAAATACGGTCGTTTGCAGGCCATTGTTCGGCAGCACGATAGCATGGCTACGATCAATGCCCAATCGGCCAACACGGTTGAGCGATACTTGACCGGCTCCTATGACTTGGAGATTCTCACCACCCCTCGCTTGTATTTCTACAACGTACCCATCAAGTCCAATCGAACCTATACCATCGAATTGCCGGCACCCGGTCAATTGCAAATGATCTTGGGTCGCGACTTAGTAGGCTCTGTGTTCGAGTGGAAAAACAACCAAATGGTGTGGGTGATGGACATTGAAGGCAATATGGGAAAGACCCTGTACGCCATGCAGCCTGGTACTTACAAACTCGTATATCGCTTCAAAGGCGAAACCCGAACTCTGTATTCCAAACAGCAATTTTTTACCATACAATCTGGAACCAATACTAGCATAGCACTCTAAATTCTATATGAAACATTACGAAATTCTCGGCAACAAAGACACACGCAGCGGCTTCGGAGCCGGTTTGCTCGAAGCGGGCCAATCGAACGAAAACGTGGTAGCTCTTTGCGCCGATTTGACAGGTTCACTCATGATGAACGCTTTTCAAGACGCCTTCCCAACGCGCTTTTTCCAAGCGGGTATTGCGGAGGCCAATATGATGGGCGTTGCGGCTGGATTAGCACTGGGTGGCAAGGTGCCCTTTACCGGTACTTTTGCAAATTTTTCGACAGGACGAGTGTATGATCAAATTCGCCAGAGCATTGCCTACAGCCACAAGAATGTGAAAATTGCGGCTTCGCATGCCGGTTTGACTTTGGGCGAAGACGGTGCTACCCACCAAATTTTGGAAGACATCGGTTTGATGAAAATGCTTCCTGGAATGACGGTGATCAACCCCTGCGATTACAATCAGACCAAAGCGGCTACCAAAGCCATTGCGGAGATGGCTGGTCCTGTTTACTTGCGTTTCGGTCGCCCGAAATGGCCCATTTTTATTAGTGAGGATACTCCCTTTATCATCGGCAAGGCATTGATGCTAAACGAGGGTACGGATGTTTCCATATTTGCTACCGGCCATATGGTTTGGAAGGCCATTGAAGCCGGTCACATTCTCGCTGCAAAAGGAATTTCGGCTGAAATCATCAACATTCACACCATCAAGCCACTAGACGAAGAGGCGGTGCTAGCATCTGCTCGTAAAACCGGTTGTGTAGTGAGCTGCGAAGAGCACCAACGCCACGGCGGATTGGGCGATAGCATAGCTCAGTTATTGGCTCGCACCGAGCCCAAACCCATGGAATTCGTGGCCGTTAACGATTCGTTCGGTGAAAGTGGAAAGCCCGAAGAGTTGTTGGTGAAATACCACTTGGATACGCCTGACATTGTAGAAGCCGCATTGAAAGCCATCGCTCGCAAGGGTTGATAGCGGCCCAAACTCTACCATGAATACCCGAGATCTGGTTTTGCGGTTTTCCGCCTCTGAAGCGGTGGCAGAACTGAGCCAAGCCCTATCTTCGGGAAGCAGAAAGCTGCACCTACAAGGCCTTTGCGGAAGTGGCGGAGCCATGACTGTTGCCAGTCAATTTGCCCAGCAGGCCAGTCCTGTATTGGTGTTGCTTCCGAGCAAAGAGGAAGCCGTCTATTTCAAAGCCGATCTGGAAAATCTATTGGCTCCTCAGCCTGTACATTTTTTACCCGAATCCTATCTAAAGCCTTATCAATCGCTTCGCGAGAACGCCAGCGCTGTTCAGGAACGCATTGAAACGCTCTCTGCCTTGCGCAAGTTGGAACATCCCATTTTGGTTACCTATACGGCGGCCATTGCGGAGTATGTGGTGGATCGCGAAGATTTGGAAAGTCAGTCGTTTGAAGTGTCCAAAGGCCAGCGATTGGATATTGATTTTTTGCTCGAGTTTTTGCAAGAATGCGGTTTCGAACGCTGTGATTTTGTCTTTGAGCCTGGCCAGTTTTCCTGGAGAGGTGGCATCATCGATTTGTTCTCTTACGCTCACGAATTTCCCTTTCGTATAGAATTGGACGGGGATATCATCGAGAGCATTCGAAGCTTTGATGTTAACGATCAACGCTCGATCAAAGAAATCGGTTTTTTCTCTTTGGTTCCGGATGTCAACAAACAAGAGCAAAGTAAGCCACAGGCTTCCCTATTGGATTATTTCGGCAAAGAAGCCTGCTGCTACTCCATAGACTTAGAACTTCAAATTGAAGCCTTGGCCAAAGGCTGGGAAAAAGCCCTACAACTGCACCAGTCGGCCATCGATCTCAAGTATGAGGATATTCCGAGTCACCCCAAAGAGCTTTGGCAAACGCCCATGTCCCTGTTGAAACAAATCGAGGCCTTGAAGCAAATTTGGCTGGGCGGTACTCGACCTTCACGCTGGACCTCCATTTCGTTTCACCAAGAGCCGCAGCCCTTGTTCAGTCGAAACATGGAAGGCTTAAAATCGTGGTTGCAATCCCAGCGCGATTCAGGTCACGAGACCTTTGTGTTCAGCGAAAACAATCGCCAGATTGAGCGATTGGCCAGCTTGCTCAACGAAGCAAATTATGAACTGTTTCAACCGGTATATGTGGGGTTGAGCGCCGGATTCGTGGATCAAGATCTGGGACTCTCCCTGTTGACGGAACACCAGTTGTTCGACAAATATTACCGCCCAAGAGGACGTCAGAAGTTCTCCTCAAGTACGAGTCTGACGCTTCGCGATTTGAAGTCCTTAAAGCCGGGTGATTTTGTCACTCACATCGATCATGGCATCGGTCGATTCGCGGGCTTGGAAAAGATGGAAATCGCAGGGGTGATTCAAGAAGTCGTGCGATTGGTCTACAAGGACAACGATCTGCTGTATGTTAGTGTGAATTCGCTGCACAAGATCAGCAAGTTCTCAGGCAAGGATGGCACGGCACCCTCCATGCACAAACTGGGTTCTGGAGCCTGGGAAAAGCAAAAGCGAAGTACCAAGAAGAAAGTCAAAGACATCGCTCGTGAGCTGATTGCTTTGTATGCTCAGCGCAAGGCCCAAAAAGGACATTCCTTTGGTCCTGATAACTATTTGCAGATGGAGTTAGAGGCCAGCTTTTTCTTTGAGGATACCCCTGACCAAGCCAAGGCCATTGACGATGTCAAACGCGACATGGAGCGTGAACAGCCCATGGATCGATTGGTGTGTGGAGATGTGGGCTTTGGAAAAACCGAGGTGGCCATGCGTGCTGCATTCAAAGCCGTATGCGACAGCAAGCAAGTCGCAGTTTTGGTGCCCACCACCATTTTGGCCCAACAACATTACCGCAGTTTTGTCAAGCGTTTCAAGGGTTTCCCCGTTCAGGTTGATTACCTGAATCGCTTCAAATCAGCCAAAGAGCAAAAGGCCACCTTGGAAAAGGTAAAAAATGGCCAGGTAGATGTCCTCATAGGTACCCACCGAATTTTGGCCAAAGACATTGAATTCAACGATTTGGGATTGATGATCATCGACGAGGAACAGAAGTTTGGGGTTTCGGCCAAGGAAAAGCTGAAAGCCATGCGCGTCAATGTCGATTCCCTAACCTTGACGGCAACTCCCATTCCCCGTACCCTGCATTTTTCGTTGATGGGTGCCCGCGATTTGAGTGTCATCAATACTCCACCTCCCAATCGGCAGCCCGTGCATACGGAACTGCATACTTTCAGCAAGGATTTGCTTGCCGAGGCCATTCAACATGAGTTGGACAGGGGTGGGCAAGTCTTTGTGGTGCATTCCAGGGTGCGCGATATTCACGAAATAGCCCACCTTATTGAAGATGCCGTTGATGGGGTTCGCGTGGCGGTCGCTCATGGTCAAATGGAAGGCCATGCCTTGGAAGACATCATGGTAGGGTTCATTGAAGGCGAGTACGATGTTCTGGTGGCCACCACCATCATCGAGAGTGGATTGGACATTCCCAACGCGAATACCATCATGATCAACAATGCCCACATGTTTGGTTTGAGCGATCTGCACCAAATGCGTGGCCGAGTGGGACGCAGCAACGTAAAAGCCTTTTGTTACCTGATGTCACCCCCCTTGGTAGGTCTTCCCGAAGATTCGCGCAAGCGCTTGCGCACGCTGGAAGAATACAGTGAATTGGGCAGCGGATTTCAAGTGGCCATGCGCGATTTGGACATTCGAGGAGCCGGAAATTTATTGGGTGCTGAACAAAGCGGATTCATTTCAGAGATGGGCTTTGACATGTACCACAAAATTCTGGACGAGGCCGTGCGCGAACTCAAACACGAGGAATTTGCTCAACTCTTTGACTCAACAGAAGAAGACATACAAAGCCGAGACTGCCAGATTGATACCCAATTTGAGATGCTCATACCTTCTGATTATGTCCCACAAACGGCCGAACGCTTGAGCCTGTATTCCGAGCTTTCCAATGTCAATACGGAAGTGGAGTTGACTGAGTTTGCCGCGCAATTGAAAGATCGATTTGGGCGATTACCACAGCCCGTTCTGGCTCTGTTGGATACCGTTCGTTTGAAATGGGCGGGAAAGCGATTGGGTTTGGAAAAAATCAGTCTGATCAACGGGAAAATGCGTTGCTTCTTCCCTCAGGATCCGTTGGCTGCCGTGTATCAAAGCGAGGCCTTCATTTCCTTGATGGGCTTTGTGGCTCAACACGCCCAGAAGTTCAATGCCAAGCAAACTGATAAGGCTTTCATTGTGGAGGCCTTAGGTGTGAACACGGTCTTTGAAGCTCTATATGTGTTAGGGGATTGGGACGAGTTTCGAAAGGGATAAAAAAAGCGGCCCGAAGGCCGCTTCCTTAATTTTTCATGATGTCACTCAGATTGGGTTCCTGTTTTTTCTTGGGAGGGGTCTCCATTTCTGTTTTGGCTTTTTTAGCCTTCTTCTTTTTCTCCTTGGGAACTTTCGTGCCTGGTACAGGCTCAATTTCCATTTCGGTGTAAACAACAGGCATGTTCCGCTCGTCGTAACGCACAGCAGAAGAATCTATAGCAGATACAGTATTTTCATAGGTCATTCTAGGGCCTATGTAGCCCAAGGGGCACCCGTTGTTGCTGCGAACACCAAAGGTCTTGTGGCAGCTATCGTGTTTGTTGGGAACACCATCGTTGTCGGCGTCTTTGCGCATGCCAATGTTGATGTTGGCTCCAGCGCTGAATGCCAAGTAGTCATAGGCCGTGCTGAATTGGCTGCGGCCCCACACTTGAACTGGACCCAAGTTCAATGAAGCGCCAATGTTGCTGCTAATGATGTTGGGTTCGCTGTTCCAGCCGAATACGCCCACACCAGCCACAATATCAATCAACTCTTTTAATTCCTGATGGTAGGTTACTTGAGTGAACGATTGATTGCCTTTGATTCCCAAGCCAGAACCACCCACTACTTGAATTTGGGCTCTGGGACTGATGAAGTATTCGGCTCCTAAAATCCATTGAGTATGCAGTTTGGTCTCGTACGAGGCGACGTCGGTCGTGGTTCGAGTAAACTGAGCTTTGATGGAGTCGGTTACAACCTGCAAGGGGTCAGCGTCTTTGAGTTGACTGGTAACACTGGTATCCAAGCCTGACCAGGTCCACTGGGCCGGGCCCATGTTGTGGGTTTGGGCAGCCATATCCCACTTGATGTAGGCCCCAAGGTTTTTGGCACTCGCGCTGAATCTCCATTTCTCATTGGCCCTATATACAGCACCCAACCCCAAGGCAGCACCCTTGTTGCCAAGTCCCGCGTTCAAAGCGTCGATAATGGCTCCTTGTGCGTCGTAACCAGAATCGGTCAGTTGGTTGACATCGATTCCCAACAGCGAACTTCTACCGGAAAGAGCAGCAGAACTCTGAATTTCGTAAATGGTTTGCTGGTTGTCCAAGGTCAAGATTCGAGCATAGGCCTCGTCGAGCTCCATGTGCATCAATCCATTGATTTTGCTATAGCTCAGACCCACATTCAATTTATTCGAAACGGCACGGCCGAAACTGAATTTTGATTCCGCATAGCTCAAAAGGGATGTGCCCGAAAAGTCCAAATCAGCCGTTTTCCCGTAATACTCAGCGTTTCCGAATGCGATCAATCCCAGCAAATCTTTTGGAGCCAAAGCATTGGTCATTCCATTCACAGTTTGAGAGAATGAAAAATAGGATTTCCGAGTTCCAAAGCCCAGGTTAAGGCCTGTTTTTATATTGATCTCGGCCCCAAATTGGCTACCGGGTGTTTGGATGAATTCTCTGATCGTGTTTTCAGCCGCTGTGGCGGGATCAAACAGGGTAGGCAAGCTCAATCCGTGGGTGCGACCCATAGCTGTGCTGAATAGGCCCATGTTGAAACCGTATTGAGGCATAAATGCAGGGTTGTTGTCTGCGCTGAGCCCCAAATGGCGGTTGTTGAATTCCATTAAGGGTTGAGCGCCAATGCCTCCAATGGAGAAAAAGCACAGTGCAAGGCTAGTGAACTGTTTCATCCTTATTGGCCGTTATATTTTCCACGAAAACCAAGAGCAATGCTCAGGTCGCAATCGGTGTAAATGGAGACCGATTGATTGCCCTGGTCGTAGGTGTTGAACAAGGTGGAGAAAATGATTTGAGAAGCAGAGGCGTTTTCAAGGCCAATTTGCTTCAACAGTGCGTTATCCAAACGAATGACGGTGGTGTTTTCACCGGCTTTTCCGGGTTTGCCATTGGCGTCAGGTATGGCTGAGGTAACGACTGTGATGTCTTTCATGGTGCCCAATACCTGATATTGGTCGTTGCAGAAGTACAAATCAATGGTGCCTTCGAACGGGAACCCATTGATGGTTTTGACGGTCAATTCCAAGAAGTCGAATTTCTCGGTTCCGCTCAATGCGGTTCCAATGTCAGCGGTATCGCTAATGCTGAAGTTTTTGGCGATCAACGACATCGGAAGATTGGCTTCGTATCCGATTTTTAGCTTGCTGTATCGACCGGCGTGATCGCGGTAGCCTACAAATCCGTCGGCATTCAATACAGCCGTGCCGTTGATGTCCATGGTGCTTGGAGGCAGGGCCAAGGCATCGACCAATTTCGAGTTGTTTTTATTGATGGAATAAGCAGAGCTGGCAATGTTGCCGGCTTGAGCAATAGAAGGATAGGCAAAATTGAAGGTCGGTGGGGCAATGTTCACTACGGTTCCCATGTCATCACTTGCGATCATGTTCAACTTGGTTTTGATCGGGATGCCGAATCCATTATCAACGCGCAAAATCATTTCAGGATTGGTCAATCGAATGCCGTTCCCTAAGCTGTTCAACGCTGAGAAGTCCAAGCCGCTGATGTCCACCTGCCATGTCTTACTTCCCAAATACCCGTCGACGTAGTCGACAACGACCGATCCTGGGTCAATGTCAATGCTCACTTTGTCGGCACTGTCAAATACCACCAATTGGCCTGAAGATTGGATGGATCCGGAAATGCTCGCCCTCAGCATATTGTAGGCCTGGGTGGGTACTGATCCCAAATGCAAATTGGCGTTGCTGAAATCAAAAGTACCCGACTGGCTTCCTTTGGGAAGGCTCAAGGAGGTAGTAGCTAGGGGAGAACCCGATACAGTTGCATCAGGGAATCCCACCGTTAGGTTGAGGATTTCCGCAAAATCAGAAGTGGCTTGATACGACATTTTGGCTGATCCGAAGCGCACGTTTTTTAATCGGAAATCACTGTTCGGGTCGCTCATGTCAAAGCTCAACACTTGGCTGGGTATCGATTGGTTGCTGATGATGGCTTTACCGCCATTGACTACCCAGTTTTTTCCACTCAAACTGATGTTGATCGCATCGGTCAAGTCGATGCGCACATTTCCTGTTGAACCCGCCACTTTTATGGATGTCAAGATGATGCCCAAATTGTTACTTAAGGTCTGCCAGGCCACATTGACCGAATCTTTTGATGTAGCTCCGGGCAATATATTTTTGTGGGAAAAGACGCCCGAAGTGCGGTTGTAGGTTTTGTCTACCACTTGAAACTTGAATTCTGTGATTTCTACAGGGAAGGTGTTTTCTATAGCAATGACCATATGCCCTTGGCTGATGTTTACGTATTCGTAGTTTGTCGCCTTATTCGCATTATAGGAGGTATTTGAAGCATCATTGAATGCGGGAAATAGGGTGTCCTTGCCATCGTTGTCAGTAAAAAATTGTGAGGTCGTTGGGTCCAAGTCTACCAACATTTCATTCAACGTGATTGACTTAGTCGACAATATGCTGGGTAGAGTGACATTTCCCAATGTGTAGTCAACGGCGGCATTCGAGAAGTTGATGTTGTCCAATACGCTATCAGCGCCCATATAGTACACAGAATCATCTCGGTACACAAAGCGAATAAGCCCATCGGGATCATACTGGATTATGCTGTCTTGCTTGAGTAGGTCGGAGGCTTTTAAGTAAACTTGAGCCAGCGGAGTGATGATTTCGGGTGAAGGTTTGTAGCCATTGAACTTATTGAAATCCATCTCGTTCTTGTTGCAAGAGGATTGTAGAAAGGCTATCAAACCCAAGAGCCCCAAAAGGGTACTTCTAGATAACATGCTTCAAAGATATAAAACACAAGCTTGGGCCATGTTAAGCCTGCCGAATCAAATAGGCTGTTCCTAAAATTAGTATCGAGTTCTAATGACCTCTTTTTCAATGCTAATGAGCCCCTTTTTGTAAAGGCCGCCGCAGGCCTCTTTGAAGGCCTTTTTGCTCATGGCAAATTTTTCTTGAATGAGTTCAGGGCTGCTTTTATCGCCGAAGGGCAGTTGGCCCCCCGCTTGTTCCAAGGCCTCAAGTATCAGGCCTTCGAATTTTGGGATGCGGTTTCGTCCAATAGGATGGAGTCGAATGTCTAGCAATCCTTCGGGACGAACCTTGCTAATGTAGGCTTCCATTCGTTCCCCCAATTGGAGTTTGTCGCCTCCTTCGTTGTTGTAAACGATACCTCTGTAGCGATT
>Ga0222714_10004797_pt1 | contig 13109 bp, 12 predicted proteins | sample C33_3DmetaG_FD_165048 | JGI IMG/M metagenome (GOLD analysis project Ga0222714, IMG submission 165048) | Estuarine water microbial communities from San Francisco Bay, California, United States - C33_3D | ecosystem: Environmental > Aquatic > Marine > Unclassified | place: USA: California... | reverse complement strand
GCCTTATGGCGCCATGACAGCAACCTTTTATACTGGCGTAGGTTGCTTGTTAGGTCCCTCGGTGTTGTATTTCATCGTCGGTATTATGTTCCAGTAAATTCCTTACAACGTTCACAAACTGCAAGGCACGGAAAGAGACAGCGAAGCATGAATGAAACTCATTTTCCCCATCTGCGCGATGGTAATGACAAGGTCGCTCTGGTTGAAGGCGAGACACGTTACACCTACGGCCAGGTAAATCAGCACATCAATCGCTTCGCGACCGGTCTGCTGCGTGGTGAGAGCGACCTGAAGGAAGAAAGAGTCGCGTTTTATTTGCCGGCGAGTCTGGACTATGTCACTACGATGCATGGCATCTGGCGCGCAGGCGGCATCGCGATCCCGCTCAATGTCGCCTCGGCCATCGCTGAGCTGGATCATTATCTGACCTGTGCCAGCGTCACCCGGTTGATCGCCAGTGAAAAATACCATGCGGAACTGACTCCCCTGTGCACACAGCTCAACATTGAGTTGCTCTCCGTCGCCGACGTATTGGCCGAGAAGGCTGGTGAGCTGCCAGCCATCGCCAGCGACCGCCGCGCGATGATGCTGTTCACCAGCGGTACCACGAATAAACCAAAGGGTGTGGTGAGCACACACAAAACCATCCGGGCCCAGATCACGACGCTCGTCACGGCCTGGGAGTGGACTGGCGACGACGCCATTCCTCTGTTTCTGCCACTGCACCATATTCACGGCATTATCAATATACTCAGCTGCGGCCTGTGGTCCGGTGCCACCGTGCATCTGTTTACGAAGTTCGACATTCCCCGCATCACGGCCGAGATCGTGGCGGACACTTACAATGTGTTTATGGCGGTGCCGACGATCTACGTGAAACTGATTCAGTACTTCGAGGGCATCGACAAGGACGAGGTTGCTCGCATCTGTGCCGGCTTTGGACGTATGCGCCTCAACATCTCCGGTTCGGCGGCGTGCCCGGTCAAGCTGTTCAAACAATGGCAGGAACTAACCGGTCAGGTGTTACTGGAACGTTACGGCATGACCGAAATCGGCATGGGTCTGTCCAATCCCTACAACGGCGAACGGCGGGCAGGCTATGTGGGACAGCCACTGCCGGGTGTCAGCGCGCAACTCTTCGATGAGAATGACAAACCGATTACTGAAGAGAATACTGCCGGCGAGATTCGCATCAAGGGCGATAACGTGTTTCTTGAATACTGGGACAATCCAAAGGCCACCCAGGAGAGCTTCAAGGACGGCTGGTTCTGCACTGGTGATGTCGGCATCGTGGAAGATGGCTATTACCGCATCATGGGTCGCTCCTCGGTCGACATCATTAAATCCGGTGGATACAAGCTGTCAGCGCTCGAGATCGAAGGCGTACTGCTGACCCACGAGTCCGTCGCCGAAGTCGCGGTGATCGGTGTCGAAGACGAGACCTGGGGCGAGTCGGTGACGGCCATCATCGGTCTTAAGCAGGGTGCGAGCCTGGACTATCCGGAGTTGAAGGCCTGGTGCGAAGGCAAGATGTCGTCGTACAAGATTCCCAAGCAGATCAAGATCGTCGATGCCCTGCCGCGCAACGCGATGGGCAAGGTGACGAAGCCTGCGTTGAAATCATTGCTGTAAACCAATCGTCACACCGGTCCCTGCCGTCCCGAACTAGCCTTCGGTGACGGCACCGATTTCTCGCAACTCTTCCCGGTCGGGAATTGGCAATTTTCTGTTCCCGCTGCGCGCCGATTGATGCTACCCTTACGCCGCTCTTGCCCGCGTGTCGCGGCATGACTCCGGTTACTTCCTCCGTGCTCGTCGTCAGCCCGATCGACCCGATACAACCGCACCCCTTCCGCACCCACGCTATTGGATCGCTCTCATGAAAGATTTGACCCAGGGATCTGCTACAAAAATGATTCTGGCTATGGCCGTTCCGATTGCCGCCGGTATTGATCGATCACTCCGGTCTGGAGAACGTGCTGATCAACCTTGCTGTGAATTCCCGTGACGCCATGCCCAAGGGTGGCAAATTCATCATTTCCAACGACGAGCGAACTTTAAACACGCAAGTCATAGACAGCACCCCGGAAGACATGAAGCCGGGAGATTACGTGCATATCACCGTCACCGATACTGGTGAGGGCATGGATGCCAATACGCTCAGCCGGGCGTTTGAACCCTTCTTCACCACCAAGGAGCGTGGCAAGGGTACCGGCCTCGGTTTAGCGATGATCTATGGTTTCGCCAAACAGTCGGGGGGCAACGTGAAGATGATGAGCTCGCCCGGCGCCGGCACCACAATGGAATTATGGTTGCCAGCCGCCCCGGGATTGGTCGTGGATCGACCAGCACCGGCCGAGACGCCGGAGTCCGGGTTACGGTTCACCTCCGCTGATGAAGTGTTGGTGGTCGATGATGAGGCCGAACTGCTTGAGGTTGCCGTCTATTTTCTGCAAGACATGGGCTGTACTGTGCTCTCGGCACTGAACGCAGAGCAGGCCTTGCAGCTGATTGCCGTTAATGACTCCATTAAGGTGCTGTTGACCGACATCGTCATGCCGGGAGGTATGAATGGCGTAGAACTGGCTGCCAAGGCGCGTGCCCTGAACCCAAACATCAAGGTGTTGTACACGTCCGGGTTCCCGGAAGGCGTGCTGGCTGACAAGTCCGGACTGCGGCTGGATGCTCCCTTGTTGCAGAAGCCCTATACGATCGCCGCACTCGGCACGGCGATCAGTCTTGCACTGCAATCTTCCGAGGAATATCAGGCGTCTCCCGGCGTAAAGTCCTAGCGACCCGCGGCCGATTTGCCTCGTGTCAATGCCTCAGTGGCATAGGACGAGAGACCGCCGTCCGCCCCACCGTGACAAAGCGGAATCCCTGTTCGACACGCTGCGCGACACTGCCAGCCGAAGTTGTGATGGCGCACGGCACATCGAAGTCGAGACAAGCTGCTAACACCGACTGTATGGCGGCTTCAACCTGGGGCGCTGAAGGACTGGCATAGCCCATCGCAGTGCTGAGATCCGACGGGCCGATGAAGATTACGCCTACACCTGGCACCGAAATGATGTCGCGAATATGCTCGACACCCTCGGGCGATTCAATCTGGATTATTGCCAGCAGTTCGCCTTCGCGATCCAGTGGCCAGACATCGGCTTTGGCATGGTAGTCTGGAATGCCCCAGTACCAGCTCGCATTGGCCGGGTTACGACCACGTAGACCGGCCGGTTCGAAATCATCAGCACCATTGAGTTGTGGATAACGGGTCGCGCGTACCGCGAGTTCTGCTTGCTCGCGGTTATTGATGGACGGAAACATGACACCGAACACCCCCACATCCAGTACCTGTTTGACCTGGGATACGAAGTCTTCATCGCCGCCGGCGGGTATCCTGACAAAGGGTACAACATCGGGCTGCAGCGACCCCTTTTCCAGAATCGCCGCTTTGTCAGTCATGCCGAGCAGAAATTCCCGGAGCTGTTCGACATCGAACGGTGCGTGCTCCATGTCGATGATGATGAAGTCGAGTCCGGATCGCGCCATGCTGCGCGCGTTGTTTAATGAATAGTCAAAACTCAATACACCGAAGGCTACCTGGTCATTGTCCAGCAATTCAATGGCGCGATTGAGACGGGGACCCGCCGCGGTCTGCGCCTGTGAAAAGGCGCTTGCCAGCAGCCAAACCGTAGCCAGCAGGCCCATTGCTTTTGTTCTTGTTGTGGTCATCTGGCTCTCCTCAAAACCTGGTGGTTCTCCAGCCTCATTCTAGCCGCTCTCCCCATACAGTCCACCGCTTTGAGCGAGACAGGCGAAATGATGTTGAGTGCAGTCCGGTTGAAGTGCAGGCCATTCTCCTCTACTCTGGCAAGCTCCATCTTCAGATTTCTCGACAGGAGTACTCCCATGCAGCGACTACCGGGTCTGGGTCTGCTGCTTGGCCTCGTGACACTCACGGGTCAGGCAACGGCGCAGAACGCGACTGTGCTCTACAACGACCGCGTCGTAACTATCGAACAAACTTTACCGGACGCCAGTGATCTGTGGGTCAAACCTGCCGATCTGACCCGCATCAATGACTTCGTCCTGAAGCCCGAAGGTGCCTGTCTGGATGACCTCTGTGTGCCCGTATTGCAGGATCGCGACAGCGACATGTATGTGACGCGACGGGGACAAGGCTGGTTTAACGTCACCGGACTGGCTGACAAACTCCAGCAGGCTCACGTCACCGACTACGATGACAGCATCTGGAGCTTTGGGGCCATGCCACTGGAGCGTCGCTCTTTCTTGCGTGGTGGCGAAGCCCCGGACTTTGCGCTGCCCGATCGCGACGGCAATCTCGTCCGACTCTCGGATTTCCGTGGCAAGAAAGTACTCCTGCTTACCTGGGCTTCCTGGTGAGGCTGTAGACTGGACGTGCCCGTGTGGCAGTCAATCTACGAAGAGTTGAAATCCGATAACTTTGAAATCATCTCTCTCGCGCAAGACGCGGGTGGAGAAGCGGCCGCTGGGCCGATCTTCGATGCGGCACAGGTAAGCTACACCGCCATCATCGACGTGAACCATCACATCAGTGCCTTGTATAACCTGGTCAATGTACCCTCCGGTGTGTGGATCGACGAACAGGGCAAGATCCAACGTATCAATGAGGGCACCTATGCCGCCGTGCATAGCCTGGGAGCCACCAGTTTCGGTACCGATGAGTACGTCCCTATCGTACGTGACTGGGTAGCGAAGGGTGCCGAGAGTCGTTATGTCTGGGATCTGGAGAAAGTACGCCAGAGCATTATCCAGCGCACGCCGGAAGCTGAGCGAGCACAGCCGGCCTTCCGCATTGGCACGTATTACTTCACCAATGGCAATGATGCCAAGGCGGAGATCTACTGGACAATGGCCCAGGAGCTGGATCCGACCGACTGGAATTATCTGCGTCAGGATCTGCAGTACGAGGAAGGTGGTTCGGCCGGTCCGCAGTGGCGCGAACGGCGGAATCAGATCGAGAGTACGGGAGGCAGTTATTACGCCCCCCTCGAGATCGAGCCCGCGCCGCCCAACTGATTCCGGGCGTGGTCTCGGCAATAAAAAAGCCGATCCTGTGAAGGGTCGGCTTTTTTTTCAACTGCGCTTTGACTAAAACGGGGTTCAGGGTGCGACCCAGGGTGGATTGATCAACAACTCGGGATTGATCCCGGGCTTGGGGACAAACTTCTGTGAACGACCGTATTGATTGTCGCCGCCGTACAGATTGCCATCGGTGTCGGCAGTGAAGGTATGTACCTCGATATACCCGTCGGGCAAATCCGGTGGCACAAGCCAGGTGTATTTGTAATTGCCTTCGAAATCCAGATTCACGAATCGTAATGGACCAAGATCGGTAATCCAGACGTCGTCGTCATTCACGATGATGTCCAGAGGCAGGGTGAAGCCGTCCCAGACATCGACGAAATCCATCTTCGCCGGATCGTCAGTCGTGCGGAAAACATTGACCCGTCCACCCGAGCGGTCGAGCGCGAAGATCAGACCATTAGGCCCCACGCCCAGTGCATGAATGCCATTGAACTGGCCCGGGCCCTCACCTGCGCTGCCAAATTCGGCGATGTAATTCAGGTCCTTGTCCAGAATCATGATGCGATTGTTATCGAGACCATCGGCAATCAGCACGCGACCGTCCGGCAGGAAGGCCACGTCCTGGGGACGACCGAAATGGTTCGGATCCGTGCCCGCGACGTTCTTCTCTCCCATAATCTTCAGCAGCTCTTTGCCGTCATTGGAGAAGATGTAAATTTGCTGGAAGGTTTCGTTGATGACCCAAACCCGGTGTTCCGGGTCATAGGGACTGACTCGTACGCGATGGGGTCCAGGTCCGTCGGAACCGGCACACAGGAAATCCCACTGATTCCACAATTCCTTGACGTTGCCGTCGCCATCGAGTGTGTACATGCAGTTTTGCCAGGTGCGCAAATCCGTGTCGCGCAAAACGTTGATGCCAAGTGTGCCGGCATGCTGTTCAAATTGTTCCGGCAGCGGGAATGGCAGCAAGGTCTCGCCGCGCTGCAAGACGAAGATTCGGTCGGGGGACTCGGCATACAGACCGGAATTGCCACCGAAGGCAAAACCCTGCTTGGCGAACGGTTTGTGCCAGCCGCGAACGACATCGTAAGGACTTGGCCCTATCGGGCCTCGCGCATTGCCTTCCGGCGCCTGGGCCAGCACCGAACTTCCACCCATCATCAAACCCAGTAACAGCGCGTATGAATACACTCGGCGCATCTGTGTAACTCCCCGTGTTTTGCAGCATCTGATTGAAACTGCGTTGTTTTGTTGTCGAGCGATCATGCCATTAGCCACGCGGGCTCGCGCTGTAACGGCGGTAAAAATCACAATTTATCACAGGTAACGCCTTCCTCCCGAGCCGGGTACAAGAAGGCGTTCACCGGGGGTCATGGTACGAATTTCGCGGCGTCGATGCCAATACTATCGCTTTCTGCGCAGACGCCAGGCGTGCAGACAGGGTTCGGTATAGCCATTGGGTTGCCGGGCTCCAGCAAACACCAGCTCGCAGGCGGCACTGAAGGCTGAGGAACCGGCATAGCCGGGTGCCATTAGCTCGTAGTCAGGATCTGATGCATTCTGCGCATTCACGACAACCGCCATCCTTTCGAGTGTTTCTCGCACCTGTTCCGGCGAGCATAGTCCGTGTCGCAGCCAATTGGCGATATGTTGGCTGGAGATACGCAAAGTGGCTCGGTCTTCCATCAGAGCAATGTTATGAATGTCCGGTACTTTTGAACATCCGATGCCCTGATTGATCCAGCGTACGACATAACCAAGAATGCCCTGCACGTTGTTGTCCAGTTCTTGCTGGATGGCTTGTGCTGTCAAGGTTCTCGATTGCGGCAACAGGGGAATCGTCAGCATGTCTTCGACACGTGCCGGTATCCTTTCACGGATTCGTGCCTGTTGCTCGGTGACATCGATCCGATGGTAATGCAGGGCATGCAAAACTGCTGCGGTCGGCGATGGCACCCAGGCGGTGTTGGCGCCCGCCTGCGGATGCGCAATCTTCTCTTCCAGCATGCGTGCCATCAGATCGGGCATCGCCCACATGCCCTTGCCGATCTGGGCCCTGCCCTGAAAGCCGCAGCGCAGTCCGACATCCACATTATTGTCCTCATATGCCTTGATCCAGGGCGTGGATTTCATCTCACCCTTGGGCAACATCGGCCCCGCTTCCATGCTCGTATGAATTTCGTCACCGGTGCGATCGAGAAAGCCGGTGTTGATGAAGACGACGCGGTGTCGGGCGGCATGGATGCAGTTTTTCAGATTTACGGACGTGCGACGTTCCTCATCCATGATGCCAAGCTTGATCGTGTTGGCCGGAAGTTGCAGCAGCGTCTCGACGCGCTCGAACAGCGCATTGGTAAAAGCGACTTCATCCGGACCGTGCATCTTCGGTTTGACGATGTAGATACTGCCCGCACGGGAATTAACCAGACGGCCACCACGGCGGATGTCAATGGCGCCGATGGCGCTGGTGAGCAGTGCGTCCAGCAAGCCCTCGAATACGGGTTGGCCGTGACGATCGTGCAGCGTCGGATTGCGCATCAGGTGGCCAACGTTGCGTATAAGCAACAGGCTGCGACCGGGCAGCTCTAATGAATCGCCGGTCAGGGTGGTATAGGTGCGATCGGCATGCAGGCTGCGGGTAATCTCCCTGTCGCCCTTGATAAAGCGTTCACTCAGGTCGCCAGTGATCAGGCCGAGCCAGTTCCGGTAGACGGCCACCTTATCTGCAGCGTCCACGGCGGCGACCGAATCCTCGCAATCCTGGATTGTAGTCACCGCTGCCTCCAACACAACGTCGGCCACTCCTGCCCGGTCGGTGCAGCCGATCGCAGATTGCGGATCGATGATGAGTTCGATGTGCAGGTTGTTGTTACGCAGCAGGATAGCGGTCGGCGCGTCGGGTGAACCTGTGTATCCAACGCACTGGCTGGCATCGGCGAGACCGGTGTCTCCCTCCGGCAGAGCGACGCGTAGTGCCCCGTCCGCTATCCAATAGCGGGTTACCGCACTGTGTGATCCTTGCTGTAATGAACAACTCTGGTCGAGGAATTCGCGTGCGAAGGCAATGACTCGCAGGCCTCGCACTGGATTGTAGCTGCCAGCACGATCGGCACCGTCTGCGTCAGGAATGGCGTCAGTGCCATACAGCGCGTCATACAGGCTGCCCCAGCGAGCATTGGCCGCGTTGAGGGCGAAACGGCCGTTCTTGACGGGAACAACCAGTTGCGGCCCTGCCTGCAAGGCAATTTCGTCGTCAACACAATCGGTCTCGATCTGAAAGTCCGGTACTTCCGGTTGCAAATAACCGATGTCGATGAGGAATTGCCGATAGGTGACGGCGTCGAAGTCCTGGCCCTGCCGGGCACGGTGCCAGTCATCGATCTGTGCCTGCAACCGATCGCGAACAGACAGCAGCTCAACATTGCGAGGCGTGAAGTCGTCGAGCAGCGCCTCCAGCCCTTGCCAAAATGTCTCGGGGCTCATCGGCAGTCGCGGCAACAATTCGTGATTGACGAAGTCGACAAACTCGGTCGCCACGGACATACTGCCGATTGCCAGCATTGGCGGCTTTACTGATTTGATTCCGCCCTGGTCCCGGAATCTCGACCCTGCTTCTGGCGTCGACATTCTAGATGCCGGTACCGCCCAGCTCCGTATAGACCGCTCTCAAAAATCTCTCTGGATTTCCATAGCGATCATTATATGACGCAGTAGGATTAGTTGCCGCGACCTGGTCGTACGTCATTCCTTGTTCGACAAGAGGAACAACTTTGGCGCGAACGTCGAGAATCATGTCACGAAAACCGATGACGTCTTCCCGTGAGGAAACACTGCCATGACCGGGTACGATCTTGGTATCGGGGCCGCAAGAGCCTATCAGTAATCCAAGTGCCTGCAGGGTGCCATCGAGAGTACCCCCGTTGTTGGTATCGATTACCGGAAACGCGGTTGTGCGGAACACGTCACCGGAGTGGATCACGTCGGCATCGCGAAACAGGATGAACGAATCGCCATCGGTGTGCGCCGGTGGTGCCGGAAAGGCATAGACTTCTTCGCCGTTCAGGAAGATCGTGATCGCTTCGCTATAGGTCAGAATCGGCAGGGCCGCCGCCGGTGATTGGGCACTGAGGCGGACGCGCACCTTGTCACGCGCGAGAATCTGGATGCCCATCTTTCCCATGTTCTCATTGCCACCGGTATGGTCCCCGTGAACGTGGGTATTGATGAGGAAGCGGATCTCACCATCATTGAGTTCACGAATGGCGGCGATGATACGGTCAGTCAGAGGAGCGTACTGGTCGTCGATCATGACCACACCATCCTCACCAATCGACAGTCCGATGTTGCCGCCACTGCCTTCCAGGTAATAGACGCTGCCGGCGACGTGATGGGGAGTAATCGTTACCTGGCTGAAATCCTGTTGCGCCAGAGCACTGGTAGCCGCAAGCAGACTGGCGCAACCAGCCAGCGAAGTGATGCACTTGAATGGGGACATCGGTATTCTCCTTCTGATGTGAGATTGCCTGTTACCAGAGCATAGAAGGCTGCCAGCGGAATGTCCATTGCCTCGCTCGACCCGACGCCGTTTTCAATCCAGGGTTCGCTGGTTTAAAGTGGTCGGGCAGACCCGTCGTGACCTGCCGTCGACGCCGGGCCTCAATACGGCGCATCGGACTGTAATTTCCCTAGGATCCATACAAAGTACTGGGTCCTGGCAAACGCGCCAGTGAATTCAAATCCGGAACCATGATGATCGCATTTCCCTGCCAACTTCGCGGATGGCGCCTCTTACTGGGGGCGTTGCTCCTGCTTTGGCTGCCACCGGTGACAGCCCAGACGACTGACAGCCTGCCGAAACTGAACCTGGACCAACCACTGCGGCCGGATTTCACTGGCTCGTGGGAGAAAGATTTCACCCGCAGCGATAGCTGGGATACGGAACTCGACCGACTGATCCGCATCCGGCAGGAAGCCTACGATCGCATGCGCCGCGGCAACGCAGGTGATATCGGCCTCAACCAGGGACCCGCGCTGATCGGCAGTAGTCGCGGGGGCGCGAATCTGGTCGATCTCGCCCGTCTGGCTGAATACATCACCCGTCAAACCACCATGACGATAGCGCAGACCCGGTTTGAGGTGCGCATTGAACGCGAGGGTGACGCCGCCCTCATCTGCGGCATCGAAGATGGCGTTATCACGAGTTTTTCCAGTGAACACGGCACCGAGATCTGTGGCTGGGACCGGCAGCAGCTGATCTTTCAGGTGCGACTTCCGGATGAGCTCCTGATCACCTATCGCTTCACCCTGTCATCCGACAGACAATCTCTCAACCTACTCGTCAGCGTCAGTAGTCATGGCGGTGATCCCTTCAATCTGCGTCAGGCTTACACGCGTTACACGGCACCTGCCGACGAGTTCAATTGCACCCAGACGCTCAGTCGCGGTCGGGTGTGCAGTCAGGTGTCGCCGCTGTGAAGTCGCGAAGTGCAGCCCTGTCGATGTTGAGCGTCGTCGTGTTGCTGCTTGCCGGCTGCGCGCAGGCACCCAAGCGACCACCCCGTGAGGTGCTGACACCCACACCCCCGGTAGCGCTGGAAACTGCCACCAATGAGGTCCCCGCGTATGCGCAAATGGAAGTCGGTGTAGTCGTCTTTGACAGCGCCGTGCAGGGTCGACTGTCGGAGGAATTGGGGGAATGGCTGTATACCGAAATTACACGCAAGGAAACCCAGTATCTGCCCTACCTGGTGCGCAATACGCTGGTCGAGTCCAACCAGTGGGGGCCAGTACGTGTGCTACCGGAGAGCGATCCATCGATGGACCTGCTCGTGTTCGGGACGGTACTGCGATCGGATGGAGAGGTGCTTGAACTGGAGATGAAGGCTATCGACAGCACTGGAACCGAATGGCTTAACAAGCGCTATATGGAAGTGGCAAGCACGGACGACTACCCGGACACGACTCGCTTCACCCCCGGTCGGCGGTTCGACGCCAACAATTTTGTCGACCCGATGCAGGATATCTACGATCAGATTGCAAATGACCTGGTGGTGGTGCGCGACTCTCTCTCGGCACAGCGTCTGCAGGAGATTCATCAGATTGCCGAGTTGGTCTATGCCAACGACCTGGCACCGGAGTCGTTCGCCGATACTTTAGGACGTGACGCCGGAGGCACTCTGATAATTACCGGTCAACTCGCGGCTAACGATCCCATGCTGGGCAGAGTGGAGGAGATACGCCGACGCCACTACCTGTTTATTGACACCGTCGATGAATATTACCGGGCCCTGTTCGACGAAATGCAACCTGCGTATGTGTTGTGGCGCCGCTATGCGCTGGAGCAGGTAGAGACCGAGTCTCGCCTTCGCGTTTTCAATGCCGATGACTATGCCGATTCGAACAGCTACCTCTCCCTCATCCAGCGTTATGACCGCTATAAGTGGAGCAAGATTTACGAGCAGGAATTCACGGAACTCGCATCTGGCTTTAATAATGAGATCGCACCCGCCATTCTGGAGCTGAATCAGCAAGTACATGGACTGAGCGGAACCATGGATTCACAGTACCGTCAGTGGCGAGGCATTCTGCGGGAAATGTTCAGGCTGGAAACTGGCCTGCAATCTCCCAACTGACCACCTTGTTTACAACAGGGCAATGATGACGCCGCACAGGATTGCGGTAACAACAGGGACGAGCAACAGGTAATTCAGGTACTTGACGTGGAACATGGTGCACCTCACGGCTTGAATGGTCATACCACGTCTCACTATACGGTCGCCGTCCTGAATTAACAGGCGGTGCGACACTGTGCCGCGGCAGGCGACAGCATGATGTCGCGGCAAGGATTCGCAGCAGGGAAACCCGGTAAGGTATGGCATGGACATTCGCTGACAGGGCTTTTATGCTTCCGGGCAGGTGACCGCAACCCGAGGAATCGACCATGCCCATGCTCTATCCGAATCGCGACAAGCCCCACCGCCCACTTTGTCTTGCCCTGCTCTTCACCGGACTCTCCGCGAGCGGTGCGGGTCTGGCCGCCGACTCCTGGGTCGACCTCGCCGTCCATAACTTCGGTGCGCCAATCAATACGATGTGGGCCGAGGGCGAACTGTCCTTCGCCGCGGATGGCACCATGGTCTATTGCAGTGCCCGCGAAGACATGGCCGTTGCCCCCGGAGATCCGAAGGACCTGTACATCGCCACGTTTAACCCCGATACCGGCAACTGGAATACTCCCGTCAACATGGGCATCCCGATCAACGCGGCCCCCGCCACCAATGTCGATCCGTTGCGCAAAGGGGATGATCGCGAACCGTGGATTACTGCCGACGGCAATACCATCTATTTTAAATCCGACCGACTGGCAACGACGAGCCCGATGAACATGAACGACCTGTTCGTCACCCACCGGGTGAACGGCAGCTGGACCACCCCGGAACTGGTGCCCTTCCCGATCAGCACCGATGTTGGCAACGAACACTGTCCGGCCGTGTTGCCCGACGGCCGGTTGTGCTTCGCCTCCATGCGCGAGGGCGGCTATGGCGGCTCGGATATCTGGTGTGCCGAACAGGATGCCAGCGGTGTGTGGCAGAGCCCGGTCAATCAGGGTCCCAATATCAATACTGCCGGTGAGGAGTTTCATTTCAGCCAGGACCGGAACGGCATGGTGTATTTCACCTCCAATCGGCCAGGCGGCTTTGGCGGCATGGACATCTGGGGTGCGATGCGTCAGGGCCCCAATAGCTGGGGCCCGGCAGTGAACCTCGGGCCTCGCGTCAACACGGCCGCCGCCGACATGTGTCCGGCCCTGCCACCGGATAGCGACACCTTCACCTGGTTCTCGAGCCGCAGCGACAACAGTCTCGGCAATATCGATATCTTCTGGACCCAGAAGCTGAATCTGCAGACAGCTCCCTGAGCGGAGCGTCTGCGCGCATTCGAACCAGGTCCTGACTCACGAAACTGGTGCATAAACCTGGGTTATAAATCGGGGCTATAAATCGGGGCTATAAACTCGGTAAATAAAAAGGGCGGCTGTG
>Ga0222714_10004796_pt1 | contig 13109 bp, 10 predicted proteins | sample C33_3DmetaG_FD_165048 | JGI IMG/M metagenome (GOLD analysis project Ga0222714, IMG submission 165048) | Estuarine water microbial communities from San Francisco Bay, California, United States - C33_3D | ecosystem: Environmental > Aquatic > Marine > Unclassified | place: USA: California... | reverse complement strand
ATGCTCCGGGGGCCTGCCCACCTACTTTTGTAGCTCGTCATGAATGAACTTTTAAGCGGACTCAATCCGGCCCAGCGCATGGCCGCAGCACACCTCAACGGACCGGTTATGGTCATTGCCGGAGCAGGTTCAGGCAAAACCCGGGTTCTCACCTACCGAATTGCGCATTTGATTGCCCAGGGGGCGGATGCCTTTCAGATTCTTGCCTTGACCTTTACGAACAAGGCTGCGCGCGAGATGAAGGACCGCATTGCGAAGGTGATTGGTCCGGCAGAGGCAAAAAATGTGTGGATGGGCACCTTCCACTCCATTTTTGCGCGCATCCTTCGCGTGGAGGGTGAGCGCCTAGGGTTCCCGAGCAACTTTACGATTTACGATTCCGAGGATGCACAAAAAGTGCTGGCGAATGTGATTAAAGAGCTGAACCTTGACAAAGAGATTTACAAGACCAAGTCCGTAGCCTCGCGTATTTCGGCCTACAAGAACAGCCTAATCACGCCAAAGGCTTATGCAGCAAGGGCGGACCTGCAGGAGCAAGATGCCTCGGCACGGATGTCGAAGCTCGGCGAGGTATACACTCAGTATATGGAGCGCTGCTTTCGAGCGGGAGCAATGGATTTTGACGACCTCCTACTCAAGACGAATGAGTTGTTCGCTCGGTTTCCGGACGTGCTTGCGAAGTACCAGGACCGGTTCCGCTATTTATTGGTGGATGAGTATCAGGATACCAACCACGCACAGTACTTAATTGTGAAGGCGTTGGCCGCGCGCTTTGAAAACGTGTGTGTGGTAGGCGATGACGCGCAGAGCATTTATTCGTTTCGCGGCGCCAACATTCGGAACATTTTGAATTTTCAAAAGGATTACCCGGATGCGGCGCTGTACAAGCTGGAGCAAAACTACCGGAGCACCCAGCGCATTGTGAAGGCGGCCAATGTGCTGATTTCGCACAACAAGGAGCAGCTCGAAAAAGACGTGTGGACCGAGAATCCGCTTGGAGAGAAGATTGTGGTGCACCAGAGCGTGAGCGATTCCGACGAAGGCCAGTATGTGGCTCAGACGATTTTTGACTTAGTGCATCGGGAGCATCGAGGTTATGGGGACTTTGCCATTTTGTACCGTACCAATGCCCAGTCCCGCTCATTTGAGGATGCGCTGCGGCGCAGGAATATTCCGTACCAGATTTATGGCGGATTGTCGTTTTACCAGCGCAAAGAGATTAAGGATGTGCTCGCGTACGTCCGACTGACGGTCAATGCGAGTGATGAAGAGGCCCTGCGGCGCGTGATTAATTTACCGGGGCGCGGAATTGGCGATACCACCATTGCCCGGCTCACGATTGCGGCAAATGACCGACAGGTTCCGCTCTGGGAAGCCGTGCGCCACGCGACTACCTGGGAATTAGGTATCAACCGCCCCACGGCGGAACGGCTCGTGGCATTTGCGGATTTAATTGATTCGTACCGAATCATCGCCACGCAGCAGGATGCGTTCGGAACCGTGGAGCACATTGCCCGCACAAGTGGTTTGGTGAAGTTACTCGCCGAGGACAAGACGCCCGAGGGCATTAGCCGCTACGAGAACGTTCAAGAACTACTCAACGGAATCAAGGATTTTGTAGAGCAGCAGAGCCAGACCGAAGACGGCGACCCAAGCCTCGGGGCCTTTTTGCAGGATGTGGCACTGCTGACCGACCGCGACGAGCAAGAGACCGACGAACCCAAGGTGATTTTGATGACCATTCACTTGGCAAAGGGCTTGGAGTTTCCGGTGGTGTTCGTGGTCGGAATGGAGGACGCCCTTTTCCCTTCGATGATGGCGATGAATTCGCGAAGCGACCTCGAAGAGGAGCGCCGTCTGTTTTATGTCGCGTTGACACGGGCTGAACAGCGCGCATTTTTGACCTATGCTCGCGTTCGGTACCGATGGGGTAAGTTAATTGACTGCGAGCCGAGCCGCTTTCTCGAAGAGTTGGATGAAGAGCATTTAGATGTACACGTTCCGGAACTTCCGAAGAGCTATGGGGTGCCGAGGGAGCTTCGCGATGCGTTCGGCGATCCCGAACAGCCGCGCACCTTTAGGGGAAGTGCGGCCCAAAAGATGGGCGGAAGCACTCCGAAGGCAACGACACCTCCCCCCGCGCCTATTCGGTTTCGGAAGCCCGAAAACCTCAAACCTTTAGGCCAGGCAAGTTCTGCGTCGGGAAGTCCCGCACACGAACTAAATTTGACCCCTGGAATTCGCGTGGTGCACGATCGCTTTGGCGTAGGCACCGTGACCGAAGTGGAACCAGCCGCCGACGGCGGAAAAGCCACCATACAATTTGATAACGCGGGCGAAAAGAAACTCCTCTTGAAGTTCGCTAAATTGCAGCTCTTGGCTTAGCATGAGCACCCTAATGGAAACTTCAAGCATCACTACGTTGTCGCTCGACTACAATACGGACCGCCCCCAAATGGTACTGGGCGAATACGGGCGACTCGTGCAAACTATGGTGGAGTTCACGCTCACGATTGAGGACCGCGCCAAGAGAACGGAGTCTGCCGCACATATTGTCGATACTGTCGGTCGGTTGAACCCCACCCTTCGCGGCCAGGCGGACTTTGCCCGCAAGGTGTGGGACCATCTGCACGTCATCTCTGGATTTCAACTGGATGTGGATGGCCCCTTCCCTGCCCCGCAACGAGAATTGCTCGAGGCCAAGCCCGAGCGCGTTCCCTATCCCCCGAAAAGCAGAAGCCATCGCTACTACGGTGTAATTCTACAGAATTTGATCAACACGGTTGCCGAAATGGAGCCGTCTGAAGAGCGTCAAGGAATTGAGTACGACATCGCCAACCAAATGAAGCGTGCCTACCTGAGCTGGAACAAAGACACCGTCGACGATGCAGTGATCTTCAATGACTTGAGGATTCTTTCAGCGGGCAGACTTGGCCAAGAAGGTTCAGCCCTCTCAGTGGCCAAAGGTGTGGTATCGCAAAATGCTCCGCTCCACACAAAAAATCGGAAAAAGAAAAAACCGAACACCACCAACTTTAACAACAAACGCAAAGGCGGATTCTTTCGCAAGTAGGTATGGCTTCATTTCGAATTACGGGCGGAACTGCGCTCAAAGGAGACGTTCATCCACAAGGTGCTAAAAACGAGGTACTCCAAATTCTGTGCGCAGTCCTTTTGACTGATGAGACAGTTCGCATTACCAACATTCCCGACATCGTCGACGTCAACAAGCTCATCGAGATTCTTGGTGACTTTGGTGTAACCGTTGCGAAAAACGGCCAAGGCGACTACAGCTTTACGGCGGACTCAATCGATGTCGACTTCTTGTTTGGCGAGACCTATAAAAAGAAGGGTGCATCGCTCCGCGGATCCGTGATGGTAGTGGGCCCAATGCTCGCACGCTTCGGAAAGGGCTACATCCCCAAGCCCGGAGGAGACAAGATTGGCCGACGCCGGTTGGATACGCACTTTGAAGGATTCATGAAGCTTGGGGCCAAGTTCGTTTATGAAGAGGGCGCGCACTTCTATGGGGTAGAGGCTCCCGCAGAGGGTCTCAAAGGCGCACACATTTTGCTCGACGAACCCTCGGTTACTGGAACTGCTAATATTGTCATGGCTGCCGTGCTCACCCCTGGGGTTACGACGATTTACAACGCTGCGTGCGAGCCCTACTTGCAGCAGTTGTGCGGAATGCTCGTTCGAATGGGTGCTCAAATCGAAGGAATTGGCAGCAACCGACTGACAATTACTGGCGTTACCCGCCTTGGCGGAACGGAGCACCGCTGCCTCCCCGACATGATTGAAATAGGCTCATGGATTGGACTTGCGGCAATGACAAAGTCAGAAATCACCATTAAAAATGCGGGCATTCCACATTTGGGCCAAATTCCGAATGTGTTTCGCAAACTTGGAATCCGCATTGAAGAGCGTGGCGACGACCTCTACATTCCCGCACAAGAGCACTATGAAATGGGTGCATACCTGGACGGGTCAATGGTGACGATTGCAGACGGTCCATGGCCGATGTTTACTCCTGATTTGTTGAGTATTGTACTTGTGACGGCGACCCAAGCCAAAGGTTCGGTGCTGATCCACCAAAAAATGTTTGAGAGCCGTCTGTTTTTTGTCGACAAACTCATTGATATGGGAGCTCAAATCATCTTATGCGACCCTCACCGTGCAACGGTGATTGGCCATGACCGCCAGTTTAATTTGCGCGCTACCACGATGTCTTCGCCAGATATTCGGGCCGGAATTGCACTTTTGATTGCGGCATTGAGCGCCGACGGAACATCAACGATTCAAAACATCGAGCAGATCGACCGCGGGTACGAGCGTATCGACGAGCGCCTACGTGACTTAGGTGCCAAAATTGAACGCGTGGCTGACTGATTTTTGCAGCTTAACTTCGAAGCATGAAACATATTCTCGTTTTGGGCATTGCAGCCCTTGTATTTGCCGCTACTCCTGCGGGTCGTGTAACCGCTCCTACGGCAGCGGAACAGATGGCAAGCATCAATGTGGGCGATATGGCTCCAGATTTGGCGTTCCCGGATCCGTCAGGCAAAACCCGCAAGTTGTCTGACCTGCGTGGCAAAGTAGTCCTCTTGGATTTTTGGGCTGCGTGGTGCGGGCCGTGCCGAATGGAGAATCCCAATGTGGTTCGAGTGTACAACGAGTACAAAGACGCCAAGTTTTCGACTGGTAAAGGCTTTGATGTATTCTCTCTTTCGTTAGACAACACCAAAGACCGTTGGATAGAGGCAATTGCCAAAGATGGTCTTGTATGGCCCAACCACGTGAGTGATCTCAAAGGCTGGCGCTCTGAAGGCGCTGCGCTGTATGGTGTTAATGCGATTCCTGCAACGTACCTGATTGACGGTAAAGGCAAAGTAGTGGCAAAAAACCTTCGCGGAGCCGCACTAGAGAACGCCCTAAAGGCGATGCAAGCCAAGTAAAGGGCGTTTTTCACCTAGCCTGCCATTCTGACACCTTTGGGTCGTTTGGCAGGCTTTGTGTTTTACGGGAACCACACGGAATAATTTAGTTATGGAAGATTCTACGAAGAAGCCAGAGCAGCCACTTGACGAGGTTCAAATGGCTCAAGATTTAAATGAAGAGGCAGGAGATTCTGCAGCAGCTGGGACCGAGCGCGATGTCGAGGCAGAAATCCAAGAGCTAAAAGATCAAAACTTAAGACTCTATGCCGAATTCGAAAATTTTCGCCGTAGAAATGCTCGTGAACGACTCGAGCTTATGGCTACCGCGGGCGAAAAAGTCATTAAGGCAGTTCTTCCCATTCTCGACGACTTTGAGCGCGCAATGAAAGCCCTTGGTGAAGGACCGGAACGCCAAGGTCTCGCTTTGATTCAGAACAAATTGGTGGGCGCACTGAAAGCCGAAGGCCTCAAGCCCATGGACAGCACTGTGGGTCAAGCATTTGACGTAGAGCGCATGGAGGCCATTACGAACATTCCTGCTCCAAGTCCTGAACTAGCTGGATGCGTGGTGGATGAGCTCGAAACAGGCTACCTTCTAGGAGAAAAAATCATTCGCTACGCGAAAGTAGTAGTGGGCCAAGCCGCCGAATGAGATGAGTAAGCGCGACTACTACGAAGTGCTGGGTGTGCCTAAGGGCGCATCTGCAGAAGAGGTAAAGAAGGCCTACCGTAAAATGGCCATTCAGTACCACCCTGACAAAAACCCGGGTGATGCCGCTGCTGAAGAAAAGTTTAAAGAGGCTGCAGAGGCCTATGAGGTTCTTTCAAGCCCTGAAAAACGTCAGAAGTACGACCAGTTCGGACACCAAGCGTTTGGCGCGGGTTCCGGCGGTTTTGGCGGAGGCGGAATGAATATGGACGACATATTCAGCCACTTTGGTGACATCTTTGGCGATGCATTTGGCGGAGCCTTTGGCGGTTTTGGTGGCCGCGGTGGCGGTGGAGCAAACCGCGGGGCCAATCTCAGAGTTCGTGTGAAGCTCAGCCTCGAAGAGATAGCCAACGGCGTTGAAAAGAAAATTAAAATTCGACGTGCCGTTCCGGCTGAAGGTCTGACGTTTAAAACCTGCGGAACCTGCGGGGGATCTGGTCAAGTGACGCGCGTACAGAACACGATCTTGGGTCAGATGCGCACCGCTTCGGCTTGTCCATCGTGCCAGGGTGCTGGTAAAACGATTGACAAGCGACCCGACGGAGTTGGTCCTGACGGACTTGAGCGCAATGATGAGGTGGTCAGTGTAAAGATTCCAGCAGGAGTTCAGGATGGCATGCAGCTGCGCGTACAGAGCAAAGGCAACCATGGTCCCGCAGGAGGCCCTGCAGGAGATTTAATCGTTTCAATTGAAGAAGAGCCGCACGAAGTACTTGTACGCGAGGGCAATAACCTTCATTTTGAACTTCACGTGTCGTTTCCGGACGCAGCCTTGGGTACTTCAGTCGAGGTACCTACGGTTTCAGGCAAGGTGCGCATGAAGATTGACCCCGGAACCCAAAGCGGCAAAACCCTTCGCCTGAAAGGCAAAGGGCTTCCTAGCCTCGAAGGCTACGGGCAGGGCGACCAGTTGATCCACGTGGCCGTGTGGACCCCTAAGTCGCTTACGAACGACGAGAAAGAGCTCCTAGAGAAACTTAACCAAAGCGAGCGCTTTCAACCTCGCCCTGGGGCAGGAGACAAGAGCTTTTTTGACAAGGTAAAAGACCTCTTTCAAGGTTAACCTGCAGCGCAGGACTCAATAAAAAACGCGGCCCAAGGGCCGCGTTTTACTTTTTAAATACGTGCGTACTAGTACACGATCGTGACCGGCCCGGCGTAGCGAAGATCTCGACCACAAACCACAAAGAAGTAGTAGGTTCCGCTCGGCAACAGGTTGCCATCGACATCAGTACCGCCCCATGTATTCGCGTAGGACTCTTGCTCGTAGACCCAAGTGGTTCCCCAACGGTTCATTACGCGCAAGGTGCACGCGTCCCCAAACAGGACCTCAGAAATGTCGAGTACATCGTTCATTCCGTCGCCATTGGGCGTAATCACGTTCATCACATTGGACAGATCAGGACTCACTTGGTCAGGAAGCCAGCTCACGAACACGGTGTCAATTCCGCGGCAACCACGGTTGTCGGTAACGATGACGTAGTAGGTCGTACTGTCGGCGTGCATTAGGGCCTGAGGGTTCTGCTGGCGCGAGTTGTTGAAGTACACCGGCTGGTCGGCAAACCAGTAGTAGGCCGCTCCGCTCGTCACATCCAAGTGCACGGTGTCGCCACGAACAAGCTGGGTATCCTGCGGAGTCGCGGTTACGGGATAGTACCAATCAAAAACCTGTACCGTATCCCAAAGCGTATCGGGGCAGTACGCGGACTGAATAATACAGCGCACGGGGAAGGTTCCGGCTGAATTCCATCGAACCCCAGTAACTAATGGACCTGTAGCACCAAATGTGTTGGAATTCGATCCGAAATCCCAAGAAATCTGGGCGTCAATTGGAGCGGTTCCCTTGGCCTCAAATCGGTAGTTCTGTACTTCAATGCATGGCACACCTTGCTTATCAATGTAGTAGTCGGGTGCATTCATCACACGAAAGACCTCAAAAATCGTATCAGTACATACAAGTCCGGGATTGATGACTAGCATTACCGTGTAGTGCCCGGTATCTGGGAACGTGTAGGTCGGCGAGGCCAACGAGCTCGTGTCATTCACACTAGTAGTATCACCAAAGTCCCAGAAGTAGGTAAGAGCACCAGTGGTCTGTGGCGTAAAGGTCAACGTACGGCCGTCGCAGAAGAGGCTTGGGTCCTCAAGTTGCGTGACCATATCTGCCACGGTGTTGATGATGCAGTTCGTGACGTTGAATTGGTAGTCCCGACGCACCGTAGATACAAACTGACCGTTGCGGTATTCTGAAACACAAATGCCTACCACATACTGACCAATCGTGTTGGCAACACCGGTAATCATTCCGGTGGTAGAGTTGATGCTCAGCGCAGGGTTACCCGGAACTGGCTGAGTCGCCGTGGCGGGTGCAACAAACTGAATGAGGGTGTACGGCGGGGGCGTCGCGGGATTTGGGGTTGGGTTGCCAGAGGCACCACCCGTGTAAATGTCGCAGAATTCGTAAAAAAGCGAGTCACCATCTGCCTCAGTCGCGGACGCATCAATGCTCAGCTGGTCGCCCAAGCAGAGTACGATGGGCGGAACCGTCGTAAACGCCGGCGCCGTGTTGCAGCTGTTGTCCATTGACGGAATCTGCACGGTGTAGGTGTTTCCGCGCGATCCGGGATTGGCAATGTTCGTGATCGTAGAATTTCGGCAGCAGCGCTGGTACGAAATCGTATAGCCTCCCACCGCAGGGGGAAGTGTTAACGTGGTCACGTAGTCGGCATACTCCGTGCAAATATTGGGAGGAGTGGTTAAGCAAGGATTGCCGGTTCCAGCGGGAACATTGACCGTCGGACCTTTTGAAACAGTAGGGTTCGTAACAAGGGTTCCGGCGAGGTTGTACACCGAAAAGTTGACGGTATTGTCAAACTGAGCACCGCCCGAGAAGCAGTCACGGTAAATGCGAAGCTTGACTTGGTACTGGTTGTTACCCACACACGTGTAGGTAATCTCACCACCCACCAGGTGCGCGGCACGCACGGGCGTAACCAAGCCCCAAAGGAGCGCCAAAAGCGCGAATAGTTTGCGCATTACTGAATGACTTTAACCCAAAGTTTGCCAGTGTACTGACCGTTGAGGCTGCTTTGGCGTGCGGTCGAAGCCTCTTCGTACGAGCCAAACTTGAGTACGTAGACGTAGACCATGTTGTTCTTGGGGTCGCGGAAGGTGCGTGCGCTGATGCCGAGTCCCTTGAGCTTTTGAACCATGCGGTCGGCATTCTCTTGCTCGCCGTACACTCCGGCAGTCACGTAGTAGCCTGCCGATCCTGGTGCTACGCGGTCGGCATAGGCATCAGCTGAATAGCCGCGGATGCTGCCGTTGGTCACCGTACCCGCAGGGGCCGACGTTGAAGCATTTGGTGTGCGCTGTGCAGCCTGACCGCGAACGCCGCCACCTTGTGCGCCAGCCTCCTGAAGCTTAAGCGCCGTTGCCTGAGCAATCTGTTCTGACTGTGCCTCAAGCTGCTTTTTATTCGCTGTTTCGAGTTCTTCTTTGAACTCTTCAAACTTTTCGTTGAGGAGCTTCTCGTTGTTTTGATCAGCCTGGCGCTGCTTATCCTTCAATCGCTTGATTTCAGCCTCGATTCGGTCGTTTCGCTTGTTGTCTCCGAATCGGTAGGTCAAAATAAATTCATTGGACACGCCGAGGGACGTGGCAAAGGTGTTCGTGCTGAAGTCGTGGGCATAACCTAGGGTTAAGAGCGGAGTAAGGTGAACACCGATCTGAGCCGAGGCACCAAAGTTGGAACGGTACAGGGCTCCGAGGTAGCCGTACTCCTTCATGTTGAACATCAAGCCCGCGTCCACTTGAGGGGTCACATGGTTGGCCGCACGAACAACCACCATGGGCGAAAGGGTCATGCGGTCTTTTTGAATCGGAAGGTCGTACTGCGTGTGAACGACGTAGTGACGGATCAGATGAAAGGCCACCGGACCGTCGTAGTTGTTCGAGTAGGTAATCGTCGGCTGAAGCAACTGAGGCACCGCAACTCCCATTTGGAAGTTCTCAACCTTGAGGTTGATACCCGCATTAATGTCAAGCGAACCGTTCGTGTTTGATGGGAAGAGGAAGGGGTCTCCCTCGTTCTTGACGCGAATGCTCGCCATATCAAACGTATTGTTGACGTAGCCGGCTCCCAATCCGAAACTCAATACGGCATTCTCAGAAAGTTGAGCGTGGTACGCGTAGTGGCCGTAGATTCCGGAACGACGCACAATATCCGTAGCATCAGTAAATGCATACACGGAATACCCGACGCGCTCTTTATTCGTTGCACCGTTGAACAGGAGTGCAGACGTTTCAGGCGCACCCTCCATGCCCTGCCACTGCTGGCGGTGCATGGTGACGAGCTCGCTAAAGCCTGCGGCTCCGCTCTTGGCGGGATTCACCATCGCTTGAGCGAAAAACAAATGACTGTACAGCGGGAGCTGCTGAGCCGCGAGCGTGCCCGAACAACCGAGTACTGCAGTAAAGAGAATGATCTTCTTCATAAAAATGGAGCGTAAAAGGTTAAGGGCGAACTACGGTGATGGCTCCGCGGAAGCGGATAATGTCGTCGCACACGAGGAGGTAGTAGTAGGTTCCGTCGGGCAGCGGATCGCCACCTTGGGTCGAACCATCCCAGCCAGAGATGTAGCGCTTTTGCTCAAACACCTGGGCACCCCAGCGGTCAAGTACCAAAAGGTCGCAGCTGTCTGCACGAACGAGCTCACTGAGGTCAAAAACGTCATTGTATCCGTCACCATTTGGCGTGATCACGTTCATCACGTTGCTGAGGTCCGGAACCAATGTAGCAGGGTCAAACGTGTATACAAACATCGTATCGGTGTCGAAGCAACCGTAAGAATTGAGCACTTCAACTACGTACATCGTCGTGTCTTGGGTCGGAACCGTCTGTGCATTTGGATTGTATGGATCGCTGAAGTAGGTCGGAACATCAGCGTACCAGTAGTACAAAAGTCCGCCCGTCGCATTAAGCTGTACGGTCGATCCCGGTAGAACCGTCTGGTCCGGACCTGCATTGGCATTCACCGTAAAGTAGAATACCTCGAGAGTGTCGTAGTTCACGCAGCCGTTCGAGTTTGTTCCGGCCACTACGTACACACCTGGTGTTTTCGCGTAAAAGGATGCGCCGTTGTAGCTTCCACCTGGGAAGGTCCAGAGGTAGCTCGTACTGCTGCCTGTTACTCCCACGAGTACAGAATCACCGGCACACAGGGCCAGCGAATCGGCTGGAGCCACCGCGATGGTGGGAAGCTTCACTACGTTAACAAGGAGCTCGCTCGTCGTATGGCTACAGTAGTCGTTGTCGATAATTAAACGGTATTCGGCACTTCCTGAAACGATCGCGGTCGACACCGTGAGCTTGTCTGAGGTCTCGTTCGGAATCGAGGTCCAGTTTCCGCTGCCAGCAGGAAAGCGAACTTGCCATTGGTAGGTCCACGAACCTTGAGATACCATTGCGGCCAACTGAGTGGAGTCATTTTCACAGATCGTTAGGCTCGCCGTCGTTTGACCTGGCCATGCCACCGCCTGAATTTCAGTATCAGGAATTGAGTCCACAAAAAGCCAAAATGCATCACTTGTATCGGGGCAGCCACCTGGTAACCATACCGTCTCGAGGTAGTAAACTCCTCCCTCGTTGGTACTCAAGATAACTTGATTCGCACCTTGAACAGGTACGACAAAAGTCTGGCCAAATAGGCCAATTGAATCGCGCATCCATTGGTAAAGCACCGACGTTCCGGTAGTGAACGAGGTTGGTCCCTCGAGCTGAATGAATTCAGTTTCGCAAAAACCCACCGAGTCGATGACGGCATCCTTATCCAAAACTTGAATGGTTTGCATGCCGCCTGGCTTATGCACCACTGAAGTAGTTGGTTGAAATACGTTGATGATCGTATCCGCAGACATCTTCGTACAGACACCGTTACTCACCTCAATACTGTAGGTACCTGAATTGTATACGAGGAGTGAGTCGTTGGTTTCGCCAGCCATTAAGGTGCCGTCCTTGTACCACTGGTAGCCATTTTGACCTGTATTAGCGTAGAGCGTCAGCGTGTCGTTGAGGCACAAACCCCAGTCGGGTCCACCCGTGTGAAGGTTGTCAAAACCGCCTGAGATTGACGTAATTTGAGCGGGCGGACTCACATTCACAAGGACTTGAATGGTGTCGCTCCACAGTACCGGAGACGTAGACTGAATTACAATTGAATAGAATCCGCTCGTAGTAATGCTGTCTGAAATAATTACCCAGACGTATTTGGCCCCTAACGAGTTCGTGTCTGTTCCGACCGGCAATGGAAACACTGAGCGCCATTTGGCAATATCAAGGGTATCGGAATTCGAAACCGCAAATGAAGACGGCATCCCAGGAGCAATCATTACTCGAAAATGATTGGTCGCACTCATATTTGACCCTGTGACATTGAGTTCAAGGCGAAGCGAGTCACCCGTGCACTTCGACAGGTTGGCGGTCTGGACCATCGAGAGGGACTGGGCAGCTCCTTCAAACCCTAGGATGAGGGAGGCTAGAGCCGCAAGGATGCGTAGGCGAAGATTCATGGACGAGGGTTAACTATTACCTAACAAAAGTACGACAGCCCACCTGAAGGCCTCGGTTTTTCATGAAAGGGGGACGTGGCACTGCTTTCGCGATGGACTTCGGTGAACGAACGAAGCCTGCCGTAGGTTTGCAGTATGTGGAACGCATGGCGGGCAGCGGCCCGAGGAATCATCGTAGCATGGCGCACCGAACGCCATTTAAAAGTGCACAGCGTGGCCGCCTTTGCGGTGATTGGCCTCGGTTGGATGCTGCGTGTATCGGGCGTGGAATGGGCAATTTTGACCCTAGCGATGGGCATGGTGCTCGCAGCAGAATATGCGAATTCTGCATTGGAACAACTTGCTGACCGTGTGAGCACAAAACGGCACCCGCTCATTCGTGATGCCAAGGATTTTGCCGCCGCATCGGTACTCGTGGCAGCAATTGCAGCTGCCGTAGTGGGCCTCCTAATTTTGGGACCGAAATTATGTATTTATTTACTTGACAACCAATGAACTGGGACAGTATTCGGCACGACGCACTTCGCATCCTCGAGTCTGAGGGGTGGGGCGGAATTGGTTCCGCATGCGAACTACTCAAAGAGCGCGTGGCGCACTACCAATGGGTGGGGATTTACTGGATGAACGACGCCGAAAAGACCCTGTACCTGGGGCCGTTTGCTGGGGCTGAAACAGAGCATACGCGGATTCCGTACGGTCGCGGAATTTGTGGCCAGGTAGCGGTGAGTGGTGCGTCGTTTGAGGTTCCGGATGTTTGGGCCCAAGACAACTACTTAGCGTGCTCGATGGAGACCAAGTCTGAATTGGTGGTCCCCATTTACCAAGGCACTCGACTCATCGGGCAAATCGATATTGACAGCCACTTTGTGGATCCATTTAGTTCGGCG
>Ga0222714_10004795_pt1 | contig 13110 bp, 27 predicted proteins | sample C33_3DmetaG_FD_165048 | JGI IMG/M metagenome (GOLD analysis project Ga0222714, IMG submission 165048) | Estuarine water microbial communities from San Francisco Bay, California, United States - C33_3D | ecosystem: Environmental > Aquatic > Marine > Unclassified | place: USA: California... | reverse complement strand
CCCTTAGCATAACCAATAATGTTACACATTTGGAGTGATTTTTTACACTCATTATCATACAATTCCTGATACATCTTTTCAAAACTCATATCTCTTTTTATTATCTTTCTTATACTATAATATAATAAAAAAAGTGTGGTGAACCAAATTTCTTAATTGATCCACCACTATAAGATAAAAAAGATATTTTAATTGTTTTGTGTTTTAGGTACAGTCCAACTCTCTTTAATTCTGCTTTTTCCTAACCTGTCCAGAATCTTTTTCACATTACTCCATGATATTTTACCATCCATTATATCTATTTTACCTACAGTTCTACAAAATGCTTGAAACCTATTCCTATAATCTTCATAGTTAGTTAAAGGCACCTCATACAAACTTTGATATACTGTATCATATTGATTCAGTAATTTAATTACTGTTTTAGTTTGTTGATTCATCATAATACTTAGAAAATTCATTAATTAAACTTGAATCAATAATTTTAACATCTCTAGCAATTGGATCATCATTTTCTCTCAAATAACTTTCAATCAACTGATTAACATAAGCAACTTTAGATCTAAATGGTGACATTAGAGGTGTATTTGAGTCAGTACTATATGTTGATATAGTATATGTTTTTCCACCTGGATTGAGTTTAAATTTAACATTACCTTTCAAATACACACTATCTGATAGTTTATAATCAAAATTCAAATAATTATTTACAGTAAATCCACTTGATGCTAATTCTTTAGTTCTTTTCTCCAAGTATTGATTCCTAATTTCATTAGTTAATTGAGTATATTTTTCTAGTTCTTCATTACCAGTTTGTCTAATATTCTTTTCTTTTTCCTCAATGAAAAAACCTAGTAATTCTTGATAAAATTGGGATTGATAATGAAATTGTTCTGCTAGATCTAGTTTTAGACGATTAACATTCAAGAAATAATCAATATCAATATCATCATTATCAAATGGATCAACTACAATTCTATTAGCTTCATACAATAAATAAGATACTTGACTTATTTCATTTGTATTTGTATTTGTTACATTCTTTTTATTTAATTTAATTGTAACTTCTTTATCTGACCAATAACCAGCATCTTTCTCTTTAGAAAGATATAGTCTTTGGTTATTCATATCATTAATAACATACAATTCTTTAGGCATATCAAAGTTACTTCTAAATAACTCATCAATTTGTTCAGTTGTACTTTTACTTAAACAAACTAAATCTGTTTTGTTTTGTTCTTCAATTTCATAAACTTGGAGTTTCAACTCAGCCCATTTCTTAAAATAATCTATCTTTTTCATCTTTTTCTTATTTAATATAATATAATAAAAGAAGGTGGGCTCTCAAAACTCGAGGCCCACCCACTACTATGATTAATTATTCAACTGGAGACTAGTCACTTTGATATTAGAATTATTAAAATAATTCCTATTAATTTCATCAATCATCATTTTATCAATGATATTTTTAATTTCATTAGAACTATTCATATTCATTAACTTTGGAATAAGATACTTATAGTTGTCATTTGATATGTCATGAACATGTTTATAACGTTTAATAAAACTGTTTATAGACACAGTGTACTTACTCTTATTCAATCCATGTTTTTGATAATAATGCTTGAATATTAAACTAATAAGTGGTTCATTTCCTTCAGGTACTAAACAATTACTTAGTACTTCCAAACCCATCAAAGCATTATCTTTATCACCTGATGAAACCATAGCTGTTAGATTCTCATAAGTATCCAAATCTAAACTAGCATTATCAGCATCAGCTTCCCTAAAAAACTCAGTTAATAAAATTCCTTTACTATTATCTTTAGTTAGGGCTTCAATATTCTTGAAAAAATCAAATACACGATCATTATTTTTAATATGGCGATTTTCACCCCAACCCCAAACTCTATACATTCCTTCAACTTCATAGAATGTTTCAATTTTACAATTACTAAAGTTTGGATCAATAGCAACTATATCACTGAGTTCTTTTTTTACTTTCTCAAAACTATTAGATGAAGCAATAATAATTTCATTACATTGATATGTCTTTTGAGCCTTTTTTATATACTCTTGATCAAATGGTGATTTAGAAGAACTACTATTTATACTACCTTCAACTAATGAAATAGGAGCAATCAAACAATATACAGGTTTATCACTAAAACTAGTTTGAAGCAAACCATTATCAATAATAAATTTATCAGCTTCTTCAATTTTACGTACTCGTTTGATTCTCATCTCATCAGTAACAAGCCTCATTTTATCACGAGTAATTGAACCTTTACTAAACCAAACTTTATCACATTTTTCTACTTTGTTTGTTTTAGTACTTGCTAGTAATGAATTAATTGTTTTTTGGTCTTCTAAGGTTATACAACCTTTAAGTTCAACCCAACTTGAAATTTGTAGTCGTTGGCCATTAACATAGGCACTTGTTGATAAATAATTTTTAATCATAGTCTCTTTTTTTATATCTTTTACTCTTATAATATAATAAAGAGGGGTTGGTTACCCAAACCCCCCTTTTATCACTTAACTCCTTATTTTAGAATATACTTAACCAAATCTTTGTTTAACGCGAGTGTTGAGAACTTTTTCTGATCAGAACCATAAATTGATTTAACCAAATGATATTTCAAATCATTGTTCAAAATATCTTCAGTTACAATCTTTCCAATACGATCAATCAATGATTTTTCAACTTTGTTATCTTTGGCAAAATATACTACATTGTTAATCAATCGAGTAGTCAATGTTGAGGCAATATCAGCTCTGTAATTATCACCAGTGCCAACATTTGATTTGAGTGCTCTAATTGCACTTTCTTCATTTTCATCAAACAACACTTTTCTAACATCAACCAATTTGTCCAATTTATTATTAATAAACATTGAGAACATACTAGCAAATTCAGGACCAACTGAACCTTCTCCAATCATTTGGATCAAACCCAAACTATTTTCAAATGATTCAATACTAGAAATACTATTAAAAAACATTACAATACTCCTTGAATTGACTTTCTTAGAAACTAGTTCTGGATGCATCAATAAGAAGTTAATACATCTACTATCAATGTGATTCTCTTCGGCCCAACGTGCCCAACATTCAACATCAAATCTCAAATCAACTGAAATGAAACGTGTCTTTTGAGCTGCGTCAATACTATTTACAATATAATCATCTGTGTCTGGATTACTTGTTAGAATAATATGCCAGTTTTTAGGTAGTGACCAACTAATATATTGTTGTCTATCTACTAGTTCCATTACAGCTTGAATGAACCTCATATCAGCTCTATTCCAGTCATCCAGAAGTAAAATACCTCCTTCTTCTTTACCAGCGATCCATTCAGGTGGACAATAACTCATCCTATTATTACCTGTTGGTTTAAAACCACTTTGGCGAGCATCATCAATGACATTCTCATCTACATACTTTGTTTCTTTTCCATTTGTAACTTCAAATTGACGGATTGGAAAACCAACCAAATCACCTAATTCTTCAATTTGGGCGAGGTTCAGTTTAACAAAATTCAAATTTGTTTCTTGAGCCAGTTGTAGGATAGAACTTGTTTTACCAATTCCTGATTCACCTACTACTTCAATTGCTACTGGTGTTTTACCATGTTCTTGAATGTACTGGTTGTTGTTAATAATGTGGGTTAGAAACCCTTTCAATTCATTTGAGTTAAGTGATACTTTTTGCATAATCTTTATTTTTATTTATCTTCTTTTTTTTCTCTTTATCTTTAATAATATAATAAACTCTTTGTGTTAAAACAAGGGGAAGTAATTCTTAAATTACTTCCATTTGAACTTGTTTGCCTGGTAATATGTCACCATAACCCCTTCTATTTCTTGTCAATACCCATAACATGTTTTTTCTAGGCTTGACACTTGGTGCTGGACACTCCCCATCTGTAAAATAAACCATACAATTATATTTCTGTTGGTTTTTATTAAAATACTCAACAGCTGGAGTGAAATTAGTTCCTCCACCTCCATAAACAATATTGATGAATTTACCTTTATATTCTTCAACATGGTCCACATCTGCATCACAATGTAACAATGTGATATCAGTTCCTGCTTTATGAATCAATTTAATTTGAGCCATAAAGTTAGCCATTTCTTCTGTAGATACAGAACCACTTGTATCAATAGCAACCAACATATTTTTCCTAGGTTTGATTTTCAAAGCTGGGTTACCATTAAATCTGATATTTGGTTTGTGACGTGTCTTTTTAGTTTCGATTTTATTAGAACTACTTACAAAATTCCTTAAATAAGCCTTCCAATCAATAACTGGTTTAACTTCTTTAAATAGTTCTTCAAGCATTTGTTGTAAAGCAGCTGGTAAATTTCCTCTACTATTACTTCCTTTACGATCCAATTGAGTCACTACTTCTTTTAATTGATGTTCAATTTGGTTCTTAATAATTTTCTTATCTGCTTCACTTAGTTCTGATATTTCTTTCCATGTACCATGGTCATCAATCATTCCATCTGTAAAGTCACTATCACCTTCCATCATACCTTTTAGTTTCTGTTGTGACTCATTCAATCCAGATCCACTATTACCATTTCCATTTCCACCATTTCCATCAATTTCTCCTCCATCACCTTCATTATCCCCACTACTATTTCCACCATTACTTGGTCCATTACTATTTCCATTTTGACCTGATGGATTCATATTTTTATATTCCTTCATCAATGTGTCATAATATTCTTTAGTACCAGCTTTTTCAGGTAAGTTAAAATCAGGAAATGATGAAGGTAACAATGCTCCTTCTGGTAAGTGTTTTTCATCAATGTATTGATTAATTTCAATATCAGCAGCTATATTAACCATTCGTTGATTTTCATAATGGTCATAATTGTACAGGTGATGAAATGCTATATGAAGCAATTCATGTTTCAACAAACCATATTGATGGTCATAACTTAGACTATTATAAAAGTCAGGATTGAATTCCAAATTCAAATTATACCCTGCTTTTCTAACACAAGCTGTATCAATATTCTTATTTTCTAATTTGTTCAGTTGTAATAACATCAAACCATAAAATGGTTCTTTTAACATCAATTCTTTTGTAACTTTTGAAATATCCATCTTTTTTTATTTTTATTTAATATAATATAATAAACTCTTTGTGTAAGGCCTAGTTAATAATTTGTGAATAATTTTCTATTAAACGTTTCAAAGTAGCATATTGACCACTTGATATACGAACATTTTTATATGATTTATCTAGGTATTCATATGCTTTTTCTAATCCACCTATTTCAAAATAAGTAATCATATCATTACCTGTCTTTTCAAACATTTGTGGTGAACCAATTGTAGATAATGAACAACCTTTTTCAATTTTTCTACTAAACTCTTTTGTTCCACCACTCTTAATTTTCCCTAATGATGAACCAAAACCTGAACGACGTGACATTTTGTTAACATGACTAGCTGTTTTCTTATCAACATGTTCTACTGTGTTACCTGTTTTATGATATACAATATCAATTGTACCATAAGCTTCAGTTTCAGAACAATCAACACAATGGTTAAAACCTAATTCTACTCGTTTTGTAGGTAATGTTTTTGAACAACTTTTACAATTCATCTCTCTTTATTTATTTCTTTATACTTTAATATAATAAAGAAGTTGTGTGTAAACAAAGAAAGGTAGATTTTTCAACCTACCAATCTAAAAAATATCCAGAATCCTTTTACTAAACTCTAACAGCTCCAGAATCTTTTTCTAAAATTTCTTTAACCCAATTAATAGCTTCTTGTTCTGTGTTGAATTGAGCTGCTATAATTCCTTGAGTTTGATCCCAAACTCTCCAAACACGATTGTTATTTACAATAGATACTCTAATATGGTACATTTGATTTACTTATACATATAAGATATTTTCAAAATGTAATGTTAATTTTTTATATAAATGACTCACCCCACTCATCATCAATAAGCTCATTTTTATTCCAACCTGCTTCATTAATAGCTTTATATTCATCAGGTGCCATACCTTTCATTATCATATACATTTCAAAATCAATGTCAAGTAATCTCCACTTATCATTCCACTCCCTAATCCACATTTGTCTATGTTGTTCAAATTCTTGTTGTGTCATAATTTAAATAATTCATAATTACTATTTTGTGTTTTGAATTTAATATAATCCTCTCGCTCCTCTATGATTTCTGTAACAGAAGTTGTTTGCCAAGTAAAAAATTGGTTAAATGGAGACATAATTAATGAACGACCAATAGCAGGTTCATCATGTTTTGCTTTAAAACGACCTTCATCATTCCATTCTAACCATTTTATTTCTTTAGATTGATTAGTTAGTCCATCATGTTCACGAACTAATTTCCAATTAAATTCGTTTTCAATTACTCCTTGTTCAACAGCAATCTTCAATACATTATCTTCCGTTAATGTCATTGGTATCTTATCTTGTTTAATCTTGCTCATATAGTTTTATGTTTGTCTTTTTTAAATAAAAATTTAAAGCATCCTTTCCAAATTAACAATCTACATATCCATTTAGGTAACCAACCTGCCATATAAGGTTCAGTTTTAATTAACTCATAACTACCATGAATTAATCCATTTTCCCATCCTGCTTCAGTTAAACTGAATTCAATAGTTGCGCTGTCCCATCTAGCTCTAAAATAGAAATAATATCCTAGAAACCAACCTTCTGATTGAACGGGGCAGTTGCCTGATGGTTTGTATTTCCACTTAATCATATTAATCCATTTCTTTATTATATCCTAAGTTTAATTCCTGAGCTTGTTTGGTTAGAAAGTCTAATTGCTTTTCTCGATTTTCTTTTTCAGTTTCTAGTTTCTCTAGTTGTTTTTCAAATCGCTCAATACTACCCCAAATAATACTAGCTTTAGAGTCTAGTGTTAATATTTGTTCTACCAATTCTTTTTGTCTGCCTCTACTATAAAAACCATGTTCAATATCATCAGCTAAGTTTTGTAAATGTTCAGGAGCATGAATTGAAATACGAAGATCATAATCATGCCACTTAGTTTTCCAATCTATAAAGGCAATTCCCTTAGTTAGCTTTCTAAGTAGATTGTGTAAGGACCAGTTACGTACTCGAACAATAGACCTATCACTACCAAACACATGTAAGAAACGTAAGAACCATCTTGGACATAGTTTAGGTTTAGCTTCATAATCCATAGCAAGTACTAATGGGTATAGAGCATTAAAATAATCACCTTCTTCATTCCATAGGTGTGTTCCTAAGTAACCATACTTTTCAAATCCTTTAGGAAAGAAAATGTATCTGAAGTCATCTAACTCAATATCACGAGTATAAATCATACCCTTACTACGTCCTTTCCAAAACAGGATTGTGTATTTAATATTGTCTATACGTTCTTCAAATGTTGGTGGTTTGTAAAATTTATTATTTTTGTCTATTTTGCTCATAATTATCTAAATCTTCTTTTAAACGTTCTAAAAATGTTTGTTCTCCATCATCACCACTTACCAACCAATCTATCCTATGAGCATAGATTTGAGCTTTTCTAAGCAGTTCTACTCCTTCTTTAAATTTTTCAATTATTTCGTCTGGGTAGTCATGATAGTAAATTCTATCATCCCAAACTTCATGCCATCTATCTTCATCAGCAACTTCTTTTTTATTTCCTTCAATTAGTCTCTCAATTGAATCAGCAATATATCCAATTTTATGTTGGTCGTAGTCAAAATGTCCTCCACTCATAGTATTTTATCTTTTTTATTTTCTTTCTTATACTATAATATAATTAAGAATTTATGTATTACCAAAGAAAAGTTATTTAATTTTATATTAACCTCCGAATGTTTCCTTGTAGTATTGTTCTGATTTACCCATTGGGTCTTCTTCTATTGCATTCATAAGCGTATGTGAATATACTGCTTGAATAATCTCCTCCTTGTGCATTGCTTTGGCTTGTTTCAAAATGTCAATGTTTACAATTCCCTCTCCATAAATACTTCTTAAGTATTCAGCCATTTCAATGGCATACCACTCAATACTACTTTGTTTATTGTTGCTCATAATTTCTATTTTTTGATTGTCAAAAGGTTTTGTTTGCAATGTATTAGTGCTAATTACAGTTTCTCTATGTGGTAATTCAAGATACTTTTTAATTTGTTTTACTTCCGTTTGTTGTTTGGTGTTGCTCATTGTTACCTCCTTCTTGATATTGTTCCCCTTTTTGTTCTATTGCATCTAAGACTCTAAACAAAGGAACTAATATTGTTCCATTGGTGTATACTTCTTGACTATCCTTAAAACTATAATCAATAATAAAGTCTATAATTTTGAGATGTTCTTCATCTGTAATGTATTTCAATCTACTACTTATAGATAAATCATTTTTGATTTCTTCTTTCATACTTTGTTTATTGTTGCTCATTTGTTACCTCCTTGTATTTTGTTGATTATTTTATAAACTTCATGACTTTCATTTTCAGCCCAAGTAATTATTTCCTCTTCCAAATCTATGTTATAATTGTGTAATGCAAATGATTGATGCATTAATTCATGCATTATTAATCCAAAAGTGCTAAGTGAATCAGTACATCTTGAAAGATTAATAAATACAAACCTTGGATCATCATCTATATACTCACCAGATTCTTTAGGTATAAAATTAGATAATCCTGCTACATAAGCATCTTCTGTTGTGTTTTTATAAGCAGTACAATCTATGGCATTAAGACCATGCATTTCTTCTACATTATAATAAGTAAATAAATCACAAGGATTAGAACTTAATAGAAGCGTGTAAGTCTCTCTATTTATTTTTTCAATTTGTTTATTATTGCTCATACTAACTTCCAAATGTTGGTCTGCTGATATCTATCCATACTTTACACACAATAAGATTTAGTCCAATCATATAAGCTCTAACATGATTATCTTTACTAAATACTTCTTTAATACTACCTTTCTTTTTACCAACGGCCTCATATGTTTTTACCCATATTCCTAAGTTGAATGTGTTTCGCATTTGAAACTTTTCAAAATTTTCCATACCTCCTTCTTCCCATCTGTGACGGAGTACAAGATTAATATGAAACCATTTGTTTCTAATCTTACTTATCATTGTTTATTTTTTAAATACCTCTATTAATTCATCAAATGATACACCACCATTACCCTCTTTTATTTTATATAATTCGGCTTGTACCTCATCATAAAAATTTATTCTATCCATTACAAAAGCAGAATTAGGTTCCATTGACATGAATTCTAAAGTCAGTATAAGTCGTTTAACACCTATTAAAGCACATTCAATTGCTTCCTTATAACGTGAATCACAACTATTAATACCACTATTCAATGAACCGTTGTTTGGTAACATGAAATAATAATCATGAATAATTTCTAATGCTGCTTTTTGGTGTGGTGTCATAGTCTTTTTATTTCACGTTTAACTGCTTCCAAATATTCTACAATAGTGTGAGGTGTTGTTCTATCCTCTAACAATGATTTTTGTAGCTCATGTGTTGCTATCCAAGCTGCTTGCTTAACAATATGTAATGACGTTTTATAGTCAATGTCTTCATTAAAATAAGCATACTTAATTTTATCAACTAAATTTGATGCGTGTTCTTGTGGTGTCATAACTTGTTAAATTTTCTTGTTTGTATTTTTATTATATACTTTTGTGCTATTTTATGCCACCACCAATCAAAGTCTCTATTGTAATAAGTACATTTGTGTTCTAGTATTTCTAGTAAAGCATTTTCAAAAGTATGATGTGTTGTTCTGTATTGTCCATCTCTCAAGACAAACCAACAACCCTTTCTAAATTTGAACTTGTAGTCTTTTCTTAATTTCTTTAAAAGTTTAGCTTTCATTTCTTTAACTTATCGTTTATAGCACCTAGGTAAAGTATCACTACTATTAATAAAAATATAACCATATTACTTTAGTTTAACTAATTCACTGATTAATAATGCAACATCATCTGTTGTTTGATGAGACATAACATCTGTATATCCATCAGTTAATACAACCCAATTATCAACATTCCAAATCATCCAATCACCATTACTATTCCAAGCTGCTACTTCGGCGGTTGTTTCACCTTCATCACAATAATTACCTTTACTAAATTGAACACTAATAGTACATCCGTTAGCAAAGTCCATTTGAAAGCCGTGATGCCAATCATTATTTTCTGCTCTAAATTTCATAACTTTTTATTTATCAAATGTATTAAAAATTGAATTCCAAAAACCTTTATTAATTCTATTATGATATTCTTCATATTTTATAAGTGCTTTATTTACTGAATCTTTATATGTATCAGCTACACGAGTTTTTTCTTTAGTGTGTGAAGAAAAATCAGCATATAAATAAAAATCATCAGCAGCCATAACTTGTTGTTCTTCTAAAACAGCTTTACTATACTTTAAAGTAAGTAAATAATATTTATTTTCTAATTGTTGATATTCTTTTTTTAGAATATCATATTTTTGATATTCAGAATGACCTACTTTAACAGTAACTGCTGTTACTAAAATTGAGATTGTGATAACTATTTTTTTCATAACTTTTATTTCTTAATAATAATTAAATAACCTTCTGGGGTTGATTTAAAATGTTCAATAATCATTCCTTTAAATGATTTGTCAAACATTCCCATATCATGATCAGAATGCATATAAGGACCACCACTTGGATCAATCATATCAATTTTAGTAGTGTCTGAATAAATTAAACCTCGGTATTTTTTAGATAATGGAGTTGATTCAAATGTTTCCTTATCATACTCATGAACAGCGGTTTTAAATTCACCCATAGTCATTCGCTCATCTGTATCAACATCAGTACAATATGCTTCATATGCTTTATCATAAACATTAGGCCAACCACAACGCATCCATTTAAATTCACCTTCAAATAAAATGTTTCCATCATCTGTTTTACTGAATGTAAAAACATCATTGTAACGATTTGTGTAACTTACTTTTTCCATTTTTCTCTTTTCTTATAATAATAATATAATAAAGAGGGTTTGGAAATCCAAACCCCCTAATTAAACTATAACTAGTAATCCTGTGTTATCTTTTTATCTCAATATATTTAATTTGTTGTGTAAAAGCATCTAAAGTAATATCTAATGAACCTAATATTTTAATATCATCATTTATATCATATACAGTTATATAAAACCTATAACCGCCATTAGTGCGTCCGGTAAACTCGGCTTTACCCTTAGACAACACCTTCCATACTTTTTTATCAATTATATCTTTACTATAATAAGATGTAACCCATCTATCATTTTTCTTTTCCTCAACTACTTCAGTTGTTGAATCATTCAGATACATTTTAATATGCCCTTTAATAATATGTCCGGCTGCTGTTTGAGCATCATAATGAGTTGGGACTGAAACATACTGACCTATTAGAGGAAATGATGTTAGAAAAATTCCTGTTATTATAAATTTTTGAAATACAGAATGTTCACGTACCCACTGAATACTATTTTGAATTATTTTTAATATTTTTTTCATTTGCTAAAATTAAAATCCAAACACCAAACTAACCAACATAATGAAATTTCAAATCTATTATGCCAACTAATCCATATTTGTGGTAATACAAATAATGATTTATAATGTGATGAAGTACTTATTTTTATATTCATACTTTATCTATATTTTCAGGGTTAGAAAATTTTAACCCCCACATTAATGAAGACCAATCCATCTCACGTTCAGCCGTTGTTTTATTGAGCTTAAGATTTTTACGCAAATAATCAGTACCCCATTTTTTCCATTCAACATTTTGTTCAACAGTCATAGTCCATTGAGCATACCAGTCATCTTTTCTATCTTTAATATCATCATAAGTGATATTATGACCAGCAATAACAAACATTTGATTAATTATGTCAATAACAGCTTGTTGACGTTTTTCTTCTCTACTCATTCTCTTTTTCATAACTTATCTTTTCTTTTTAATATAATAAATCTTTTTTAAAGAACCAAATTAATCCCACCAACTTTCAATTCGCTCATTCATTATTTTAAATAATAAACGTTTTGCTTTATTGTGTTTATCCATTACATATTTAAGTGCTTCTGGTGTTCTATAATTTGCGTCATAGAATTCATGGTAATATGATTCTTCTTGTATTTTTTCAATTAACCTAACACAAGTCATCATTAGTTCAGCATCACGTTTAGAACTTTCATGCCAGTTTCTCTCACCTAAATGTTTGGCTTGCTTTTCTAATTTAAATTTTAGTACCTCAAAAATATAATGATGGTCCCAGTCTCTATCCTTCCAGATTACCCAAAACCATTTGTATAAGTTCTGAACTCCATACTTAATGTATTTGTGCTGGTAAGGTAGTTGCCATCTTACCCACCTGTACAATTTCCAATACCACTCATTATATTCTTTACTCATATTGTTCCTGAAACTAAAATTGAACCATCACCTAGAATTTTATAGTCAAATAAATGTTTTTTTAAAGCACTAGTAGCTAATGTTTTCATTTTAGTACTATTACCAGTAATAATTTTACCTTGAAAACCTAGTACTCTATAATCCCACATAATAGCCCATTCTTCAACTATCAACATAACATCTTCATGTTTTACACCATGAAGGTCTAGTGTAATAATGTTTTCTTCCATACCTTTATTGCTCTAATTAATCGTTTTCTAGTTGTTTTATTTTTTATTGATTTTCTGTGTCGTGGTGTTTTCATAGCGGTAATAAATACATACAATTGAATCACCAATATGAAATGTTTTATCTGTTGAAACAATTATTTGACCATTTGATGCTTTACCATAGTAACGATAATCAGTTTGTAATGTATTTTCTTGACCTGGTGAAGTAAACCATACTGAATCAATAGTTGATATTATTTCTTTTTTCTCAATTAGTTTTACTGATGGTTTTGTTATGTTATGAATTGCTAGGAAAATAAGTAACATCAAACATACAATTACAAGTATATTATATTTATTCATTGTTTTTCAAATTTATGATGTTTATGTAAATATCTTAAGTCACCTAATGTTTCTACACCTTGAGCTGTATTATCAATAGGAA
>Ga0222714_10004792_pt1 | contig 13116 bp, 8 predicted proteins | sample C33_3DmetaG_FD_165048 | JGI IMG/M metagenome (GOLD analysis project Ga0222714, IMG submission 165048) | Estuarine water microbial communities from San Francisco Bay, California, United States - C33_3D | ecosystem: Environmental > Aquatic > Marine > Unclassified | place: USA: California... | reverse complement strand
AGCGCAAGAAAAAAGTCGGATTACTGTTGTGGAATCTTTGCTTCGCGGACAACTTTTGCCCACTTGGTAGTTTCTTCGCGCAAATGCTTGATGAACTCGGCGGAGGTGCTCGGCGTCGCTTCCATGCCTTGGCGCTCATAACGCTGCTTCATGTCCGGCGCGCTGAGTACGGCAAAGATGGTCTTGTTGAGTTTGTCGACTATCGGCTTCGGCGTGCCGGTCGGCGTCAAAATGCCGTACCAGGTTGCATATTCGAAGCCGGGCACGCCGGATTCGGCTACGGTGGGAACATCGGGGAGCGGGCCTGCGCGTTTTTGGGTGGTAACAGCGATGCCGCGCAGGCGACTGGATTTGACATGTGGCAACGCCGAGGCGAAGGTCGACATGAAAGCGTTGGTTTCGTTGCCAAGCAGTGCGGTGATGGCCGGGCCAGTGCCCTTGTAAGGCACGTGCACGAGCTGGATCTTCTGCGACATCATCAGCATTTCCATCGCCAGATGTGTGCCCGAACCGAGGCCGGCGGAGGCGTAGGTCAGCTTGCCGGGCTGGGATTTGGCCAGAGCAACGAATTCCTTGAAGTTTTTGGCCGGCAGGGACGGGTGGGCGACGATGATGTTGGGCTGTTCGGTTGCCAGCGAAATCGGGATGAAATCGCGGATCGCATTGAACGGCAGTTTCTTGTACAGCGCCGCGTTGAAGGCCATGCTGATGTTGCCGAGGAACAGCGTATAGCCGTCCGGCGGTGATTTGCTGGCAATGTCCGCGCCGAGTACGCTGCCGGCGCCGGGACGGTTGTCGACCACGATGGTGGTGCCCAGCGCCTGGCCGAGGGCATCGGTCATGGTGCGCGCACTGATGTCGCTGCCGCCACCGGGAGCGAATGGCACGATCATCCGAATCGGGCGCGACGGGTAATCCTGCGCCTGGACATGCGGCGTGGTTGCGAACAGGCTTGCGGCGGCCAGCGCGACGATCATTCTGAACATCGTAATCTCCTCATTATTTTTACTGAAGGAAGTGCCGTAGATCACCGCTTGGCGGCGAAAGCAGAAAGTAAAGCATATCATCGCCGCGCAGCCGGTTCACGGCTGCGTAGCGGCACGATCGATCAGGCGGCCTTAGCCGATTTGAAGCCGGATTGTGTGCTGGCGGCCAGATAATCCATGGCTGCAGTGACGCCACCCTTTACGTGTGGAACCCCAGCCAGTTCCAGTCCCATCTCGACACCGGCCAGGGTTCCAAGCAGGGTCAGGTCGTTGAAGTCGCCGAGGTGGCCGATGCGGAAAACCTTGTCGGCGATCTTGCCCAGTCCGCTGCCCAGCGACATGTTGAAATGTTCGAGCACGACTTTGCGGAACGCGACCTCGCTGTGGCCCGCGGGCATCAGCACCGCGGTCAGCACGCCGGAATACTCGGCCGGGTTCTGGCACAGGATCTCCAGCCCCCAGGCGTTGACGGCCCGACGCGTGGCCTCGGCATGGCGCTGGTGCCGTGCGAATACGTTATCGAGGCCTTGTTCGTCGAGCAGCATTTTCAGCGCTTCGCGCAATCCGTAGAGCAGGTTGGTGGCTGGCGTGTACGGGAAAAAACCATTCTTGTTGGGGGCCAGCATTTCATCCCACGACCAGTAGGAGCACGGTAATTTCGCATTCTTGCTGGCTGCGAGTGCTTTTGCCGAAATTGCGTTAAACGACAGTCCGGGCGGCAGCATCAGGCCTTTCTGTGAGCCGCCGACAGTGACGTCGACGCCCCATTCGTCATGACGGTAATCGACCGAGCCCAGTCCCGAAATCGTGTCGACCAGGAACAGCGCCGGGTGCTTCGCGCGGTCGATGGCCTTGCGTACTTCGCCGATGCGCGAAGTGGCGCCGGTGGAGGTTTCGTTGTGCACCACGCACACAGCCTTGATCGCATGCGCCTTGTCTTCCAGCAGGCGTGCCTCGATGGCCGCGGGATCGGCACCGTGACGCCAGTCGCCGCTGATGAATTCAGGCTTGAGGCCCAGGCGCAGCGCCAGGTTTTTCCATAGCGTTGCGAACTGGCCGCTTTCGTACATCAGCACGGTGTCGCCGGGCGACAGCGTGTTGACCAGAGCCGCTTCCCAGGCGCCGGTGCCGGAGGCCGGATAGATCACCACGTCGCCCTGGGTTTTGAACATGCGCTTCATGCCCGCGAGCACGTCTTTGCCGAGCTGTGCGAACTCTGGTCCGCGGTGATCGATGACCGGCATGTCGATGGCGCGCAGGATGCGGTCGGGAACGGTGCTGGGACCGGGGATCTGCAGAAAGTGGCGGCCGGCGGGCTGGGTCATGAGGGTGCTCCAGAGAGGGAATGATGAGCGGGCATGGTAACCCCCCAACAAGTTGTCGGGCAACTTATTTTTGTATGCAAAATAGAGGTGTTTGTCGCCTCGGCGACAATTAAATTATAACTATATGATTACATAGATATTTATAAATTGCCAGATAGACCGTAGCACAGTATTATGCATACAAACAAGGAATGGATATGGATACCCTCCCTGCAAACACCGCCAATGTCACCTCGCTGGCCGAGCGCCGGTTGCTCCACGAAACCGTAGTCGACCGGTTGCGTGATCTGATCGTGCAGGGTGAACTCGCCCCTGAATCCAAGCTGAACGAACGCGTGCTGGCGGAGAAACTCGGCACATCGCGCACGCCGCTGCGTGAGGCAATCAAGTTCCTGGCCTCTGAAGGACTGGTCGAGCTGCTGCCCAACCGCGGCGCGGTGGTGGCGCCGCTGAAGCCCGAAAAAATGAAGGAAGTGTTCGTCGTGCTCGGTGCACTGGAAGCACTCGCGGGCGACCTCGCGTGCCGCAACGCGACCGAGTCGGACATAGCCGAAATCCGCGCACTGCATTACCACATGCTGGCGCACCATGCCCGCGGCGAACTGGCGCAGTACTTTCGTTACAACCAGCAGATCCATACGAGGATCATCGACTGCGCCGGCAATGCAACGCTGGCCCAGTCATGGCGCAGCCTGAATGCACATGTCAAACGTGCGCGTTACCTGGCCAATCTTTCACGCGAACGTTGGGACAAGGCGGTGAAAGAACATGAAGAGATGATCGAGGCGCTGGTGAAGAGAGACGGCGCGCGGCTTCAGGCATTGTTACGGGATCATCTGTCGAACAAACTGGCCATGGTCATGGAGGCATTGGCGACTCCGCAGGCAGGGCAGGTGCGATGAACGCCCTGGCCAAACCCGTGCACTTCGTCAAAACCGCGCCTGACCGCAGCGCGCTGGCGCAGCGCCTGCGCCGCGAACTGCGCGGCGAAGTGCTGTTCGATGCCGCTACACGTGGGCGTTATTCCACGGATGCCTCCATTTATCAGATCGAGCCGGTCGGCGTGGTCGTGCCGCGCGATGAAAACGATGCGCTGACGGCGCTGCAGATCGCAGTGGAGCAGGGTGTGCCGGTGTTGCCCCGCGGTGGCGGCACTTCGCAGTGTGGCCAGACGGTCGGCGCTGCGTTGGTGCTGGACGTTTCCCGGCATCTCAACGAAATCATCGCCTTCGACCGGGACGCGCGCACGGTCACTGTCCAGCCGGGAATGGTGCTCGATCATCTCAATGCCTGGCTGAAACCGCATGGTTTGTGGTTCCCGGTGGACGTGTCGACCAGTGCGCAGGCGACCATTGGCGGGATGGCCGGCAACAATTCCTGCGGTTCGCGTTCGATTGAATACGGCAACATGGTGCACAACGTGCTTGGCATCGATGCGTGGCTGGCCGACGGTGCCGCCTATCGCTTCGGCCTGTTGCCGCGCGACCTGTCGGAACTCGATGCCCCGCGCGGCTATCGCGAATTGGTGGAGCGCATCTCAGGCATCGCACGGCGAGAGGCCGAGGAGATAGAGCACCGCTATCCCAAGGTGCTGCGCCGCGTCGGTGGCTACAACCTCGACATGCTGTTGCCTCCCAGCGCCAACATGGCGCATCTGCTGGTGGGCTCCGAAGGCACGCTGGCATTTTCCCGACGCATCGAGCTGAAGCTGTCGCCGCTGCCGCGGCACAAGACGTTGGGCGTGTGCCATTTCCCGACGTTCTACCAGTCGATGGAGGCACCCCAGCACATCGTCAAGCTGAAACCCTCCGCAGTGGAACTGGTCGACCGCACGATGATCGATCTTGCGCGCAGCAATCCGGCGTTCCGGCCGATCGTCGACCAGTGTGTCAAGGGCGAGCCAGAAGCGATCCTGCTGGTGGAATTCGCCGGCGAGGACCGTGATGAACAGGTTCGCCGGTTGAAGGATCTGGTGGCATTGATGGGGGAACGCGGCCTGCCGGGCAGCGTCGTCGAAGTCATCGATCCGGCCGTGCAGAAGGAATTCTGGGAAGTGCGCAAGGCGGGACTCAACATCATGATGTCGATGAAGGGCGACGGCAAGCCGGTCTCATTCATCGAGGACTGCGCGGTGCCGCTGGAGCATCTCGCCGAATACACCGATCGCCTGACCCAGGTATTCCACAAGCACGGCACCCGCGGCACCTGGTATGCACACGCTTCGGTGGGCTGCCTGCATGTGCGGCCGATCCTCGACATGCGCCGCGACGGCGCGCAGAAAATGCGCGCGATTGCCGAAGAGGCCGCAGCACTGGTCAGGGAATACAAGGGTTCCTATTCCGGCGAGCATGGCGACGGGCTGGTGCGCTCGGAATGGATTGCCCCGTTTTTCGGGCCGAAGATTACCGCGGCCTTCGAGGAGATCAAGGATGTCCTCGACCCCAGGGGTCTGCTCAATCCGGGCAAGATCGTGCGTCCGTCCAAGCAGGACGATCGCGCGCTGTTCCGCTTCAAGCCGGATTACGCTGCAAAACCGCCGGCGGCCGCGCTGGACTGGAGCGAATGGGGCGGCTTCGACAAGGCCGTGGAGATGTGCAACAACAACGGCCATTGCCGCAAGTTCGATACCGGCACCATGTGCCCGTCGTACCGCGTCACCCGCGACGAACAGCACCTGACGCGTGGCCGTGCCAATACGCTGCGGCTGGCGTTGTCGGGCCAGCTGGGGAGCGAGGGGCTGACCTCCGCGGCCGTGCGCGAGGCGATGGAGTTGTGCGTGTCGTGCAAGGGTTGCAAGCGCGAATGTCCGACCGGCGTCGATATGGCAAAAATGAAAATCGAGTTCCTCCATCACTGGCGCCGGCACCATGGCCTGACACTGAAGGAACGCCTGATTGCATACCTGCCGCGCTACGCACCCTGGGCGGCGAAGCTGGCGACAGCAGTCAATGCGATGCAGAACTTTTCAAAAACGTTGCTTGGCTTTGCCGCACAGCGGTCGTTGCCCGCTTGGTGCAGCGACCCCTTTGAACAACCCAAAGCGCCGGCCGTGACTGGCGGTCGTGAAGTCGTGCTGCTCGTGGATACATTCAACCGCTGGTTCGAGGCGGAGAATGCACGGGCTGCAATCAAAGTGCTGGAAGCGGCTGGCTACACTGTGCATGTGCCGTCGGCGAGCGGCGATGCACGTCCGTTGTGCTGCGGCCGTACTTTCCTTGCCCAGGGCATGGTCGATGAAGCGCGCGCCGAAGCGCAGCGCGTGATTGAGGCGTTGCAGCCGTATGTCGGGCGCGGCGTGCCGGTGATCGGGCTTGAGCCGTCATGCCTTTTTTCGCTGCGCGACGAATTCCTGTCGATGATGCCGGGCGACGTTTCCAGGCAGCTCGCCGCCAATGCACTGCTGTTCGAGGAATTCATCGCTCGGGAACACGATGCCGGCCAATTGCAGCTCAAATTGAAGGCACTGCCGCAGACGAAAGCGCTGCTGCACGGCCATTGTCACCAGAAGGCTTTTGCAGTGATGCCGGCGGTGCAGAAAGTGCTGGCGCTGGTGCCGAATCTCAAAGTCGAAACCGTCGAATCGAGTTGTTGCGGCATGGCTGGCAGTTTCGGCTACGAGGCCAAACACTACGAAGTGTCGATGCGAATGGCGGAAGTTTCGCTGCTGCCCAAAGTGCGCGAGGCAGATGCCAACACCCTGATCGTTGCCGACGGTACCAGCTGCCGTCACCAGATACACGACGGAGCGGCGCGCGAAGCGCTGCATGTGGCGCGTGTTCTGGCCGCAGCGCTGATCTGAGTCTTACCACGATGCAGGAGAGGATCAGGCCGGTTTGTCACGCATGTATTGCTTCTTGACAACCAAGCCGTACAACAATAGCCTGAGTCCAATAAATAAATAGAACACGGTACTAGGAGGAGGATGGATCAGCCCGTCGTCGCCGAATCGGTGGCGCGCACGACTGCGCACCCGTGGCTGCTGGAAATCGAAGACCTGCACGTGCATTTTGTCACGACGCGTGGGGTCGTGCGCGCAGTCGAGGGCGTGTCGTGGAAAGTCAGGCCGGGGGAGGTTGTTGCTCTCGTTGGCGAATCCGGTTGCGGCAAATCCGTGTCATCGCTGGCGGTCATGCGTTTGCTGGCAAAACCGGCAGGCCGTGTCGTCCATGGCCGGATCCTGTTCGAGGGCCGTGACCTCCTGAAGCTGTCGGAAGACGAAATGCGCGAGATTCGCGGGCGCGACATTTCGATGATCTTCCAGGAACCGATGACCTCGCTCAATCCCGTGCTCACCATCGGCTTTCAGATCATGGAGCCGCTGCTGATCCATATGAGCATGGACATGGTCGCGGCACGCAAGCGCGCGATTGAGTTGCTGCAGATGGTCGGCATTCCCGATCCGGATCGCCGACTCGAACAGTATCCGCACCAGTTTTCCGGCGGCATGCGCCAGCGGGTGATGATCGCCATCGGCTTGGCCTGCAATCCCAAGCTGATCATTGCCGACGAGCCGACCACTGCGCTGGATGTAACCATCCAGGCGCAGATACTGTCTTTGATGCGTGATCTTTCACGCGACCTGGGCATTGCGCTGGTAGTAATTACCCACAATCTCGGAGTCGTTGCGCGCTATGCCGACCGCGTCAACGTGATGTATGCGGCGCGCATGGCCGAGCAGGGCAGTGCAGCCGATGTGTTCCGCCAGCCGCTGCATCCGTACACCGCAGGGCTGCTGCGGTCGGTGCCGCGGCTTGATCAGCCGCGCGGTGCACGGCTGGAAACCATCGAGGGCTCGCCGCCCAACCTGCTGGACCCTCCTGCAGGATGTCGTTTTGCGCCCCGTTGTGCCGCCCGCCAGGAGGCATGCGTACAGACATTGCCCGAATTGATGCAGGTTGCCGAACATCGCTATTCGGCCTGTCTGCGCGGAGAGGAAATGCTGCAAAAAGGGGCCGCCGGTTTGGGATTGCAGGAAGCGGCAGCGGCGTCTTCCACAGTCAAGGCAGTGGAGCAGTCTAGTCCGCTGGTGCAGGTTTCCCGCTTGAAGACATTTTTCGATGTGAGCGTCGGATTCAGGGGCCTGCGCGGCAAGCATGCCGTAGTCCGCGCTGTCGATGACCTGTCGTTTGAGGTGTTTCGCGGTGAAACCGTTGGCCTGGTGGGTGAATCGGGCTGCGGCAAGACCACGGTCGGTCGCACATTGCTCAGACTGGAGGAATCCACCGGCGGCAGCATGAAATTCGAAGGCGCAGATGTTACGCGCGCCGAGGGCAGGCAGCTGCAGAATTATCGCCGCAAGATCCAGGTGATTTTCCAGGATCCGTACAGCTCGCTGAATCCGCGCATGACCATAGGCCAGATCATTGCCGAGCCGATGCTGGTTTACAAGCTGCAGCCGAATCGCGCTGCAGCCATGACGCGAGTGCATGAATTGCTCAAACAGGTCGGTTTGTTCGAATACATGGCGGAACGCTATCCGCACGAACTTTCCGGCGGGCAGCGTCAGCGGGTGGGCATTGCGCGCGCGCTGGCAATGGAGCCCTCCTTCATAGTCTGCGACGAACCGGTATCCGCGCTTGATGTATCGATACAGGCACAGATCATCAATCTGCTCGAAGACTTGCAGAAAAAATTCAATCTCACATACCTGTTCATTGCACATGACCTGGCGGTGGTACGGCACATATCCGACCGCGTCATCGTCATGTATCTGGGCAAGGTGATGGAAATTGCCGACCGCGACACCCTGTATGCGGATCCGCTGCATCCGTATACCCAGGCATTGCTGGACGCGGTGCCGATTCCGGATCCGGCATTGGAGACGCAGCGGAGCCACAAGGTACTGGGCGGGGAAGTGCCCAGCCCGCTGGCGCCACCTTCGGGCTGTGTGTTTCACACCCGCTGCCCCCGGGCAACGCCGGAATGCAGCCGGCAGGTGCCGGAACTGCGGGAGGTCAAGGCGCGGCACCATGCCGCGTGCATTAATTTATAAGCTGTATTGACTGTTTTAACGAGGAGGAAACATGAAAACACGATACTGGATTGCCCTCGGCGCCGCGCTTGCGGTGGCCATGGCGCCTGCGCAGGCTCAGACGCCAAAACGCGGTGGCGAACTCAAATTCGCCGTCAGTGCCGAACCCCCGAATTATGACTGCCATGCCAATTCGTCATTCGCATTCATTCATCCGGTACGGCCCCACTACAACACGCTGCTCAAGTTCGATCCGGAAAAATATCCAGCGCTTAAAGGCGACCTCGCGGAGTCATGGACGGTATCAAAAGATGGCCTGACCTATACCTTCAAGCTGCGCCAGGGTGTCAAATTCCACGACGGATCGAGCTTTGGTTCCGAAGACGTCAAAGCCTCGTACGACCGCATTCGCAATCCACCCAAAGGCGTGGTTTCTGTTCGCGGCAGCGCCTATTCCGACATCGATTCGATCAGCACGCCGGATGCCGGCACCGTTGTGTTCAAGCTGAAGGCGCCGAACGCGGCCATGCTGTCGCTGCTGGCCTCTCCCTGGGATTGCATCTACAGTGCAGCCAAGCTCAAGGCCGATCCGACCTGGCCGCAGAAAAACGTGATGGGTACCGGACCGTTCACGTTTGTCGAGCATGCCGCAGGTTCGCACTGGGTAGGCAAGCGTTTTGACGACTATTTCGAGAAAGGCAAGCCCTATCTCGACGGTTACCGTGCGATATTCATCCGCAACACCGCCGCCCGCGTCAATGCACTGCAGGCGGGTGAAGTGCTGGCCGAGTTCCGCGGCCATTCACCGGCTGACCGCGACAAGCTCGTCAAGGCCGTGGGCGACAAGGTGAATGTGCATGAAAGCCCGTGGATCTGCGCGCTGGTCGTCACCCACAACACCGAGAAAAAGCCGTTTGATGATGCCCGGGTACGGCGAGCCCTTGCGCTTGCTGTGGATCGCTGGGGTGGGGCCGAAGCGCTGTCCAAGATCGCGCTGGTGCGTCACGTCGGCGGCACGCTGCGTCCGGGGTCGGAGTATGGCGCGACCGAGCAGGAGATCACCGGTCTTCCGGGATTCTCCAAGGACATCAACAAATCCCGCGAGGAGGCCAAACGGCTGTTGAAAGAGGCCGGTGTTCCGAACCTCAAGTTCAAGTTCACCAACCGCAACATTCCGATGCCGTACACCCCGGTTGGCGTGTTCCTGATCGACCAGTGGCGGCAGATCGGCGTTACCGCCGAGCATGAGCAGCTGGAGACCAAGCTCTACCAGGCGGCAATGCGCGGCGGCAACTATGAGGTCGGGCTGGACTTCAACTGCGACTTCATGGATGAGCCTAACCTGCAGTTGCAGAAGTATTTGTCTGCCGACAAGTCGACGATCAATTTCGCACGCTACAAGGACCGCACACTCGACGAGCTGTTCGAGAAACAGGTACGCGCGACGAGCTCAGCCGAGCGTCGCAAGTTCCTGCGCGAGTTCGAAAAGCGCGCAATGACGGAGGCCTACATCGTCCCGACGATCTGGTGGCACCGCATCATCGTCACCTGGAAGCAGATCAACGGCTGGTATATGTCTCCCAGCCATTACCTGAACCAGGACCTGTCGACGGTCTGGCTGAACCAGTAACACTGCACCATTGACGCTGTATCCCGCCTCCCTGGCTCCGGGGAGGCGGGTTGTGGCGTACCGGCTCCGGAGGTACGCACGAAGCAACGGAAACGGAAACCATGCTGCGTTATATATTGAATCGTTTGCTGCTGATGATCCCCACGCTGCTGGGCGTGGCGATACTCGTCTTCCTGATGCTGCGCATGATGCCCGGCGATATTGTCGAGTTGAAATTGCTGGCCGAAGGCGGTTCGGTTTCGCCGGAAACACTGGCGCTGGAGCGCGCGCGGCTCGGGCTGGATAAATCAATGTGGCTGCAGTTCGTCGACTGGATGACCGGACTGTTTACCCTGGATTTCGGCATTTCAATGTGGACCGGACGCCCCGTGATCGACGAGATCGGCGCGCGTATCGGACTCTCGATGCAGGTCGCGGTGATGGCGACGATGCTGGCGACCTTTATTGCCATCCCGCTGGGCACGATATCGGCCATCTTCAAGGACACCTGGATCGATCACGTGATCCGTGTGTTTGCCATCGCCGGTCTGGCAGTGCCGTCTTTCTGGCTGGGCATGATCATCATCCTGTCCCTGCTGCTGGTGTTCAACTGGATTCCGCCGCTGACCTACGTGCCGATTTACGAGGATCCGGTGGGCAACCTGTCGCAACTGGTCTGGCCCGCTCTCGCGGTGGGGTATCGCTATTCGGCGGTGGCGACGCGTATGACGCGCTCGACCATCCTCGAGGTTTTGCAGGAAGACTATATTCGCACCGCAAGAGCCAAAGGCGTATTCGAGCGGCTGGTGGTGGCACGTCACGCCATGCGTAATGCAATGCTGCCGGTAATTACCGTGATCGGCCTTGAATTTGCGTTCCTGATCGGTGGCCTGGTGGTTACCGAGCAGGTTTTTAACCTGAACGGTCTCGGCAAGTTGTTTGTCGAGACTGTAACCCGCGGCGACTTCACGATGGTGCAGGCGCTGGTGATGCTGATCGCCGGATTGTTCATCGTGATCAACTTCGCAGTAGATTTAATGTACGCGGCCTTTGATCCTCGTGTGAGGTACCGCTGACATGGCCGGAAACGGGACGGTTCAGATTGATTACAAATTGCCGGTGCGGCGGCATCCGGTGCTGCAGTTCATCATTCAGCAACCACTGGGAGCTGCCGGACTGCTGATCATCATTGCGATGTTCATTGCCAGCGTGTTTGCGAAATGGGTGGCGCCGTACGATCCGGTAGCCATTGATTTCGAATCGATGCTTTCTCCGCCTTCGTGGCAGCACTGGATGGGCACCGACGCCTTTGGTCGAGATGTGTTCACCCGCATCATCTATGGCGCACGCACCGCGCTGGTGGTGGGTTTTCTGTCATCCCTGGTTGGCTCGACACTGGGCGCCATCATCGGCGTGGTGTCGGCTTATTTCGGCGGCCGCATCGATACCGTAATACAGCGCATCATGGACGTGCTGCTGTCGTTTCCAATCATCGTGCTGGCACTGGCGGTGGTCGCGGTGCTGGGCAAGTTCATCGTCGGTGGTGTCGACATCAATCTGGTCGTGGCTATCGCGATTCCGATGGTGCCAAAGGTCGCGCGCGTGGTGCGCTCCTCGGCGCTGGCGATCCGTGAAATGCCTTATATCGATGCGGCGCGCACTGCGGGTTATTCGCACACCCGCATCGTATTCCGGCATTTCGTGCCGAATGTGGTGGCGCCGTTCCTGATCATGTTTACCGCATTCATCGCACAGGCGATCTTGCTGGAGGCCTCGCTGTCGTTCCTGGGGCTCGGTGTTACCGAGCCGACCGCTGCGTGGGGGCTGATGCTTTCGGGTTCGTCAGCCGAGTTCTACCGCGAGGCACCCTGGATGATCATTTTTCCCGGCCTGGCGATCAGCCTCGCGGTGTTCGCCTTCAACCTGTTCGGGGATTCGCTGCGCGACTGGCTGGATCCGAAGATCAAGCTGTAGGAATCCCTGAATAACCTGCTGCGCTGCGCGACGCCTGCGTCGTGCGGTGCTCGTAACCTCGCCTAACTACGCAGTTAGGTCTCGGTTTCTGCGCTCCGTGCTCTTTGTCGTCACGCCGCTCGCGACGGTTCTTCAGGGTTCCTTAAACCTCGCGGGCGTAGCGGCGAACCTTCGCATCGTCCACGGTAATGCCCAGGCCCGGCCCGGTCGGCACCTCGAAGTGGCCGTCGCGCAGCTGTAATGGTTGCGCGACGATGTCGTCCGCAAGATAAGGGCTCGACAGGCTGACACCCCAGTCCAGACCGGGAATCGCGGCAGCCAGATGCAGCAGTCCGGCACTGGCGATTCCGGCTTCCGCAATCTTGCAGGCCAGATTGACTTTCATGCCCAGCCGGTCGCAGAGGTTGGCGGCTTCGTGCACAGGTGTCAGGCCACCCAGCTTGATGGTCTTGAGACTGCAGCCGTGTGCGGCCTTCAGCTCATGGTGGCGGCGCAGATCCTCAAGGCTGTGCAGACCTTCATCGACCCCGATTTTGATGCGGCTTGCCGCGGCCACTCGTGCCATTCCCGCAAGATCGTGGCCCGCGACCGGTTGTTCGAAAAATTCGATCCGGGTGTCTGCAACTGCCGTCACATAACGGATCGCCTCCTCTGTGGTCCAGCCCTGATTGGCATCGGCACAAACCAGCACATCGTCACGCAGAGCCTCGCAGATTGCGCGTGAACGTTGAGCATCGGCTTCCGGCGCATCGACGCCGACCTTGATCTTTATTGCGACATAGCCCTCATCGAGCCGGCGACGCGCTTCCGCAATGTCTCCTTCGGTGCTGCCGGTTCCGATCAGTCGCAGCGCCGGGATGCGGGTACGCCTTGCTCCTCCGAGCAGTTCGAACACCGGCTGGCCTTTTGCTTTGCCCCAAGCGTCGAACAGGGCCATTTCAATGGCCGCCTTGGCACTGTTATTGGCATAGAGGTATTGACCGGCCCGGAGCATGACCGCTGCGATCTGGTCAGCTTCCATGCCGACCAGCTTGTCCGAGAGATAGCGAACCGCGGCAACCATGCTGCCCAGCGTTTCTCCGGTCATGGTCGGCGCAGATGTCGCCTCACCCCAACCGACGACACCTTCCTTCGTCTCGATGCGTACCAGCAGGTTCTCGGCATTGTTGATCGCCTCGAACGCCATCTTCACCGGCTTGATCATCGGCAGGCTGACCGCGATGGCTTGAATGTTTTGTATGCGCATGATCA
>Ga0222714_10004791_pt1 | contig 13117 bp, 13 predicted proteins | sample C33_3DmetaG_FD_165048 | JGI IMG/M metagenome (GOLD analysis project Ga0222714, IMG submission 165048) | Estuarine water microbial communities from San Francisco Bay, California, United States - C33_3D | ecosystem: Environmental > Aquatic > Marine > Unclassified | place: USA: California... | reverse complement strand
GAATAAAAGATTAAAGGAGAAAAAAAACTTTTATATTGTTTGGAAATGTTCAGGAAAATATTTTTATTGGAAGATGAATTGGGACAAAGAAGATTATTTTGTTGAAGACCAATTCAGGGATATGGGAAAAGGTTATGCCCAGGCTCGTGATGTCATAAATGTTTACACTTCTGCCATCCATCCTTGGTGAGTGGCAGAAATCTCCCAAATATCTTTATAGAATTATTGGATATTTCTGCCATCCAATAAAACCAATATATCATATTGTAATTGAAGACACTCTTCAACAAGATCCCGTATCTTCTCATCTTCTCTGTTTTTATTTGAACACTTTTCAAGAACCCACTCAAAATATTTCATCATTTATTTATTATAAGAAATTATTTTTAAAATAAAAATTAATCTTTTTCTTTATTGTATACAAGATTCTGTGTAGCCACATCATGGCCCATGACATCTGCCAATTCTTTCTGTTTATCTAATACTTCTTTTGGAATCACTGACGAGACAACTATCTTTCTCATCATCGTTGTCGATATAGACTTATTCAAATATTTCTTTGTGGTCTTTACCAATAATTGAGATAAGGCATTTCTTGAAAGCTCGTGTCCAGTTGAACTCACAAACAATACATCCCCATTGGTCTTGCCAGTAGTTCTCATATACATACGAATTACTTTTTCAACATCCTTATCAATTGGGATCTTCTTCTCACCATATTTCTTGCTGGTCTTGTATTCATTCATTACCATCGTTAATTTACCTTTTTCATTAATTAAATAATTACCAAGTTTTTTATCATCTTCTTTTAAAGAATTATATTGAGTCTTTGATATTAGCTTCATACCCGAGAAATCTAATCTCACAGGATACTTCACCAACATTGTGAATATTGTATATACCATCATCAATTCTTTTTCTTTACCTTTAAGATTTTCTTTCTTCTTTAATCCTTGGGATTTGATTTCACTCTCCATTGTAATTAACATCTTTTTGATTTCTTCTAAATCTACAAAGTTATTTTTTTGAGCTTCACTAATCTTACCATTAGCATTATCATCAAGATATTGCTGATTAAATTTATCACGACGCTTTTGATAATCTTCAATTAAGTCATCATATTTCTTATCATGGTTTAATGCCAATAATAATATGATCACGGCATTCAATGTATTTCTTTGAGATGTAAAATGATTGTCCTTTATTTTATCCATAACTTCATCGGGTTTTGATAAAAAATCATAACTATCAGTGTCAAATATTTTCTTCAATTTATTCAAGTGAATCACATATTGTTTGATAGTGTTTGTCTTTAATTGGGGGCGATCTTTTGAAATTGCTTCGGTTGGGTTTTCTGTATTAATCTTCATTATTTTATAATATAATAAAGATTTTTTTTTTAAATAAATTATAAAAAAATTAAATTATTTTTTACGCATTGTAAATCTCAACCATCCCGTCAACGAGACGAGCAACACGGAGATATTCACAATATGACCTTAATAGATTGGGTTCAAGACGAGTGCCACTCTGTCCATCCATAGTTAAATGAAGTTCAATACCACGCTGTCCCACACGACCATTCGTGAGACGAGATCCAAGATAAAAGAAACTATCATTGAGATCAGCAGCTTGGGCACGACCTTCAAAATGATCAGTTGTCTTAAATCCACCCGCGGCACCAAGTCCCGAATACATCTTGCGAGAAAGCATGGGGACACCTTCACTATCAGTTAAGAGTGAGAACAGACGAGAAGTGTTGTCAATATCACTTGTGTATTCATAACGATCGTTATACCTTACATTGTACTTTAATGTGCCCGAAAGATTGCCCGAAGCATTGACGGCTGGCGACACACTCTGGTATTGTCCAAGGATTGTCTCTTCATCATTATCCGTTGTGCTTGGAGCAATAACAGAAACAATGCGTGGGACAAGTCTGTTTGCCATACCAAGATTTTGAATAATACCATTTTTGAGACCCGCTTGGGTGAGTGAATGTTCAACAAGTCTGTAATCTACAAATGAGAAATTAAGATTTTTGTTGGCATTAGCATATCTCTCCATTTCATCCGTGGCACCATAAAAAATATAATCAGCACAAAATTTTAACTGATCCCTTACAATGTGAACGGGGAGATCGGGACTATCAGTTGAAGCAACTTGACAACGAAACTGGGTCGTTGGGTGAAAGGTTAGTTCAATATTTATTGGCTCGGTCATCATGTATAGCGGGAGCTGGTGGACTTTTAAGAATGGAAAAAGATCACTTAAATCTATACCAAACGATGGGCATTGATCTAATCTTGCCCCATCACTAACTGCCCAATCAGGCAGAAAAGTATTTGGATTGGCAAAACCAATATCACTTTCAACACCAACATCAAGTTTTATTGCATCAGCATCCTTGGCGTTTCTGTTCTCATAAGACCACTGATAATTCATACATCTGCCGGTGGTATAGAGTTCTCTTTCAAGGTTATTTTCATTTGAGATTAAAGAAGATTTTACAGCATGGAGACCCGCCCAAGAATCCAATTCATTCAGGGTCTTATTGCCAATTTTAAGAACTGCTTTTTTGATCAACTGGGCAACTCCCAAATGGGGAGCAAAAAAACAATCATTTTGATCACTGGCATCTTGGGGAGCAATAGCAATAAATATCTTTGAATGAGAATGTAAAAATCCCTTGTTCTGTAAAGTCCACCGGGCAAAGCCATCTTGCGTGGCACTACCTTGATTGAACACAACGGGTTCGAGTAGATCAGTCTCGACTTGCTGAATATAATTCACGGGAATCTGTTGAAGACGGAGAAAGTCAGGGGGAGCAAATCCTTCTTCAAGTGGCTGTTCATTTGTCTGTGTTGGCGGGGGCGGGGTTGCTTGTGAGCTCTGTCCAGTATCCATATTTTATATTAAGTAAAATATAAAATATTTTTCAAAAATAAAATCAAAAAATTTATTATAGAAAACAAAAAGTGGCAGAAATATCCCAAATATCTTTATAGAATTTATGGATATTTCTGCCAACTCACATTTTATCTATGATTGATATAGAAAACAAATGATATTTCTGCCACTACTGAATGAGCTGAATACCATTTTGATTGTATACAAGTTGTGCCCGTGCCTTAATAAAGATATAAACACCTTGGGGTCTGTCTTGTTTTAAATCGCTTTCAATAGATACTCCAAACTGCTCCATGGAGAAATCTTCTCCCGCTCCACCAATACCATATTTCACACCAAGACCCGTAAGTGCTCCACCATTGGGAATATTTGTATATGAAGTGGATGAAGTGCCCGTCGTTAAAGTATAATCTCGTGCAGTGTTTAGTGGTGAAATTGTAGACTTATCTTGGGCGTTTTCGGGCAATACTGCTTCAACAAATCCCCTTACAAGCTGGGGATCGGGGAGAATCGTTCTACTATCTCCAACATGGTTATTGACAAAATCAAAGTCTGCGGGAAATTTTGAACCCCCTTTGAGAAACTGGATTCTACGGAAATTGGCAATATCAGTTGTGCTTGAAGAACCCGACATGAATGTTGTAGTCATACCATCTGCCGTAAGTGTATTGTTATTTGATACGGGCATGAAGGTCATAAAGGCACTCAATACATTACGAAGAGAAAGTGAATACTGGATTTGGGCATTGGTAGAATTAATGGAAGTATAGAGAGAAGTGATTGTGTTAAAGTTCATTACACCTTGGGACTGATCACCCGATAAAGCACCATCGGGAATGTCCATAACTTCACAACATAGTTTAAGATTGGTTAGTTCATAATGGCATTCAGTAAGTCCAGTGGTAATGCCAGTGGTTGAATAAAATACATTCGAGTCCGGTGAAAGTGAAATCTCTATCTGGACACCACCAAAAGCGTCTGGATTTAGATTTACTTGATTACCCGATTGAAGGAATCCACAGGGCAAATGAACAGAAAAATGATTTGTCTGTTTTGAATCTGCTGGACTTTCAACAACATTCTTTCTAAATGCGGTGGCATTTGGATAAATTAAACATGTTGAAGATAAATGCCCAATCTGGTCTTGGAGAGAACTGGTGAGTCCAAGATATGTATTTAGATATTTATTGTAATGTCTTATATCTTCACAGATCATTTTTGACCGATGAGATCTTATGGTAAGGGCATCAAATATGTTGTAAATCCCAAGACGATTGTTCATCGTGAGATTATCACCATCACGGACGGGTGTTGAGTTGGGCTGGACATTGTCTTTGTAAGCATTGAAATCACCAACAATTCTTATGGAACTGGTGTCAAGCATACCATTCTGGGCACTAATTGTAAAAGATAGAATGGGGAAACCATTCTTGAAAGAAACTTTACCATCGGCAGGAACATTATCCGGGCGAATCTCTATAAAGCGGGAAGTCATTTTATATTATTAAAAATATAATTTATTCAAAACAAAAATTAATAAAAAAAGTTTTTTAAGATTTACATGATAATATCAACAGCACCATCACGCACCATCAAACGGCGTAAGTGCCATATATACGAGTTGAATAGCTTCGGCTTGGTTGGTGCCGTGCTTTCAAGATATTTGAGAATAACAGCAAGATCTTTGCCACGAAGATCCATTGCTCCCTTCTGCCCACCAGCCGAAAAACCACGACCAAATACAAAGTTCTCCATAAATGCCGTAAAACTCTTTGGCTGAATACCTGAATTATCAAGACATTTTTCAAGTTCATAAATATGGAACTGGTCAATTGAATTACGAGTGGCAATTTTCTTCGTTGAGATTTCACGAGCCGGGACACGCTTGCCATTAAGGGTATATTGGATACTGGACAAAAAATCACATATGCCCGTGTATCCCGAACGATTTGCTTGAAGACATGTATCCTGAGCATCTTTGGTTGCGGGAGTATCAACTGAATTATCACTGCCCTTAATTACATAACCCGATTTGCCCGAAATCTGTTCAGCACTATTATATACAGATGCGTCTTGTGGGACAATTAGCAGTGATTTAGCACGGCTATTCTGGGCAAATATTTGAAAAGTTGTTTGTCTATCGCTGGCAAGAATTGAGTGTTTGTAATTAGTACAAGACATAATATCAAACTCAATTGCCTTACCTTCACGAACCTTTTGAACCATACCCCGTTCATAAGCCGGATCAAGCTGGACTTGGGAAACAACAAGGTTTACATTTGAAATTGTAAATGTGGCATCATAACTGGATTCTTTTTCAACTGCCGTAGAATACATGACATAAGCAACACCCGTATCAAAATCAGTTGTGGTCATAGAAGTTGTGGTTTTAGTTCTTGGGGTTGCCAAAACAACTTCAATTAATCCACCTGTGGCACCACCACCATCGGCACCAGTTGATAAATTAATTTCACTGATTTCAAGTTCACCATTAAAAGTTTCAACACTGCCATTGTTATCACTGCGACAGAATCCAAAAGTTTCACCAACAACAAATGGGAAACGGGAAACACTATCAGCACCACCAAGATTATTGTCCCGCCTTACATAAAATGAAGTAAGAGTTGAACCATTGGGAATCCCACCAAGGACATCATCACTGGCATTGGAACCATTGCGAGAATGGAAATATGGGGCATATTCAGTGCGACGATTTCTCTGGACACTTTCAAGCTGTTTTAGTACTTTATCGGCTGGGTTTACATCCAATTCGATATATAAACCATTGGTCATCATAACTGGAAAGATAGTCGTGGAATTGGCAAAAACCCCTGTATGTAGTGGGATTGTCAGTTTCGTCTTTAAGAAATCAGCATCAGTGAAAGGAGTTGTCTGGTCTCCCGAAGTTTTCTTGAAATATGCATTGTGGGTGGTGTTGCCCATGGGTGTCCGTGTGGTGCCATGTTCACCACGATTGTCGGGTGTCCATATTGCTCCACCTTCAAGAAGTGCTCTCATGTTTTCACTATTGGCATCCTTGTCATAATCATACTTGACGGCACACATTGTGTCATATGAGTTTATCTCTTCAATCAACTGACCACGAGATCCATCATAAATACGAATATTATTGAATAAAATATTGCCCCCCACCTTATCTAATTGAAGGCGAGTTGGCTTCTTACCCGCAGGGAGTTTAATTTGAAAATTAAAATCAAGGTAAGTTTCACGCCCATCCATGAACTTTGTGGATGGATCTACATACAACTGGATCTTTTGACCCGGGGAATATTCAAGACCATTTTCGCTTGGAATAGAGATTTTGGTTTCACCAACACGAACAGAATCATCAACTCTCCAATAAGACATTTTTTATAATATGTCAAACATAAAAAATTAAATTAAAAAAAAATTAAAAAAGTTGTCCAGAAATATCCCAAATATATATAGAGAACAGCAATGGGCTGTTGGATATTTCTGCCACTCACTGAACTCGTCCCGTGGTGATGACTGATTGTGCCGGAGCACTGATTGTTTGTTCAGTTTCTTGCTGTTGCTTCTGTTTTAGAGCATCACTATCCGTTGTGTCTTCACTTTCTCCAATTGTATTGACACCAGCACTTGCCAAATCAAGAACACCACCCAAGAGTTTTGCGGGTGGAAAGAATGTCCCAACAAGATCACTGACAGCACCGCCAATCTGTAATATATTGCCAGCCTTCTCCCAATTATTATTGCCCGCAATGCCACCAGCTTTAATATCATCATAGATATCTACACCCGCCATGGCACTTTCACCAAACACACCCGCTGCACTCCCAAGTTTACCCAATCCAGATTTTGCCAATCCACCCAAGCTCAAATCTCCACCCTTTTCGGCAAGACCCATACCTTGCTTCAATAGTGATGACGCTTCTGCTCCAACACCACTTTCACCCGCAACACTACTAATTTCACCCGTGATTGTTTTGCCCGCATTGGTGCCTTCGGCAAGAGCTTCGGGGGCACTTGATAAAACATTGGCACCACTTTTTTGAACAGCTTTCAGGGAATTTGCAGCCGTATCTTGGAGCTGTTCTGTGGCACTTGCCAATGAACTTTTTGCCGTCTGTTGAGCTTGGTCTGCAATAGAAGATACTTGGGATTTTATATTATTGACTTGTTCTGTTATGGGGTTTGAAAGCTTTTTGCCACCGGCAACCCAATCATTATATGCTTGTATTCTTTGGGGCATACTTGAACCAACCCAAAGAGATTGACCAAGATTTTTAGCATCATTAATCTTTTGTGTTGTTTTTTCTTGATCCATTAGACCACTGATTTGATTAGCAACATTATCATTGTGAGCTTTTATCTGTTCATTTAAATCTCTCACAGCTTGAACACGAGCATTGCCCATTGCGACAGCATTGCCATTTACTCCGTATAAATCCATTTTATATTATAAAAAATATTTTTTATTCATATTAAAAATAATTAATTATTTTGGATGAATCTTTTCAGTAAAATCAAAATAAACTTCGGCGGGGTTTTCACATGCTTTAATATACATGAAATGATAAGGTTCTTTATGGCAATAATTATATAACTCAATAAACTTTTTATCTCCGTTGTCCCCCAGCAATCCACTATATTGCTCCATTAGTTTTATTTTTTCTTTGTGATTATTTTGACGAGCTATAATGATATCTCTTGCTTGGGCACGAATCAATGGCGGTATATGATTTATTGACTGGGTTGACAAAATACACATATCAATGTAGTGTCTCATTTTTGTCATAAAAAATGATAAGGTATTATTTCTTTTACAAAAATCTGCCGTTAAACAATCATCTAAAACTAAACAATATGTGGGGCGATCTATTTTTGAATATTGTCCCTGGGATTTCATTATATCGTCAATAAACTTATCTTCATAATGGTCATCACAATCAAAATATTTATTCATTAGTTTGCCCTTGTCATCCATGTGCAATGTAGTTGATAGAACCCGCACGATATCAAATCGGTCTTTGTACATCTCGGGGTTCATTAATATGTTACATATAAGATTCGACTTGGAACTCTTAATTGCTCCAACTAAAATTAAACAACTCGGACACTGGGGTAAATGCGGATGTACATCTTTGAATCTTTCATCTCCATCTAAATCCTTAACCTTGTAGATCTTGGGTGCCTTTGGTTTATCCATTATATTTATATTATATATTTTATTTTTATTTATTAATAATTTTTAAAATATCATTTCTCATTTGGATTCTTTTATCCATTGACATACCCGTAAAGTGAGCACTGAAATCATTGGGTCGCCAATCGGGATTGCTCGTTCTGTAAAATGTTTGAATTGTTCTATAAGGTAATATTTTTATAAAATTATCATTTTGCGCTTGGGCGTCACGATAATCTCTTGTCATGATATCTTGCTCCCATAATCCACTATGTTTACTATTGGGATATTTTTCACATAGTTGCCAAATATGTTGAAGATATTTCATTGATTCATTATCATTCTTACAAATTATGATACCCGTATTCATTGGGTATGATCTTATTGCGTCTTCACTCACAATGATATTTGCATCTTTATTTGAATAAATAAAATCTTCAAACTTTTTATTTTTATTTGTGATTAAAATATCATCATCAACCCAAACAACATAATCAACTTCTGGATTGTTTTTCATTTCTCTTTGTAATAAAATAATTTTTGACCAAGCGGGAGCTCGTTCATTACATAATGATTTATTTTCTAAAACACATTTATAATCATGTTTATCACAATACGATTGTAAATGTTCAAAAAGTATTTGAGATAAGTTGGGTCTATCACTTAAACTACAAAACAGAAATTTCATTGATCTCTTTATTTAATAAATATTTTAATTTGAAAGTATTAAATATTTTTATATTTTGATGAAGAAAGTAATATGAACCCATGTTTGAACCAAATGAATTATTCTTATGGAGAGCATCACTATTGAAACCATAATCACATGGTTTAATATATTGTCTGCCATTTGATACTGCCCATTTATCTTTATAAACATTACTTAATAAAAAATCATCTCCAAGAAAACTGGCACTCAAATATTTATGGATAAGATCTTCACTTGTAAAATCAAAGTGTTTATAAAATTGAACATACCAAAATAAAAACTCACTACATTGATTATAATCAAAACACACTCCACCATAACCTTCAACCATCTCACAAGCTCCACAAACAATATTGTAATTTCTATTTTGATCATAATTAAAACCCGAACCTGTTGTGATATTATTATGGGTTTTTTCATCCATTAATTCATAAAATAAATCTTTCATATAAAAAGTATCATCATCGACAATAATCAATTTATCGTCTCTTAAATGTTTTTTTCTCATGAACTTGAATCCACCAATGTATTTACATATGGGACCATAATCATCAATGAATTGAAAAACAACTCTTTTATCTCTATTACATAATTGTAAAAGTTCTTTGGGTATTTTAAAATCACCAAATCTTTTGTACTTCGGGCAAATATTAATAACGAAATATTTATATCTACATTTCAATTGCGGTATGATTTGAATGAGTTTATGGATTCTTGTTGGTGTTGTGGAGCAACTTAAAATATATCCCATTTATTATTAACAAATATTTTATTTTGGGGATTCAAACGAATGGCAGAAATCTCCCAAATATTCTTATAGAAATATTGGATATTTCTGCCACCCCATATAATATCTATGATTTGATATAGAAAACAAATAATATTTCTGCCACCCCTTTAATAGCATAAATCCCATTTATTAGATCCATCTCTATATCTGTATCCAACACTCGGTTTTATTTGGTTAATGATATGTTGTTTATCAGCTTCAAGTTGTTCTTGGCGTTTCTTTTCTGCCTTTCTTTGTTTTCTCAAAGTTTCATATTTAACAATGGCATCATATTGAGCTTGTTCAAGATCTTCTTTGGTTATACCTGAATGGACTTGAACCTTTTGTGGTTGTGGTTTTTCAATCGTTTTTGATTCTACTTCATCTTTTAGTTCTTCAAGTTCTTTTACTTTCTTTTTCTTTTTTAATTCATTTGTTTGATTTTCTATTTCTTTCATTTGTTTTTTTTCTTCGGCTTTTGCTTTTCTTACCGCCATTGCTTTCTCTCTTGCCAGTGCCAATTTTTGTTTATGTTCTTCACTCATGGGTTTCCTTGGTTTTTTGATTTTATGTTTTTCATCTTTATAAATAAAGTTTGGGTTTGTCTCTCCCGTTTCTTCGTGAACATCTTCAATAACTTGCTTCTTAACTTGCTTCTTAACTTGGTGTGGCATATCATCAAAAATCTCATTCTCTTCAACTTTGGGTTTACCAACAACCCGTGGCATCTCCAAGGCATCATCATCATCTAAATTATCAATGACATCGATATCATAATCATCCTTTAATTCCAATTTAATTGTTTCTTTGGGAGCATCTTCTTCAAAATTAAAAAGAACTCTCGGGGGTTGTTTTTTAGACATATTTATAATAAAACATATAAAGAAAATAAATTTTCTTTCTAAAAATAAAAAAAAGTTATTAAAAGTTATTAAAAAATGAATGGATAAAAAAAAATTAAATAATCTGTAAGATTAATGTTCTTCTTCTATTTCATAATCATACCATTCATTCGTATCTTCAATTGCATCAAATACATTACACATAAAGATATATTCATAGAATGTATATTCATACATCTCCCCTTCACGGCTTTCATCTTCTGTAATAATATCATACCTTTCATCATTGGACATTTGTTGATATGCTTCATATTGTCCAAATATATCATCACAATGTGGTAAATAAAATCTGTCTATTTTTTTAAAGATCAAATCAAATTGCTCATGAACATTCTTGAACTTTTTTTGATGAGCTTCTTTTTCTTCTTTCTTTCTATCAGTTTCCATCTTAATGATATTCATGATTAGATTGTTTGGGAGCTGTGAGAAAATACTTCCTGTCATTTTGTTTTCTATTATAATTATATATATTAAGATGTCTTTAAATAATTTAATATCTATAATATTTATTTACATTAATTCTTTTGGTTTCTTTCGAAAGTATAAACAAACAATGGATTGTCCGGTCAATATGGTTGCGTATTGTTCATTGACATAACAGAATGAAATATCAAACTCATTTATATTCATATCACTGGGATTATCTAGATCAATCCATATAAGGTTATTTGGTTCGAAATATAATCGTCCCGTTGATTGTGAATTATCAAATCTTGGTAAATGGGCAATAATTTTTGAACGATTGCCAGTGTGGGCATTGTGAACATTCTGTCCAAAGTTATTTAATCTCACAAACATAGCCATTGAAGATGTTAGACTGGGGACAATATCACTTTGATAAATGACATTATTTCCCGTGATAGTGTTGGGATTATCTAAAATTGAATTGCTGAATCCAAGAAGCTGTCTTGCATTTGCTCCACCCGTTGGAGTATATAAATTGGATTCTTCAAGAATTAATACATGTTGGAGAGCTGTGCCACCCGAAGCATTCAAACCTTTTTGAACATATCCACCATCAACAGCTGGATTGCTCCAAGTTCTTGAAGTTTCTAAATCTCGGCACCTGTAAGTGCCGGGTGTTAATAGTTCAAGGGTTTCATACCATCCACCCTTATTGGGTGTTGTTGGATCATAATCAATTAAAGGCACAGCTGTAAACTCTTCAACACTCAATGTACAATGAATATGAGTGTCATCATTACCCACACACAATACGGGATGAAGACACCAACAAGATTGATTCACGGGTTTAAAATATGTGTTGGCATTTGCCGTGCCCGTATACTGAACAACATCTTGCCAACTTGATCCATTATATAAAGAGACTCTTAATTTTTCACCTTCACTAAAAAACCCAACTTTTGTGTAAGGTTGACCAACAAGACTTATTCTTCCCGATCCCGCAAAACTGGCATTGGTTGAAGCATTCTGCCAATAAGCAATTTCTTGTTTTCTTATTGATTTGCCATCAGCAACATTGGGATCCCAAGCATTATGATAAACAACTAATTCTCCATCATTATTTCTTGCAATAGCAAAATCCATAAAGCAATCTTCATTAAGCTTTAAATCATCATCTTCACGCCATTCATTATAATCGGGGGATCTGTATCCACCACTTGGATTATTTATGTATCTACTTAAACCAACATGCCACTCAACACCCGAAGCATTAGCATTGGCACCCGCACCACTAATGTTAACAATGAATGAGCCATTGTTTAATGAGAAAGGTTTATCTTTGGCAATCCCACAACACCTTTCATAAAGATTTGTGGTTTCTCTTTTAAATACTCCGCCGGCATAACTAAAAATCCCAGCGGGTTGATCTACACGAAACCAATTCTCAAATCCACCATTGACGGGGATTGAATTGGCAATGGGAGTAGATTGATCAAATTCAATCTTATATCCAAGAAAGTCAAGTCCGGATGCGTTTCTTAAAACATCTACCTGTGCTTTTTCTTTTGTATTTGGATGATATGAAGTGGATCTTATAACTGCTTGGAGCCTTTCAGCAAAATCATCCAAACTCATTTCAACAACTTTGCCCCGTTCACTATCAAGACTTAATCCGGTGACTGCGACATAAGATGTTGTATCTTTGAGTTGGGGAGAAACTCCATCTCTGTCAAGTTTCGTGCCAAACCACTGATAAAATCTGTGATTGTTTCTTGAAAAAACAACACGACCATCAACATTAACTTTTACAGATTGAAGAGCAACTTGTGAATTGGCAGGGATTTTCATGGTGCTTGGCAAACTATTGCGAAAGCTCCAAGCACTATAAATACTTTGATCTTGGCGAAGAGTGTTCCCATCTTGCTCCTTATTTGAACAGACTACGAATGACATTTTATATTATTAAAAATATTTTTTATTTGTAAAGTTTTTTTTTAATAAAAATATATATATAATAAATAAATGCCAAATCATGTGAAACCATTGAATCCAAAGACTCCCAATTATAAACAGCCATTTCAACACAATGTTGAGAAAGCACAAGAAAAAGATAAAATCAACCCAAAGAAAATATTTGAATTGATGGGAGCAAAAAAAATAAAAAAATAAATCTGGCAGAAATATCAATTGTTTTCTATGTCAATCATAGATAAAAAGGGGTTTGGCAGAAATATCCATAAATTCTATATAGATAT
>Ga0222714_10004788_pt1 | contig 13120 bp, 16 predicted proteins | sample C33_3DmetaG_FD_165048 | JGI IMG/M metagenome (GOLD analysis project Ga0222714, IMG submission 165048) | Estuarine water microbial communities from San Francisco Bay, California, United States - C33_3D | ecosystem: Environmental > Aquatic > Marine > Unclassified | place: USA: California... | reverse complement strand
TGCCTCTGTACGCTTGGTTGAAATTGGGAGTTTGATTTTTGCCATGGGAAAAGGACGCAAACCAACACCAAAAGCTATCCTCAAAATCCGTGGTTCCCGTATCCGCGGGCCGCACGCTCGCGGCATCGACGCCCCGCCCGGCGTGCCACCGGCTCCGGCGTGGCTGGCCGATGTCGCCCGCGAAGAGTGGGATCGAATCGTGCCGATGCTGGAAGCCAGCAAGGTGATGAGCCCGCGGCATCAACAAACGCTCGCCGCCTACTGCGACTCGTTTGCCGACATGGTCCAGGCCGATGCCGAACTCAAGGCAAACGGCACGACCATCATGGACGACAAAGGTAGAGTGAGTAATCACCCGGCTTGGCTGCGAAAGCGAGACGCACGGAATCAGATGTTGAAGTTCGCAGCGGAGTTTGGGCTGACGGCATCTGCACTGGCGAGGGTTTCCGCCGTTGACGAAAAGAGCCCGGAAGACGAAGCGGCAGACGCCATCCTGTTCGGGTGATTGCCGATGCGCGTCGTGTCGTGCGGTGCGATTCTTTGAGAAGCTGTTCACGCACGCAAAAGGCGAGCTAGGCGGCAAGCCTTTTGCGCTTCAGCCCTGGCAACGCGACTACGTGCGGGCGCTGTTCGCGGAGAAAGACGGCAAGCGAACCGTGCGAACATCGCTGCTCGCCCTCCCTCGGAAAAATGGCAAGTCGAGCCTGTGCGCCGGCATTGCCCTACGCCTCTTGCTCGAGGATGAGCCCGGCGTCGAGGTCTACTCGTGCGCCGCGTCTCGCGACCAAGCTCGCCTTGTTTTCGATATGGCGAGGATTGCAGTCGAGCAGTCGCCAGTGCTGTCGAAACACTTGAAAGTATACCGAAACGCGATTGTGCGGGAGGAGACGCACGGCACCTACAAGGCACTGTCTGCCGAGGCTGGGATTCAGCACGGGCTTTCGGCGCACGGCGTCATCTTCGACGAGTTGCATGTCAGCGACCGCGAGATGTGGGAGGTGATGCTGTCGAGCCAGGGGGCAAGGCGGCAGCCGCTCACGGTGGCATTGACCACGGCTGGCTATGACCGCAAGAGCGTCTGCTGGGAGGTGTGGAAATACGCGGAGCAGGTGGCAGCGGGGGCGGTCAAGGATGAAACTTTCCTGCCTGCCATCTACGCGGCTCCGATTGATGCCGATTGGAAGGACGAACGTACATGGGCGATTGCCAACCCTAATCTGGGCGTGTCGGTAAATCTCGATTTTCTGCGGAGCGAGTGTGCCCGAGCCGTAGAGATGCCGACATATGAAAACGCGTTCCGGCAGTTGTATTTGAACCAGTGGACCGAGCAAGACACTAGGTGGCTGCGGATGGATCACTGGGCTCGGGGCGGGCAGCCATGCCCGGTGACGCTCAATGGTCGCGAGTGCTGGGCGGGCCTTGATCTCGCGACCACGTTTGACACGACCGCATTTGTGCTGCTGTTTCCGCTTGAGGGTGGAAAGTATTGGGTGGAGCCTCACTTCTGGATTCCAGAGGAGAACATGCGGGATCGGGTGCGGCGGGACAAGGTGGCTTATGACGTTTGGGCTCGCCAAGGCCATCTGCACCTGACACCGGGGAACGTCACCGACTTCGACCAAGTTCGTTCGGACATCAACGAACTCGCCAAGAAATACAACATCCGCCAGATCGGGGTGGATCGCTGGAATGCCACGCAGCTTGTGAATCAACTGAGCGGAGACGGGCTTCAGCTTTTAGGCTATGGGCAGGGCTACGGCTCAATGTCAGGGCCGAGCCTCGTTCTTGAGTCGCTTGTCGTCTCGGAAAAGCTGTTGCACGGCGGGCATCCGGTGCTCGCGTGGCAGGCCGGGAACGTGGCGATTCAGAAGGACCACAACGGCAACATCAAGCCCAGCAAGGCAAAGAGTAACGAACGCATTGACGGCATCGTGGCCCTCGTCATGGCTCTCGGCGTTCACGCGTCGCAAGAGGTGAAAGGGCCAGCAATGGAGCCTTCCATCCTCATCCTATGATCGCACCAGCAAACCGCATCCTCTGGCTTCCTGAAGGCGACGCCCGCAGTTGGGACTACGAATCTGGCGGCTGGGCATCTGGCGGTCGCAACCCGTCAGGCGTGCGGATTGATCCAGAGTCGGCCTTGCGTGCAACGGTCGTGCTCGCCTGTGTGCGGGTGCTTTCGGCATCGGTCGCCGGGTTGCCGCTGCATCTGTACCGGCGGATGGCCGGCGGCGGGAAAGAGCTTGCTCGCGACAACCCGCTCTACCGCGTGCTGCACGACACGCCGAACTCCTGGCAGACCAGCTACGAGTGGCGAGAGACTTTGATGCTCCACCTACTCACGCACGGCAACGCATACTGCGAGATTCGTGGGGCAGGGGAGTTGCGGCAGTTGATTCCGCTTCATCCCTCGCGGATGCGAGTCGAGCGGCTGGAGAACGGACGGCTGCGGTACACGTACCGCGAAACTGGCGGCTCATCGACCGTTTATTCGCAGGACGCCATCATGCACCTGCGGTGGCTTTCTGACGACGGCGTGAACGGGATGGTGCCGGTGGAGATTGCTGGCGATGCCATCGGGCTGGCTCGCGCCTTGGAGATTCACGGGGCGGCGTTCTTCGGCAATGGAGCCCGGCCTGGGCTTGTGCTGACGGCCGATCAGATGCTTTCGCCCGAGGCTGCCGAGAACACGCGAAACCAGTGGGAGCGTGCCCATCGCGGCCCAGATCGAAGTCATCGCGTGGCGGTGCTTCAAGGCGGGCTGAAGATCGACGCCTATGGCGGGAACAATCAGGAAAGCCAATTTCTCGAGGCGCGGCGATTTCAGGTCGAGGAGATTTGCGGGCGGATCTACGGCGTGCCGCCTCACCTCATCGGCGACCTCTCGCGCTCGTCGTTCTCCAACATTGAGCAGCAATCGCTCGACTACGTACAGAACGGATTGATGCCGTGGCTGCGGCGGTTCGAGTCTGCGATCACCCGCGACCTCCTGACCGATGATGACATCTTCGCGGAGTTCGACGTTCGCGGTGCTTTGCGGGCTGACGCCGCTGGCCGCTCCGCGTTCTACAACACAATGGCCCAGCTTGGCGTTTTCAGCGTCAACGAGATACGCGGTTTGGAAAACCTCAACCCGGTCGACGGCGGCGACATCCGCGTGGTGCCGCTGAACATGCAGACGCTTGAGCAGGCGAACGCGGCGGCACAACTCGCGATGGCTCCCGCGGCCGAGCCCGTGGCTGAGGAGATTGTGGTCGACGAGCCGGCGACCCCGGCGGATGCCCCAACTGTGCTCGGTGTCCTTGACCAATACCGTCAAGGCGTCATCACCATTGAGGCAGCGAAGGCGTTGCTCCAGGCGGCATTCCCGCAGACGCCCGAGGTGATGGTTGACACCATTCTCGCTGGCGTGGTGGTGCCAGAGCCAGAGCCAGAGCCAAAGCCCGAGCCGGTGCTGCCCGAGTCCCTCGTTGCCTCCCTGCCGGCCAGCCGAGCGATGACGCTCTCCATAGACTTCGACCGCACGTTCGCCGCCGACCCTGCTCTCTGGGGCGAGTTCGCCCGCAAGGCGGTCGCAGACGGCAACACCGTCGTGATGGTCAGCCGCCGGCCCGACACGCCCGAGAACCAGCAAGAGGTGAGCGAGACGCTGGGCGACTACCGCGAGGCGTTCGCCCAGGTGCTGCTCGTGGGCGACCGGCTGAAAGATGAAGCGGCCCGCGAGGCTGGCGTCGAAGTCGATGTCTGGGTTGACGATTCGCCGCAGTTCGTGCGAAGCGAACCAGAGAAGCCCAAGCGAAAGGCTCGCAGGCGAAAGGCGGATGATGGCACGGTATGACCACATTGACTTCACGCCGCCGGCTGGCGTTCGTGAGGAAGCGGCTAAGGGCTTGGCATGGCGAAGCGAATACGGCCGCGGCGGCACGGCAGTCGGCGTGGCTCGCGCACGAGACCTGAGCAACGGCACAAGCATCTCGCCCGAGACGGCGAAGCGGATGGCGAGCTACTTCGCCCGGCACGAGGTGGACAAGCAGGGCGAGGGATGGAGCCCAGGACAAGACGGCTTCCCGAGTGCGGGCAGGATTGCGTGGGCTCTTTGGGGCGGCGACCCCGGGCAAGCATGGGCAAGCAAACTCACGCGGCAGATTGACGCCGCAGACGCGGAGGGCAGAAGCATGAACATCGAACGTCGAGCTCTGGTGATTGACGAGGTTGAGTCGGCGGTGCCGCTCCTGGCGGTTGAGAGCCGCAGCGAGGATGACGGCAATGAACGCGAATACATCGTCGGCTACGCCGCGAAGTTCGGCGTGAACTCGCTCGACCTGGGCGACTTCATCGAACGCATTGACCCCGGTGCCTTCGGCATCGTGAGCGAGCGACGCGGGCGGAAGAAGCCGCTCGAGACGCGAGCTCTCTGGAATCACGACGCGAACTTCCCGCTGGCCCGGTATCCCGGCACGCTCAAGATGACCGTCGATGAGGTGGGGCTCCGGTATGAGTTCCCGGTGCCCGACACGAGCTACGGTCGGGATATCGCGAGCAACATCCGGGCCGGCATCGTCAAGGGCTCGTCGTTCTCGTTCACTGTGCCAAGCGGCGGCGACTCGTGGAGCGTGGAAGACGGGCGAAGCATTCGCACGATTCAACGCATTGACTCGCTGCTCGATGTCGGCCCGGTGACGTTTCCCGCGTACCCCGATGCCGATGTGAAGGTTGCCCAGCGGAGCTACCAGCACTTCCGCGACGGGCAGCAGCGGCACCGCAAGGCTGCCGCATACATGGCGACGCGGGCCGCGTTCTACCGCGATTTCCTGGGGAAGTATGGCAGCAAGTAGCGGCGATCCCTGCACGAAGTGCCGCGAGGGTCGCCTTGCGGTCGCCTCAAGTCAACGCAGTGGCGAGTACCAGACTCGCTACTTGCGATGCGCTCGGTGTGGCAACACCGACAAGCAGATCGTGCACGGCGGTGAGATTCGCCGCACGAAGTCTTTTACTGCCGCAGCGTCGTAACTGCGGGGTTTTGAGACTGGCTCCATAGGTTCGGGGTAGGCGGCGATTGGTCGCCACACCCCGCACAGGAGCTTCCCTCGTGGACAAGATCAAGGCACTGCTCGAAGAACTGGCCGCCGTCGTTGCTGAGATGGAAGCGATGACCGAAGACGCCCCCGAGGGCGAGGCCCCTGCCGAGCCGATGACCGAGGAGCAAGAGGCGTCGCTCCGGTCCCTTGAAGCTAAGGCCGACAAGCTCCGCGAGCGGATCGAGTTCCTGTCTCGCGTTCAGTCCAAGGAGCTTGAGCTCCGCGCCGTGCTGGAGCGTGGTGCTCCTGCCCGCAAGGTCGAGACAAAGACCGAGACCCCCGAGGAGGCTCCCGCCGTGGAAAGCCGCGCGAAGATTTTTCCGGTTCAGAATCACCGCCCCCTCAAGGCGTTTCGCTCTGCCGAGTCGGCGTACCGCGCCGGCATGTCGGTTCGTGCCACGCTTTTTGGTGACGCCGAGGCTCGCCGGTGGTGCGAAGATCACGGCGTTGAAACCCGCGCCCAGTCCGGCGGCATCAATTCGCTCGGCGGTGCGCTGACGAATCCCGAGCTGTCTGGCGAGATCATCCGGCTCGTCGAGGAGTATGGGGCGTACCAAGCCAACGCGCGCGTGGTGACGATGAACAGCGACACGCTGCTCATCGCTCGTCGAACGGGCGGGCTCTCGGCTCGTGCCATCGGCGAGAACGCCGCCCCGCTGACCAGCGATGCGACGTTTGACAACGTGCAACTGGTCGCCAAGCTCTGGGGCGTCGACAACCGCGTGCCTGTCTCGCTCGTCGAAGACTCGGTCATCGACCTTGCTGATGCAATGGCAGTCGAGGTGGCGCAAGCCTTCGCAGAAACGTATGACCGCGTCGGCTTTGTCGGAACCGGGGCTGGCACCGACCACGGGATCGTGGGCGTAGCGACGGCGATTGTTGATGGCACCCACAGTGCCAGCGTGGTGACGGCTGCCAGCGGAAATACCACCTTCGACTCGCTCGACCTGCTCGACTTCACGAACGTGGTCGCGAAGCTCCCGTTGTATGCTCGCAATCGAAATGCGAAGTGGTACGTGAGCCCGGCGGGCTACGGCTCCTCCATGCTGCGGCTGATGATGGCGGCTTCCGGTAACAACCGGGCCGACGTTGCTGCCGGTGCGAACTTGCAGTTCCTCGGCTTCGATGTGGTGCTTGTGCATCCGCTTGAGTCGGCTCTTACTAGCACGACTGGCAAAGTGGCCTGCCTGTTCGGCGACCTCTCGCAGGCCGCCACGATGGGCATCCGCCGCGAAGTTAGCATCAAGACCGACGCCAGCCGGTTCATTGAGTACGACCAGCTTTTGACTTTTGCGACGGCCCGCATGGCTTCGGTTGCTCACGACCTTGGCTCTACGACCGCTGCTGGCCCGATGGTGGCTCTCAAGTTCGCCTGAACCTTCCCTTTGACTTAGGAGACTGACCCTTGAACTTTCTCGAAGCCACCAAAACCGTTGTTGGCACCACTGTCACATCGGCAGCCGGCACGGCGACTTTGACCATTGATACCCTTGGCTACAGCTACGCGTCGATTGACGTTGTTGTCGCGGTGAGTGCCACGCCGGCCAATACCGCTGCGAGCATCCTCAACGTGTTGACGCTTTCGCAGGGCGACACCACCACGGCTGGTTCTAGCGTCTACACCGTGGCGGCTCCCGCCGCGAGCGTGGCCGTGACGGCTCAGCCTTCGGTTGTGCGGCTGGATGTCGACTGCCGCGGCAAGAGCCGTTACCTCAAGATCGACGCCACGCCGGCGACCAGCCTTGCCACGACCATCCTGGCGCGGCTTGGCAAGGGTGAAGTCGGCCCCGAGTCGGCTTCTGCCAAGGGCGTCTTGTCCAAGTATTCTGGCTGATTTTCTTGACAGCCCAGCGACAGTAGGTGGCGGATGCGGAACTTTCCCGCATCCGCCATTTACTTTTGCGAGGGCTTCATGATCGTCAAGGTGGGATCGACCGACGTTGATGTCCGTATTGAGTGCGTGATGAGCGGGCCGCGCTTCGGTCCCCTTGCGAATGTCTTCGGCTGGGCTCAGGCGCTCATGCCGCTCGGCATCCGCCCGACGCTCGGGCAGGGTGCTCTCTGGGGGCAGGTTCTCCAACGCTGCATTGAGCAGTTCGTGGACTCAACCGAGTTCATCCTGTGCACCGACATGGATTCTTTCTGGGATCGCAAAACCGTCGAGGAGTTGGTGTCGATAGCGTTGGCGCTTCAGTGTGACGCCCTGGCACCGCTGCAAGTCAAACGGGAGGACGGTCGCCCAATGTTTACGCTGCCCGGCACGCTCGACAAGCCGCCATCCGGTGGGTCAACAGAGCTGCCGATGGCGTGGTTCGCAGAGCCGGTGCAGGAGGTGGACTCGGCGCACTTCGGATGCACGCTCATCTCGACCAAGGCGTTGAAGCGAACGCCGAAGCCGTGGTTCCAAGACCAGCCCAACGCAGCCGGCGAGTACGGCGACGGACGAATTGACGCCGACATTCACTTCTGGCGGCAATTCAGGGCCGCAGGGAACCGCCTCTACATCACGCCTCGCGTCTGCATCGGGCATGGCGAGTGGGTGGCGGTATGGCCCGGCAAAGACCTTCAGAAGCCCGTGTTTCAGTACACAGGCGACTACAACGCCAATGGTAAGCCCAAAACTGCATGGAGTGTGCCGCCATCGTGAAAATAAAACTGAGGAAGAACTACTCGACCTATCGCGTCGGCGCGGTAATCGACTGTGAGGACGAGACGGCCAAGCGGCTCATTCGTGACGGCATCGCCGAACGCGACGGGCAGCTTGACCTCATCGAGACGGCGAGCGTCGAGCCGGCAGGCGAGCGAGCCGACCTGACACCGAGGAAGCGAGGGCGACCGCGTGCGGTATCGAAGTCTGAAGACGCTGACGCAGCCGGCGGCTGAGCCGGTGTCACTCTCAGAGGCGAAGCAGCATTGCCGCGTCGATACTGACAGCGACGATGCCTACATCGGCTCCCTGATTGCAGCGGCGAGGGAGTGGTGCGAGGCATACTGCGACGAGACGTTCGTGCATACGCGGTACAAGATGACGCTCGACTCGTTTCCCACCGAGATCGAGCTTCCCCGCCCGCCAATGGCGACTGCCGGCACAGCGACCGCGGTGGTCGTGACCTACACGCTTGAACACCAGACGACGGCGGTGCTTTCGACGAGCGAGTACCGGGTGGACCGCGACGCGACGCCCGGCGTCTTGCGGACGAACTACAACGGCTCCTGGCCCTCGCATCTGCTCGACTACAACGCGGTGACGGTCACGTGGTGGGGTGGCCGCGACGGTGACGCGTCGAGCCTGCCGCAGCGGTTCAAGTCGGCGGTGCTCTGGCTTGTGGGGTACTGGTATGAACGCCGCATGGCGGCGGAATCCGTCAACCTCAGCGAGATACCTTTTGGCGTCAAGAGCCTGCTCGATAGTGCGAAGTGGGGTGCCTACCGATGAGCATCAAAGGAAAGTTTGCCGTCGATGTGCAGTTCACAGACTCGACTACTGATGGGAACGTCAAGTCGCTCAAGACGATCGCGCTGCAGCACGCGACGGAGTACGACTTCGGCAAAATCGCCATCATCACCGGCACCTGCGGAACGGCTGTCATCAACGTCGACTGCAACTTGCCGGGCTATCGCGACGCCGCTGGCGACCTCGTGACGTTTTCAAGCATCAGCCGCGTGGCGTTCTCGGCAGGCGGCAGCGAGCTCGTGCGGTGTGCGAGCGATCAGTTTGACACGGTCGGCTATGCCATGACGCTGTACTCGCGTGCCGGCCAAGTAGCCGTGTCCGAGTGCATCGAAGACAACGAGTTTGAGATCGGCGTCGCCGCGACTGCCGGAACCGCGTCCTACACTCTGGTGCTCTACGGCTCATGATTGACCCAGGACGCCTGCGCGAGCGGATCACGATTCAGCAGGCGACCGAGACGCGGAACGCCATTGGCGAGTCTACGCAAACGTGGGCGACCTTTTCCCAGCGATGGGCCAGCGTCGACGGCATTAGTGCTCGCGAGTTTCTGACCAGCGGCCAGCAGCAGACGGAAATCACGCACCGAGTGCGTATGCGATACCTCGCCGGCCTCAACTCCACGATGCGTGTGCTCTGGCGTGGCCGGGTGCTCGAGATCGCCTCGTGCCTGGAGCACGCAAACCGCAGCGAGCATGAACTGCTCTGTACGGAGAGGGTGGATTGATGTCGTTCATCAAAATCACCATCGACCAGCAAGAACTCCGAAGCATGGAAAAAGCGCTGGGCGATTTGTTTCCCAAGGCGGACCAAGCCCGCGTACTTGGAGCAATCATGCGAAAGGCCGTGAAGCCGGCACTCGACAAGCTCCGAGAAGTCACTCCAGTCGGGCCGACCGGAAACCTTTTGCGGGCCGCGAAATCAAAAGTAGTCACCTATGCCAGAGACGGCGTGGCCGTGGGGTTGATTGGCTACCAGCGTGCAGGCCGCGAGTCGTCGTCGAGCGCCGCAGGCGGCAGCGTCCGCGTTGGGCCGGATCGAGCCTTCCATCAGTGGTGGTTGGAAAACGGCACCCAGCAGCGCGTCGTCGCCACGTTCTCCAATAAACCTTACGCAAGGCGGGGGCATCTCCGTCGCATCCCAGGCAAGCCCGCGGTGGAGGTGCGGCCTCACGTTGTCAGTGGGCAAAACGCCTATATCGCGTCGAGCTTCAATCGGCTCGGCCCATTCAAGATGCAGCCGACGCAGCGAGTGCCACGCGGCGGCACAGGGCAGCGAGTCCAGACTGACCCCGCTTACCCGCGAGCCTTTTTCAAGAAGTCGAAAAACCCGATCACTATTCCGCCTGTTTCGCCTGGAGGCGTCGGCGGTCGCCCGCCCGTGGAGACGGCTTTCCGAGAGTCGCAGCAAGCGGTTGCCGAGATTCTTCAACGCGAACTGCGGCTGACGCTGGAGCAGGCAATTCAGACCATTTCGCGTTCTTCGCAAGGGACGGTTTTCCCATGACAAAAATCCCTGAGCAGTTGGTGATCGACCAGCTTGAAAACGACCCCGATGTCGCGACGCTTCTCGGCGACCGCATTTTTCCCGTCATTGCCCCGGCATCCGCCGCCCTTCCCTTTGCCACGTGGCGGCGTCAGGGAGTGACCCGCGAGAGCACGCTTTCCGGCCCGCTGGGAATGCCCGTTGTGTCCCTGGCGCTCGACATCTACGCAGAGTCATATGCAGCAGTAAGACACATTGCCGACCGCGTCCGGGCGGTTCTGGATGGTTTTCGCGGTGGTTATGGAAACTACATACACGTGAGCATCGTTTCCATTCAAGGCGAGTCTGACGGGTTTGTTCAGCTTGCGGGCGGCGACCTTCCGCCTGTGTATTCGGTCACGCAAACGTACAGCATTTTGTGGCAATCTGAGTAATAAGGAGAACGCCTCGTGTCTTTCGCAACCCCGCATGATACGGCAGTCAGCAACTCAGGGACGATCCTTACGCTTGGCATGGGCGGCGCGACCTCCACGTATGTCGTCACCAATATCGCCATTGCCTTTTCAAATCCGAATGCGGCTGACAACACTATCGACATTGCGCACCTCGGCCAGACGCTAGGCGAGGTAGCTGCCACGATGGATCGCCCGCTTGTTGTTCCGGCAACCGGCGGCGAGGCCGCGACGGGCCGTCAAGTGACGTTCGACTACATCGGCAAGGTTCTCATCAACGACGCGGCCACGGGCACCTACAAGATCACTGTGGCGAACATCACCTTGCTGGGCGGCACCACGGCGAGCTACCACACCGTTTCGAGCTCGTCTCTCACGCTGGCAACCAACGACGCTATTCGCGGGCAGGCTGTCCTCACGATCGCTCGTTGATTATGACGGGGGACCGTAATGCCTCACGTCACTGCTGGAGTAACCGCCACCTGGGATAGCACTGCGCTTGGTGAGATCACCGAGCTCAAGTGGGTACAGGGAAACGGTCTTCCGCAGTCTCGCGGGTCGACGGCAGCGGGCACCAAGCCCTGGTCGATGGACTGCGGCACGATTGAGGTGTCTTGCCTGAGCGGGTCTGCCATTAGCTCTGTTGGGCAGTGGGGGCGTAAGGCCACGATAGCCATCGGCGGAACTGCTCGCGATTCGATCAATACGTCTCTGGTCGTGTCGGTCAATTTCACAACCAAGGCAATTTTCCAGACGCTTGACATCGGTGCCAAAGTGAATGACGTGTGGCGATACAAAGGCACCTTCAAGATTGTTCAGGAGTGAAAAATGGATCTGACTGCTGACCAGATTTTTGCGGCGAATGACATGAGCCTCGTACCCGTGGAGGTTCCAGAGTGGAGCGGCACCGTCTACGTGCGAGTGATGAGCGTGGGCGAAATGGAAGCGTATCAGCGTGAGTTCGCTGAGAAGCGCGAAAAGATGGAGAACTGGCGTTCGAAGTTGCTTGTGCGGTGCATCTGCGACAAGGACGGCAAGGCATTGTTCACAAACGACCAAGTTGAAAAGCTCGGCACCAAGAGCGTGAAGGTGATGAGCCGGCTGTTCGATCTGGCGATGAAGCACAACGCCGTGACCGAGAAGGATGTGGAGGACTTGGCAAAAAACTGAACCTCCGGCCAGCGAGGCAATTCCTGTTTCGCTTGGCCGGGTATTTGAAGATGACGGTCGGGGAGCTCGAGCGTCGCATGACGACGCGGGAGCTCGCGGAGTGGATGGCGTTCACGAGGTACTACCAAGCGATTCCTAATGAATGGCAGCAAACAGGACTCCTCGTGTCGTCCATCCTGGCTCCGTATTCGGGCAAAGGACAAGCGCCCAGCCCGTCAGACTTTGTGCCAATAGAGAAACCGCCACAGCACGCGAACCAAATCATCGACGTACTCCAACAGTTGAAGCAAGAACTTGAAGGCGGCTGATCGTGGCAAACGTCCTATCGCTGGCGATGAAGATCAACGCGGACGCGTCGGGCTTCAAGCTCGATCCCGTCCAGCGTGCGCTCGTCGGCCTGGGGGACGCCGCCGACAAAGTCACGGCGCAGTTTGACAAGTTTGCCAGTGGATCAGATGCCGCAACTAGGGTTCAGGCCCAGTTTGCGGATCAACTTCAGACGCTGCAAAACGCTTTGCGTGACGGCGAGATCGGAGCGACGCAGTTCACAGTAGAGTTTGAAAAGCTAACGGCAGCGGCGGAAGCAGAAGCGAAGGCGTTTGAGCAAGCGGCAAAAATAACCGAAGCAAGCCGAAGCCCGCTCCAGAAGTACCAGCAGGTTGTTGGTGAACTGTCTGCGCAGCTCAAGGCCGGCAGGATTTCGCAAGAAACATATACCGCAGCAATGGCGAAGGCCAAGGAATCGCTCGACAAAGCGGCAGACTCAGCAGGGAAGACTGATAAAAACGTCGCTTCTCTAAACGCGAACCTCAAGTTGCTGACGAACATTGAAATCGGAAGAGTTATTGTAGACGGCTTTCAGGCCATAAGCGGCGTGCTCCAAAGTGCGGTCGGGCAAGTGACATCGCTCGCCTCAAGTGTTACCCAATCACTGGATACTCTTAGCGATCTTTCGGCGCGCACGGGCATAAACGTCGAGGACTTCCAGGGCTTCTCGCTCGCGGCAAAGCTGGCCGGCGTTGACGCGGCTGCGTTTGGAACTGCCGTTCAGCGGCTCGGGGTTCAGATTTCCCAGGCGACGCCGGGCGAAGCGTTCGATAGAAGTCTTCAGTCTATTGGCTTGTCGGTAGCCCAGTTGCGCGCGTTGTCGCCTGAACAGCAATTCGCTGCCATCGGAGATGCTATCTCTCAACTGCCGACTGCGGCTGACAGGGCTGCGGCTGCCGTCGAGGTATTTGGCAAGCAAGGGGCCGCGCTTGCGCCGCTTTTCCGTGAGGGTGCTGCCGGCATTGACGAGTTGCGCGAGCGAGCCGAGCGGCTTGGCGTCATTGTTTCAGAGGAACAGGTTGCCAATATCTCAGCAATGAATGACGCGTTTGACCTTGTGAGCGCCACTTTGCAGGGAATCATAGGTCAAGTTATTGGCAATCTGGCTCCAGCCGTCACTGAGGTCACGGAACAGTTTTTGCGATTCGTCGAAGAAT
>Ga0222714_10004787_pt1 | contig 13120 bp, 8 predicted proteins | sample C33_3DmetaG_FD_165048 | JGI IMG/M metagenome (GOLD analysis project Ga0222714, IMG submission 165048) | Estuarine water microbial communities from San Francisco Bay, California, United States - C33_3D | ecosystem: Environmental > Aquatic > Marine > Unclassified | place: USA: California... | reverse complement strand
GAAGAATCGCACGCCGAGGGACGCGCGTGCGTCGCGGCGGCGCACAGCGCGACGAGGTGGTGGTGAGAAACGCGTCGCTGCGTGCGGTCGTCGCGGTCGCCATCGTCGGCGTCGTCGTCGTCGTCGGCGGCGGCGGCGGCGAGCGTCGCGATGTGACGTCGTCGTGCCGCATCAGGGTTTAGTTTGCCGGTTGATTTTCTGTATCTTCTCGGACCCACGGAGCGCATTGAAGTACGTTTAAGGAGTATGTAGTGATAGAGTTGGCGGCGGAGGCGGGTGCGCGCGCAGCTCGACGCGCGACACACCGCGACGCCGTGGGCAGGCGCGCCGCCGACGACGCGACATGGACGCCGTGCTCGCCGGGAACGCGTCGGATAAGCCCCACCGCGCGTTCCGCGCTGGGACGAAGAAGAAGAAAAAGGATGCGGCGAAAAAGTCGAAATCCACGGATGATGGCGGCGGCGCATCTTCGGGCGCGAAAGCGCAAGGAAACAACCCGCGGGCGTTTATATTCAGCGGTGCGCGAAAGGCGAAACGCGCGAGAGTGGTTGCGAATGAGAAAGCCGAGCGCAAGCTGCGTGCGCCGGTGCGAGAGCTCGGGGAAGGTTTGGAGCCGCCGCCGTTTGTGGTCGTCGTGCAAGGGCCGCCGGGCGTGGGGAAGACGACGCTCGTGCGATCGTTAGTGAAGCATTACACGAAGCATGCGTTGAATGAAATTAAAGGGCCGCTGACGCTGGTGACGGGGAAGAAGAGGCGGATTCAGATTTTGGAGGTGAAGAATGATTTGAACGACATGGTGGACGCGGCGAAGATTGCCGATTTAGTGCTCTTGCTTGTCGACGGGTCGTTTGGATTTGAGATGGAGACGTTTGAATTCTTAAACGTGCTCCAAGTGCATGGTTTCCCAAAAGTTATGGGGGTGTTGACGCATTTAGATGAGTTTCATGATGTGAAAAAGCTGAAAAAGACGAAAAAGTTGTTGAAGCATCGATTTTGGACTGAAATTTACGACGGCGCAAAGTTGTTTTACATTTCTGGCTTATCGAACGGGCGATATAACTTGCGTGACACGATGAATCTTGCGCGATTCATATCAACGGCGAAAACAAAGCCGCTGATGTGGCGCACGGCGCATCCGTACTTGATTGGTGATAGATTTGAAGACATTACCAAGCCCGAACTCGTGCACGACGATCCCGTGTGCGACAGACAAGTGGCGCTGTACGGCTTTTTACATGGGTGCAATTTAAAGTACGGACAGCAAGTTCACGTCGCGGGCGTGGGCGACATGCAAGTCAAAGAAATCGTAGAGATGCCCGACCCGTGTCCGCTACCGAGTAAAGAGAGAAAGCAACGCAAGTTGGATGAAAAGCAAAAACTCATCTACGCGCCGATGAGCGACGTCGGCGGCTTATTGTACGACAAAGACGCCGTGTACATCACCGTTGATGACAAGCAGATGAACTTTTCAAAGCGTCAACTCGAACAAAAACTCAAAGCTGAAAATAGACCTTTACCAGATGAACACGCCGTAGATTTCGGCGTCGAGATGGTGCACGGATTACAGGACACGCGCATCACCGTCGACGAAAAGCTTCGGAACAGTGAAATCTCTCTCTTCAAGGGTGGTAGGACATTGAAGGGCGAAGACGTCGGCAAACCGAGCGCTTTCGACGTGGATGATAGCGATGACGACGATGACGACGACGACAACGACGGTAGTGGGTCGAGTAGTGATGATTCCGACAGCGACAGCGACAGCGACAGCGGCGACGGCGACGACGACGATTTTCCATCCCGGCGCAAAGCCAAGCCCGGAGATACTCGCATGCGTCGCGCGGCTGTGTTCAGCGAAGAACCCGAGCGTGGTTATGAAGATGTTGATAGCGAGGGCGATGACGAGGATGATGATGACGACGACGAAGGTCTCGGTCGCGGTGCGTCAAAATGGAAGGAATACATGCGCGGCGCCAAGCGCGAAAAGACGCTCATGGAGATCATCTACGACGACACGACGAATGACGGTATGGGTGACGATAGCGACGATTCAGGATCCGATTCAGAGTCTGATGATTTGTTCAAAAAACAAGAAGAGTCTGACTCCAAGGTTGATGCCCTCGATTCTTTCGATCGTAGCAAGTTTATGAGTGAAGTTCGATCTGGGTTGGATCTCGACGACCCGTCGTTGCGCAACCGTTTCGTCACTGGAGATTGGGACGCCGCAAAATCGCGAAGTGAGGCACAGCCGAGCGCGGAAGCTGGTGATGATGACGATGATGAGGTGTTTGGCGACTTTGAAGATTTAGAAACCGGAGAAAAGTTTGGTCCTGGTATGGGAGGCGCCGACGAAGACGAAGACGCAGACGCAGACGAAGACGAAGACGAGGAAGCCGCGGAACAACGCCGTCTCGAAGCCAAACGCTCAAAGCACGAAGAGTTTGTCGCCGACGGCGATCAAACTACGAAGAAGAAGAGTCCGAATTTTGTCGACGACGATGGTCCATCATCATATTTTGAGCTCGTAAAGAACCAAATGAAGGAGGAAACCGCGCGTTCGCGCGCCATTCTCGACACGCTGCCCGACAACACGCGTCAAGCCATGGAAGGTTTCCGTCCAGGTGCATACTTGCGCATCGTTCTCGCCAAAGTGCCGTGCGAATGGGTTGAAAATTTCGACCCCACGCGTCCGATCGTCATCGGTGGCATTCTCCCTGGTGAAGAAATCATGGGTGTGCAACAAGTGCGTCTTAAAAAGCACCGCTGGCATCGCAAGACGTTGAAGAATCAAGACCCGCTCATCTTCTCCATCGGCTGGCGACGTTTCCAAAGCATCCCAGTGTACAGCATGCTCGATGCTAACTCAAGGCATCGTATGATTAAATACACGCCCGATCACATGCACTGTTATGCGACATTTTACGGCCCACTGGCGCCGCAGAACACGGGCGTGATTTGCTTCCAAAGCATGGCGTCGCAGCAGGCGAGTTTTCGCATCGCCGCTTCGGCAACCATTCTCGAGTTTGATCACTCTATTAAGATTGTGAAAAAGCTCAAACTCGTCGGGACGCCTTCGAAAGTGTTTAAGAACACGGCGTTTATTTCCGGGATGTTCAACTCGTCGCTGGAGGTGGGGAGATTTGAAGGCGCGGCGTTGCGCACGGTTTCGGGCATTCGAGGGACGATTAAAAAGGCTATAAAACCGGGCGAAGCCGCGCACGGCGCCAAGGATGGTGGCATGAGAGAAGGTAGTTTCCGCGCCTCTTTTGAGGACAAATTACTCTTGTCTGATATCGTATTCTTACGCACGTGGACAAAGGTGGATGTTCCAAAGTTCTACAATCCGCTCACGACGAGCATGATGAAGGACACCAAGGATTGGCGCGGCATGAAAACCGTCGGTCAACTTCGGTATGAAAAATCTATCCCGATCCCAGTCAACGTTGATTCCATTTATAAGCCGATCGAACGCAAGGCGCGCGTGTTCAACAAGTTACATGTGCCCAAGGCGCTTCAACAAGCGTTGCCGTTCAAGTCCAAGCCTAAATTGGAGCAGGCGCGAACGCGGCAAACGCTCGAGCAGCGTCGCGCCGTCGTACGCGACAAAGATGAGAAGAAACTCGCGACGATGGTGCAGCAGCTCAACACTATTCGTAACGAAAAAGTCGCGAAACGTGAAGCACAACAAGCTGTGCGTCGCGCTGCGCGCGCCAAGGCGCAAGGTAAGGAGGACGAATGGCGCAACGCGCTCAAAAAGGATGCGGCGAAGAAGCGACATCGCGAACGCGGCAAGGCGGAAGCCGCGCGCGCTCGCGACGACGGCGGACGCAAATACGCAAAGAAGGGCAAAAAGTAACGATGGTTTTCGTGTAAAAATATACCAATACAAACACATTGAATTCAATGCATGCGTGCCTACTATAGTGTCTACGCGCGAATGGTTGACCCAAACGCCACGGACGTCTTCGCTCGATGAAGCTTGGCGAATTCCTCGCGCCTCGCGTTCACCGCCTCTAAATATCTCGATTTTACTACTTTCCGTACATCCTTGTCATCGTCGCCATCATCACGATTGCCATCAAACATGTGGTTGTCCCGCCGCCGAGCGCGCGCGGCGCGTTCAATCTCGCCGTCAATCGCGCGTATCCTCCGTTCCACCTCTCGTCTCGTCTCCGCCGCGAACGCCCGCGCATCGTCGCTCGCGAACGAACGCCAAACATCACCTTCGTCATCACCATCATCGCCTCGCGCTGACGACGACATCCGCACGTCTCGCGCGCCGTCTACCGCGTCTCGCGCGACGCTTTTATAGTCAAACGCACCACCGAGCGCGCGTTCGACGGCTATCCTCGCCGCACTCTTCCCACCGCCGCCGCCGCACCGACCGCCAACCGTCGCCGCACCCTCGTCGTCGTCCGCGGCGCGCGTGTCCGCGACCGTCGTCGTCGTCGTCGTCGCAGTCGCGGTCGTCGTCGCCGTCGTGGGCGTGCGCGCAATCGTCAACGGTCTCGGTCGTCGTCGTTCGAGCGCACCCATGGCTGAGGACACCGCCGCCGACGTCGACGGCGATGCACGCACCGCGCCTATGGCGATCACCCGCGCGAGCCGCGTCCGCGCGACGACACGAATGCGCGTCGCGCAGTGCGGTACAGACGACTGACGATTGGACTGTAAAAGAAAAGTGTAGCGTAGCGTAAAGTTCAAGCTCATATTAAAGTAAAGCGCTCCTTCGTTTATATTACACAATATCGTGCGTGGTGAATATTAGAGCACACACACACAAGCTCACGCACGCCTCAGGTGCGCCATCATCAGCCACTGCGGCGTTGACGGTGTTATTATTGGGATGATTGCGGCGGCGTTTTGACGCGTACGCGTCAATCGACCCCGCGTACGTCTCGTACGAGTATCACACGACTCTTACATCGTTTGCGGCGCCGGTGCGTGCACCACAATCACTTGCGGCGCAGCCATACCACCACCAATCGCCATTTGCGATTGTCGGTTCGAAATCTCGCGCGACACTTGGCATTGCACGCACCCGATGCAGCACAAGCATTCAAACAAGCCAATCTCCTGCGTCACCCCGACGCGGTGCAACGCGGTCTGCAGCACCCCCTTGGCGTACATGTTGTAAATCAACGGAAAACTCAAGCACGTCCCGACCAAGCACGTCGAGCAGCAATCACCGCTCTGCGACTTTTGCGCGATCGAGCCCAAGTGGCACGTCCCGCAGCACGCGCCGTAGACGCAATCGCCCACGTCGTCAAAGCATCCGAACGTCGTTTGCGTCATCGGCACCGGCGCCGAGGTTACCAAGCCAGCCATGATGTGTAGTAGTTACACGTAGATGTGTGTGTGTGTGTGTGTAGATGTGTGCGTGCGTGAGTGCGCGCGCGGGAATGGCGATTCGAACCGATCGCCAACACCATCCAATCGCGCGTTCCGGGTTTCCGGAGAGGGCGTCGTCCTATGCGCGCGCATACATATCGGCTAAACATCTCCAGAATACTGGGGTAAAAAGTATTACCATTGCCGCGTGACTGACACAGGTCACATCACCCGGTATATGCGTTGAGATATGCGTGTGCGATCGTCGAGCCTTCGCGCGTCGATGCGATGCGCGCGACGAATGCGAATGATCCGTCGTCGTCGTCGTCGTCGTCGTCGTCGTCGTCGTCGTCGCGGTGGATTTTTTCGATGACGCACGCGTGTATGCCTGCCCCTTTGGTTTGCACCGCGCCGGTGTCAAAATCAACGTCACGGTGACTGCGCGCGCGCGCGAACATCGTCGATCTGGTCAAGGGACCCACCCCTTTGCTTGGTCGCGATCGGTCGGTCGATCGGTCGATCGGCGACCCGATCGAGGCTGGCGTGCGTCGGTCTGTCGGTGTCGATTGTTCGACGTCGCGCGCTCGCGCCCGCAGAGGTCGGCGCCGCGCGCGGGGTGGAGATCGAACGCGTGGCGACGACATAATACATACGCGCGCGCGCATATATACCTTGACGTGTGCGCGCGAGCGCGGGGACGAGGACGAGGACGACGAGCGCGCGTGGATCAGCGAGCCGCGTGGTCGTCGTCTCGAATCGATCGCGGCTGGCGCGTTCGAGGTGGATTTGATTTCGCGTGGGTGATTTCGCGCGTGCGCGGGTGTTTGACGGTGTGTTTGACGCGCGTGACGTGTGGTGAGGAATACGTGTGTGCGTTGCGTGCGGTGCGGGTGTGGGCGTACGCGTCGCGTGGCGTTCGAGGTGGAGAATTCTCTCGCGCGTGACAACCAACCCTAAACGCTTTTGAGGGAGATTTGATTTGGATTGTCTGATCGTCCCACCCCCCTTCTCTACCCCTATACAAACCAACTGCCTCGGGTTTTTAGCTTTTGAGGAGTAGATCTCTGTACCTGGCGTGCGAGCTGTGCACGATCAAGCGTAGCCGTCTGATTTAGTTTGCCGAACAACCGCCGTAGAGGAGACTTTGACGGCGCGTCTCGTAAAAATTTTCGTCGCTTTGAAGCTCGAAAGATTTTGTTTGATTTGTTTGTTTACTAAACATCGACACTTTGCTGTTCGTCTGGTTGGAGTGGTATTTTTCATCCAATCGGCGACACTAACACGTCCTGCTAAGTAAGTAATACGTGGAGTTTGGAATCGCCGTGCTAATTGTTGACAAGGAGGACTGATTCTTTGCGACGTCATTCGACGCTTTTGAAGATTATAATTTGAGCACGAATGGCGTCGTCGAGTTCGTCCTCCGAAGGCATCGTGGCGGTGAGCTCGAGCGATGATGACGCTATGCGTTCTAACGACGCGTCGTCTGGTGCTGGAACGAGGAATACCGATACGGCGGCGATATTGGCGCAAATGCCGCTCGCGCTTCGCGCGCAGCTCGTCGCCGTCGCAAAGGCTTCGTCGAATCCAGCGCCAGCCGCCGTCGTTGACGAGTGGTCAAAGAAGACTCAACTCGGCGTCGACGTCCTCAATGCCGTGTTCGCCGCCATTCCGCGCGTACCGTCGTCTTCTGAAATCCAAAGCTTAAACGATGGAGCGCGCGGAGCGGAGGCGCGAGTCGACGCGAGTCACAACTTCGAGCACGCGTCACGAGACGTTGGCTTGCCGTCAACGTCTGGTGACGATGACGACGATGAAACGGTATTTCCTGGAATCCCCGAAGATGTGCGCGTGGAGATTGTGTGCGGAGACATCCGAGGGACGTTGGTGTTGAAGGCTGGATTCAAGCGTCAACAAGAACGCGTATTATACAAGGGATCTTTGATTACGCCGAGCAAATTCGAGGCTGACGCCGGGAAAGGGGCATCAAAGAGATGGAAGTCTACGTGCTACGTCGTCAGAGAAAACGGTTCGAAGGGATCGAATGTTGGGGATTGGATGTTGAAAAAGAATTACCACGCAGCGGGCACCGTCATCGGCGGCGGCAAGGCTGATGTCAAGAAGACTGCATCGTCGGCACTACCGTCGACGAAGAAACCAGAGGCAAAGAAGAAGTCTGCGTTTGAGATAGAATTAGAAGACGTTTTAGACGATGAGGGAGGGATAGGTGAAAGCGTGACAGATTTTGTGCACTTAATGCGGAAATGTTCACGCTCTGCAGAGCGAAGCTTATTGTTACAAGTCATTCGCGGCACCATGCAGAAGCGACGCTTGCGCGAGTTAGCCGCGGGAAAAGGTTTGGATACTTTGCAAACATGGTTGGGAGACGCTAGAGAGAAATTTGAGTCCACACTCTTAGTTTCTATACTTCGAACGCTAAAGATGATTCCTGTAAACTTCGACGCGCTTTCGCGAACATCGATTGGCACGGCTATCAGCAAGCTGAAGACGTACCAAGTTCCTGCCGGTCAACCTGAGTTTGACAACAAGGAGATGAACGATAAAGTACTTCGATTATCCAAGTCTGTAAAGGCGCAGTGGAAGGCGCAGATTACTGAAGCGCACGTCACTGAGCCCGAGCCGGTGGAGGCAAAAGTTGCGCCAAAGAAGATTGAGAAGCCCGCGCCGGTGGCGGCGCCCGTCGTCGCGGTGAAGGAGTTAGGGGACGATGATTTGTTTGGCAACGCATCGAAAAGTGCAAAAGTAGTCGCAAAGGTGCCGATCAAGGTGACAACCAAGGTGATTGAGCGAAAGTCTGACGCCAAGCTTGCGGCGTCGACGAGCAAGCCGAGTCAAAGCGTGACTGACTTGTTGACCAATTCAAAACCTGTACCAAAGGTGCATCTCCCGCCGCCACCAGCCAAACCAACAACGGCCGATGCGGCCGAGGATGGCGATTCGGGCGGATCGAAGAAGCGCAAGCGCAAGAGTGTCACTTGGGCGGCGGATGACGTACTCGAGCAAGTCAGAGTGTTTGAAAAGGACATCAAGCAAAAAGATGTATTCCCGGATCCCTCCAGCGAAGCGACTGATGCTAGTGGGCGCAAGGCACTTGAGAGTCGCGATCGCGAGGTTGCTGCCGAACGGCGTGCGGCAGAGAAAGCGCATCGAAGACGACTTGATGAAATGCGAGCTACGACGAGTTGGCGCGCGCCGGCGTACGTATCCATTCCAAAGCCGCCTCCAGAAGGCAGGCCTGGCGAAGTGCTTGAGCTTTCCTACGGTATTGATTCTGAAGAACGCGACAGAATGCTTCGCCGCGAAGCAGAACAGCCAAGTGTCAAGTACAAGCGTCTCGAAGACATTCCAGACACTCCAGGCGAAGCGCCAAACGAGGACGACCAACTCGATTTACAGAATACGCCGACGTTTACGATGGAGTTCCAAGAAGAAGAAATGTCGCCACCAATTCAAGATAACATGTACGATATCACGCAGCAATACGCGCAACCAATGCACGATCAAGCAACGGTACCAGCCATCGATTTCAACGCGCTGGGGCAGTTGCTCGCCCAAGTGCAAAGTAGCGCCGCAGGTTTCCAGCAGCAGCAGCAACAACAACAACCGTACGCACAGCAGTATGCCAGTCAACCTGTACAGTATCCAGGTCCACCCATGCATCTACAAAGCGCGTATCAACCGCAAGCACCGCCGAGAGCGACAACCACCGCGCTCTCTGGAGGCGCTCCGGTGCCCGTTCAAGCGCCCATCGTCGCCAATGGCAAGCAGTTCCGCGGCGTCTGTGCGTACTTCAATACGCCAAGAGGATGTAATTGGGGCGACAAATGTGGCTACCTACATGAAAAAGGCGTCACGCCTCAATGATTACGTCACACCTCAATGATTAGCCAAACAACGTAAGAGAAATGCAACATACTAGTTTTAGCGAAAACTTCGCTCCAGACGACATCGCTCGCGCTCGAAACGCGCGCGCGTCATCGCCCTCTCACAACGCGTGTCCCATCCCGCATTCTCGCGTACATACACATCAAAAAACAAAAAGTATAATAACACACATATCATACACTCATATCACTATCCGTCATCGCTCTCACGCGCGAACGCGTTCGCCCGACCGCACCCGTACATTTCGGACATGTGGAAAAAATGCACGTCCAATTTCAAAAGCCCACGTCCAACTGTTGCGCGCGTCGCCCGTCACTCATCGCCGCCCACACCCCGGCACGACCGCACGCGCGTCGCATCCACCGACGCATTCACGTCAACGCACGCGCGCGCGCCGTCGCCGCCGCGCGCGCGCACGTCCATCGCATCGTCAGCCTCGGGTGGTTGTTTTTTTGAAATTTTTCAAAATTCGCACGCGCACTCGACGCGCGCGACACGATGACGCCGTGGTGCTTTGATGTGGACGCCAAGATCGAACGCGCATCTATCGTGAGTTCGTTTACGCTGAAACACGCGGCGCTGTGCGGCGATGCGTCGTCGCAAGGTGGTGGGTTTGGGAATCATAAGATGTCCCCGAGCGCGACGTCGGGGGAGTTTAAGTTTAAATTCGGCGACGGAGGGAAGACGTCGCACGAAGTGACGGTGCGAGAGGTGAAGGCGATATTTGGGAAGTTTGTCAAGGAAGGGAAATTGACGATTGAGAGTAGAGATGGGGTGAAGATGTTGATTAAAGGACCACCGACGGAGTGCGCTCGGTTGATGAAGACGTTGACGACGTTGAAGTCGCAACCGGCAAACGCGAGGGACGCGTACTTGAAAGGATTAGAACCTTGTACGCGGTGTAAGGAAAAATGCCAGGTGAATATGCAAAAGGCGGAAGAGAAGCAGCGTAAGATTGTTGAGGCACAAATCGCTGCGCATGAGATGAGCGCTGAGAAGAAGAGGAAGCGCGAGGCGGAGGAGGTTGAGAGGCGCGCCAGCAAGGACGCCGCCAAGGTGTCTGAGGAGCTTCGTTCGCTTGAAGCGAAGAAAGATCAAGTCGAGCGAATGAAAGCAGAAATTGCGAAATTGAAGATTGATATCGTAGGCGAACGCACATCTTTGCTGCAAGAGAAGGAGAGCTTGACGCAATCTAGACGCGAGCTCGAGGATGAGAAGCGGTTGTTAGAGCGCGAGAAGGGACTCGTGCAAGAAGAGCGCGATAGTATGGAACAGCAACTTCAAACGTTGAAAACCGCAAAGCTCAAGAATGAAGAAGAACAAGCGCGGCTTGCTAGTCAAAAGTCAGAGCTCGAGTCCAAGCGAGCGAATCTCGAAGAAGAGGCTAAGAAGTTTGCCGATGAAAAGACTGAATTTGAATCCAAGCGCGAAGAGTTTGCCCAATCAAAGGCGCAGTTTGAAAGAGAAAGAGCACGAGAAGGAACAAGTGAAGATGCGATGGCGCGCAGTGTTCGCGAAGAGGCAGCACGCCGTGCCAGAATGCGCGAGGAGGCCCGGGCAGATGCCGTTAAGAACGGTTTTAAAGAAGCCTCGCCAAGTTCGTTTTACGGCAAGAAAAAGGCAAAAATTGTCTTGGATGACGACGAGTCTGACGACGACAATGCGAACACCGATAACAAGGAAAACGCCAACCCATCCGTAGAAGATTTGAAGCGCCAAACGTTGAATAGAGTCGAAATGCTTAGGAAGGCTGAGATGGAGCGACAGTTGCGGGAGAAACTTGCACGAGACGAGCTCGCCCGCAAGCAACACGCAGCTGAGCAGCAGAAAAATCAAACCAAGAAAGCAGCGATGGAAGCGAAAGCAGCTCGGGAGCGTAGAGCTCAGCAAGAGGCGGAGTTCCGCGATCACGCAAGAAGACAGTCGGAGCAAGCGGCGCGAATGCAGAAGAAGACTCGAGCGACGACGGTGCCAACGGCGACCAAAGCGATGTGGGACTCACACCTCTCGGCACTCGAGAGAATGAAAACAAGTCCTGAAGGTTCTTTGGGTGAGGCGGACATCCCGTGGCCTCCAGAGCACAACATTGCATTCTTCTCTCAGGCTGATGGGCCGAATGACAGGAAGAAAAAAGTCACGAAGGCCACACTCAGTTGGCATCCCGACAAGTTTGAGGCAAAGTACGGCAAATTGCTCAAACCTTCGGCCGCGGCGAAGATCAAAGAACGCGTGCGTGAGCTTTCTTCACAGTACATTGAACTCCGCCAGGTTCTTGCCTCCACTTAGTGCGCAGATGACGAATGAAATATTTAGCCACCATTTGTTATTGAACGCAGCGACAAGCAACACAATATATTTTACACGCCTAATAAATCTACAATTACCAGAGTGTTTGACCCACGAGCGCTCTTTCGCGATCATACTGATCTACATGGTCTGGTATATCTAATTTTTCGCCCTTGTTCTCAAGACGAACGTATTCGTGCAAGTCGCACACCGTGTCGACGTAATCGACTTTGCTGCAAAGACGTGATTCCATACGAAGTAGATCCATCGCCCAAATTGCCGCTTTGAGCACTGCCGTTGGATGCACAACAAAGACCGATTTCAACGTGTCTTTGTGCTGTGGACCTAGTGCGATGTGAAGCTGGCGGATAAAATCTAAACTTGGTGGCGCGCCGTACGCGCCGCCGGCATGATGATACACGATGACGTACCCGCGAGGGTTATCTGTGACTCCGCGGAGTTCTTTTGCAACGTGCGCCAGCAGACGTTGTTCTTCACCAGCTTTTATCATGCGCTCGAGAAACGCGGCAACGACAACGACGATTCGTCGTCCTATGTAATCTCTAGACGTTTCGAGATAAATAGCACGGGCGTCGTTTACGTCGCTCACGTCCATACTCTGTGCACGCTTTAGCAGACTAATACGTTGTGAGTGCTCGACTTCGACGTTTCTCTTATCGTCCACTGTCAAACCACTGTCGAGATTCGCTCCCGGCACTCCAAGAGTGTCTAATGCACCTGGATTCCACCAGTTTTCACCGTCGTTTTCTGCGTCAAACAATTGCTTGCGCTGCCGTCTAGACTCTGGATCGATATTCATCGACATGAACACGCTGGACACGGCAGGGACGACAGAGGTATCGCACTCGTCATCCATCTTCACCCCAAGTGTGGTGTTGAAACCTCCACTCGGGATATTCGATGAGGGCGATGTGCGTCCTGGAAAAGCGTCAATGCGCATGCGGCGTTCGCTCAACACCAGTTCACCATATTCATTGTACTCTTTACCTTGCAGCACCGTTTCTGCGTACGCCAATTCAGTCGCGTTGCGAGGGAAAAACACCTTCATCGCCTCTACAAAGTGCGGTTTATCGGCGGCGTTTACGCAAAATACGACGGCGTCCAACTTGCCGCTCCAGCGTTCTAAAAATCTCCTCACCGTCCTCGCCGCCACCATCGCCGCCTCATCGCGAGGATACTTTTTCGACTCATCGCACACGGTCGTGAACGCAATCGTGCGATACTTCAATTCATCCACCATCTTATTCAGTGCGCTTCGATAGCAATGGCACAGCGCGTTCTCCGCGGCTGTCGCGTACTTATCTGCGTATCGAGGTCCGACGACGTGCGCGATCCTTCTCGCAGGCAACCTATACGCAGACGTCATCGCACAATCCCCCGTCCGCACGCGATCCAGTCCCTTCATTTCTTCCTCCAAATCACCCCCCGCGTGCTCGTGGAGCGCCCGCGTCATCGCGCTTTCTTTCCCGCGTTGCCTTCGCGTCTGCTCATTCGCCGAGCACGTAATCACATCCACCTCGAGTAACCACGGATCGACGCACTCATACACCCGCACGAGTGCATTTAAATCCTTCCTTACGTC
>Ga0222714_10004786_pt1 | contig 13120 bp, 12 predicted proteins | sample C33_3DmetaG_FD_165048 | JGI IMG/M metagenome (GOLD analysis project Ga0222714, IMG submission 165048) | Estuarine water microbial communities from San Francisco Bay, California, United States - C33_3D | ecosystem: Environmental > Aquatic > Marine > Unclassified | place: USA: California... | reverse complement strand
AGCTCGAGCGCAAGCTTGCCGAGGAGGATTCGTCCGTACGGTGTCGTGGTGAGGGCGGCCAGTCCCTCGAGCTGCGCCCACGACCCAACGACGCCGGTGAGCAGCAGTACGCCGACGCTCCCGACGGCGACGGGCGAGTACGCGGGAACCAGTCGCGGGAGATCACTCGCCCCGAGCGCCTGCCGCGAGCGCCGGTCCGCGTACAGCACGAAGGCGAGCCCCCCCACCCAGACCCCCGCGGCGAGCACGTGCGCGGTGTCGGCGGGGATGGTGATGCCGGTGAGGTCACCCGTACCCGACGCGTGTCCCGAGAGCGCGGGGTAGGCCGACAGTCCGATGGCGAGCGGGGGGGCGACGAGCCAGCCCCACGCCCGCGCGCGAGCGATGAAGATCCAGACCGCGACCGCGGCGAGCGAGACGCCCGCGGCCATGACGAACGTCGAGCCCCACTCGGTGGCGCGGAGCAGGAGCGACGCGTCCTCGCCCAGCGTCGCGAACGGATCTCGGAACTCCGCGAGCTGCCGATGGAACACCAGGGCCATGGCAACGGGGAGCAGGAGGGCTCCGGCGAGACCCATCCGCGCGGCGGAGGCGATCACACGGTCACGGTCATCACCGGGCCCGAACGCGCGAGGAATCACGAGCCAACGAGCCGCGCTCGCGCCTACCATCAGCACCAGGCCGGCGAAGAGCAGCCAGCCGGTCGCGGCCCCCACCAGGGCGTTCAAGCGCCGCTAACGCTGCGCCGCGACGGTGAACCCGAAATCCCCGCGCACCACGTGCCCGTCGTCTCCGATTCCGCGCCAGGCGACGGTGTACCGGCCGTGCGCGAGCGCCGTGCCGACGGCGACGAAGACTGTCGTCGCGTCGTTCGGGTCGCTCTGCAGCTCCCCGGTCTCGACGAGGTCACCGCCCGCGTTCACGAGTCGGATCGTGGCGGAGTTCTCTTGCGGCACCTGGGTGAAGGTGAGGCGAATCTCCTCGACGGCAGCGACGGTGGCGTCCGCCGCCGGCGACGAGGAGCGCAGTCCGAAGTGCACGAGGTCCGTCACCCCCGGGAACGCCGTCGCGCCGGTCATCAAGGAGACCGCGAGGGACAGGAATGCGAGTCGTTTCATCGTGGAACTCCGGGAGACTGCGGGGACGATGGAGCCGAAGCTAATCGTCGGACGTCTGCCAGGCGACGGATGCTGAAGATCCCGGCTGCGGGCCCGAGCGCGAGAAAGGCGAATCCCCACCGCCACGAGAACGTGTCCACCGCCACGGGCAAGGCCTGGATCGTGACCATGGTGAGCAGGAAGCCCATCGAAGTCTGGAGCATGAGGGCGGTCCCTACCGAGTCGGCGGGGGCGACCTCGGTGACCAGTGCGCTGAACTGCGCGGAGTCGGCCACCACGAAGAATCCCCAGACCCATGTCAGCACCGCCAGCGCCACGAAGGGAAGCCCGGTGGCTGGACCCGCCAGGAGGCAACATACCCCGCTTACGCCCATCGCCAGATTCACCACCCGCGCACGCCCTATCCGGTCGGCCGCGAGCCCGCCCCAGACGCAGCCCAGGCCCCCGGCAGCGATCGCACCGAAGGCGACGAGGTCGACGGTGCCCGTCGAGACACGCCCGGCAGCCGCGACGCCGAGGAAGGTCGGCGCCCACGTCCACATGGCGTAAAGCTCCCACATGTGTCCGAGGTATCCACCGGTCGCGAGCATCGTCTCGCGGTGGCGGAGAATCCTCCCCACCCGGGCCCATTCGAAGGGTCGGCTCGGAAAGGGGTACGGCCCGTCTCGGTAGCCCGCGGCCACGAGGAGCGAGCCGGCCAGTCCGGCGACCGAGGCTCCGGCCACGACGGCGCCGAGGCTGGCGCCCCCCGCCGCCTTGATGAGCCACGGGGTCGCCTTCCCCACGGTGAGCGCACCGACGACGGTGCCTATGGCGAGGCCGCGCGCGGAGCGGAACCAGGTGGAGACCATCTTCATGCCGGGCGGATAGACCCCGGCGAGGAACGCGCCCGTGAGGAACCTCAGGGCGAGCGCGCTCGCATACCCGGGTGCGAGGAGGAGCCCCGCGTTAACGAGTGCGGCCATCAGCGCCGACGTCGCGAAGAGGGTCCGGGCGCGCACCACGTCGGCCACGTTCAGGACGGCCGCGAGGGCCGTACCCGCTACGAAGCCGAGCTGGACGGTCGTGGTGAGCCACCCTACCTCGGACGTCGTCAGCCCCCAGCGTACCTGCAGTTCGGCGCCGACGGCGGTCGCGGTCATCCATGCGCTGAGCGAAAGCAGCATCGCCGCGGAGACCACCGCCAGGGCGCGCCAGCGTCCTGGATCGTCGTCGCCCGGCCACGGGCCGACGGAGGCCGGAGTCACCCGATCATCTGTTTGGCCACGAACCAGAGGTTCGCCGGCCGCTCTGCGAGACGCCGCATGTACCAGGGGAACCACGCGGAGCCGTAGCTCACGAGGACGCGCATCCGGTACCCGGCCCGGGCCAGTCGGTCCTGTTCGTTCCGCTGGATCCCGAACAGCATGGAGAACTCGTACGCCTCCCTGTCGACGCCCAGCTCGTTCGCCAGCCGGTTCGTCTCGGAGATCATCCGGGGGTCATGCGTCGCGAGCACGGCCGTGCCCCTGCCCCCGTCGCGCCGCGCCCGCAGGAGGCTCTCCGCGAGCGCCACGAAACTCCGGTCCACGTCCCGCTTATCGGGGAAAGCGATCGATTCCGGCTCGTTGTAGGCGCCCTTCACGATCCGGATGTCGGGATCGAGCGGCAGGAGCGACTCGAGGTCGGCGGCGGTCCGCCGCAGATACGCCTGGATGCACAGCCCCACGTTGCTCCGCTCCCGCTTGACCGTCCGGAAGATGTCGAGCGTCTGATCGACGTAGGCCGAGCCCTCCATGTCGATCCAGACGGTGGTCGGCGTGGCGGCGCAGAGCTGTGCGAGGCGCCGGGTCGCTTCGTCCACACCAAAGTCGAGACCCAGCTGCGTGGGCTTGATGGAGATGACCGTTCGCAGCCCCTGTTCCTCAATGGCCCGGAGGCTGTCGAGGTAGTGCGCGACCACAGCGTCGGCCTCGTCCAGCGACGTCAGATTTTCCCCCAGGAGCGTGATCGTCGAGGAGATGCCGCGCGCGCCCAGTGTGGCGCACTCGTTCAGGGCGTCCTGCCGGTCCTCGCCGGGCATGAACCGTTTGGTCGCTTTCTGGACGAACCGGTAGCGCGGCAGCTTCTGAGCGAGCGTGGGGTTCGTGGAGGCCCAGAGGAGGGCGTCGCGCAGCATCGCAGTGTGGGGTTCAGGTTTGGACGAAACGATACATCAGCCGGATGAGTCGGTACGCCTGATCGGCACTCGTGGCGGTGTACTCCACCGTGAAGCCGTCGACCTTCGTCATCCCCGGAATCGACATCAGAATGTCGACGTGGATCGTGGTGGCGAAGCGTACCCGGATCCGCACAGGTGTTCCGAGATCGAACGCCTCGTACCCTCCCCTCTCCAGACGCTCCAGCGCACGGGCCACCCCCTCGCCGAGCATGCCCCGGACCACCTCGGGGTGCAGCAGGCGGGCCGCGGCGGGCGTCTCGGCGGTCTTGGTGGTGACGGTCTCGGTGTCTAGGAGCGCGGAGAGCTCGGCGGAGGCCGCAGAGTCACCCGACGCGAGGATCACGGGCACGCCGTGCGCGCCGGCGAAGGCCGCGTTCATCCCCCCCTCGCCCACCTCCACGTCGTTGAGCCAGAGACCCTTCACGGAGCCCGTGCCCGTGTGCGCGAGGAAGCCGTCCGGGTCGCCCGCCTTCGCGTGGTAGCCGACGAAGATCACCCCGTCGAAGGTGCCGTCGAGCCCCTGCACCATCCCCAGCGGCTTGAGGGCTCCCTGAATGTAGACGACGCGCGGGTCGAGCTGCGTGTGGAGCAGATTCTGATGGTCTCCGTGCGCATCGTTCACCACGATCCGGGCCCGGGCGTCGTGCGCGAAAATGGCCTCGACCACCGTGTTGACCTCGTCGGTCATGAGCTCGCGACCGGTCGCGTAGTCCTTCCCGCCGGCCGACGTCATCGCCCCTGTACCGATGCCGCCGATCCCCTCCATGTCCACCGAGATGAAGAGGCGAAGCGGCTCCTGCGCTCCGAGCGGCGCGGCGTGAACGCCGGCGCACAGCGCGGCGGCGAGCGCGAGTCCACGGACCGCGGGCGCGGGCTTCACCGGCCGTCTCCGAACGTGGGGTGCGTGACGACCCGATGGAAGCGCTCGGAAGATTCGAAGCCCCTCGACGCCCAGCTGCGGCCCCCGTCCACGGACTTGAACAGACCCCGGCCCACGCCCGCGCGGTTGCGCGGGTTTCCCTCTCTCCTGCCCACCCAGACAACGTCGGGGTTCGGCTGGAAGACGCCTGCGGCGGCCGAGCCCACGTAGACCATGCTCCGGTCGGCGAGCACGACCTCTGCGTCGGAGGCCCTCCCGCTCATGCCGGCGAGCCCGCTCTCCGTCCCTTCGAGCGCAGCGAGGGTACCCGCGTGCTGCTGGGTGGTGAGCGGCGTTGCCGCGAGAAACAACGTAGCGATGATCGGGAGACGAGACGGCCTCATGGGCGCTCCGGTCGTTTCCATTCGGGGACAATCCGCTCCGCGGGGGGACCGGGGACCGGGGAGCGTGAAGTTGAGCCGAGGAGCGCCGCCGGGCCAGACCCCGGAGCAGCGCGGAGCGCACGCCCGCCCCGAGGCGTGGGACCGAGGCGGTTGCCGTGTCGCCGGCCGGTGTCCATCATGGCGCGCCACCGCGGCATCCGTCGCGCACCCCGACCCCACGATCCATGACCCACCGGCTCCAGCGCACCGCCCGGCGCACGCACTCCTTCACCGAATCCGTCATCCGCGAAATGACCCGCGTCGCCCGCGAACACGATGCGGTGAATCTGGCGCAGGGATTTCCCGATTTCGCCGCCCCGGAGCTTCTCAAGGAGGCTGCCTGCGCGGCCATCCGCAGCGACGTGAACCAGTACGCGATCACGTGGGGTTCCCCGAGTCTTCGGCACGCGCTCGCGAGGAAGTACCGTGAGCACTACGGGATGGAGGTCGACACCGAGCGCGAGATCACGGTCACCTGCGGCGGCACCGAAGCCATGGCGTCGGTCATGCTCGCGGTCGTCGATCCGGGTGAAGAGGTGATCGTCTTCGAGCCGTTTTACGAGAATTACGGCCCGGACGCGATCCTGTGCGAGGCGAAGCCGGTGTTCGTGACGCTCGAGGCTCCGGATTACCGGCTCGAGAAGGCGATGCTCGAGGCGGTCGTCACGTCGAGGACGCGGGCCATCGTCATCAACACTCCGAACAACCCGACCGGACGCGTCTTCACGCGGGAAGAGCTGCAGGCGATCGCGGACGTGTGCATCGAGCACGACATCCTCGCCATCACCGACGAGATCTACGAGCACATCTACTACGAGGGGGAGCACATCCCCCTCGCCACCTTCCCGGGCATGCGCGACCGGACGATCACCATCTCCGGACTTTCGAAGACGTTCAGCGTGACCGGTTGGCGCATCGGCACGATCATCGCCCCGCCGACCCTTACCAACGCCATCCGAAAGGTGCATGACTTCCTCACCGTGGGCGCACCGGCGCCGCTCCAGGAGGCGTGCGCCGTCGGGCTCAACGAGCTTCCGGCTTCGTACTACGAAGACATGGTCACGCAGTACCGGGAGCGGGGCGGCATTCTGGTCGCGGCCCTCCAGGAGGCCGGGTTCGCGTGTCGCTTTCCCCAGGGCGCCTACTACGTGCTCGCGGACTTCTCGGCACTCAGCGACGAGGACTCCATGACGTTCGGGAAACGTCTCACGCGGGAGGGTGGCGTGGCGCCGGTACCCGGCGGGAGCTTCTTCAGCGTCCCCGAACGCGGGCACTCACTCGCACGCTTCGTTTTCTGCAAGCGGATCGAGACGCTGCACGAGGCGGGCGAGAGACTCCGGGCCTTCGCCGCGAAGGGGTAGCCGGCGTGGCCAAAACCGCGCCCGGCACCTTCGACGCCGGGGCGCAGGCGACCCTCTTCGGGTTCGAGCCCGTGCACGTGCGCGTCCGGGTGACGGCGCGGAGCTCGGCCTGGCGGGTCGGTGGCGCCGTGCGGACCATGGCCGTCTTCGCGTTGGTCGCTCCACTCGCGGCGATCGTCCCGCCTCACGCCGTGTGGCCGATCGGGGCCCTCGTGACCGGCGCCGCGCTCGCCCGGCGGCGCTGGATCGAGCGGTTCACGCTGCAGACCATCGACGGCGCGTGTCCGAGGTGCGGCCACGCCCTCCACGTGAAGCCCGCCCGGCTTCGCGTCCCGCATCCGCTCCCGTGCGACGGATGTCACCACGAAGTGACGCTGAGACTGCCTGCCGACCTGCTCGCGGCGAACGCGCTGAACTGAAGCCGCGTCTCGGGACTACTCGGGCGCCTCGCGGAGCACGGCAAGCGGCGGCCTGCGCAGGAGCTCGCGCGAGCCCAGAAGCCCGGTCACGACCGTGAGGGACACGACCACCGCCCAGATGGCCGCCGTGGAACCGAGCCGCACCGCGTAGTCGATCCCGAACACGGTCGGGACCACCACCGCGGAAGCGACGATCGCGAGCAGGAGCCCACTCGCCGTAGCGATCGTGCCGAGCGCGAGGTACTCCGCGAGGAGGACGGTGAGCACCTGCCGGCGCCGGGCGCCGAGCGTCTTCAGCAGGGCCCCTTCGCGCAGACGCTGGTGCCGTGAGGTCGCGAGGGCGCCCACGAGCACGATGACGCCGGCGAGGGCGCTGAACCCCCCGAGGAACGCCACGGCCTGCCGGACGCGGGACAGCACCGACTCGATCGCTTCCTGGACCCGGGAGAAGTCGAGGGCGGAGACGTTGGGAAAAGCTCCCACGAGCTCCCGCTGGACCCGGTCGCGCTCGGCCGCGTCCGCGATCCGCGCGATCATGACCACGTTCTGCGGGGCGTCTTCGAGCACTCCGGGCTCCAGGATCGCGAAGAAGTTCGGCTCCAGGCGGCCCCAGTCGACCGTCCTGAGGCTCGTCACCACGGAAGGGATCTCCACGCCCGCCACGTCCCACGTGATCGTGTCACCCAGACCTACGCGCAGACTCTCCGCGACATCGACCTCCAGCGAGAGCCTGGCCAGCCCACCGGCGACGACCTCCGTCGCGTCGTCGCTGCCCGGCGTCCCGTCCCACCAGCGACCCGAAACCAGTTCCTCCGCCCGGCCCAGCCGCTCCCGGTACGTGTTCCGGTACTCACGCCGCAGCGCCCACCCCTCGGGCCGCGACTCCCGGTCCGGATCGTCTCGCAGTTCCTCTGCGGTCACGCCGTTGATCCGCGCGATCCGCGAAGTCACGAGCGGCGAGGCGTCCACGTCGGCTTCCGGGCCGAGGAGCCCGCGCACCCCCTCGGCCTGGTCGGTCTGGATGTCGAAGAGCAGGAGGTTGGGCTGTCCGCTCCCGAACGAGAGCGTAAGGTCGTCGCGCAGACTTCCCTCGATCTGCACGATGGTGCCGATCACGAAGGCCCCGAAGCCGAGCGCAAGCGTCACCGACACGGTCTGGTTCTGGGGCCGAAACAGGTTCGAGATCCCCTGACGGATCGGGTAGGAAGCGCGGGTCGGGAAGAAGCGGCGAGTCATCCGCGTGATCCCCCACCCCACGCCGGCGATGAGCGCGGCCGCCACCGCGAGCGCGGCGGCGAAGCCGAGTCCGAGCTCGGGGTCCGGCGCCTCGTACGCGCACAGCGCGAGCACGCTGGCGCCGAGCAGCGCGTAGGCTACGAGCCGGACCGGATCCAGGTGGCCGCGGCGAACCTCGAAGTCCTGTCTCAGGGCCGCGAGGGGGGGCACGTCCCGGACCTGCAGCAGCGGAATCAGCGCGAAGACCACGGCCATCCACACACCGATGCCCAGGCCGGCGACGATGGAAGGGAAAGAGAGTCTCGTCGTCACGTCGACGGGAAGCACCCCGGCGAGGATCGTGGGCATGATTGCCTGCAGCACGACGCCCAGCGCCGCGCCGGCCGAGGCGCCCAGGAGGCCGAGCATCGCGGCCTGAATGAGGTAGGCCAGAAACGCCGTGCTCTGACCGGCCCCGAGGCAGCGGAGCACCGCGATCCCCGGACGACGCTCCCGGATGTAGACGTGGATGGCGCTGGCCACGCCCACTCCGCCGAGCAGCAGCGCCGCGAGTCCGACGAGCGCGAGGAAACGGCCCAGGAACCGAACGCCGTTGGACAGGCTCTGAGCCTGCTCTTCGGCGAGCCTGTACCGGGCGCCGGTGTCGCGGAAGACCGAGTCGTAGCGCTCGCGGATCGCCTGGCGGTCGGTCGCGGCGGGGAGCTCCAGGTAGACCTCGTACTCCGCCAGGCTCCCGAACCCGATGAGGCCCGCCCTCTGGACCGTTTCCTGCGACACGTGCACCCGGGGGCCGATGGCGGTCTGGTACGCCACGTCGGTGGGGAGGTCGGCCACGGTCCCGGCGATCTCCAGCCGTTCGCGCCCGAGGACGAGCGTGTCGCCGACTGCCACGCCCAGCTGCGTGAGCACGGCGGGGTCGACGAGCACGCGGCCCGTCTCCAGGTGCGCGCCCCAGCGCCCGGCGGGTGTCGTGGTGACCGACCCGTAGTAGGGATACCCGGGGTCGAGTGCCCGCACCTGGAGGAGACGTACCGCCTGTGTGCGCGGCGCGAGCACCATCGAGGAGATGGTGGTAACGCGGGCCGTGGGCACGCCGGCGCCGCGCAGGGAGTCGACGATGGCGAGCACCGGCGGAGCCAGGGGCCTGTCGTCTCCGATGCGCGCATTGGCGCCCATGAGGACGTCCGCCTCTTCCTGGATGGAGCGAGCGAAGTCGTCCCGGAAGGAGTGAATCGACACCAGTGCCGCCACCCCCAGCGTGATCGACGCCATGTAGACGCCGATGCGCCGCAGCCCGTGCCGGCTCTCCCTCAGGGCCAGCCGAAGCGCGAAGGCGGGCCGAAGCGGCGCGCGCCCGGTCCTCGTCACGAGGGTGCCGTGACCGAAACGGAGGCCGAGCGGCCCGGGCGGTCCGTGGCCACACGCCCATCGGCCAGCGACACGACCCGGTGCGCCCGCTCCGCGAGGGCGGGGTCGTGCGTCACCAGAACGAGGGTCGTCTGCGCTTCCCGGTTGAGCTCCTCGATCATCTCCACGATCGACGCGCCCGTCTTCTGGTCGAGATTCCCGGTGGGCTCGTCGGCGAAGAGGATCTTCGGCCGGTTGGCGAAGGCACGGGCCAGGGCGACCCGCTGCTGCTCCCCGCCCGACAGCTGCGCAGGAAAGTGATGGAGCCGGCCACCGAGTCCGACGCGCTCGAGCAGGGCGGTCGCCCGGTCGCGTGCTCCCCTCGCGTCACCACGAAGCTCCAGGGGCACGAGAACGTTCTCGAGCGCGGTCAGCGTCGGAAGCAGGTGGAAGGTCTGGAACACGAATCCGACCTTCTGGGCGCGGAACTCGGCCCGGCCGTCCTCCGTCATGGCGAAGATGTCCTTTCCGTCCAGGAGAACCCGTCCACCCGAAGGCTCATCGAGACCGGCCATGAGACCGAGCAGCGTCGTCTTCCCGCTGCCCGAAGGACCGACGATCGACACGAACGACTCGGCCTCGATCTCGAGGTCGAGCGCGCGGAGCACGGGTAGAGGTCTGCCGCCACTCGTGTAGCTTTTCTCGAGCCCCTCGGCCACGATCATCATGAATCGCTCACTCCATCCCCTGCTCGTCGTCCTCGCGATCGTCGCATGCTCCGCGGCGGATTCGCCGGAGGCCGCGCGTGATACCGGAGCGCCCGGGCGTTCCGGCGCGGCGGACGTCGTCGCGTCCGACTCCACCATGGTGGTCCCCACGGAGGCGAGGGTTCCCTCCGACGAACCACCGGTGGTGGTCTTCCTGGGCACCAGCCTGACGGCCGGCATGGGCCTGGAACGCGAAGCGGACGGCTACGTCTCGGTCCTGGCCCAGATGGCCGACTCCGCGAGCCGTCCGTTCCGGGCCGTGAACGCGGGAGTCTCCGGCGACACGAGCGCCGGGGGGCTCCGTCGCGTCGACTGGCTGCTGCGCAGCCAGGTCGACGTGCTCGTCGTCGAACTCGGCGCCAACGACGGCCTCCGTGGCCAGGACCCGGAAGCCCTTGCCGCCAACCTCGAGGAGATCATTCGACGCACCCGAGAGGCCTACCCGGAGGCCCTCTTCGTCCTCGCAGGCATGGAGGCCCCGCCCAACATGGGCGACCGTTACACCGCCGCGTTTCGGGCCGTCTTCCCCGAGGTGGCCCGGTCGACGGGCGCGGCGCTTATCCCCTTCCTGCTCGAAGGAGTCGCCGGCGTGCCCGAACTGAACCAGGACGATCGCATCCACCCCAATCCCGAGGGACACCGACGGGTGGCCCTGAACGCATGGCCGGTCCTCGAGGCGGTCATGGGCGAGGTCATGGACCGCCGGGTGCGCCGATGAGGGGGGCGCTGTTCGGACCGGGCACGATCGTGCTCGGCGGCGGCGCGATCGTCCTCATCGTCCTGATCGGGGTCGGCTTCCTGCTGCCCACGGACTGGGAAGCCAGCGCCGAGGGGGTCGTCCCCGCGCCCCCCGACGTCGTGCTGACCTTCCTGGACTCGCCCGAGGGGTGGCAGGCATGGACACCGTGGCCCGACTCACTCGAGCGAACCGGCCCCGCCCGCGGCGCGGGCGCGAGCATCTCGTGGAACAGCCGCGAGCTGGGTTCGGGGACCTTCCGGGTCGAGCGCTCGACACCGGACGAAGTCAGCTACGTGGTCCGCGTGGACGGCGCGGTGAATGCCGTCATGGAGACCCGCGGCACCGTCGAGCTCAGCCCCGAGGGCGAGGGCACCCGCCTGCGCTGGCGGGAGGAAGGTGATCTCGGCAGGAACCCGCTGATGGGGTACTGGGCGCTCTCGATGGATCGCGCCCAGAGCACCGAACTCGGAAAGAGCATCGACCGCCTCGCCGAGGTGATCGACGAGGCGGTCGAGGGATTCGAGCCCGCGACGCCCGGGGGCGAAGCGGCGGGCGACTCCGCCGGCACCGAGGCCGGTGACTCGGTCAGGAGCGGTTCCGCGCCCAGTCGATGAGGTCGCGGTTGGTCTTCGTCTTCCGCATCGCTCCGAGCAGCTCGATCATCGACTCGGTTGGCTGGAGCCCGGCCAGCTGCCGCCGCATCGCGTGCGACACCCAGAGCTGGTCGTCGTCGAGGAGCAACTCTTCCTTCCGGGTCGCCGACGCCGAGAGGTCGATGGCCGGATAGACGCGCCGGTCGGCCAGCTCCCGGGACAGCACGAGCTCGCTGTTTCCCGTTCCCTTGAATTCCTCGAAGATCACCTGGTCCATCCGCGAGCCGGTGTCCACCAGCGCCGTGGCGATGATGGTCAGCGAGCCCCCGCCCTGGTCGGGTGCGATCTTCCGCGCGCTCCCCAGGAAGCGCTTCGGCTTCTCGAGGGCGTTGGAGTCCAGGCCGCCGGACATCGTGCGTCCGCTCCCGGACTGCACCGTGTTGTAGGCACGGGCCATGCGCGTGATCGAGTCGAGGATGATCACGACGTCCTCACCCTGCTCGACACGCCGCCGGGCCCGCTCAAGGGTCATCTCGGCTACCTGGACGTGACGCTCGGCGGGACGGTCGAAGGTCGACGCGATCACCTCCCCGAAGCCGCACTGCTGCATCTCGGTGACCTCTTCGGGACGTTCGTCCACGAGCAGGATGAGCAGGTGACACTCCGGGTGGTTCTTGACGATGCCCTCGGCAACCGACTGCATGACCATCGTCTTTCCAGCCTTGGCCGGGGCGACGATCATCGCGCGCTGGCCCTTGCCGAACGGGCAGAAGAGGTCGATGACGCGGTTGGTCATCTCCGGCTCGCCCCGCCATGTGCGCCCGCACTCGAGGCGGAGCTGCTGGTCGGGGTGCATCGCCATGAGCCGGTTGAACTCCGGACGACGCTGGGCGTCTTCCGGCGGACGGTCGTTGACCAGGGCCAGGTACGCGAGCGGAGGACTCTTCCCGGCGCGGGCCTGCGGAGACACGATCCCGTACATCTCGTCCCCGGAGCGCAGTCCGTACTTCTCGAGCATGCGCGATGGCACGTAGATGTCGTCCTGGCCGGGCGCGTACCCGGACTCCCGACGGCGAATGAATCCAGAGCCGGAGCTCAGTACCTCCAGGAGCCCCAGGGGTCTCGACATGGACATGAGCTGTTCCGGATCGTCCGGAAGGCCGTCCATGAGCTCCGACTCGCTGGGACTGCCGCCGCGCTCCGGGTCTTCGCCCTTCCGCTTGCGTCCACGCCGCCGCCGGCGATTGCGACGGCCGCCTTTCGGGTCGGAACGGTCGGACGAATGGCGCGGATTGCGTCCGCGCCCACGGTGGCCGGAGGACGACTCGCCGTCGCCCCCTGCCGACGCGGGCGTGTCGGGGGAGGAAGGATCCGCGGGAGGCGACTCGGAGGACCGGGCCTCGACCTGCGGCGTTTCGCTCTTTTCCACTTCTGGCGTTTCGGGCACGTGTTCACCCAATTGGACGGGCCGGCGGCCGGTTCACGAGAACACCGCGGCGCCCGTCGGGAGATGATTCCACGAACGGACTGATCGTGGTCTTATCCGATCGGCGGGCCGGAGGGGCGCGCCGGGCCGAGGGCGACTGCCACGTCGGCTGGACTGCAACAATCTCCCACGAACACCGGCGCGGATCAAGACGCTTCTCCAACCGGACCTTGTATGGCGGGTACCTGGAGCACCCGCTGGCGCGCTCCGGGCACCCTCGCGGCAGACGGTGCCGCGAGCCCGCTTCCGGCTCGCGCCGAGCGCCCCCGATCGCACATCGCGACCGGCTTTGAAGGCCGCGTCGCCGCGGCGACCCGGCGCGTCGCTAGCGGCTGCGGAGTGTCCACTCCGGTGTCCGCTGTCTCACGCGCTGGACACCGTTCACCTTACGCGAATTCTGAGACGGACATTCGTAACTATATGATAAGCATAGGGATGTGGATCTCGTGCCGGGCTGGCACGCGTCGTGCACCTCCCGCGGGCAGACTCAGCGAAGGAGGATACCGTGCGTAGCGCAGCCCGAGCGATTCTGGTTCTCGCGACCCTGGCGAC
>Ga0222714_10004784_pt1 | contig 13123 bp, 10 predicted proteins | sample C33_3DmetaG_FD_165048 | JGI IMG/M metagenome (GOLD analysis project Ga0222714, IMG submission 165048) | Estuarine water microbial communities from San Francisco Bay, California, United States - C33_3D | ecosystem: Environmental > Aquatic > Marine > Unclassified | place: USA: California... | reverse complement strand
TTCAAGTGGTTCATCAGGAACTAGTGGAAGTTCAGGAACATCAGGTTCTTCGGGCACAAGTGGTTCGTCAGGTTCTTCAGGAACATCAGGCTCAAGTGGTTCATCAGGAACTAGTGGTTCTTCAGGTTCATCAGGAACAAGCGGTTCGTCAGGTTCTTCAGGAACTAGCGGTTCGTCAGGTACTTCGGGTAGTTCAGGAACGAGTGGCTCATCAGGTTCATCAGGAACAAGCGGTTCGTCAGGTTCAAGTGGTACTTCAGGTTCAAGCGGAACTAGTGGTTCTTCAGGTTCTTCAGGAACAAGTGGCTCTTCAGGTTCTTCAGGAACTAGTGGTTCTTCAGGAACGAGTGGTTCTTCAGGTACTTCAGGTTCATCAGGAACAAGTGGTTCAAGCGGTTCTTCAGGAACTAGCGGAAGTTCAGGTTCAAGTGGAACATCAGGTTCGTCAGGTACTTCGGGTAGTTCAGGAACGAGTGGCTCATCAGGTTCTTCAGGAACATCAGGTTCATCAGGTTCAAGTGGAACTAGTGGTTCTTCAGGAACATCAGGTTCAAGTGGAACTAGTGGAAGTTCAGGAACAAGTGGTTCAAGCGGTTCTTCAGGAACTAGCGGAAGTTCAGGTTCAAGTGGAACATCAGGTTCATCAGGTACTTCGGGTAGTTCAGGAACGAGTGGCTCATCAGGTTCTTCAGGAACAAGTGGTTCTTCAGGAACATCAGGCTCATCAGGTTCTTCAGGAACATCAGGTTCATCAGGTTCAAGTGGAACTAGTGGTTCTTCAGGAACATCAGGTTCAAGTGGAACTAGTGGAAGTTCAGGAACAAGTGGTTCAAGTGGTTCTTCAGGAACTAGCGGAAGTTCAGGTTCAAGTGGAACTAGCGGAAGTTCAGGAACAAGCGGTTCTTCAGGAACAAGTGGTTCTTCAGGTTCATCAGGAACTAGCGGAAGTTCAGGTTCTTCAGGAACATCAGGTTCTTCGGGTACGAGCGGTTCTTCAGGTTCATCAGGAACTAGCGGAAGTTCAGGTTCTTCAGGAACATCAGGTTCTTCGGGTACGAGCGGTTCTTCAGGTTCATCAGGAACAAGCGGTTCTTCAGGTTCTTCAGGAACATCAGGTTCTTCGGGTACGAGCGGTTCTTCAGGCTCATCAGGAACTAGCGGAAGTTCAGGTTCAAGTGGAACATCAGGTTCTTCAGGTACATCAGGTACATCAGGTTCAAGTGGTTCAAGTGGAACTAGTGGTTCTTCAGGTTCATCTGGTACTTCAGGTTCATCAGGAACAAGTGGAAGCTCAGGTACATCAGGTTCAAGCGGTTCTTCGGGAACAAGTGGAAGTTCAGGTTCGTCAGGAACATCAGGTTCGTCAGGAACTAGCGGTTCTTCGGGAACTAGTGGCTCATCTGGTTCAAGTGGAACTAGTGGTTCTTCAGGTTCTTCAGGTACTTCGGGTTCAAGTGGAACTAGCGGAAGTTCAGGAACATCTGGTTCAAGTGGTTCATCGGGAACAAGTGGAAGCTCAGGTTCATCGGGAACAAGTGGTTCTTCAGGAACAAGCGGCTCGAGTGGTACTTCAGGAAGTTCAGGAACAAGTGGTTCAAGCGGTTCATCGGGAACAAGTGGAAGTTCGGGAACTGCAGGTTCATCAGGTTACGAAGGTCACTTAGCTATTTGGAGATATAGTACAAATACTACAATGGCTGACCCTGGTAGTGGTAACTTCAGATTCAACTCTGGTACTTTAGGTTCTGTTTCTCAGATAGCAATTGATGATTTTGCAAACATTCCAGGGGTTGACTTCTCAAATATCTTGGCAATTGCTAAAACATTTACTTGGTTAAAATTTGTTAGTACCGTATCACCTTCAACAAAATACGCATACTATTTAATTGATGGTGTTACAACAGACCAAGGAGGTTGGTTTACATATGGAGTAACAAATGGTATTACTGCAGGTTCTTGGAGTGATGGTGACCCATTCTTGTTCTTCTTCGAAACTGCGGGTCAGGCAGGTACTTCAGGTTCATCAGGAACTAGTGGTTCATCAGGAACATCTGGTTCATCAGGAACAAGTGGAAGTTCAGGTTCAAGTGGTACTTCAGGTGCGGCAACTATCAACAACAACGCTGACAACAGAGTTATCACAGGTAGTAACACCGCAGGAACTCTAAACGCTGAATCTAGCTTAACATACGATGGTTCAACATTGGCGACTAACGGTACTAATATTGACTTAGGTTCGGGTTCTTTGAAAATGGGAGCTGGTCAAATTTTAACTGAAGGTGGTGGTATAGATATGACTGCAGGTGGTGATATCTCAGGTAATGGTGGTAACAATTTGAATGGATTCGATACTATCAACGCAAACACTAAAAACTTTGATATCGTTCACCCATCTAAAGGACAACCATGGAGACTTCAATATGGTGTCTTGGAAGGACCTGAACACTCAGTTTACCTCAGAGGATTTACCAATGAAAAAGTTATAACACTTCCCGATTATTGGATTGACTTAGTACACCAAGATAGTATTACAGTTCAATTAACACCAATCGGAAGTCCATGTGTACACTATGTGGTTAAAGTTGAAAACAACGAAGTACACCTCGATTGTCAAGACGGAATACCAAATTGTTACTACACAATATTCGCAACACGTAAAGATGTAAACCCACCAAAGTTGGAATACATCAAGGAGTAAAAAGAAAAAGGGGGTTAAAAAACCCCCTTTTTTATTTACTTATTTTTTTCGCAAATAGATGGACAACATCCCATCCCTTATGAATTTGTTCAAAATAAATATTAAATCCGTTTACTGAAAATTTTTCAAGAAGTTCTAAAAAAGACCAAAGTCTGTTTTTTCTATCTTCCATACTAATAGTTGGGTTACCTGCAAATGTATGAAACTCAATTGCCCATTTATTTACTGACTGTAAATCTTCTGAAGTCATAAATTTAAATAAATCCCATTCGGACCCTTCTATGTCAATTTTTGCAAAATCAATCTCATTTAGTCCGTGTTGATTTTTAATTTTAGATAAGTTGTGTTGTTCGTGTCCCACCATACCAAACGTCGGATAAACATTTGGGTTGTTTACGTTTTTATTGTAAAATTCGAAAACATGTTCGTCAGCTTCGTAACTATAAACTTTTGATGCACCCATATCTAATGCGTAATTTGTAAAAATACCAACATTTGCACCGCAATCCAATACAACATCACCAGGTTCTATATTTACACCAAAACGATTATATTCGTTTTCGTCGTATATTTCCCTAATGTAATTTTCCGTATTATCCTCATTTTCAGGTGATAAATATATTTTTTCATTTTTCATAATTCTAATGTATTAAAAACTTGTAAAGGTGTAATTGATTTCTGACAAATATGTTGAAGTTCTGTTCCCTTGTAGACAGGACACCAGTTCCAATCACCAGCATCAAAAACATGTACAGGGTCATTCCAGCATTTAATACATAAATCATTTGTTATTTTTGTGAGGTTGGATGTAAACTCATGACCTTCCTCTACGAAACCATTAATCATGTATGTGTACTTTCCAAGACCCCAGTTTATCCAAGATAAACCTGAACCCAAACCGATAAATTTATCAGCGTGATATAGATATGTCGCAACATCATCTAAAGGTCTACCTGAAATACTCTTCACGTTACTAATATGAAAAGGTTTCTGAGATAAGATTACAACTTCATACCCCATATTTTTTATCATTTTACTGAGGATTGCCCAATTTTCGTAAGTCCATTCCTTGCAACCTGCAGTTGCTTCAGGACCAAACACAACATACTTCTGTTTGATAGGTCTTTTACCTATCTTGAAGTTTAAACCATAATTCTTTTCTTCAAAATCTAATCCAAGAATGTCGGTAGCTGTTTGTTGGAGGGGAATTCTATTTACTTGGTTTGGATAAGAATCAAATTTTTTCCATCCACCTTCAGAATCTCTGAACCAACCAACTCGGTATACAACATAACAACCAACAGATTCACCAGGATTAATAAAGTCAATATCTTTATATGTCTCAAGACCTCTGAACCAATTATTATGGAACGTACTTAAGATTACCTTACAATTATGTTTTTTTGCGAACTCGATGGCGTATGGTGCCCATGCGACCGTATCACCAACCGACTTAGACTCTAATGATATGAGAACTCTTCTTCCCTCTAAATTGAAGTTATGATGAACTTCACCATTGATTTTAATGACCCAATTAGTGTAGTATTTCCTACCACATGATGTCCACATGTTATTTTCAATAATATCCCTGTGTATGAGATTTTCACCATCAAAAAATTCAATTACATATTTTTGTTTTTCATCGCCAACTATTTCGACCTTTGGTCCGTCCAAAAAAGAAATGTTAATTCTATTTTCAATTTTTGGTTTTTTGTAATCGGGAGAATTGTATCTGTTATAAAAATCCATTAAGGTTTCGTAACCAATCTTACCAATATTCTCCCAATTGAATTTATCTCTAATTTCAATTGATTCTGAAAGTGCCTTTTCTTTGTACTCAGTGTAGTTTGTGTAAACATCTCTCATAACCTCACAAAGATGATTGAAGTCAGGTTCGTAGTAGTTACCCACCAAATCACTCATAGTAAATCTACCGTAGTTATTTTGGTTAGCAAGTTTTTCACCTGAAATTTTTACAGGATGACCTTTACCTTCTGCAAACTCTAGCTGTCCTGAACACTCTGAATATATCGAGGGGGTAGCACAAGCCATTGCTTCGATGAGTGGTAGATTCCAACCCTCACTTCGAGCACAAGATACAAAGACATGTCCTGTCTTCAAATATTTGATGTAGTCTTCACGAGAGGGGAAATGAATTGTTTTAATCCTTGAATCCGACAAGCCGAAATGTTTTAATCTTTCTTCTGTGGTTTTGAATCCGTCAATGTGTTCACCAAAAGGGTTATCAATAGAAACAATCAAATCAACGGGTTCGGATTTATCAAAGGTTTTCAAAAAAGATTCGATAACCTCTTTGATTGACTTTCGATAGTCCCATCTACCAAATAATAAGAACTTAAACCTTCCGTCATTGTATAGTGGTAATTTATCAACTTCCTCAGGGAAGAATGTTTTATCATCAACACCCTCAGGTACAACTTTTATTCTATCTGCGTCGTATCCTTGTTTTACTGTACACTCTTTCTGCCACTTACTTGGAACCCAAAGTTCATCAAATTCTTTTATTTTGTTAAAAAATTCTTCAGGTTGTAACGTTGATTCCCAAACATTATAACCAATTTTAGGTCCATCATAACCGTCATAAAAGTAATGATGATTGGTCTCATTAAGAATCAAATTGATGTCCTGTTTGAAGTTTTTATCATCTGATGGATAGATTGGTAAATCAATCCTGTGTGGCTTTTGTGTCCATAAAGTCTGTTGATATAGAATCTGTTTGTCTACATCGTTTAAGTATGGTTCTCCATCGTGGGCAGTTTCAGACATACCTCCCCAAGAGTTTCCTATTGAAAAGTTTCTGAATTTTACATTAAAATACTTGTTGAGTTCTCTAAAAAAATCTCGTGTGTGATTGTTGTAACCTGTGGTCCCAATATATGAACCGTGACCGTAAATGTTTAATTTTTTCATTAAAGTGTTTTGATTAAAAGATAAATTGTAATCTGTAATTATAAAGAATTTATCTTATGTTCTTATGTAAGTATATTTTTAAAATGAGTGGTATTTTATATGTTATTGATGGTTTTTTATCTTCAGAAGATAAGGTAGAGGTAACCAAGGATTTGATAACTCAATTAAGGGATATGGACCCAAAAAGGGAAATTATGTTAATAAACAAGTTCCCTAATTCGTGGGGTTTGGAGAGTTTAGTTGATTATTATCGTGAATACCTGGATGGATTTATGGTTGGGTACCCTCCAACCGACATAATTGAAAGTAAACAATATGACAAACCATATGTTTATTTTGCCACGGATAATTTGACTTTGGAAAATTGGATGCCGTATCAAGGTGTATCGGACCATGTTGCTAACGTTTATAACGGGTTCATATTTGCATCTAAGGAAGCGTATAAATTGGACTATGAAAGAGTTTTCAGAATTGAGTATGATATGTTATTTCATGAAGACGACATCAAAGTAATACTCAAAGATTTAGATAATTTTGAAAACGAAGAGTTTTTGATATATGGTAAAAGACAAGAAGGTCAATGGGCACCACAACATCAGTCTTTGATTGATTTGCATTTTTGTGGTTATTCATATGGAATGATTGATGGCTTTGATTTTGTTAAGAATGATGAAGAATTTTGGACATTGTGTTCCAAAATTGGATATTATGGGAAATGGGCAGAATATGTGATGTCTATGGTATTTGAATCAAATAAAAATGAAAATGCTCAGGGTACAATTTATAATGGATTTTCAAGACATAGATTTCCAAATTCAAAATTCGACAGACTGTCCTCTTCTGGTATATGGACTGACAAATGGAAACATATTCCAAAAATCTGTAAATTAGATAACAATAACGGACATAAAACCGTTGAAGACAAAATTGCAATATTCTACTTGAATATGGATTATAACTTTGTTGAGATAGATTGCATATCAAACAAAAATTATTACAAAAATGTAAAATTGACAAAGGGAAGTTGGTGCTATGATATCGTTGATAGACAACCTGATATGGTTTTTATGTCAAAGATGACTTTTGACTCTAAAACGGAAACAAATATAATGACAGTGTCTGATGATGAGTCATTTAATAAATTGAATTGTAGACTAATACAGAAATGAATATATTAATACCGCTTGGTGGGATTGGAAAAAGGTTTTCAGATTTTGGTTATCACAAACCAAAACCATTAATTAAAGTTTTAGGTAAGGAAATTATATTTTGGGTTTTGGATTCATTAAACTTAAAAAAGGGTGATAATGTTTTTATACCCTATAATGAAACATTAGAGTATTATAATTTTGCCGAAATCATTAAAACTAAATACCCGTGGGTTAAAATGTCACCAATACCAGATACTCGTGGTGCTTCAGAAACAATCCTGAAAGCTATAGAGATATTCAATATTGAAGGAAATTTAGTTGTTGTTGATGGAGATACTTGGTACGAAGACGACATTTTAGAAATCGTTAGAGAGAATGAAACCAATTTCGTAACATACTTCAAATCAACAAATACCAATCCAATATATTCATATATTCAAATAGATAATGGTGTTATAACTAATATCAAGGAAAAGATTAAAATATCAAACAATGCAAATTCAGGTTGTTATGTATTTGAGTCAGTTGAAAAATTAAAAGAAAAAATATTGAGTATTGGATTTTCTAATACGGAAGAACTATACACATCTCAAGTTATTGGAAAAATGATATCCGATGGAGATACGTTTAAAGCTTTTGAAGTTAAGAACTTTCATGTTTTAGGAACTCCGCAACAAATTATTGAATTTTCCAAAACATACCCAACGGAAAAAAAGAGATTCTGTTTCGATTTTGATAATACGTTGGTAACATATCCAAAGATTCCAAACGATTATACATCGGTAGAACCAATATGGGAAACAATTAATTATTTAAAAAAGTTAAAAGAAAATGGTCACACAATTATCATTTACACTGCAAGGAGAATGAGAACCCACTATGGTAATGTTGGTGCGGTAATTGCAGATATTGGACAAATTACTTTGGATACACTTAAAAAGTTTGATATACCATATGATGAAATATATTTTGGTAAACCCTACGCTCATTTTTACGTGGATGATTTAATGGTTGACCCGAAAAGTGATTTAAATAAAACTTTGGGGTATTATATGGAAGATGTTAAAGAAAGGCATTTCAATAAGATTGAAAAGGGACAAACATTTACAAAAAAATCTGAGGATAAAAAACTAATCGGAGAGAGAAAATACTATCAATGGGTACAAGAAAACGGAACTGATGAAATCAGAAATTTATTTCCAAAGTTAATTTCTTACACAGAAAACTCAATTGAATTGGAGTACTTGAATGGTTTAAACTTCAGTACCATGTATGTAAATGAAATATTATCAACTAATCATATTGATAAGTTATTTAAAAATATTAAAACATTACACTCATATAAAGAGAGTAATCAACTATTTTATGAGTATTCACCTTTAAGTAAAAAATTTACTGAAAGAATGGGAATGTACGACTATGAAAATTATGGATTGACAAATGAAGTTGTAATGTTTATTACAAAAGAATTACAAAGAATAGAATCAAAAGGATTTAATAATGTTCTAATTCATGGAGATTGTGTGTTCAGTAATATTATAGTAGATAATAGTGGTGAGTTAAAGTTTGTTGACATGAGAGGGGTTGTTGGTAATGTATATACAACTTATGGAATGAATTTGTATGATTATGCTAAAATTTACCAATCGTTGATAGGGTATGATGAAATTATGATGGACAAGAGAATAAAAATTTCATATAAGGAATCTTTGATTTCCTATTTTGAAAGTTTAATAACAGACCAAGACTTAAATGATGTAAGATTGATAACTTCTTCATTGATTTTTAGTCTGATACCCTTACATAACGAAATTGAAAAATTTCAAAAATACATTACATTAGGAAAAAAATTAATATCATTTAAATAATGGCAAACGGAATTTATAAAATTACAGAAGATTTTGAGAAAGCACTCTCAGAATACACAGGGGCACCTTATGTTGTAACTGTAGATAATATGAGTAATGCGATGTTTTTGGCGTTGTATTATGAAAAAAACGTAAAAAAAAGTATCAAAGGTGATACTATAACAATTCCTTGTAGAACATATCCATCTGTTCCTTGTGAAATAATAAATGCGGGACTTAAAGTTGGTTTTGAACATGTTGAAGGTAATACAATCAAGGGTATGTACCAACTAAAGGGGAGTAACGTATGGGATTCTGCTTTGACATTTACTGCTGATATGTATAAACCAAATCAACACATTTGTGTTTCGTTTACAGGGCCATACAAACACTTTAAATTAAGTAAGGGAGGTGCTATTTTGACAGATAGTTTAGATGCGTACCATTGGTTCAAAAGAGCGAGATATAGTGGTAGAAGAGAATGTTCATATCACGATGATTATTTTGATATGATTGGTTGGAATTTCTATATGATGCCTGAATTGGCAACAAGAGGATTACTTCTTATGAACCAGTTTTATAATATAGACGGAACAAAAAAACATAATCAAGATTTGGAATTACCATATCCTGACCTATCAAAGTTTGATGTATTTAAACAATGAAAAACTATAATTTTACACAAGATTGGTTCTCAAGTGATGGATTAGAAACTATAGATTTTTTTACTCAAGATTCTGAACTTCACTTTTTGGAAATTGGTTCATTTGAAGGAAAATCAACAATTTGGTTTTTGGATAATTTTTTGAATCATAAAAATTCGACAATAACTTGTATTGACCCATGGTTAAATTACAGTCAAGATAAAAACAGTTTAAACAGTTATGGTTCAGAAAATAGTGAATGGAAATTTGGCGAAAACAATGTAAAAGAAATATTTTTACATAATATTATTGAATCAAAGTATTCTAATAAAGTAAAAATTATTCAAGATTTATCTGATAATGCATTACCAATTTTAATTAATCAAAATAAAAAATATGATTTGATTTTTATTGATGGTAATCATGTAGCCTCATATGTTTTAACTGATAGTGTTATGTCTTGGAAGATGTTAAATGTTGGTGGTGTTATGGTTTTCGATGACTATACTTGGAATTTAGATTCGGAAATTACTTTAAGACCAAAATTTGCTGTCGACAGTTTTCTTGAAATATTCAAAGATTACATTCAGATAATCTACAGTAATTATCGATTAATAATCAAAAGAATAAAATGAAGTACCGTATAATTGGTCACGGTGGATTTGGAATTACCATATCCGTACATATAAAAGTTTGAAGTTTACAAAATATGAAAAAAGCGTTAATTGGTTACGGTGGTCACGCTCGTGAGGTTATGGCTCAAATGGGGGTAAAACTTACTTGTTTTGTTGACGATGATTATGTTGTTGAAGGAACTTTACCATTATCAAAGTTTAATCCAAAAAAATATGTTTTGATGGTTGCGGTTGCGGATTCAAAAGATAGGTTTGACATTATACAAAGACTACCAAAAGAAACTAAGTATTTTACTTGGATACACCCAACAGCATTAATTATGAGTGATGATGTTGAAATTGGTGAAGGTAGTTTTATTGGTGCTTACTCAATATTAACGACAAACATTAAATTAGGTAAGCATGCATTATTGAATAGAGGTAATCATATTGGTCACGATTGTGAGATTGGTGATTATTTTAGTGCTATGCCAGGAGCAATCGTTTCAGGTAATGTTAGAATTTATGATTGTGTTTATATGGGTAATAACTCTTCTATTAGAGAAAAGTTATCAATACATTCAATGTGTAAAATTGGTATGAACGCTGCGGTTGTAAAGAACATTGAAGATGGAGAAACATATGTTGGAGTACCCGTAAAAAAAATATAATTATGAAAGAATTAATAATAATTGGGGCGTATTGTCCTGACGAAGAAAGAGAAAAACTTCTTAATGAGTGTATAGATTCGTTACAAAAGTGTAGAACTGAATATGACATTTTAATTAGTAGTCATGCCAAAATACCAAGTTATATCGAAAAAAAAGTTGACTATGTTTTTTTTGATTCGAACAATAAATTAATAACGGATTTAAAATACTTAAACCAACCTTGGTTTTCTCCACTTGATGGTATGTCAATATTATCAACTTATATTGGAAAAAATAGTACATATTTGGCGGTTTACAGATTATTAATTTTTGGACTTGGATTTGCAAAAATGTTTAAATATAAAAAAGCTCATTACGTAGAATATGATACAATTATGAATGATGTTTCGGAGTTATATGATAACTCAAAGTTATTAGATAACTTTGATAATATTGTAATTCAGAAAGAAGAAAGAAACTTCGAAATGAATATTGCGTGGCCTATAGGTAATTTTATGTCTTTCAAAGTTGACAAAGTTGATGAAGTGTTCACTCAATATGATGAGCCAAAACTGTTACAAATTTTACTAAATAGCGAATCAAAAACAAACGAAAAAATCACGAACGATATAATGAGGTTAAATGGTAATTCAGTTTATATTAAAAACTATGATGATATTATAAAAAAAGACATCAAGTTTGCACTATCAAACAACACATCAAAAGAAGATATGTCTTACTGGACTGTTCCATTTTTTCACACTAAAGAAAATAAAATGTTTGTAATTGCTTGGAATAATAAAGACGAGGAACCTATAAATGTTAATTTCATTATAAATAATTCTGAAATTATAACATTTGATAAAATAAAAAAATTTGAATGGAAAATGAAATCTATTGGTGACATCGAAGATATTGATTCAATTTTAATTTTAGTTAATAATAAAATCAAAACAAATATTTTGTTAGATGGTGAAAAAAAAGAAATTTTTAAACTAACAAACTATTCACAACACGCATGAAAAAAATAACTCTAGTTAGACTATGAGAATAGAAAAAGATTTACCAAAGTCATTCACAGCATGTACTGTTAAAAATTTTAAAATATATTTTTAGTATGAGTATAGAAAATATACATCTTTGGCATTCAGATAGGGGAACATATTTTGACAGGAATGTCAATATTATTTCTTGGAGTGATGAGTACCGTATTAAGTTAGGAAAGTATAATTCAATAGGTCGGGACTGTAATTTCTTTTTACATGCAAATCACAGACCTGATTGGATTACTACATCCTCACAACTTTGGGGTCCCGTAACTGATGAAATTGCTAATCTACATATGCAAATGGGTCATCCATCATGTAAAGGTGATATCATTATTGAAAATGATGTTTGGATTGGGGCTAAGGCAACTATAATGTCTGGTGTGAAAATTTCTAATGGTGCAATTATTGCTGCTGGTTCTTTGGTAACAAAAGATGTTGAACCTTATTCTGTTGTGGGAGGAAATCCTGCAAAACATATCAAATATAGGTTTGAAGAAAACCAAATAAAAGAACTTTTAGATATTGCTTGGTGGAATTGGGATGAAGGTAAAATAAAAGAAGAGGCGATGATTCTGTGGAGTAAAGACATAAACTTTTTTATTAATAGACATAAAAAATGATATCCGTAGTTTATAATAATGATGGTATTAGAGTTGATATTAATAACACCTCGAAATATAACCAAAACCAACCATACAGATTAAAAATAAAAAAACATGTTAGTGGAGAACTCCAATGGGAAACCAATCTTTTAGATGGGTGGTATGCAACATATCCAAATACTGAAATGTTTGATGTTGAATTAGTTGACTCAAAGGATAAAATAATTTATACCAAAAAATGGGACGTGATGGAACATGGTAATCATTTTTATAAATCCTTGTGGTTTTATAATAAAAGTTTATTAAGTAATGGTTACTTACCAAAAGGATTAGTAATTGGTACACATGATGGTGAATTTGGGGAATGGGTTCCAATTGTACAGAGTAGAGAGTGTAAAGTTGTTTTAGTTGAGGCTTCAGATAAACAGTTTCAAAAACTAAGACATAATTACAAACATAACTCCATGGTTGAAACTGTACAAAATTTAGTTACACCAAATGGTGGGCAAGTTGAATTTTTTGAAGGTGGTGAGGGATATACGAATTCAATCGTAGAAACCGTAATTAGAGATTGGGAAAAAGAAGAAATTAAATCTACAATCAGAGATTCAATCAGTATTACTGATTTAATTATTAAACATTTTGATGGTAAACTTGATTGGTTACATTTAGATGTAGAAGGTTTAGACGCTAAACTTATAATGGGAATTGATGAAAATAGAATTGAATTGCCTAACTTCATAATTTTTGAAGATTATAATTTGAATGACATAGATAAAAATGAGATATATTCTTGGTTGTTAATTAGAGGTTATTCTATTTTCAGCGAATCAGGTATATGTGAGGCTGTAAAAAAATAATAGTTATGAAAATATATGAATTTGTTGCAACTTGTCGCTCAGGACACCATTCTGTTTTGAATTGGGTTCTAATGAAT
>Ga0222714_10004782_pt1 | contig 13125 bp, 11 predicted proteins | sample C33_3DmetaG_FD_165048 | JGI IMG/M metagenome (GOLD analysis project Ga0222714, IMG submission 165048) | Estuarine water microbial communities from San Francisco Bay, California, United States - C33_3D | ecosystem: Environmental > Aquatic > Marine > Unclassified | place: USA: California... | reverse complement strand
ACGAGTGATAAATGACCATTATGAATGGATCCCATAGTGGGAACAAAGCCAATGGTTTTATTATTTTCTTTAAAATAAGTTTTTAATGACTCAACAGAGCGAATAATTTCCATGATTTTTTAGGAAAAACAATGTTCTTTTGCAGGATATTTTCCAGATCTTACCTCTTCAACATAAAGGGTCAATGCCTCCATAATATTATGAGTCTCCTTTTCGGCCATGTAATCCTTGACGAATCTCGGTGTGGGACCCTGCGTAATGCCCAGTAGGTCGTAAATAACTAAAATTTGACCGTCCACATGTGGCCCGGCACCGATCCCAATCACAGGAACATTGACAGACTCAGTAATGATTTTTCCTAATTCTGAAGGAATGCACTCAAGAAGAATAATGTCTGCTCCTGCTGACTCGAGTGCTTTTGCATCATCAATCATTCGCTTAGCTTGAGATTGATCTCTGCCTTGAACTTTAAATCCTCCAATTTTGTGCACAGATTGTGGTTTCAGGCCTATGTGTGCACATACTGGAATATCATGATTTGATAAATGCTCCACAATACCGTATTGCCCTGATCCACCCTCAAGTTTCACCATCATGGCTCCTCCTTCCTGCATAAGCCTTACTGAATTTTCTAGTGCCTGATCGGCAGATGAGTAACTCATAAATGGAAGATCAGAGACCAAGTAAGATCTTGAGAGACCCCTGGAAACTAACTTGGTGTGGTAACAAATATCATCCACAGTGACAGGTACTGTTGTGTCGTAGCCCTGCACAACCATTCCAACAGAATCTCCCACCAATACAAGATCGACACCGCACATATCTACCAATTGTGCAAAACTTGCATCATATGCAGTGATGCAAACAATAGGTTGATTTAAATTTTTCATTTCACGCAGCGTAGAGACATTTACAGGAGGTGAGCTCATATTGCGGTACTGAAGATGTTTATACATAATTAAGCTATGCTCTCAATGGTAGGATTAAAGAAATGCCTTCCATATTTTACTTGATCAATTTCCTGTAACAATGCCTCAAAGTGTTTTTCTCGAGAAATAGGATCGATTGATGCAGCATTAACAATTAATAGGGGCGAGTCATTATAATTATAGAAGAAATTTGCATACAACTTACATAAGTGATCTAAATAATCTAAGGAAATTTTTTGTTCGAAATTAATACCTCTATTTGCAATTCTTGCTAAAAGCACATTGGGTGGCGCTTGCAAGTAAATCATTAGGTCTGGTTTGGGGGGGGTCACTGCTAGGGAACGTGACACCTTATCATATAAAGCCAACTCATCTGCTGTTAAGGTATGCTCAGCAAAGATTCTATCTTTTTGAAACATAAAGTCTGAAATTTTAAATTTACTAAACATGTCTGGCTCGATGATCGACTCAACTTGTTGGGCTCTTTGGAATAAAAAGAAAAGCTGTGCAGGCAATGCTGAGTTTTTTTTATTTTGATAAAAGTTCTTAAGAAAAGGATTTACCTCTGGCAATTCTTTAATCACCTCACCATCTTTCACATCTGCAATTTTTTGGGCCAGGCTAGTCTTACCAACTCCAATTGGGCCTTCAATACATATAAATTTAGATTTCATGATGTTTTCTAGAATTTTTCCTTTTCTGCCGCAGCAATTAATCTTTTCGCAAAGATGAGTATACTAAGTGAAATTGCAATGGCAGCCAAGATTAAGCCAAAAATAATGGGAGGTATTCCATATGGCATCGGCAATAGTTGAAAAAAAACCCCCACAGCATAACCAACTACAAAGCCAAGGATGGTAAACCCCAGTATTTTCAACAGTGATTGCATCATTCTTTAAATATACAATAAGGAAATGAAATTTGCGTCGCTATTTAAGAGATTTGCCTCAATCTTTTATGATCTCCTTGTGGTTCTTGCAGTATTAATGCTTTTTACCCTTACTTTAGTTTTCATAAACGGAGGTAACGCAATAAACTCTGGATCTATTTTCTATCAAGTAACATTGTTAACTATATATTTTTCTTACTACTACTACTCATTAATATTACAAGGACAAACTCTTGGAATGAAAGCATGGAAAATAATACTTTTAACCGAATTTGGTGAACTGCCCAAGAGCAAACATCTATTGACTCGTTTAGCTATTGCACCACTCTACAACCTGCCATTAATGATAGGGTTATGGCTTCCATTTATTCTTAGAAAGAAAATCACGTCTTATGATCATTACTCTAAGCTTTTTGTATTTGATGAAAGATCAAAAAATTGTCTCAAGTAAAGATAAATTAAAATCAAAACAATGATATGTGGCATGAACATCATCATGAATGGTTCTTGATTAAAAAGCTGTCCAAAATTTTGTAAGAGACGATTAAGAATAAAGTAAGAGAGGCCTAAAGATAGACCAAGGGTTAGCCTTGCGCCCATTGTAATTGTTCTCATTGAGCCCAGTGCAAAAGGTAAAGCAGAGACAACCATTACTATGGAAGAAAAAAAGAAACCTAATTTATACCAAAATGCATAAGCATAGCGGCTCGCATTCATGCCATTTTCACTGTAAATATGCATGTACTCATATAGTTCACTGATCTCAAGTAAGTCTTCTCTGATATATAAGGACTCAACAATACTTGAAATACCTGGGAGAGAAACATTGCCATTTGAGCTCTCCGACAAGAAAGATTGATTGGAACGATAAATAATTTCAGAGCTACTCTGATAATTCCAATTATCTTCTATAGGAGCTAACTGATTATAAAATCTTAATGAAGTCTCGTCATAGTTATCTGGCCTATCAAATAACATAGCCCTATCAATTGTATTTCCATCCAATGAAGGTATAAATCTGTAAATAGATTCGGCATCACTAAACCAAATAGCACCTGCCTCTGAGTTAGAAATATTTGTAAGAGCATTTGCCCTGTAATCTCTGGCAAAAAGATCTAATCTTGGAGCAAAATTGAAGCTAATAATAGAGATTATGATCATAAAGATAAGTCCTACGAGCAAGCATGAGCGAAAAATATTTTTTAGAGAATAACGATTCGACTGCATGGCAATAATTTCGTTATTAACCGACAAGTTGCCCAAAGCTAATAAAGAACCAATAAAGATGCAAATTGGAAATATTTCAACAAAATAAGAAGGTACTTTTAATACCACGAATATCAGGGCATCAATTAAATCATAATTCCCACTCAAATCTCTTAGTTCAGAAAATAATGATAAGGTGGAAAAAACAAAAACAACAATCAAAGTTGTACTAAAACCACTTCTAAGAATTTTTAAAATTATGTACTTTGTAAAAAGATGCACTAAATTACCTTTTTAAAAATATGGATCAAGTATGCAAGGGCAATCATTGCGAGGTGCGGACTAATAAGCATCATAGTATTTAACTCAGAGGATAAATATAAATTTTTGAAATACATTGTTAGATTAATGTAGGACAAGAAAATGATTAATATAGGTATGGTGCTAACATATTTGCCACTTCTAGGCCTCGTATCTAAAAAAAGCAAAGGAAAAAAACTTAACAAAATAACTATAACTGGAGAGGATAATCTTAGATAAATCTCTGCCAAATATTCTCTATCGCCCGAAATTAAATTAGATAAGCTCATTGCTTCAGGCGAAAGCTTAGGTTGAATGTTCTCTTCATAGGGAAAGTAAACACCCTGCTCCTCAAACTCTGTAATGGTCAATTCTGATTGCCCTTCATTACCCTCAAATCTTAATCCATTATTCATAATGAAAACTGAACCAGATAAATCGCTTTCTGGGCGCCAACTTGCACTTTCTGAAAATGAATAAGAAATAAATTCTTCATCTTCTATATATAAAAAGACATTAGATGCTAATCCTGCATTACTTTGATCGGCATAAAGTACGCCATTGACGCCGTCGAGCTGTAAAAATTCTCCTGAGGGAATATTGCAACATAATCCTTGCCTAGCGTGTTCTGATCTCAATAATTCAATATTTCTATTAGCTTCTGGAGCGAGCACAATCGATATCCATCCAACTAATACAGCAAATAATAAAGCTGAAAATAGATTAATTTTTAAAATTTTCCCCATACCAAAGCCAGCGAATAAAAGAGGAAAAATCTCAGAATCTCTAGAGAACTTTCCCTGAGTAAAAATCATGGCAAATACAAGGCATAAAGGTAAAAGAACAGGAAATTGATTTAATAATAAAAAATAAATCAGATAAGGAATCTGATCGGCTGGATATATATTTGAGCCAATATCTTCTAGAGTATTGGAGAGCTGTATGACAGCCAAAATTATTACTAGAGTAAAAAAAACTCCAAAAAAATTTTTTAAGAGCTCTTTAAAGTAATATCTTTCAAGTATAAATCTAGCCATAGTTCTTGAACTCAATTAAAATCATAGTTCGATTAATTATTTTAACCAAACGGACCTAACATGGATATTAACCTTTTAAAATTAAATGACAATTTTGATGCGTTTGAAACATTTGTAATACCCTTTAATTCAAAGGGATTACCATCGGTATTTAAAAAACTATATCCAAATCAAGCAAACGATATTCATCATTTTGCGTCGTCACTGCAAAAGCCTGAGGAGATAGGTAAGTTCCATATTTTAGCATCAGAGGGTAAACAAATAATATTACTGGGCTTTGGTGAAAAAAATCCAAGCTATAAGGAGTTCAAAAGAATCATTACTGCTCTCTCGCAAGCTCTCAAAAATATTAAGTCTGAAAAAGTGCTCAACTTTTTACTGCACTCGAAGATAGAAGGCTTGAATGCTTTAGAATCGATCTCTCACTATACTCAAATATTCAATCATACTGAATACAAATTCGAATATCTAAAATCTAATAAAAAAGAAAATAAGAAGCTATCGGATAATTTAGTTATTCCAAACGGTTTAAATTTATCTGCATGCAATAAAGCCTTAAAGCTAGGCAAGTCTGTTTCTGAAGGGGTAACTATGATGCGAGATTTAGCAAACATGCCTGCAAATATTTGCACCCCTGAATATCTTGCAAATGCAGCAAAAAAAATTGCTCAAGAGAACAAAAAGTTTAGCTTTAGAGCTTATGGCTTAAAAGAACTGACAAAGATGAAAATGGGGGGAATCCTCTCAGTAACGCAGGGATCAAAAAGAGACCCAAGATTCATCGTGCTCGAATACAATGGCACTGCTAAATCTAAAAAACCCATTGTGTTTTGTGGCAAAGGAATTACTTTTGATACCGGAGGTATATCTTTAAAGCCTGCACCAAGTATGGATGAGATGAAGTTTGATATGAGCGGTGCTGCTTCAGTAATTGGATTATGTAAAGCATTAGCTATACTCGATGCAAAAGTAAATTTTGTAGCAATCATTCCTGCATGTGAGAACATGCCATCTGGTACTGCCACTCGGCCCGGTGATGTAGTGACAACATATTCTGGTAAAACTGTGGAAGTACTTAATACTGATGCTGAAGGAAGAATGATCCTTTGTGATGCTTTAACTTATGCACAAGAAAAATATGATCCTCTCGCAATCATTGATATAGCGACCCTTACGGGTGCATGCGTGATAGCCTTGGGCCATTTACATACCGGTCTTTTTTCAAATGATCTAATGTTGATCAATAAAATCAAAAAAGCCGCTAAATTATCTCATGATTCAGTTTGGCATATGCCCTCAGATGAAGAATACGGCGATACCATGGCTACACACTATGCAGATTTTGCAAATATAGGAACAGGTCGTGCAGCTGGAGCAAGCCTTGCGGCTCAATTTTTAAGTAGGTTTATTGATAATGTGCCTTGGGCTCACTTGGATATCGCTGGAACTGCTTATGGCTCCGGTCAAAATAAAATTAGCTCAGGTAGGCCAGTACCATTATTGATACAGATACTTTTAGACCAATAGTTTTTAATGACCTACAATCCAACTGAGATTGAGAGAAAAATATATGAAAAATGGGAGAAAGATCTCTCATTTCAAGCTCTGCTTCGAAAAAATAAAAAGTCTTTTTGTATAACCCTACCTCCACCCAATGTGACTGGTAGCTTGCACATGGGTCATGCATTTCAGAATGTCATCATGGATAGCTATTCACGATATTACCGGTTAAATGATTACGATGTCTTGTGGCAGCCTGGCACAGATCATGCAGGAATTGCCACTCAGTTAGTAGTTGAACAGCTCTTAAAAAGAGAAGGTACTAGCAAAGATGAGATTGGGCGAGAGGCATTCCTCGATAGAGTCTGGCAATGGCGTCATGAGTCTGGAGAGAAAATCATGAGCCAAATGAAAAGGTTAGGGTCGTCAGTCGATTGGGAAAGAGCCAAATTTACTATGGATCCTGATGTGTCCGAAGTTGTTGCCAAAACTTTCGTGGCATTGTATGAGGAGGGATTGATATATCGTGGAAAAAGACTTGTTAATTGGGATACTTCTTTAAAAACCGCACTTTCAGACCTTGAGGTGATATCAATCGAAGAAGAAGTAAAGCTCTACTATATAAAATACCGTATTAAAGACTCTGATGAATTTTTAACCGTCTCAACAACACGGCCCGAAACGCTGTTTGGTGATGTTGCCATCGCCATAAACCCAAATGACTCAAGATTTAATCATTGGATGGGTAAAAACGCAGTCATACCAATATCCAATAAAGAGATACCTATTATTGGTGATGATTATGTTGATATGGAGTTTGGATCGGGCTGCCTGAAAATAACCCCTGGTCATGATTTTAATGACTTTGAGATTGGAAAAAGGCACAACCTTATCCCCGTAAGCATCTTTGATGAAGCAGGTATAACGAATGACAATGTTCCTAATGAATTTCGAGGGCAAACCATACAAAATGCGAGAGAAAAAGTTGTCATTGAATTAAAAGCATTTGGTCAACTAGATAAGGTTGAGCCATATAAAACGATGATACCTCGTGGTGATAGGAGCAACGTTATTGTTGAGCCTATGCTAACGGAGCAGTGGTACATGTCTATGGAAAAACTAGCCAAACCTGCTATCACGGCCGTAAAACAAGAAAAGATTAAATTTACTCCACTAAATTGGACAAAGACTTATTTTAATTGGATGAATGATATACAAGATTGGTGTATTTCCCGGCAATTGTGGTGGGGCCACAGAATACCAGCTTGGTATGACCTGAATAATAATATCTACGTTGGTTTAAACCTTGAGGAGATTCACCAAAAATATCAGCTTGATGATTCAATTGAATTACGCCAAGATCCTGATGTACTTGATACTTGGTTCTCCTCAGCACTTTGGCCTTTTGTTACGCTAGATTGGCAGGAAAAATCTGAATACTTTAATAAATACTATCCTACATCTGTCCTTGTAACAGGTTTTGATATTATTTTTTTCTGGGTTGCTCGAATGATTATGATGGGACTAAAAATGACAGGCAAAGTTCCGTTCCATGAGGTCTATGTGCATGGCTTAATTAGAGACTCACAAGGGCAAAAAATGTCAAAGAGCAAAGGTAATATTCTTGATCCATTAGATTTAATAGATGGTATTTCACTTAATGATCTGATCAAAAAAAGAACTTCTGGTCTTATGCTTTCTAATCTGGAAAAAACAATCATAAAAAACACAACTGAAGATTTTCCTGACGGTATTAAAGCTTATGGCGCAGATCCTCTGAGAATTACACTAGCAAATCTTGCAACAACAGGAAGAGATATTAATCTATCAATGCAACACATTGAATCCAATAGAAATTTTTGCAATAAAATTTGGAATGCCTGCAACTATATCAATAGTTTAAAAGTTACAGAATCGAATATTGAGTGCATAGAGGCTGGAATATCAGATCAATGGATTCAAAGCAAGCTTGACCAGCTCATAGAGAACTCTCATAAGTATATTAAAACTCATCGTATTGATCTTTTATCAAAAGAAATCTATGAATTTCTGTGGCATGACTATTGTGACTGGTATATTGAAATTGCAAAAATTATTATTAATTCTAATCATTATGATGAGCAGTATAAATATTATGTTTACTCAAATCTAAAAAAGATCTTTTTATCTTCGCTCATTATCTTGCACCCGATCGCACCATTTATTACTGAAGAGTTATTTTTAAAATTAAATGGAACTTCAATCTTAAAAGCTACATATCCAAATGTTTCTCATCAAGAATCAAGCCACGATATAAAAGAATTTGAAAATATAAAAAATATAATTCTAAGTATCCGGCAAGCAAGGAGTGAAAATCAAATCTCGCCAAAATCTCAGCTCTTAGCCTACTTTGAAACTCAAACACAGAAACTTTCCCCTGAAAGCAAGAATTTAATAAAACTGATGTGCAATCTCTCTATATTAAATGACCATCCCTCTGAATTTAGTTTACCAATTGCATGTGTATCTAATGGGGCAAAAGTGATCTTAGAGACATTCGGAAAAATTGATATTAAATCTGAATTGAATAGAACTAAAAAGTATTTAGAGAAAGTTAAACTTGAACTTCAATCAATAGAATCTAAATTAGCAAATACAAAATTCCTAGAGCGCGCGCCTAAAGAAGTTATTGAGCAAAATAAAAAACTTCAAAGTGATCTAAGTATAAAACTAAAAATGCTTACTGATGAGAAAGACAAATTAAGTGCTCTTGATGCTTGATTAGTAATTTATCTCTCGTGTTTTTGAGAATATTACTTCTGGCCAACGCTCTTCTGTTAGAGATAAATTTATTCTAGAGCTTGCTAAGAATACCAAATCGTTTTGGTGATCAATGGCAATTTGAGTATCTAATTTTGAGATAAACTGCTTTTGCATTTGCTCAGAATTAAATCTTAACCATCTTGCAACTTGAAAATTAGATCCCTCGAGTATGCAATTGACGTTATATTCATTTTTTAGACGATATAAAACAACATCAAACTGTAAGCTACCTACAGCTCCTAATAAAATATCATTAGAGTTATAAATTTGTAGCATTTGTGTAGCGCCCTCCTCGCAAAGTTGCTTTAGCCCCATTTTGAGCGCTTTAGACTTAAGAGGATCCTTAAGAACAACTCTCTTAAACATTTCTGGAGCAAAATTTGGAATCCCTATAAAGTTTATATCCTCGCCCTGTGTAAACGAATCACCAATGTTAATTGTCCCATGGTTATGAATACCAATGATATCGCCTGCATATGCCTCATCAAGCGAATGTCTATCAGATGCCATAAAGGTAAGCGCATTGTTTATTTTGAGCTTCTTTTTGGTTCTGGTTTGGTAGATATTTATCCCAGGTTTATAGTTACCAGAACAGATGCGAAGAAATGCAATTCTATCTCTGTGAGCTGGATCCATATTAGCTTGAATCTTAAATACAAACCCTGAAAAAAATGGATCTGAGGGGTCTATTTTGGAAATGTTTGTGTTTTTAGGAAGTGGCTCAGGAGCATATTTAATAAAACCATCAAGAAGCTCTCGAATGCCAATATTCTTTATAGCTGATCCGAAAAATAATGGAGTAATCTTCCCCATAAGAAATGAATCTATTTGAAATGAATCACAAAGATTCTCTACGACTTCAATGTCTTGCTCTAGCTCTAAGTAAATTTGATCATCGATTAAGCTTTTAAGCTTTTTTAGCTCAATAATCTGAGTTTCATTACCTTTATAGATAATGGCGTTCTGATTTTTAATATCATATATACCGAGGAAGTCTTTACCCCTCCCAATCGGCAAATTCATAGGAACACATTTTATTTGCAAAACTTCTTCTATTTCATCAATAAGCTCTATAAAGTCCTTACCAAATCTGTCTAATTTATTGATAAAAGTAATGATAGGTGTATCTCTTAACCTACATACCTCAAGTAACTTTATGGTTCTTTCCTCAACACCTTTGGCAAAATCAATCACCATCAATGCACTGTCTACAGCTGTCAATGTTCTGTATGTATCCTCAGAAAAGTCTTGGTGGCCAGGAGTATCAAGTAAATTTATAACATGACTATTAAATTCAAATTGCATTGCAGCAGATGTAATTGAAATACCTCTCTCTTGTTCAATTTTCATCCAATCAGAAGTTGCAAATTTATCTGATTTTTTTGATTTTATATTCCCAACAACATTAATGGTGCCGCTATTAAACAACAATCTCTCAGTTAAAGTAGTTTTTCCAGCATCTGGATGCGAAATGATAGCGAAAGTTTTTCTGGGCAACATTTATGTTGTTAGATTGTAAATCAAACCATCTTCCTTTGGGTTTTTTTTATCTTTTTGATAGTAATTCTTCCGAGTCCCTATTATTTTAAAATTATATTTTTCATAAAGAGTAATCGCTTTTTGATTTGAACATCGAACCTCAAGATAAATATTCTTAACTCCAATCTTCTTTGTCTCTTGCAAAAAATGCTCAATAAGTATTTTACCGAAGCCTTGCCCTTGATGATCTTGCTTTACCGCTAAATTGAGAAGGTGGGATTCATCTTTATAAAAGGAAAAAACATAGTACCCAATAATATGACCCATTGAAGAAAGAGTAAAAAAAGGGTAGCCTGCTTGTATGCTATCCACAAAATGATTCTCATTCCAAGCCCCCCCACTCTCACTCTCAATTAGGATAATTTCAGGTATATCGTTATATTCAACTTTTTTGAACATAAAGCTATTGAGCCAAAAATTTCATTGCAAGCTTTAGGTCTTCCCATGCTGCTCGTTTTTCCTCAGGTTTTCTAAGAAGATAAGATGGATGATACGTACATAATACCGGTAAACCAAATTTTGGGCTGTCGTGAATTACAGCTCTTAATTTTGCCAGAGGTTTGTTAGTATTAAGCAAGGACTGAGCTGCAATTCTTCCAAATGCTATAACTAATTTTGGTGTAAGCGCCTGCAATTGCATTTCTAAAAAGTTACTGCAAATAATAATTTCATCTTCATTAGGGTTTCTGTTATTTGGCGGTCTGCATTTAACTATATTTGTGATGAATACTTCATCCCTTTTAAATCCCATCGCTAAAATCATCTTATTCAATAGCTCACCAGATACACCGATAAATGGCTTTCCCACTTCATCTTCATTTTCACCTGGAGCCTCTCCGATTAGTATGAGTTTCGCACTAATTGGTCCCTCACCTGGTACTGCCATTTTTCTGCTCTGAGATAAAATACATCGATCACATTTCTTGATTTGGATATCTATATTCGCTAAGTCAGATGGAATATCAAATTTTTGAGCCTTAATAAAGTTTTCTATGCCAATTTTATTTAGCAAATATTTAAGCTCTTGATTCATCGCTAACTATTTTTCTTTTCCCTTAAAAAAAGCGGCGCAAAAAAGAAATAGCTTAAAAACAGGATTAACAGAATCACTGGAGGGTTAATCGCAACCACAGCTAATATTAAAGGAATAAAGATAAATTTTGCAAAAGGAATTCTTTCCATCAATATAAAATCTTTAAAGCTGTAATATTTTATATTGCTTATCATCGTTAATCCCAATACTGTTGGCACTGTTAATGCTAAAAAAACGATTAATAAATTAGGGAAATTATAAATCTCTGATAGCCATGCAATGGCCGCAATACAGGAAGCAGCAGGAGGTGATGGAAGACCCTGAAAAAATTTCTTATCAATAATATTATGATTTGCATTAAATCTTGCTAGTCTGCATGCAGCACAGACAGTAAAAATAAACGCAGAAATCCAACCTAATCTTAAAAAGTCTGAGCCTAGCGTCGAGAGCGTATCAAAGCCCCATTGGAAAATAACAATTGCAGGTGTTATTCCAAAACAAAGCATATCCGATAAGCCATCATATTCTTTACCGAAATTACTCTCTGCTTTCAATATTCTGGCAACTCTTCCATCTATTCCATCAAATAGCATGGCAACATATATTCCTAAAGCTGCGAGAGAGAAATTGCCAGAAATTGCTGCCACAATAGAATAAAATCCTGAAAACAGGGCCGCTGTTGTAAGCAAGCTTGGTAATAGATAGACTCCCTTCTTTCTATTTTCAAAATTTAGTAAATTCTTCTCTGCATCCATTAGCTATTTATTCTACCTTAGTATGAGTTACATGCGATTAACAATATGACAAAATAGACGTATGAAATTATCAAGAATTAACTGGATTACATACAAAGAAGCTCCTGCTGAAGCTGAGGTGATTAGTCAACAACTGATGCTTCGTGCTGGGCTTATAAAGAAACTAGCCTCAGGTTTGTATACATGGCTGCCCATGGGTCTACGCGTAATTAAAAAGCTCGAAAATATTGTCAGAGAAGAAATGAATCTTATTGGCGGTCAAGAAATACTTATGCCTATGGCACAACCGGGATCACTTTGGAAACAATCCGGAAGATGGGATCAGTTTGGACCTGAACTTCTTCGATTTACAGATAGGCATCATAGAGACTTCTGCCTTGGCCCAACGCATGAAGAGGTAGTATCTGATTTAGCTGGAACATTGCTGCAAAGCTACAAAGATATACCATGCACCTTTTATCAAATACAAACCAAGTTTAGAGATGAAATTAGACCACGTTTTGGAGTAATGAGATCTAGGGAATTCATAATGAAAGATGCCTATTCTTTTCATTTAGATAGTCAGTCTCTGGAAGAAACTTATCTTGATATGAGATTGGCCTACACCAATATTTTGAATCGTTTAAAACTAAATTTTAAAATCGTCACTGCAAATTCTGGAGCGATTGGTGGTGATAAATCTGAAGAATTCCACGTGCTTGCAAACTCTGGTGAAGACTTAATTGGATACAACACCGAATTCGATTATGCAGCTAATGTTGAAACGATCAATATAGCCGTTTCAAGCATGACTGAAAATGATGAATTGCCTGGCGCTCTTAAAGAAGTTGAAACTAAAGATAAAAAAAGTATTGAGGACCTAGCAAAATTTTTAGGCGTGGAGAAGTCTAAAGTACTTAAAACTCTCATTTATAAAGGAGTCAATGATGAGCCTATCGCAATCTTAATCAGAGGAGATCATGAAATAAACCCCTTAAAAGCAGAACAGATTCCTAATATAAAAAAACCATTAGAGCTGATTTCTCAAAAGGATGCAAAAGAAAAGTTTAGCTTAGAGCTTGGATTTGTTGGCCCATTAGGATTGAAAATAAAAATGTATGCCGATGCTGATACAAAAAATATGAAAAATTTTATT
>Ga0222714_10004781_pt1 | contig 13129 bp, 8 predicted proteins | sample C33_3DmetaG_FD_165048 | JGI IMG/M metagenome (GOLD analysis project Ga0222714, IMG submission 165048) | Estuarine water microbial communities from San Francisco Bay, California, United States - C33_3D | ecosystem: Environmental > Aquatic > Marine > Unclassified | place: USA: California... | reverse complement strand
CCAGGGGTTTGCCACAGTTGAGCTGCCGGGCCGGTTCCAGTCACTGCCCGGCCAGCCCGCGATCGTGCTGGATGTTGCGCACAATCCGCATGCGGCGGCGCATCTGGCCGAGAATCTCGACAACATGGGGTTTCATCCGCAGACCTGGGCGGTGTTTGGAGCGATGGGCGACAAGGACATCGTCGCGATGATCCGGGCCCTGGGCGATCGTATCGATCACTGGCTGTTGACCGACTTGCCGGGGCCACGCGCGGCGCGCGCCCATGAACTGGTTGCGCGACTGAGCGAATGCGGGATTTCCGCTGGCCCGAAGCATCTGGTCGAATGTCACCCGAGCCCGCGTGAAGCGCTGGCCAGCGCGACCGGTCGTGCCGACCCGAGTGATAGAATCATCGTCTTCGGATCCTTTCTCACGGTTGCAGACGTGCTCGAATCCCGGCGTCGCTCCGCTCGTACACACTAATCGCAGACATGGCTTCGCGCACTTCGTCGACCAAGTCGAGCGCTGCGCTTGACCCAGCTCTCTCGCAAAAGAAGCGGGCGCGCCGCCGCTTGATAGGGGCTGCTGCCGTGTGTCTGGCTGCTGCGATCCTGTTGCCGGTGCTGCTCGACTCCGAACCGCGCCAGGTGCGTGGCGACGTCGAGGCCCGCATTCCTTCGCGCGACACGCCGCTCTACGAACCCGCTGATCCCACCGCGCGCAGCGGATCGATCCGTCAGTCCGCACCGCAGCCGGATACGCCGTCAGCCGCCTCAGGCGGGGCAGCGCTCGCCTCGTCGTCGCAAAGCCGCGTCGATGGCGTGGCATCGACGCCGGCCCAAGCCTCGCAACCAGCGGCGCTGCAAGAAGCGCAGCAAGCGCCGAAGCAAGCAGCCCAGCAAGCCCCTCAAAAACCGTCACCGCAGACCACGCCCAAACCCGCGGCTTCGACGCGCGAGGCGCCCGCGCCCTCCAAGCCGGCCGATGATCCGATTGCCAGGCTCGCCAGGGCCCAGGAAGCGCAGACGCCGCCGGCAGATCCGAAGGCAGGCGGCTTCATCGTCCAAGTTGGTGCGTTCGCCAGCGATAAAAGCGCCGCCGAGCAGATCGACCGTACGTCGAAAGCTGGCTTCAAGGCCTATCGGGAAACCATCAAAACCGCGCAGGGCGAACGAATCCGCGTGCGCATCGGTCCTTATGCCACCCGCGACGAAGCAGACAAGGCGCGGGTCACGCTGCGCGCTGCCGGCATCGAGTCGGTGCTGATTGCGCCCTGAGCCAATGGATTCGTCGCTCGCATCTAGCTTGCAGCTGTCATCGCTGACCCTTTGGGACTGGTTCATCCTGATCGTCACGGTACTGTCGGTGCTGCTGGGTGTTTACCGCGGCATGGTCCGTACCGTCTTCGGGCTGGCCGCCTGGGCGGTGGCGCTGCTCGGCACCCCGATGGCCGGGCCGGCAGTCGTTCAGGCTAGCGGCATGCAGGAGCAGCCCTGGGTGGTGTTTATCGTGCTGTTTCTGGTGCTGTTCGTGCTGATCCGTCTTTGTGGCGTGCTGGTCTCCAAGGGGCTGGGCAAGATTGGCTTGGGCGGCATTGACCGCTTGCTTGGTGCAGCGCTTGGGGTGGCCCGGGCGCTGGTGCTGGTCGCGGTGGTGGTCGTCGTCGCCCGCATGCTGGACATGCATCGGGCGCTCGAGTGGCGCAACGCAATCTCCCGGCCGCTGCTCGATGCGATCGTGCAGCTGACCGAACCCTATCTGCAGGCCCGACCGGCCAGCATTCGAAAAACCTGAAGGAACGAGGCCCACGATGTGCGGAATTCTTGGCGTCGTCTCTCAATCTCCGGTCAATCAGCTGCTCTACGATGGCCTGTTGCTGCTGCAGCATCGCGGCCAGGACGCGGCCGGCATCGCGACCGCGATGGGCAAGAAGTTCAACATGCACAAGGGCAACGGTCTGGTGCGCGATGTGTTTCGTACCCGAAACATGCGCTCGTTGCCGGGTGTCAGCGGTATTGGTCATGTGCGGTATCCGACCGCCGGCTCGGCCGCGGATTCCGAGGAAGCGCAGCCGTTCTATGTGAATGCGCCGTTCGGCATCATGCTCGCGCACAACGGCAACCTGACCAATTCCGATCAGATCAAGGACGAGATGTTCCGCCGCGATCTGCGGCACATCAACACCGAGTCGGATTCCGAGGCGCTGCTCAATGTGCTGGCGCATGAACTGGAAGAAGCGCGGCACGGCGTCACGCTCGATCCGGACGCGATCTTCAGGGCGGTGGCCGGCCTGCACCGCCGGGTGCGGGGCGCGTATGCCTGCGTCGCCGAGATCGCCGGCTACGGCATGCTCGCATTTCGGGATCCGCACGGCATCCGACCACTGTGTTTCGGCACTGCCGAGACCGATACCGGGCTTGAGTATCTGGTGGCCTCCGAGTCGGTGGCGCTCGAAGGTCTTGGCTTTCGGATGGTTCGCGACGTCCAGCCGGGCGAGGCGATCTTCATCGATCGGGACGGTAATTTTTACTCGCGACAATGCGCCAGCAATCCGTCGTTGAATCCGTGCATTTTTGAGTATGTGTACTTTGCCCGCCCGGATTCGCTGATCGACGGTGCGTCGGTCTACGCGACCCGTTTGCGTATGGGTGAGTATCTGGCTGAGAAGATCGCGCGCGAGATTCCGCTTGGTGACATCGACGTCGTGATGCCGATTCCAGACACTTCCCGTCCGTCGGCGATGCAGCTGGCGATGCAACTGAACCTGGACTATCGCGAAGGCTTCCTGAAGAACCGCTACGTTGGCCGAACCTTCATCATGCCGGGCCAGTCGGTGCGCAAGAAGTCGGTGCGCCAGAAGCTCAATGCGATGAGCGTCGAGTTCAAAGGCAAGAACGTGCTGCTGGTCGATGACTCGATCGTGCGCGGCACCACCTCGCGCGAGATCGTGCAAATGGCGCGCGACTCGGGAGCCAATAAGGTGTATTTCGCATCGGCTTCGCCGCCGGTGCGTTTTCCGAATGTCTACGGCATCGACATGCCCACGCGCAGCGAACTGATCGCTAGCGGACGCAGCGACGATGAAATTCGCTGGGCGATCGGCGCCGATGCCCTGGTCTACCAGGACATCGATGCGATGAAGCGTTCAGTCACCGATGTAAACCCGCGGCTGCGCAATTTCGAAGCCTCCTGTTTTGAGGGTGTCTACGTCACCGGTGATGTGTCCCCCGAGTACCTCGATCGCATCGAAATGGCTCGCAACAATGCGGTGGGGCATGGCGAGGAAGAACGACAGCTCTCGCAGATGAACCTGCAGTTCAGCGTCGTCGCCGACTGATCTTTTTTGGTAAGAAAATGAGCAACGAATCATTCCTGGATGGACTCGGTTTCGACACGCTTGCAGTGCGAGCCGGCATCGATCGCACACCGTTTGGCGAACATGCCGAGCCACTGTTTCTGACATCGAGTTTCGTGTTCGAGAACGCCGCCCAGGCGGCGGCGCGTTTCGCCGGCGACGATCCCGGTTTTGTGTACTCGCGTTTTTCGAATCCGACGCTCAAGGCGTTTCAGGACCGACTGGCGGCGCTCGAGGGGGCGCAGGCCTGCCTGGCCACCGCGTCCGGGATGTCGGCAATCATGGCCACGGTGCTGGGGCTGGTCAAACAGGGTGAGCATATTGTGTCGTCGGCCGGTGTGTTCGGGGCCACCGCGCAGCTGTTCAACATGTTCGGCCGCTACGGTGTGCAGACCAGCTATGTGCCATTGACCGATGCTGCGGCCTGGGAAGCGGCGATCCGCCCCGAGACCCGGCTGATGTACCTGGAGACCCCGTCCAATCCGTTGACCGAGATCGCCGACCTGGCCGCGATCAGTGCGATCGCGCGCCGCCATGGTGTCCCGCTGGCGGTCGACAACTGTTTTGCGACCCCGGCGCTGCAGCGTCCGATGGAGCAGGGCGCCGACATCGTGATTCACTCGGCCACCAAATACATCGACGGTCAGGGCCGGGTGCTGGGCGGTGCGATTCTGGGCAGCGACAAGCTGATCCACGACACCTTGTTGCCGGTGATGCGCACCACCGGGCCGACACTGTCTGCCTTTAACGCCTGGGTATTGCTCAAGGGGCTGGAGACCTTGTCGGTGCGCATGGAGCGCCAGTGCGCCAGTGCGCTGCAGGTGGCGCGCTGGCTGGAAGCTCAGCCGACTGTGCGACGGGTCTACTATCCGGGGCTTGAGTCGCATCCGCAGCATGCGCTTGCCTTGCGCCAGCAGCAGGCCGGCGGTGCGATCGTTTCGTTCGAATTGCATGGCGATGACGACGCGAGCGCGCGCATGAATGCCTGGAAGGTCATTGACGGCTGCAAGGTGCTGTCGATCACCGGCAATCTGGGCGACGTGAAGACCACGATCACGCATCCGGCCAGCACGACGCATCAGCGTATTGGCCCCGAGGCGCGCAAGGCAGCCGGCATCGGCGAGGGCCTGGTGCGGCTGGCGGTCGGGCTGGAGTCGCCGGCCGATATCTGCGCCGATCTGACGCGCGGTCTTACCGCCTGAGTTCGAACGCAGCGCAGCCAGTCAACGGAGAGGGCGATGGCAACTGACAGCCGCGAGATCGAACGCATCTTGACCGGGGTTGCGACCAGCGATGGGGCCGGGGTCAAGCTAACGCGTGTGTTAACACAAGACTTGCAGCGACGGCTCGACCCGTTTCTGATGCTCGACGCCTTTCGTTCCGACGATCCTGACGACTATATCGCCGGATTTCCGTCGCATCCGCATCGTGGCTTTGAAACGGTCACCTACATGCTTGCCGGCCGTATGCGGCATCGCGACAATGCCGGCAACGAAGGTCTGCTCGGCCCGGGCGCGGTGCAATGGATGACTGCTGGTCGCGGCATTGTGCACTCCGAGATGCCCGAGCAGGAGCAGGGCCTGATGGAAGGTTTTCAGCTCTGGCTGAACCTGCCGGGGCGCAACAAGATGACGGATCCGGCTTATCGCGATATCCCGGCCGAACAGATTCCCGAGTATGCCTTGGCACCAGGTGTCACTGTGCGCGCGATCGCCGGAGATGTGCCAGGGCTTGCCGGTGCGGTGCGCCGGCCCGACACGGAACCCGTGTTCCTGGACATTCACCTGGCGCCCGATGCTGCCTGCGACTTACCGGTACCCGCGACGCACAATGCCTTTATCTATGTTTATCGAGGGGAACTCTCGGTAGGCGCTGGTGCCGGCATCGTGTCCGCCAGCCAGATGGCTCTGCTGCAATCCGGCACTGCAGCGACCCGTCTGATGATGCATGCCTCCCAGGCTGGTGCTCGCACGATTCTGGTCGCCGGCCGTCCGCTGAACGAACCGATCGCGCAGTACGGCCCGTTCGTGATGAATACCCGCGACGAGCTGATGCAGGCGGTGCATGACTTCCAGTCCGGTCGCTTTGGCTGAGCTTGCCGTCCGCTTGTAGCTTGCTCCTGAACGCGGGAGTGATACATTGGGTTGCTAAGTCCAACTAGAGGAGGCGCACCATGTATCGAAGCATTGTTCTGGCCACCGATGGTTCATCCTTGTCCAAAAAGGCGATGAAGGCCGCCCTAAGACTGGCGCGTGATTTCGAGGCCACCTTGCATGTGGTCACGGTCCAGCCGCCGTACACGATTCCGTTCGCCGGTGAAGTCGCCATCCCGGCGATGTATGACCGCAAGGAGTACGAGTCGGCTGCCAAAGAGGCTGCACTGAAGGTTCTCGACGAGGTGGCCGAGCAGGCGACCAAAATGGGCGTCAGCTGCAAGACTGTTTTTCGCATCGACGCGTCGCCGGCCAAGGCGATTATCGAAATCGCCAAGCGGCGCCGTGCCGATCTGATCGTGATGGCGATGCATCGGCGTCGCATGCTGACCACGATGCTGCTGGGCAGTGAGACCCACGAGGTGCTCTCCTCATGCAGCATTCCTGTGCTCGTGCATCGCTGATCGATCCGGGGTAGGATTGCGCGAATCTCGCGCAATCATTTCTGGAGACTCGCTGATCCATGGTGGTCTCTGCGTTCAATAGGCCGGACCCAGACTCCGAATTCACGGTGATGTGGGTGTCGGACAAGCGGTTGAAGCCGCCGCTTGAACCTCACAGAGGGCAAGCCACCAAGAGCCAGCCGTTCTTCGATTGGGTGACGACACGCACCTTGCGTAGCGTGGCGGACCTGCTGGCGCGAGATCATTTCGATGCGATCCTGATTCAGCTGCCGTTCGCTGGCGAGGCGCAGGCGGTCGCTGAGCTAAAGGCTGGCAGCCCCAGCGTGCCGATCCTGGTGCTGCTGGAGTCTGGCGACTCCGAGCTTTCGCAGCAAGCCTACCGGCAGGGCGCCGATGCCGTGATGTTGCAAAGCGATCCTGCGCTGGATCGTCTGTTGCCCGAGTTCCTGGTGGCGGCGGCGCATCGCCGGCGCGCCGACGCGCACAGGCAGATGCAGTCGCAGGCGGTGCAGTCGACATCGACCCAGACCGAAATGTCTGAATTGCTGGAGGCGATGCCGCTGCCCAGTGTCGTGGTCGATTTGCACGGGCAGGTTTTGCATGCCAATGCCGCCGCTCAGCGCGAGTTTCACACCGACGCGCAAGGCTTTGGGTCAATGCGCCTGAAATCCCTGCCGGCACCAGGGGGCAGTGCCGAGCAAGTGATCGAGTTGCCGGGCGGTTCGTTCAAATGCCGGCTCTTCGCGCGCGAGATATCCTGGCGTGGTACCCGGACCTTGCTGCTAAACCTTCTCGATCTGACCGGCATCCCGACCAAGACAGATCTCGAGCAGCGCGAGCGGCAGTTGCGCGAATACGAGTTGCGCTTTTCCAGTCTGACCGAATTGGTCAAAGACGCGGTGGTTCTCTTTGACCGCAAGGGAAAGGCGATCTATCGCAGTCCACAATTCAACCGCCTTTACCCGGGTCCGGAGTCCACGCTGGCGCAGCCCCAGGATCTGCTGGAGCCCGACGACGGCGCCAAGCTCAGTGCCGAGATCGCCCGGATGCTGGAAGGCAAGTCCCGGCATCTGGTACGACTGGAGTTGCGCACAAAGCCCTTGCGTGGACGCCAGCGCTGGGTCGAAGTCGAACTGAGCGACTACGGCCTGGGCGGTGCAGGCATCGGCGCGGTGATGATGCTGCAACGCGACATCTCCGAGCTTCGCGAGACTCGGGATCACTATCAGCTGCTGGCTGAGAATCTCGATGACCCGGTTATCGTGACAACGCCCGATGGCACGGTGCTCTACGACAGCCCATCGCTGATCCGGTTGTTCGGAGAGCGTCCGGGACGCAATATTTTCGCGCAGAATGACTTGACGCATCCGGACGATCGCGACAAAGTCGTGCTGGCGTTCCGTTCGGTCCTGAACGCGAAAGAACCGGTTCGTGAGGATTTTCGGGGGCAAATGCCTGGCGGGGAGATCCGTTGGTTCGATGCGTCTGCGAGGATGATCGCGGATGAGAACGACCATGGTCGTATCTTGATCGTGCTGCGTGACATCACCGCGCGCAAGGCGCTCGAGGAGCAACTTGCCGCCAGCGAACGTCTGTTCCGGACCGTGGTTGAGAACCATGGCGACCCGATCCAGGTGTTCGATTCGCGTGGGCACCTGGTTTACGCGTCTCCTGCCTATTACCGGTATTTCCAAACCGCACCGGAAACAGTGCTGGGCAAACCGGTCGGCGGCCATATTAATCCGGCGGATCGTGAACGACTGGCCGAGCTGATACGCCGCGGCTTAGCGGGCGAGGCGGTGGAATCCAAACATCGTCTCGTCTTGGCAGATGGATCGATCCGCTGGATCCATGGGCGGGGATATCCACTGTTCGATGCCAACGGCAAACCAGACGGTGGTGTCATCCTCAATACCGACATCACCGACATCATGGAGCAGTCGGCCGAGGCGATCAGCCGGGCCCGCTTCGGGCAGCAGACGCGGGTTGCGGCATTGCTGGATCTTTCTCAGGCACTGGTCTACGAAGCTGATCCAGACGGAGTGCTCGTCTATGTGAATACGCAGTTTTGCGAGTTTCTGGGGCGTTCGCGGGAGGCGCTGCTCGGCAGGCCGCTGGTGGAGTTCGTCGACGCCTCGCAGCGGGAGTTCGTGCTAGGGCGCATCCGAGAGCAGGCAAGCGGTGTGTCGCCATTGTTTTCGATCACAGAGCGCCAATTCATTACGGCCGATGATCGCCGAGTCTGGTTGCGCGGTTCAGGGGTTGTCCTGCATGACGAACAGGGCAAGGTCAGCGGCATATTGGCGATCGGCTATGACACCACCGAGCGCTTGGCGCAGGAGTTGCAGTTGCGCCGTGCGCTGGACTCTGCGCGCGAGGCCGAACAAGCCAAGAGCGATTTTCTGGCGGTTGCCAGTCATGAGCTGCGCACCCCGCTCAATGCGATGGTGGGCACCTTGTACCAGCTTGGCGAAGGCCCGTTGGCGCAGCCGCAGGCCGAACGACTGGAGCGCTTGCAACGCTCGGCGGCGCGCTTGAAGGCGTTGCTGGACGACATCCTGGACCTTAGCCGGCTGGAGTCTAGTCAGGTGCCATTGCTCAGCGAGCGCTTCTCGCTGGCGACGCTGGCACAGGAAGTTCGCTCGATGTTCTCCGATCAGGCGAGCGCCAAGGGGCTCGAGTTGGACGTCTGGGTGCAGCAATCGCAAGAAGTCTTGCTGGGCGACGAGTTGCGCCTGGGCCAGGCGCTGATCAATCTGGTGGGCAATGCGATCAAGTTCACCGAGCGCGGTGCGGTCCGGGTGCGCCTGTCGGGCGAGCCGCTGGATGACGCGCATATTGAACTGCGCATCGAGGTGCAGGACAGCGGACCTGGACTGTCCGCCGAGCAAAGGGCCGGGCTGTTCCGACCGTTCGCACAAGCCGACCGGCGTCAGTCGGCCAGGCTGGGCGGCACCGGTCTGGGGCTGGCGATTGTGCGGCGCATTGCGCAGGCAATGGACGGCGAGGTCGGCGTAGAGTCCGAGCTGGGTGCAGGCAGCACCTTCTGGATGACTGCGCGGCTGGCGCGTGACAGCGCGGCGACAGACGCATCGACGGTCATGCCGGATGCGGCGCATGGTGATGGTTCGGCGCAGAGCGGATTGCCAGAGCCTGAACTCACCGGCCAGCAGGCTAAAGAGCGGCTCGCAAGCCAGTTTTCCGGTAGTTCGGTGCTGCTGGTCGAGGATGATGCGATCACTCAGTTGGTCATGACCGATTTGCTCGAGATGGCAGGGCTGACAGTCACGGTGGTTGACGACGGCGTGCCTGCGCTGCAGCGGATGCGCAGCGGCTTGGCGCCGGCGCTGATCCTGATGGACATGCAGATGCTGGAGATGGATGGGGTGCAGGCGACGCGCGAGATCCGCGCGCTGCCGGGCGGCGAGCAGTGGCCGATCATCGGAATGTCGGCCAATGCCTATGAGTCTGACCAGCGGGCATGTCTGGAGGCCGGCATGACCCACTTCATGGCCAAACCGATCGATCCGGACGCGCTGTACCGGTTGCTGCTTCGGGTCTTACAGGGCTAGTCGCACGCCTGGGCGTGCATGCCCGCCGCTCAACGGAAATCCCGACTCGCGGTGCGCAACTGTCCGAGCAGTGCGCTGTGGTCCTCAACGCGCGCTGCAATCAAGTGAGCGACCTCGCCGCCAGTGGCCTCATCGCGCTGCCAGGTGCCGTACACCGTCATCAGCCGTGCCGACAGTACTGCGCCGCGAAAGCGCTCCATCAGTGACGGCCAGATGATCACGTTGACCGCGCCGGTCTCGTCTTCAAGCGTGACGAACACCGTCCCGTTTGCGGTGCCTGGTCGCTGCCGGTGCGTCACCAGCCCGCTGGCGCGCGCCAGTCGACCGTTCGGAAAGTCGCGCAGCACCGTGGCCGGCTGCACCCGGTAGCGGGTCAGCTGCGGGCGCAGTAACGCGAGCGGATGCCGGCCCATCGGGATGCCCAGCGACGCATAGTCGGCGATGATCTGCGCGCCCTCGTCGGGTTCAGGCAGGCGAACCGGAGCTTCCTCGAAGCGGGTATCAGCCAGCAGCGCCGGCAGCGGACGGATGGCTGCAGCTTCCCAGTGGGCGGCGGCGCGATGGCCGGCCAGTTGCATCAGCGCATCGGCGCGCGCCAGCGCGAGCAGGTCGCGACGCTCGAGCCGCGCACAACGGGCGAGATCTTCGGTGCTGTCGAAGGCGAACACCTGCGGCGGCATGGGCAGCGGGCGTGGCAAGGGCAGGTGAGCCGGCAGGCCGAGACGCTCCTTCAGGCGTTGCTCGCGTGCTGCCAGCAGTCGCTGCGCGCCGTCGCGCGACAGGCCGTGCACCCGGTTCAGCCCCAGTCGCACCGCCGGCTGCGCGCGCGGATCGCGGGCGTCGGCTGGCAAGGCGTGTGGCAGCGGTCGCGGATCGGTTTCCTGCAAGCTGCTGTCCCACTGGCTGGCCAGCACATCGACCCCGAGCACCTGCACACCATGCTCGCGCGCATCGCGCACCAGTTGTGCCGGCGCGTAAAAACCGAGCGGCTGCGCATCGAGCAGCGCGGCCAGAAAGGCGGCGGGCTCATGGCACTTGATCCAGCAGCTGACGTAGACCAGCAGTGCGAAGCTGGCGGCATGGCTTTCGGGAAACCCGTATTCGCCGAAGCCCTGGATCTGGCGGAAGATGGATTCGGCGAAGTCACGCTGGTAGCCGCGTGCCAGCATGCCGTCGATGACACGGGTCTGGAACTGCTCCAGTCCACCCTTGCGCCGCCAGGCAGCCATCGCACGGCGCAGCTGGTCAGCCTCGCCGGCCGAGAACCCGGCCGCGAGCATCGCGATCTGCATCACCTGTTCCTGGAAGATCGGCACACCCAGGGTACGGGCGAGCGCCGGACGGATCTCGTCGCGCGGATAGACCACCGGCTCCAGACCCTGACGCCGGCGCAGGTACGGATGCACCATGCCGCCCTGAATCGGGCCAGGTCGCACGATGGCGACCTCGATGACCAGGTCGTAGAAGCAGCGCGGCTTCAGGCGCGGCAGCATGCTCATCTGCGCGCGCGACTCGATCTGGAACACGCCCACGGTGTCGGCGCGCGAGATCATCGCGTAGGTGGCCGGGTCTTCGGCCGGGATGTCTTGCAGGCGAAACGGCCGTGCAATGCCGTCGGCACCCAGGCCGTCCGGGTGGCCGGTGCGCCGCTCGGTGATGAAGCTCAGCGCCCGCCGGATGGCGCTGAGCATACCCAGTGCGAGCACGTCCACCTTGAGCAGACCGAGCGCGTCCAGGTCGTTTTTGTCCCACTGGATCACGCTGCGCTCGGGCATTGCGGCGTTTTCGACCGGCACCAGCCGGGTCAGTGCGTCGCGCGCGATCACGAAGCCACCGGTGTGCTGCGACAGATGGCGCGGAAAACCGAGCAGCAGGTTGGTCATGCTGACCCAGTGACCGAACAGCAGCGAGTTCGGATCGAAGCCCTGGTCGGCCAGCCGTTGCGCGCAGACCTGCCGGCCGTCCCACCACTGGTGGTTGCGGCAGACCTGGTCGATGCGCTGCGCGTCGATACCCAGCGCCCGGCCGACGTCGCGCAGCGCCGAGCGCGGCCGGTAGGTGATCACGGTGGCGGCCAGTGCGGCGCGGTGCCGGCCGTATTTTGTGTACAAGTACTGGATGACCTCTTCGCGTCGCTGGTGCTCGAAGTCGACGTCGATATCCGGCGGCTCGTTGCGCTCGCGGCTGATGAAGCGCTCGAACAGCACCGACATGCGCGCCGGATCGACTTCGGTGATGCCCAGGCAGTAACAGACTGCCGAGTTGGCCGCCGAGCCGCGGCCCTGGCACAAGATGCCGCGCCCGCGCGCAAACGCGACGATATCGGCGACTGTCAGGAAGTAGGCTTCATAGCCAAGCTCGGCGATCAGTGCGAGTTCATGCTCGATCTGGTGGCGCACCGAATCGGGCAGACCCTGCGGATAGCGTCCGGGTACGCCGGCATAGGTGAGCTCGCGCAGCCAGCTGGCGGGCGTATGGCCTTCGGGCACGATCTCGCGCGGATATTCGTAGCGCAGCGAGTCCAGGGAAAAGTCGCAGCGTGCGGCTACCTCCAGGGTTTCTTCGAGCAGCGCGGCCGGATACAGCCGGGCCAGTCGCAGCCGGCTGCGCAGATGCTGCTCGGCATTGCGGGCGACCGCCTCGCCCAGCTGCTGCACCGCGCGGCCCAGGCGGATTGCGCTCAGGGTGTCATGCAGACTCTTGCGCGAGCGCCGATGAAACAGCACATCACCGGCAGCCACCAGCGGCAGGCCGCTGGCCTGGCTGACGTCGCGCAAGCGCTCGAGCAGCACCGCGTCGCCGCCATTGGCGTGCAGTTCGACCGCGATCCAGCAACGTCCCGGGAAACGTTCGCGCCAGGCGCGGGCGAGGGCGGTGAATGCGGTTTGCGGATGCGCTGGTGCTTGCGCTTGCGCCCCACAGCCCTGACCGGTGAATGCGGGATCCTGGCAGTGTTGATCGGACTGGCCCGCTTCGTTGATATCCGGTCCGGCCGCCAGCGAGGCAGGTGGTACCAGCAGTGCGAGGCAACCGTCGATGCCCCCGGCGAAGTCGGCCGGCTCCAGCCGGTAGCTGCCCTTGGGGGCGCGCATCCGGGCCCGGGTAATCAGCTCGCTCAGATTGCCGTAGCCTGCACGGTCCTGGGCCAGCAGCACCAGTCGGGTTTGCTGCAGTGGCGGCGGACACAGATCCTGCAACGAGAATTGCGCGCCGATCAGCAGCGCCAATCCGGCCTCGCGGGCTGCCAGGTGCGCGCGCACCACACCGGCGAGCGAGCATTCGTCGGTGATGGCCAGCGCCGCATAGCCGAGTGCCTGCGCGCGCTCGACCAGCTCTTCGGCATGCGAGGCGCCGCGCAGGAAGGTGAAATTGCTGGCGCAGTGCAATTCGGCGTAGGCAGGAATCATACTGGATAAAAATACAGTATTTGTAGGGTGGCTCGCAAACCTGGGGCGTTCCATTACGTGCCTCGCCTCACGGGCGATGACTCGCGTTCTGCTCTAAGCTGCGACGTGGCGTCCGGGTCTGCCCGCGCGGACACGGACGGCCACGCAAATGCAATACGGCAGGAGAGCAAACGGATGGACATGGCGGAAATGGCCCAG